>Ga0181537_10002707_pt1 | contig 15421 bp, 15 predicted proteins | sample PEATcosm2014_Bin_39_FD_119765 | JGI IMG/M metagenome (GOLD analysis project Ga0181537, IMG submission 119765) | Peatland microbial communities from MTU Mesocosm Facility, Houghton, MI, USA - PEATcosm2014_Bin23_10_metaG | ecosystem: Environmental > Terrestrial > Soil > Wetlands > Peat | place... | reverse complement strand
GAAACTCGCGGCCATGCTCAAGCCCTACAAGCGCATTGCCATGCAGTACTCGCCGAACAACGACATCATGTACGTCTCGCTCGTAGATGGCGGAATGCTCGAACTTATTCGCAGCTTCGGCGTAGAGGTCGGCACCTCCGCCGATCTGGTTTCGCGCTTTGAGGCCACGCTCACAGATGAGCAGGTAACCACTCACTTCGCCGCCCGCGATTCCATGGACAAAATCATGGCCGCCACCTTCAAGGAAATCGGACACCGCGTCCGCAATGGTGGTTGGAACGAGTGGGACGTGCGCCAGTGGATCGGCGAAGCCTTCCAGCGGGAGCACCTCGTCACCGACGATCTGCCCATCGTCGGGGCCAATGAAAACGCCGGCAATCCGCACTACGAGCCCACCGCTGAAATTCACAAGCCCATCCACGAAGGCGACCTCGTCCTCCTCGATATGTGGGCCAAAAAAGACACTCCCGGGGCCGTCTACTATGACATTACCTGGACCGGCGTCCTCGGCCAGCCCACGGACAAGCACCACGAGGTCTTCCACATCGTGCGCGATGCCCGCAAGGCCGGAGCGCAGAAGGTGATTGACGCCTTCAACTCCTCCACCCGCATCGAGGGTTGGGAAGTTGACGCAGCAACCCGCGCTGTCATCGACAAAGCCGGTTACGGCGAGTGGTTCGTCCACCGCACAGGACACTCCATCGGCACCAGTGTCCACGGTAATGGCGCAAACATGGATAACCTCGAAACCAAGGACACCCGACAGATTCTCCCGAATACGTTATTCTCAGTAGAGCCCGGAATCTATCTGCCCGAGTTCGGCGTGCGCAGCGAAGTTGATGTTCTCGTCCACAAAGGCCGAGCACAGGTCACCGGAGCGCAACAGGAAGAGTTGATAAGTTTCTAAATGGCAAACGACAAAGCAATCACAACCGCCGTGCCGCAATCAGGGACGATGTCGGTCATCGCACCGCTCGCCGGATGGCTAGTCCCCGGTCTCGGACACATCATCCAGAAGCGTTACATCCGCGGCGTACTTCTCTTCGTCAGCGTCACCCTCATGTTCTTCTCCGGACTCGGCATGCAGGGCAAGACCTACGGCTTCAACCTCGGCGACCTGCTGGACATGCTCGGCTTCGTCGGTGACTTCGGCAACGGCCTTTACTATTTCATCGCACGCTCCATGGACTGGGGCCAGGGCGCAATCTTCCGCGCCACCGCCGATTACGGCACCAAGTTCATCGTCTGCGCCGGACTCCTCAATGTCATCGCCGCCATTGACGCGCATCACATCGCCATCGGGAAGAAACAATGACGCTCAACTTCTCTCACTTCACAGCCGCTCTCATTTTCTCGCTCTGCGCCTCCGTAGTCTTCGGAATCACCCAGCGCGACAACAAGCAGCAAATGATCCGCTACGGTCTTTACTGCTTCGGCTGGTTTATCGGCGGAGTCCTAGTCGCTGGCTGGGTCATGTGGTTCCTCAAACGTTAAGATTTTAATGTTCATCTCAGACGGGCCGGAGCACACCAGCTCCGGCCGTTGCTTTTGCTTCGTGCCCGTTTTGGCCACATTTGCTTTTGCCTGCTCTTCAGCTTTGAAACCTCTGAAACCTTGAAACTTTGAAACCTGCTCTTTCCCCCCCCTGCGTCCCGTTCCGGTCCCTGTCGCTCTATCGTGGGTAGTTTTTGAAACCCCTGCCCACTCCCCCTCATCCATCACAGTGGAGGATTTAATAAACGATGGCAACCGAAGTGAAAGCAGCCGTGTTCGAAGTTCCGGCCCTCACATATGCGTACGAGTCGCTCGAGCCCTACATCGACGCCCAGACCATGCACCTGCATCACGACAAGCACCACCAGGCTTATGTGGACAACGCCAACGCCGCCATTGCCAAAGCTCCCGAGCTGGCAGGCAAGTCCGCCGAGGAGATTCTCGCCAACCTTTCTGCCATTCCCGAAGCCGTTCGCGGCGCCCTTCGCAACAACGCAGGCGGACACGTCAACCACTCCATGTTCTGGGCCATCATGGGCCCCAAAGGCGGCGGTGCTCCCACCGGTCCAATCGCGGATGCCATCACCAAGACCTTCGGCGACTTCGCCCAATTCCAGGAAAAGCTGAACGACGCCGGAGTCAAGCAGTTCGGCAGCGGCTGGACATGGCTCGCCCTCGGTTCCGGCGGTCTCCAGGTGCTTTCCACTCCCAATCAGGACAGCCCCATCTCTCAGGGCCTGCACCCAATCATGGGCAACGACGTCTGGGAGCACGCCTACTACCTCAAATATCAGAACCGTCGCGCCGAGTACCTGAAGGCCTGGTGGAACGTAGTCAACTGGGCAGAGGTCAACAAGCGCTACGAAGCCGCTCTCAAGAAGTAACGGCTCTGTCTCGCTCCGACGGGCACGCCTCACGTGCCCGTCTCTTTTTTGTCTTTCCTGCCGTTCCCGCCAAATGTAATTTCTCTGTCATCCTCATCGCTCCGTAACCTCGCCCAGTGCTGGTCGGCGTAGAGTTGAACTATGGAAGGTCCTGATCAGAGCATCGGTGAAGAGATTGCCAACAGCATCTCGCATGGCATGGGAGCAGTGCTCTCCATCGCCGGACTCGTCCTGCTTACCATCCGCGCTGCCAGCTTGGGCTCGGCGCGAGCAATCGTCTGCGCCGCCATCTTCGGAGCCTCGGCCATCCTGCTCTACCTAAGCTCCACGCTCTACCATTCGCTCAGTCGCACCCGCGCCTACCGCGTCATGCTATCTATGGACCATGGGTCCATCTACCTGCTCATCGCCGGGACCTACACGCCATTCACTCTGCTCGGCCTGCGTGGAGCACTTGGCTGGACCATGTTCGGCATCGTCTGGGCCTGCGCGCTCGTCGGAGTCCTCGTCAAGGCTTTCTTCGCTGGCCGTTGGAATGGCCTCTCCACTGCCATGTACCTGCTCATGGGATGGCTCTGCGTCTTCGCCATCAAGTCCATGTACCTGCTGCTCTCGCACCCGGTCTTCGCACTGCTTCTCGCAGGCGGAGTCTGCTACTCCCTCGGCATTCCCTTCTACGCCTCCAAGCGCAAATACATGCACTTCCTCTGGCACCTCTGGGTGCTCGCCGGAACCGCCTGCCACTTCGTCGCTATCTGGATGTTGTTGAGAAGTTGATAAGCAATTATGGAAACCTTCATGCCTCATTAGTACCAAAGCGAAACGAATAGGCATCAGACTTTTGTGAGCTCAGCACGATTCGGGTAAGTCTCTTGTGATAAGGTGTTGCGTGATGGTTACTTATCTTCTCATTGCGATTGGAGCCTCTGCTCCGAAATTGGATGTAGCCGTTAATGCAGCGATAGCCAAAGAGGACAGGTTGGCCCTCGAATCTGGCAAATGGCTCCTCAGCTCATCTCTAATCACGAGCAAAGATGTTTCAGATAAGCTGGGAATTTCCGAGACTGAAACTTTCATAATTTGCCCAATACGCGGATATTTTGGGCGGACCCGCCCTGACGTCTGGGAGTGGCTCGCAGCGAAATCTCTAGCTAAAGGATGACTAGCTAAACGACAATGAGTGTTCCCCGCTCGACTAGGCCAACCACTCCCGAAAATTTTCCTACGCAGTCTCCTCAACCCTCAGGAGACTACAGCTACACGCTTGAAATAGTGATGCACATGAAGGAGTCAGTGGGAAGACTTCTTGAGGCCGTAGATAGCCTCAAAGCGGATTCGAGAGAGCACCGTAACGAACTGAAGGTTATAAGTCAGGAGATCCACGGTGCCAAAGTTGGGCTTCGATGGGTTCTTGGAGTTTGCGTGGCATTCGGTGGGATTATAGGTTGGGCGATTACAACGTATATTTCAATATCATCAACAGCACCGCACAAATAGACCGTCTTACTTTGCAAAACTCCTCCGCTGTCCAATACTATTTTCCCATAGGATAGTGCAAGCTGGGGTTCTCGCCGGAACCGCCTGCCATTTCGTCGCCATCTGGATGCTGTTGCGCTAACCGGAATCGCGGAAGGTGTATTCGGCAAAGCAGCCGGACGATCTTCCCGGCGGTGATATCAACGGACACACCGGCCTGAAAAGCCTTAATCCAACTCCCCAGGCAGAGCAGAGCAACTCCACAGATGCACGCTCCATCCCATCGACAGGAGAGCAAATTGACGAACACAAATGCCAAGTGGATTTCCGCCGCTACCTTGCTCCTCGCACTGTTCCCAATGGTCGTCCACGGACAAGACATCACAGCCATCCCTCCCGAACTGGCACTGCCTCCAAGCGCAAAGCTGATTCTCCACGCCAAGGGAAAGGGCGATCAGGTCTATACCTGCCGGGCCAACAATTCCCAGTTCTCGTGGATATTGAAAGAACCTCAAGCCGAGTTATTCGATGAGAATGGGAAAGTAATTGGCCACCACTTCGCCGGACCCGCATGGCAGTTGAGTGACAAGAGCCTGGTCACCGGAAAAGTCGTCGCACGCGTAAACTCCACCAGCGCGGACGCAATTCCATGGCTGCTGCTCACTGCCGTTGACCACTCGGGAAGCGGTCTCTTGACTCGAGTCACTGACATACAGCGATTGAACACCAGCGGCGGCAAAGCCCCAGACACAGGATGCGACGCCGAACACATCGGAAACGAAAGCCGTGTGCCCTACAGCGCCGACTACTACTTCTTCAGCAAGTAATTCCTTTTCTTTCGCGCAAGCGCGATGATACATTGGCGGGTTCTGCTCAGAGCCTTACTCCCGCATCCCCGTGGCTCTGAGTATCAGCGAAGAGAAAGGATCCCTCATGTTCACACTGGCGCATCTGTTTTTCTTCTGGCTGTTAATCATTCCCCTGTCCGTTGGCCTCGGCGTCCTCTACATCCTCACCCTGCAGCGCGCCATCTCCCGCTGCGCTCCGCAAAACCGCGCCACCTCGCCGGAAGCAGCGTGGCTCCTGCTTATTCCCTTCTTCAACATGATTTGGCAGTTCATCCTCTACCCGCGCATTTCGGAAACCCTGGAACGCGAATTTCGCCAGCGCAACATCCCCATCGAACCGCAGCCATTGAGAACTCTCGGCCTCGCCGTGGCCATTCTCCACGTCTGCTGGATCATCCCCATCATTCACATTTTCAGTGCCATCGCGGGACTCATCTGCTGGATTCTCTACTGGGTGAAAATCTCGGACTACTCCAACCAGCTCATCGCGCAGCCCATCGGATATCTTCCCCCTGCTGCCTATCCTCAAGCTGCGCAGGCGAGCCCGCAGTCTGCTGCTGGATTCTGCTCGAAGTGTGGAACTCCGTTGCAGATCAACGAAGCCTTCTGCCACACCTGCGGAACGCAAGCACTATAGGTTATGGTTCAGCATATCTTCCGGATTTGTGTTGATCTGGCTCTTCGGTTTGCTTTGCTTGTGACCTGTTCTTGATTGTGTGTCATCTGAACGCAGCGAAGGGCCCCTATCCGCTCAATCTCCGCGCGGCCTTTAGAGGCTCCTCAACCAGTACTCGATTTTCCTACTGTATCTCCGGATAAATATCGAAGAACGCGTCAATGCTCTGCTTCAACTGCGCCTCAATCTCTTCCTTGCTGCCCTCCAGCAAATGCAGCGTCACGTGCTCTTCGCGACCGTTCTTCAACGTGATCGAACCCGATCCCACGCGCTCCAGCTCACCTTCCGGAAGCAGTCTCAACCCATACACCAGCGATAAATTAGCCATGTCAGAATTGTACTGCCCGCGTTCCCCGCCAGAGCAGCGCAACCGCGCGCCAATTCGAAATGCACCGGCATGGCATCCTGCTCCGCCGTGGAGCAATCAAATTTCATGGAACTTACCCCAGCCTCTCTCAGGGGAAGCTTTATGAAACTGTGGAGTCTCTTGTCCTGTGCAGCAATTTGTCTTTCTACCGTTGCCGTCGCCTCATCACCGGAAGCGGCCAAGACCGAGCCCGCGCGCTACCTTGAATTCGAAGACTCGCAACTGCGGGTATTTCGCATTCACTACGGTCCCGGCGAGAGATCTTTGACGCCAGGCCCGTTCGCGACTGCCGGCAAAGCGCACCACACCTCCTCTGCCTTCATCCAGACAGCTGACGACGGGCCATTCGACGCCGTATTGATCGAACTAAAATCCAGGAGACAACTCCCGCCAGGAAATCTCAAAAGTCATCATCAACGGAGCAGCGCCGCACTCGCCATGCAGCTTGCAAGAATAGAAACCTCAGCCGCACGACCCACTCACCGGTGACAGGAGCACGGTGTAACACCTTCGGGCAGGTCGTCACTACCGCGCAACCAGCCGATCCCCTGCGAACGCCTCGCTCTCATACCCTTGCGCTGCCACCAACGCCGTCACCCCGCTCGCCGCATAGATCATGGCAATCACCATGAACTGATAAATTGCCGTATAAACCGGATCGCTTCCCGTCAGCAGCATCCCTGCGGCAAAGCCCGGAATCCACACAATCCCCAGCGAGCGCAGCGAATTCAAACTCGGAATCAGTGCCGCGTTCGTGGCGTTCCTCGCATACGGCAGCGCCGCCTCCGATGGACTCGCGCCTAGCGCCAGCGCGGCCTCCACCCGTCCTGAGTTCAGCTTCAAGTCGCTGCCAAACCTCTCCAACACCTGCGAGCAGGTGTTCATCGAATTCGCAATAATCATCGACCCCAGCGGCACCAGGGCCATCGACCGGAACGCGATCACCCTCGTTAGCGTCATCGTTGCAATCACTACCGCCGAGCCCGTTCCAATCGCACGCAAACACAGCCAATAACGATGCGGAGTCTTAGTCTTCAACCTTCGCTGCGCCATCGCCGCCGCCGTCGCACACATCAACGCCAGCGCCGGAAAGCTCCACCACGCCGCGCCGCGCAACAGCCACACCAGCACCACTCCAACGGCCAGCATCTGCCCCAACCCGCGCAGCAGGGCCGCAGCGGTCTCGCCGCGCAACTCAAGCTTGCGCGTATGCCCCAGCCACGCCACCCCCAGCGCCAACGCGGAAACCACAACCGCCTGCGCCAACCCCAACGCAACCTGCGTATGCATCCAGTGTTCAAGCATCGCGTGGTTCATGATCTCTCCTGCTTTGGACTTTGCAGTCAGACTCCGTCCGACTCATCCCGCAGCACGCCCTCCCGCATCACCAACGTTCTTCCCGCCAGTCGCGCCGCCTGCGCCGCGTCGTGAGTCACAATCAGACACGCGCCTTCAACCTGTGCCATCGCGGCCAGCAATGCTTCTTCAACCACCAGCTTTGCCGCATCATCCAGCGCCGAAGTCGGCTCATCCAGCAGCAGCACCTGGGGACGATTCGCCAACGTGCGCGCCAACGACACCCTCTGCGCCTCGCCGCCCGAAAGTCCGGCCACATCTCGCTCCGCATACCCGCCCAGTTCCACCGTCTTCAGCAGCTCTTCCACCTCTGCGTCACTCATTAACACTCCGCGCAGCGCGGGACCGTAGCGCACATTCTCCACCACTGTTCCCGGAAACAAATTGGCCTGCTGCATCACCATCCCCACGCGTCGCCGCAGCTCGCGCACGTTCAGCACGCCTGTATCGCGGCCTTCCAGCCACACTCGCCCCGCCGTCGGCTCGTCCAGCCGGTTCAGTAGCCGCAGCACGCTGGACTTCCCCGCCCCGCTCGGTCCCGTGATTGCCACCACCTCGCCGGGCCGCAGCACAAAGCTCGCCTCACGCACAATCGCCTTGCCTGCCACCTCGCGCCCCAGCCCTTCCGCCCGTAGCAGCAGCTCTGTTCCGTTCATCGTTTGCTAATCCTCATCCCGCACTTACCGATTCTTCGCCAGCACTTCCCCGCCACATCCGTCTTACTGTACCCTTTCTCAATCAAATTCTCGTGGGGAGAATCATGCCACCCATTACTCGCCGCACCCTCCACTTCTCTATCTTCGCCGCCGTCTTCGCTCTCTCGCTGTCCTTCGCCTTCCTCGCCTCCGCCCAGCACCCCGCGCCTGCCCATCCAAAGGTTGAACCTGCTTCGGAGAAGACCGCCGAACAGGTTTACAAGAACATAAAATCGTTCAAGGGACAGCCCGCCAGCCAGCTCATCCCCACCATGCAGTTCATGTCCTCCTCGCTCGGAGTCCAATGCGAGTTCTGCCATGACATGAAAGCCTTCGACAAAGACACCAAGGACGAAAAGGTCACCGCGCGCGAGATGATTGCCATGCAGCAGGGCATCAATCGCGGACACTTCAAGGGCAAGCGCGAAGTCACCTGCAACTCCTGTCACCACGGCGAGCAGCACCCAGCGGCCATCCCCGCCGTCGCCGAACTCAATGCACCCATCCCCGAGCCCGTCCGTGAGCATGAGCACGGCGCGCACCACGCCACCGCCTTACCCACTCAATATCTCGACGAGTTTTACGCCGCTGCCGGAGGCGAAACCTCCCTCGCCAAGCTCTCCTCGCGCACCCTTCGCGGTGAAGTCACTTTCGGCGCGGGCCCCACAATGCCTTTTGAGAGCTTCACTCGCGCCAGCGGCCAGCGCGCCGTCACCATCTCTCTACAGGATGGCCCAGCCCTCACGGTCTTTAACGGCCACGCCGGATGGCTCGTCTATCCCGGCCGCCACTCCCGCCCCATGAGTACCGGAGAAGCTGAAGCCACCCGCGTCGAGGCCGACTTCGAGTTCCCTGCCAACTTCAAGCAGCGCTACTCGCAGTTCCGTCCCGGCCATCCCGAGCAGGTCAACGGCAAGCCCGCCAATCTCCTGGTTGCCAGCCGCCCTGGCCAGCCACCCGTGCGACTCTACTTTGACCCGGCATCGCACTTGCTGGTCCGCGTCGTCTACTACACGGAAACACCCCTTGGCCGCAACCCCACGCAAATCGACATCACCCGCTATGCGGAATCCGAGGGCCTCCAGCTCCCCGCGCAGTGGACTGTCACCCAACCCGCCTCGCGCGCAACCTACACTGCGACCGCCAGCGATCTCGGCCCCATTGACGACAGCCACTTTGCGCCGCCCGCCCCGGTCGAAGCCGCCGCTCACTAACCGGAATCGCGGAAGGTGTACGAGGTAAGCAGCCGGCTCTTTCCGGCGGTGATCGCCAGGGACACCAACTCTGAAATCGCTCCTGTGGGCGAGGGACATCCCCTTGGCTCTCCCTCATCACAGCTTTCTCCAGCTTCTCGCCCATTTTGCCCATTCGCGGATACAATCAATGCACGCAGATATCAGCTCCTGCGAGGGACATCGTGGAAAAGATTCGTAAGTCGAATGAAGAGTGGCGCAGATCGCTTACCCCTGAGCAGTACCGCATCCTTCGCGAAAAAGGCACCGAACGCGCCTTCACCGGACAATACACTGACACCAAGACTCCCGGCGTTTATCTCTGCTCCGCCTGCGGCCTTGAGCTCTTTCCCTCGGAAACCAAGTTCGAATCCGGTTGCGGATGGCCCAGCTTCTACGATCCTGCCGTCAAAGAAAACGTTGAGGAAGTAGAAGACCGTAGTCACGGCATGGTACGCACCGAGGTCAACTGCGCCCGCTGTGGAGGCCATCTCGGCCATGTCTTTCCCGATGGCCCCAACCCCACCGGCCTCCGCTATTGCATCAACTCGGCATCGTTGCGCCTCAACAAAAAGTAGTCTTGTGCCTTGTCTCTGCAGCTCCGGGGAAAGTCCTCACGTCTTTCCCTTACACCTGTAATCCCCGATTAGGCCGAAACTCCGGTTGACGAATCCTTGCCCGCGTCCTAGCCTGAAAGGTTCCCGTTTTTTTTCGAACTCATCTGAGATAAAGGTGCCCATGGCTGCTTCTCCTACCTCGTCGCACAATCGTGTACTTAACTCCGATCTTCGTCAGCGCATCATGTCCGCCGATGAAGCCGCCGCCCTCATTCGCAATGGCGATAACATTGGCATGAGCGGCTTCACTGGCTCCGGCTACCCCAAGGAATTTCCGCCCGCGCTTGCCCGCCGCATGAACAAGGATCACGAAGCGGGCACACCCCTCCGTGTCGGCGTCTTCACCGGAGCCTCCACCGGCCCCGAGCTCGATGGAGCTCTAGCCGCCGCCAACGGCATGCAGGTACGCCTCCCGTATCAGTCCGATCCCGCCGTCCGCAAGCGCATCAACGATGGCGACATGGAGTACATCGACATCCATCTCAGCCACGTCGCCCAGTACATGGAATATGGATTCCTCGGCAAGCTCGACATGGCCGTCATCGAAGTCGCAGCCGTTTACGAGGATGGCCGCGCCATCCCCTCCACTTCGCTAGGCAACAACAAGTCATGGCTGGAGTGCGCCGACCGAGTCATCCTCGAAGTCAACTCCTGGCAGTCCATCGACCTCGAAGGCATGCATGACATTTATTACGGTCTCGACGCTCCTCCCCGCCGCGAGCCCATTCCCATCACCCGCTCCGGACAGCGCATTGGCAGCCCCTACCTCAACATTCCACTCGACAAGGTTGTCGCCGTCATCGAGACCCACTCGCCTGACCGCAACACCGCTTTCAAGGAGCCCGATCTGCCCTCGCAGCAGATTGCCGGGCACATCCTCGAATTCCTTGAGTGGGAGGTCAAGAAGGGCCGCATGCCCGCCGATCTTCTGCCCATCCAGTCCGGCGTAGGAAACATCGCCAACGCCGTACTCTTCGGACTCAACCAGGGAAAGTTCCAGAACCTCACCGCCTACACCGAAGTCATTCAAGACGGCATGATCGAACTCATCAAGTCCGGCAAAATGGTTTCGGCCTCGGCCACTTCGTTTTCGCTCGGACCTGACATGATCAAGGAGGTCTACGGCAACCTCCGCAACTATCGCCGCAGCATCGTCCTTCGCACTCAGGACATCTCCAACAATCCCGGCATTATCCGCCGCTTCGGCGTCATCTCCATGAATGGAATGATCGAGGCCGACATCTACGGCAACGTGAACTCCACCCACATCATGGGCTCCAAAATCATGAATGGCATCGGCGGCTCCGGCGACTTTGCCCGCAACGCCTATCTCTCCATCTTCATGGCGCCCTCGCATGCCGCCAAGGGAACCATCTCCACCATCGTTCCCATGGTCAGCCACGTTGACCACACCGAGCATGACACCCAGGTGCTGGTAACTGAGCGCGGACTCGCCGACCTGCGCGGACTCTCGCCCAAGCAGCGCGCCCGCCTGATCATCGAAAAGTGTGCCGCAGACGATTTCAAGCCGCTGCTCAAGGATTACTTCGAGCGCGCCCAGCACAACGGAACCGGCATGCACACGCCGCACATTCTCGCCGAGGCTCACGGCTTCCACGAGCGTTTCCTCAAAACTGGCAAGATGTTGCCCTAGCTCAAAGCTCCTTCCTGACCCAAATCCCCACCCACGGGTGGGGATTTTTTCGCGCCCTCACAGGCCCCTTGGTAATCTTCCTGGATACCTCGCAATGATCTTTTGACTTCAGCACCGGCACCCTTCCGTCATATACTCCAGTCTCAATCCCCCATGAGTAAAACTCTCAACTCGGCTCAGACGCTAGGTAGCACGTCCAAGCCCTATTTTGGCTTCGGTGCGGTAGTTGATTTCGCGCATCGATCCTCGATAAGAAGAAACGCCGGGTGCCCCAGGCTCGCGCTCTCTTGGCCGTTAACCTGGGAAAACGCTCGCTTCCTCGCAATGCCGGTTTTGCTGATCTTGTTGTTGACCCTTGGCGCAGCCGCTCAAATCCCAACCCGCCAGGCCTTGACGGAAGGCATCGCGCACAGTCAGCAACTCACCGCCTCTGAACTCGATGCCCGCATTGCCCAGATCGCTCCCGGGGACTTCAACTCTGAAATTTTTCTCCGCTTCGCGCGCCTGCACTCATCGGTGACTGCCGGTAACGCCCCCGCCATCAAAACGGATGTCCAACGCATTCTCGCCGCTGTCACTTCCCTTGGCGACGAAGCCACTCTCCAGGTCGTCGATGCGGGCCTTGCCGAATCGCTCTCCCGTGCCGGCGCAGCCGCCTCTCCGGCCTTGCGCCTCAACTCCCTCACCCAGCTACAGCTCCGTGCCTCCGAGGCGGAGCGCCAGCGCGCCCAGGAACAGATCACCGCATTGCGTGCGCAGGGCCAGCTTATCGCCGCCGAGAAAATGCGCCAGCAGCTTGTGAACAGCCAGCGCAACCAGCAGCTCCAGCTTGAATACATGGCCCGTCGCGCCCGCTTGCAGACCTTCCTGAACATTCTTTTGTTTGTCTGCCTCGTGCTCACCGTCGCCCTTGCCTGGTCCCTATGGCGCATCATCGTTGCGCGCCGTGATCAGGCGCTTGAAGATCCTCTTACTGGACTCAAGAACCGCCGTTTTCTCCAGCCTTTCATGGAGCACGAAACCGAACGTCTCCGCCGCTCCGGTCTTACCGCTCTCGTACTCATCGCCGATATTGACCTCTTCAAGAATGTGAATGACCGCTGGGGTCACGACGTGGGAGACAAAGCACTCATCCAGTTCTCTGAAATCTTGCGCAAATGCATGCGCAACTCAGATGTCGTCTCGCGCTGGGGTGGCGAAGAATTCCTGATCATCTGTCCCCAATCTGCCGAGTATGACGCGGAGATTATCTGCAACCGCATCCGCAAGCACCTGCAGCAAACTCCCATCGCGACTCCCGGTGATAGCACCTTCCATCTCACCGTATCCATCGGTGCGGCGCTGTTCTCCCCGACCACCCTCAACGAGCACTGGGAAGCCGCACTCGCCCGCGCCGATCAGGCTCTCTATTCGGTAAAGAAGAATGGACGCGATAGCTGGTCGCTGGCCCCGCCCCACTGCGAACTTCCTTCGCCCATCGGAGTCGCCGCAGAATAACAGGTGGCCCACATCCGCCCGCTTTGGCGAATCTGGGAACCGCGACATTTGCCCATTCAATTCGCCTCAAACCGGCGGACCATGCTCTTATCGCCTTTGTCCCTGCTTCCGTTTTTTCCTGCCGCACAATCCATATCTACTAACCTCTACAAAAAAGAAATACAATGGCGCTTTGGAGGAACGCATGTTCGCACTTAAAAGCCCAGTGATCCGCCGTACACTTACACTATTTGCAGTGCTTCCGCTGATTGTGCTGTGCGCTGGATGCGCCGACTTCTGGGTCTCGGACAGCTCCATACAATCCGTGACCGTGAGCCCCACCGCTCTCATCCTCAAAGCTGCGCAAACCGGCCCGCCTGCCGTAGCCGGAGACAGCGCCAGCATCTCCGCCACGGCCACCACCGTCGGCGGATCCTCCGTCACCACCGGATTCACCTGGACCAGCAGTGATACCACTGACTTCACCGTGACCAGCGCCGGCTCTGTCACCGCCATCGGAACCGCCGCCGACAAGACCGCCACCATCACCGCCACAAACGGCGGGCAGTCAGCAACCTGTGCCATTCTCTCTTACACCGGAACCACTCCCACGGCGCTTAACTCCATCGGCGGCATCCCCGCCGCGTCAGGCCAGCTCTCTCCCGGACAGACCTTCCAACTCACCGCTAGTGCCAACCTCAGCGGCAACTCCAGCCATGACGTGACCTCCTACGTCTCCTGGGTCAGCAGCAATACCTCCGCAGCTACCGTGAGCACCTCCGGCCTGGTCACCGTGCTCAGCACCGCAACCGCCGCAGCTCAGTTCACCATCACCGCCACTGCAACCATCTCAGGCACTTCCATATCGAGCCCGGCGGCATCCTTTACCGTGCTGTAGCCTTTACATCCCTCCAATTCGCGGCGCCATTCCCGGCGCCGCGACGCTATTCCATTCCGGGTTCCGAGCTTCTGACTGTCCGCCCTTTCATCTCGCAGCAATACACGCTGATATACAATTTCCCTGATTCTTAGATTCCAAAATCCGCAATCATCCAGAAGGCCTGCTTCATGTCTGAGATTAGAAAAATTGGCATCTGCACCGGCGGCGGAGACTGCCCCGGTCTCAACGCGGTCATTCGCGCCGCGGTCAAAACTGCCATCCTCAAGTACCGCTTCGACGTGGTAGGAATCCGCGATGGCTTCGACGGACTCATCTGGCCTGAGAAAAGCCGCACTCTCATGCTCAACGATGTAAGCGGAATCCTGCCCCGTGGTGGAACCATCCTCGGAACCACAAATCGCGGCAACCCTTTTGCCTACCGCGTCAGCAATGATGGCATTGATTCCGTGCGCGACTTTTCCGGCGAGGTCATCAAGAACGCGAAGGCCATCGGCCTCGACGCCCTCATCGTGATCGGCGGAGACGGCACTCAGAAGATCGGCCTCGACCTGGCCGCCAAGGGCTTGCCCGTGGTCGGCGTGCCCAAGACCATTGATAACGACCTCTCCGCCACTGACGTCACCTTCGGCTTTGACTCTGCCATCCACGTCGCCACCGATGCCATCGACCGCATCCACACCACCGCCGAATCGCACCACCGCGTTATGATCGTCGAGGTCATGGGGCGCGACGCCGGATGGATCGCCCTGCACGCCGGACTCGCGGGCGGCGCGCACATCATCCTCATACCGGAAATTCCTTTCTCCGTCGAGAGCGTCTGCTCCTACATCAGTCAGCGCCACATCTTCGGCAAGAAGTACACCATCATCTCGCTTGCCGAAGGCGTGCAAGTTCCCGAAGAAATTCGCAAGGACTGCATCCAGCGCTACGGCTCCATTCCCAAGGGCATCAGCGTCGGCAACCTTATCGGCGAAGGCATCGCCACGGGAGCTCAAAAAGAAGTGCGTGTCACCGTGCTCGGACACACCCAGCGCGGCGGTTCACCCTCGCCCTACGACCGCATCCTCAGCACCCGTTTCGGCGTTGCCGCCGTGGACCTCATCGCCCAACGCGGTTTCCTCAAAATGGTGGCCCTGCGCGGAGGCAAGATCGAGTTCGTTGACATCGCCGAAGCCATCGGGAAAATGAAGGCCGTCGATCCCAAGGGCGAACTGGTCAACACCGCCCGTTCCGTCGGAATCCATTTCGGCGACGAATAGCTCCCATTCGCGCCCGGCGCGGCACGCGTGCAGCCCGGGTGAACCATATACCTTTTGATCAATCGTCTGGATTGCAATGTGTACTCTTTTGTCAATCTTTGGCAATATTCGTCCAAGATTAACCACTTAGTAACATTCACCTCCGTAACGATTCACCACAAAGTAAATCGTTTCAGAGTTCCCGGCGCACTGGTTTATAGTGGAATCTCACCTGAAGAGAAGCCCTTGTCCCCGTTGAAAGATCGTTTCCGCCCGCTCTCCACGCGCCTTTGCCTCACGTTCGCGCTGTTGCTCGTCCTGTTCTGCACCGCCGCCTGTAAACACTCCGGCTCAATCCTCGGCGGCGAAGTCATGTACGTCTCCGCGCCGCAAGCCAATCTTCGCGACCATGTAGCCACGGTTTACAACCGCGTAGGCACTGTGAAGAACGGAGATCGCGTCGAAGTCCTGGAGCACCAGAAGCGCTTCGTCCGCGTACGCACGGAT
>Ga0181537_10002706_pt1 | contig 15425 bp, 13 predicted proteins | sample PEATcosm2014_Bin_39_FD_119765 | JGI IMG/M metagenome (GOLD analysis project Ga0181537, IMG submission 119765) | Peatland microbial communities from MTU Mesocosm Facility, Houghton, MI, USA - PEATcosm2014_Bin23_10_metaG | ecosystem: Environmental > Terrestrial > Soil > Wetlands > Peat | place... | reverse complement strand
CCTTGGCATCGGCAAGCAACTGGTCGTTGATGTCGAGCGTCGTCTTCATTGATTCATCATACAGAAATCTGTACTGGGATTGCAAATGAGGGCCAAGGAACTAGGGAGACTAGCATTCCCCCCACAGCGCATCGGGAGGCGGGTTTTTGCCACTTTTCCCCAGAAACTCCGGGTTCACTTTCTCGGCTGACCGTGCAACATTAGGGAAGCGCCCTCGTCACTCCCACTCAATTGTCTCCGGCACCTGTAAGAACCTGTATTTACGAAACTTCTCCTCCCGCTACGCCAAACTTACCGTCAGATCTACCGCCAAATAATTCCGCTTGGGAGCGATAGACGGCGATAGATGCCGAACGACTGACACCATTGCAATTGGTCCAAGCCAGCTTGAGCTTCATGACCATTTATGGTCATATATAGTCATGAAACAAGTTCGAATCGCGGAGCTCAAATCAAAGCTAAGCGAATTTCTCCGCACTGTGCAACGGGGGGAATCACTGGCAGTTCTAGATCGAAATACAGCGATAGCTCATATCGTGCCGATTCGGGAGCAGCGAGGACTGCGGATTCGAAAGCCGGCATCGGGCGTTCCGACGCCGAACAAGGTGCCGCTTCCGAATGCCGCAAAACTCAAAATAGACGTGTTGGACCTGTTGCTTGAGGAGCGCCAGGGCCACCGATGATCGCTTACATCGATTCATCGGTGCTTCTACGCGTTGCGCTTGGACAAGCCAATGCTCTGAAGCAGTGGTCGAGCGTGGAGCGCGGAGTCTCCAGTGCATTGATTTTGACCGAGAGTCTGCGGACGTTGGATCGCACGAGACTTCGCGCGAACCTCTCCGATTTGGAGATTGCCCGGCGGCGATCGACGATCCTTTCTATTATTGAATCACTGGAACTGGTCGAGATCGACTCAGTTGTTCTTGATCGAGCGGCGCAACCGATGCCGACCGAGCTGGGTACGCTCGACGCGATCCACCTCGCCTCTGCTTTGCTGTGGAAAGACGCAACCGGCGTCGAACCCATAATGGCCACCCATGATGCCGCGCTGGGACTGGCCGCCAAGGCACATGGACTCAAGGTGCTGGGAATTTGATCCGCCCGACCCCAGTCCGAGTTTGGCGCGCGCCCGTACCCCAGCGCCGGATGTCCGGGTTCGATGAAGACGGCACACGAATACAGGGGGTGTTTGATGGGTCATTTGGTATCGACCGCGTTCGCGGCCACGCTTCTCACTTGCGGCTCTGCTGCCCTTTCGTTGCCGGCCGCTGCTGAAGGGCACTACCTGTTCGCATGGGCGGGCGATCCGTCCGGGAAAGGTGAAGACTTCATTGCTGTGATTGATGGCGATCCGGCCTCTTCTAACTACGGTCAACTTGAGGCGACGGGCGCCTCCGGCATCAAATCTCAGCAGATGCATCACACCGAGTACTGGATGCCCGAAAGCGGTCTTCTGTTCGCCAATGACCACGCTGCCGGACGCACCGTTGTCATGGATCTGCGCGATCCGCTTCATCCGAAGGTCCACGCCAGCTTTGGCGATCTGGCCGGGTACAGCCACCCGCACTCTTTCCTTCGCCTGCCCAACGGTCATGTGCTGGCGAGTTTTCAGATTGAAGGGCACATGGATCATGGTGCGGCTGGACATTTTCTCCAACCAATGCCCAACACTGATTCCGGCAAAGCGGTGCATGGCGGCGTCGTACTGGCGATTGACCCCGCGCGTTGCGGCAACCCAGTCGCCCATCGGCATTTCGTTCAGCACGAGTAGGTCCGGTTTCTCTCGCTCGAGGCGCTCAACGAGCTGCATCCACTCGGGGCTGGATAAAGTCAGACCATCTGGCAATTCACACACGCAAGTCTCATGAAAGCTCTCCCAATCGATGTATGCAGGCACCGTTATTCCAATGACGGATGTCACGATACGGTGAACCCAGTGTTGGCCATTGCCCGCGGCAGACCGCCACGAGCCTCGGCCTTCGCGATAGTCAATGCAATTTTGCCGCCATAAGCGCCTTCAGAAATCTCCGCTTAGGACGCCTCATTGCGCGGGAACCGGCACGATCGTTGATATTCGCCATCCTTCCACCGTGCGGATTGCGAACTCATTTACGAATCAACCCTGGCGACTCATCGATTTTCGCCCAACGCCTATTTAGTCCTCCAATCCCCCAACTACAAAAGAACGCCACACTGTTGACTTGTCTCGGATCGGCTTGAGTGCGGTAAATTCAGGCGAAGTGTCAAATTTGACCGCTTCCTCAACACTCGGGAACTGGACGATTCCGATCCACTTTGGCGGCTCGCCCGAAAGGGAGACACCTTTTGCATGGCGGGCCAAGAATGTGCGCGGGCCATGTATTGCGGCATCCCGTTTAATAAACTCTTCAAATCCAGCATGGTCTGTAATTTCGTACTCAACCACCATGTAGGCGGGCGGCTTGGCTTTCGCCCATGCAAGTCCAATTCCGGAGGCACCAATCACGACACCCGCTACTACGGCAAGTGACAATTGCATCTTTGAACTCATAAAGGTCCTCCGGATCACGCTGAGTTCAGCATTATCGGTTGTCAAACTCTAGACCAACGCTCGCGTCGGCGCACGTCCGTAGCATCTTGCCAGGGCCAGTGACTGCAAATTGGGCCGACAGCGGCGGTAGCGACCTCCCCGATACCGGCCGTTCGCCTCTATCGTCGGTCAGAGCACTATGCGCAACGGCGGCTGAGGGCCGTTGGCGTAGGCGCGAATCGGGTTTTTGCCAGTTTTGCCCTAGTTTCCGAGGTTACGGACTGACTGCGAACCGTGGCAAACTCTGTAGGCAGCCCCCTCACTCCCACTCAATGGTCGCCGGCGGCTTGCCGGAAATGTCGTAAACAACCCGTGAAATCCCCTGGATCTCGTTGACGATCCGTCGCGACACCAGATCCAAGAACGCATAGGGAAGATGCGCCCAGTGCGCTGTCATGAAATCCACGGTCTCGACCGCCCGCAGCGCGATTACGAAATCGTAGCGTCGTCCATCACCCATCACTCCCACCGAGCGCACCGGCAGAAACACCGCGAACGCCTGGCTGGTCTTGTCATAGAGCTCATGACGACGCAGCTCCTCAATAAATACCGCGTCAGCCTTCTGAAGCAAAGTTGCGTACTCCGCCCGTACCTCGCCCAGAATGCGCACGGCCAGCCCCGGACCCGGAAAAGGATGGCGATACACCATCTCGCGTGGCAAGCCCAGCTCAAGCCCGATACGGCGCACCTCGTCCTTGAACAACTCGCGCAGCGGCTCGATCAGAGCGAATTTCAAGTCCGCGGGCAGGCCGCCGACGTTGTGGTGGGATTTGATGACATGCGCCTTGCCCGTCTTGGCGCCCGCGGATTCGATGACATCCGGATAGATCGTGCCCTGCGCCAGAAAGCGGACGCCCTGCAGTGCCTTGGCCTGCTCGGCGAAGACCTCTATAAACAACCCCCCAATGATCTTGCGCTTCTGCTCAGGATCACTCTGACCCTTGAGCGCGGCGAAGAAGCGCTCGGCGGCATTCACGCGGATCACCCGCACGCCGAGCGATTCGGCGAAGGTCGCCATGACCTGATCGCCTTCCCCGAGCCGCATCAGCCCGTGATCGACAAATACGCACGTGAGCCGCGAGCCGATCGCCCGATGCAGTAACGCCGCGACGACCGAGGAGTCGACGCCGCCCGAAAGGCCAAGCAGCACCTGGCTATCGCCGACCTGGGCACGGACTCGTGCAATCGCATCCTCGATGATGCTGTCAGCAGTCCAGAGCGCAGCGCAGCCGCAGATCTCGCGCACAAAACGCTCCAGAAGCGCGCTGCCCTGGCGCGTATGCGTCACCTCGGGATGGAACTGTACGGCGTAGAAGCCGCGGGCCTCATCAGCCATCGCGGCCAGAGGCGCCCCGTGCGTCGCAGCTACGGCGGTGAACCCCGCGGGCAGTACCTCGACACGATCCCCATGGCTCATCCAGACATCGAGAACCGGCGCCCCGTCCGCATCGCGCCGGTCGAATATGCCCTCGAACAAGCGACAGGCACCTCGCACCCGAACCTCGGCGTAGCCAAACTCGCGGGTATCGCCCGGAAGCACCTGGCCGCCAAGCTGCGCCGCCATGGTTTGCATGCCATAGCAGATGCCCAGCACTGGCACACCAAGCTCGAAGACGCTGGGAGGGGAGCGAGGCGTCGCGGCCTCGGTCACCGATTCCGGACCTCCGGAGAGAATGACACCGTGCGCGCCCCAGCTGCGCACGGCCGCATCGTCCATATCCCAGGGATGAATCTCGCAGTAGACACCGAGCTCACGGACGCGGCGCGCAATCAGCTGGGTGTACTGGGCACCAAAATCCAGGATCAGGATGCGGTCGGCGTGAATATCCGTCGCCAGCGCCACTGCGCCGGCCCGGGCGCGGCTCTCAGGAGATGCGATAATTGGGCGCCTCCTTCGTGATTGTCACATCGTGCACATGGCTCTCACGTACGCCCGCCGTCGTGATGCGCACGAAACTGGGCTGGGTACGCATTAGATCAATACTGCGGCTGCCGGTGTAACCCATGGCCGCGCGCAGTCCGCCCGCCAGCTGATAGAGAATCGACACCAGGCTGCCTTTGTAGGGCACGCGTCCCTCGATGCCTTCCGGCACGAGCTTCTCGAGCTCGCTGCTCAGGTCCTGGAAGTAACGATCGGCCGAACCGTGCTTGTCACTCATTGCACCCAGTGAGCCCATGCCGCGGTAGGCCTTGTACGAGGCGCCCTGATACAGCTCGACCTCGCCTGGAGATTCCTCGGTGCCGGCAAACAGGCCACCGATCATGACCGCGTGGGCGCCGGCAGCAATCGCCTTGGCCAGATCGCCGGAATAGCGGATGCCACCATCGGCGATCAGCGGGATGCCGCGGTTCGCCAGCGCGTCGGCGACATTGGAGACTGCCGAAATCTGCGGTACGCCAACGCCGGCGACGATGCGGGTCGTGCAGATCGAGCCCGGACCGATGCCAACCTTGACGGCATCGGCGCCCGCGCCCGCCAGATCCAGTGCCGCTTCGCGGGTCACGATGTTGCCGGCGATCAGTTCGAGCTCGGGGAAGCGCGACTTGATGAGCGAGACCATCTCCAGCACGCCACGCGAGTGACCGTGCGAGGTATCAACCACCACGACATCGACGCCCGCCTCATGCAGCGCGGCGACCCGATCAGGCGTATCCGGCGTCGTGCCTACGGCTGCGCCGACGCGCAGCCGACCGGTCGAATCCTTGCTGGCGCGCGGGAATTCGGTCGCCTTCTGGAAATCCTTGACCGTGATCATGCCGCGCAATTCACCTTCGGCATTCACGACCAGCACCTTCTCGATGCGATGCTTGTGCAGCAGCGCCAGCACCTCATCCTTCGGGGCGTTCTCGCGCACGGTGATCAGCCGCGGCTTGGGCGTCATGACACTCGAGACCGGTGCATCGAGGTGCGTTTCGAAGCGCAGGTCCCGGTGGGTCACGATTCCAAGTACCTTGGCGCCATCCACCACCGGAACGCCCGAGATGCCGCGCGCACGCGTCAGTTCGATGACCTGGCGAATCGTCATCCCGGGCGCGACCGTGATCGGATCGGCGATCACACCACTCTCGAATTTCTTGACCCGCACGACCTCGCGGGCCTGGCGCTCGATCGTCATGTTCTTGTGGATGATGCCCATGCCGCCTTCCTGGGCCATCGTGATGGCCAGCAGCGCCTCGGTCACGGTATCCATTGCGGCCGAGAGGATCGGCAGTCCGATGCGGATGCGCTTGGTCAGCTGCGTTGATAGATCAACCTCGCGCGGCAGCACGTCTGAGCGCGCAGGCACCAGCAGGACATCGTCAAAGGTGAGTGCTTCTTCGAGAATTCGCATGGATTTGGGGGTTCCAAAAAGAAGCGCGCCATTGTACGCACTGGCCGGGAGGCGGTAAACCTAAACCGTGACCGCCAGGCATACGCTGCTGGGAATAACCCGGCAGCTGTCCGTCCCGGTGCCGCCAGAGCGCCTCGGTGCCAAACAGCTAAGATAGGCCCATGAACGGTCCGGCCGACCGCTCCCGCGGCCAGGCGCCCGCCGGGGCGGACATCTACAGTGTCACGCGCCTGAATCGCGAGGTCCGCCTGCTGCTCGAGGCTGGCATTGCCGCGGTCTGGATCGAGGCTGAGGTCTCCAACTTCGCCCGGCCGGCCTCAGGCCACTGGTATTTCTCGCTTAAGGATCAAGGTGCACAGGTGCGCTGTGCCATGTGGAAGGCACGCAACCAGCTGGCCGGGTTTACGCCCCGGGAAGGTCAGCAGGTGCTGGCACGCGGGCGCGTCAGTCTCTACGAGCCGCGCGGGGACTACCAGCTGCTGGTCGAGTACCTTGAGGAAGCCGGACTCGGGGCACTCAAGCGTGCCTTCGAGGAACTCAAAGCGCGGCTTGCGGCCGAGGGGCTGTTCGCGGCCGAGAAAAAGCGCGCCTTGCCGGCTACCCCGCGGCGCATCGGCCTGATCACCTCCCCGACCGGCGCTGCGGTGCGCGACATGCTTCACGTACTGGCAAGGCGCTTCCCGGCAAGCGCCGTGCTGATCTACCCGGTGCCGGTGCAGGGCGCTGCGGCGGCGCCGGCAATCGTCGCGGCCCTGGATCTTGCGGCGCGGCGCGCGGAGTGCGATGTGCTGATCCTCGCGCGCGGTGGCGGCTCGCTCGAGGATTTGTGGGCCTTCAACGATGAGCAGGTGGCACGCGCCATCGCGCGCTCGCCCATGCCGGTGGTGACCGGTATTGGCCACGAAGTGGATTTCACGATTGCCGATTTTGCAGCCGATGTTCGCGCACCAACGCCGACCGCTGCCGCGCAGCTCGTCGTTCCGGACCGGCGCCAGTGGCTCGAGCGCCTCGCCCAGCTGCATCAGCGCTTTGTCGCTGCGATGCGCCGGCAGCTGGAGGATGAGCACGCGCACCTGATCGCCGCCAGGGCCCGTTTGCGACTTGCGCATCCAGGCACGCGGCTCACGCAGCATGGCCAGCGCCTCGATGAGCTCGAACAGCGGCTCCAGCGCGCCACGGCACGAGCGCTTGAGCGTGTGGGTGAGCGGCTGCAGCGCCTGCGTGCGAGGATCCTGGCGCGCTCACCGGCCGGCGCCGTGCGCGAACTGGAGCTGCGCCACAGTGCTCTGGGAGCACGCCTGGTGGCGGCTGTGCGCACACGCCTGGTGGCCGCGCAAGCCCGTCTCGGCCTGGCAAGTCACGGCCTCCAGGCCATCAGTCCGCTGGCGACCCTCGGCCGCGGTTTCGCGGTCGTCAGTCGCGTCGCCGACGGCGCCGTGGTGCGTTCTGCCGCGGCCGTGAATCCTGGTGATGAAATCGAAGCCCGGCTGGCTTCCGGGCGCCTGCGGGCGCGCGTTACGCGACGGGATCTGGCATGAGGCTGCCGAACCCGCAGCGCGCTTGCCTCAGGGCCGGCCTCGGCACGCTGTGGCTGCTCGCCTGCGCCACAGCCGTCCCTGCCATGGAGCTGCCGCCGCAAAGCCTCGTGCCCGGCGGTGTGGCCCTGCTGCAGCTTGGGAGCCGTGGCGATAAGCCGCCGGCCGTAAACGTCGAAGGCGCACCCGTAATGGTGTTGCCAGATCGTGGCGCGTGGCTTGCCGTCATCGGCATTCCACTGTCGGCTGCGCTGGGCGAGCACACGGCGAACGTCCGGGACGCTGATGGTACGGCCCACGAACTCACCTACACCGTCGGACCCAAGCAGTACGCCGAGCAGCGGCTCACCGTTGCGCCCTCGAAGGTCGATCTTTCGGCGCAGGACCTGGCCCGCGCTCAGGCAGAACAACAACGCCTGCACGCGGCACTGGCGACCTTCAGCGCCCAGCTGCCCGAGTCTCTGGTGCTGCTGCCGCCGGCTGCAGGGATACGCACCAGCTCCTTTGGCCTGCGCCGCGTCTTCAACGGCGAATCACGGGCGCCGCACTCCGGTATGGATATCGCCGTGCCCTCCGGCACGCCGGTGCAGGTAGCGGCCGGTGGCACCGTCGTCGACACCGGCAATTACTTCTTCAACGGCAACAGCGTGCTGGTCGATCACGGACAGGGACTGGTCACGATGTACTGCCACCTATCGGTCATCGGCGTGATGGTGGGCGAGCACGTCCATCGCGGCCAGCAGATCGGGCTTTCCGGCGCGACCGGGCGCGTGACCGGACCGCATCTGCACTTCGGGGTGGCGCTCAACCGCGCTTTTGTCGACCCGGCATTATTCTTGCCCCCGGAGCCCGCCGCTTCCCCTTCGTCCCCGCCTTAGCCCGATCGTAGGGGTTCTTGTCGGTACGAAACTCGATCGCTACCGGCGTGGCATACAGATCGAACGCCTCGCGGTAGACATTGGCCAGGTAGCGCCGGTAAGCCTCCGGCACCGACACGGTCTGGTTGCCATGGATGATGATGCGCGGCGGATTGCGGCCACCCTGATGTGCGTAGCGCAGCTTGATGCGCCGGCCCCGCACCAGCGGTGGCTGGTGGGCCTCAAGGGCGCGCTCGAGCGTGCGCGTCAGCAGCGGGGTCGGCATCGCGCTCATCGAGGCATCGAACCCCTTGATCAGATCGCGCGCCAGCTCCCCGACGCCGGTGCCGTGGCGGGCGGAGATGAAATGCAGCGGTGCGAAGGGCACGAAGTCGAGCTTGAGCGAGATCTGGCGCCGGATATCCTCGCGCTGCTCGCTCGGGATCCCATCCCACTTGTTCACGGCGATAAACAGCACCCGGCCGCGCTCGAGTGCCTCGCCGAGCACGGTCGCATCCTGCTCACCGACCCCTTCGTGGGCATCGAGCACCATGACCACGCAATGGGCCTCGGCAATCGCCTGCAGTGTCCGGGCCACACTTGCGCGCTCGACCGGATCCTCAACTTTTGCGCGGCGCCGTACTCCGGCGGTATCGACCAGCAGGAACTCGCGGCCATCGCGCTCGAAGGGCACCAGGATCGAATCGCGCGTCGTCCCGGGCTCGGGACTGGCGATCACACGCTCCTCGCCGATCAGGCGATTGACCAGCGTGCTCTTGCCGACATTGGGCCGGCCGATGATCGCGACGCGAATCGCAGCGTCCGGCTCGGCGGGCGGCGGATTCTGTGCCACGCCTTCGAGCAGGTGATCGATCATCTCGCGCACGCCATCGCCATGGCTTGCGGAGATGACGCGCGGATCGCCAAAACCCAGCTGATGGAAGTCCGCCGCCATCAGGTCGGTATCGAGCCCCTCGCCCTTGTTGGCAACGACCAGCACCGGCTTGCCGGAGCGGCGCAGCTGCTCGGCGACAAAGCGATCCTGGGAGAGCAGGCCAGCGCGTGCATCAGTGAGCAGGATCAGGAAGTCGGCTTCGGCGATCGCAACTTCGGTCTGCCGACGCATCTGGGCATCGAGACCGGTCGGATGCTCGATCAGGCCGCCGGTATCGATCAGCACGCACGGCACCGCGCCGACGCGTGAGTAGCCATACTGGCGATCGCGCGTGACGCCCGGAACGTCCGCGACGATCGCGTCGCGCGTGCGGGTCAGCGCATTGAAGAGCGTCGATTTACCGACGTTCGGCCGGCCAACTATCGCGACGACCGGCAGCATCTCGCATCAGCCAGGCGGGGTGCTGAAGGCGGTGAGCTCACCCGTGTCGGTGTAGATCAGCAGCTTGTCGCCGGCCGCGATCGGCGTCGCGCTGATGCGCTTGCCAATCTTCTCGCGCGCCAGCAGCTTGCCATCGCTGGTGGAGATCCAGTGCACGTAGCCTTCGGCATCGCCGAGGACTATCCGGCCACGATAGATGACCGGAGCGGTCAGCAAGCGCCGCGCCAGAGTCTTGATGCGCCACTGCTCGGTACCGTTGGCGCGATCGAACTTGACCACCTCGCCATCAGAGGTCGACACATAGACGCTGCTGGCATCGATCGCAAGGCCGCGGTAACTCGAGACATCGCGCGACCAGACCAGATTCCCCGAATCACGCGCGAGCCGCACGACCCGGCCCTGATAGCTGACCGAGAACACATCATCGCCATCAATGACTGCGGGCGAATCGACATCGATCAGGCGCTGCAGCTCGGAGCTGCCACGGGCCTGCCCGACGGCCACGTCCCACACGGCCTTGCCACCGGCCAGCGTCACGGCAACCAGGCGCCCATTGTCGAAGCCGGTGTACACGACATCGCCGTCGATCAGCGGCGGGCTCGTGCCGCGCAGCGACAGGCGTGGCACCTGCTGATCGCTGACCCACAACTGCTCGCCGTTGACGGTGCTCAGGCCGAAGAGCTTGCCATCGACCGTGTGCACCACCATCACCTTGCCACTGATCGCCGGCGCCGCGAGCACTTCGCCGCCAAGCGGCACGCGCCAGAGCACCTTGCCATCGGCCGCCGACAGTGCGATCGCCTGGCCGGCGCTGCTGCCGACCGCCACGATGCCTGCGCCGCTACCGGGGCCGCCGCCGATAATTGTGCCGAGCGGGCGCTTCCACACCTCGTGACCGCTCGCCAGATCAAGGGCCTCGACCGTGCCCTTGCCACTGGAGATATAGACCCGATTGCCATCCACTGCCGGGGCCAGACCGAGCCGCAGTTTGGGTAATTCGCCACCAAGGGAGGTACGCCACAGGCGCTTGACCTCCACCTGCTGCACGAATTTCTTATCGAGCGCCACGGGCTTGTCGGCTTTGTCGGTTGAGGAGCAGGCCGCGATCAGCAGCAGGCTCGCACTGGTCAGCAGCAGACGGGTTGCAGAAATGTGCATGCAGATTCCTTTAGGACCGACTCAGCTCGTTGATTTTCAGATTCAGCAGCGCCGGATCGACGCCGGTGCCCTTGCCCGCCTGCGCCTCGCGATAGGCCTTGAGCGCACCGTCCTTGTCGCCCTTGGCCAGCAGCGCATCGCCACGCGTCTCGGCATACGCCAGCGCAAAGGCCCCGGGCTGCTCGACCTTCAGCTTTGCCAGCGCATCATCGGGCTTGCCCTTGTCGAGCAGCAGCCGTGCCGCCCGCAGCCGCGCCAGCAGCGCCACCTCCGGATCGTGAGTGCTTAAGATGACGCGCTCGAGCCGATCGAGGGCGCCCTGCTCATCGTTGTTCTCGACCTGCAGCCGCGCCACGATCAGATCCGCCTGATCGGCATAGCCAAGCTTCGGGTAGTCATGGCGCAACTGATCGGCCAGCGTCGTCGCGGTCGCCAGCTCGTTCTTGCTGAAGGCCGCCAGCAGCAGCTCATAGCGGCTCCCGGCCGAGAGCCGCTGCTGATCGAGGCGCGCCTGGTACCAGCGCCAGCCCCCCACGATGACCACCGCCAGCGCCACGCCGGCCAGCATCCACGGCACATTCTCGCGCAGCCACGCCAGGGTCTGTTCCCATTGCTCTTTTTCAGTCAAATACTCATCGACCACTTCTCTCTCCTCAGAACAGCGCCGCAATCCGCGCCGGCACCTCGGCAAGCGGATACTCGCTCTGACCAGCCGTCGCTCGTAAAGGTTTCACCGCGGCCACCCCGCGCTCCAGTTCCTCTTCCCCCAGGATCAGGGCCACGAACGCCCCGCTCTTGTCGGCCCGGCGGAACTGGTTCTTGAGGTTGCCCCCGCCCAGGTTCACCAGCACGCTGCGCCCTGGCAGGGCCTCGCGCAAACGCTCGGCCAGGCACAGCGCCTCGCGCTCGGCGCGCGCGCCACTGGCGATCAGGTAGACGGCCGGAGGCGCTGCGGGCGGTACGGTTCCAGCCTGGCTCAGCAGCTCGGCGACCCGCTCGATTCCCATGGCGCAGCCGATCCCGGGCGTCGGTTCGCCGCCGAGCAATTCGATCAGCCCGTCATAGCGGCCGCCGGCGCACACGGCGTCCTGGGCACCCAGGGCATCGGTGACCCACTCGAACACCGTGCCGGAATAATAGTCGAGACCCCGCACCAGGCGCGGATTGATGGCATAGGGTATCCCGAGGGCCTCGAGCGTCGCACACAGGGTGGCGAATTGCTCGCGCGAGCCCTCATCGAGGTGCTCGGTCAGCAGCGGCGCGGCACCGATCAGTGCCTGCATTGCAGGGTTCTTGCTGTCGAGGATCCGCAGCGGATTTCCCGCCAGCCGGCGGCGGCTGTCCTCATCCAGCTCGGCCTGATGCGCCGAAAAGTACTCGATCAGGCGCGCGCGGTAAGCCTGGCGCGCCGCCGTGCTGCCCAGGCTGTTGATCAGCAGGCGCACGCGGCTGATTCCGAGCGTGCGCCACAGGCGCGCAGTCAGTGCGATCAGCTCGGCCTCGATGTCGGCGCCTGCAAAGCCGAGCGCCTCGATGCTGACCTGATGAAACTGCCGGTAGCGGCCCTTCTGTGGCCGCTCGTGGCGGAACATCGGGCCCGCGCACCACAACTTCAGGCGTGCCCCGCGCAACAGGCCGTTGGAGATCGCGGCGCGCACGACCCCTGCGGTCGCCTCGGGGCGCAGCGTCAGGCTCTCGCCCCCGGTATCGGTGAAGCTGTACATCTCGCGCTCGACGATGTCGGTGAGTTCGCCGATGCCGCGACGGAACAGCTCGGTATGCTCGAGCACCGGCAGCTGCATCTGCTCGTAGCCATAGCTCGCCAGCAGCCCTCGCAGCACCTGCTCCAGGTGCTGCCAGGCGCCAATCTGCTCGGGCAGCACATCGTTCATGCCGCGTACCGGTTGGACCTGCTTGCTCAAACTGACTCCACCTCTGCTCGCTCCCTGTTTGCCGACACCCGCCGGGTCGACAGCTTGCATGCCGGCATCCAGCGAGCCGGCATTGTTCGCCTTTCAGTTGGTTACGGGGCCTCGGAGACCTGCCCGTCCTCGCCAATCGAGAAACGGACATTGGGCGTTGCGCGGATCGCGGCCGAGAGCGGTACGCTGCGGCCGTTGACCGTGATCGCAACCGCCGCGGCGTTGCCCAGCACCAGGTGCAGCGGCGCACGCCCACTCAACTTCTGCTCGCTGCCCGCGCCGCCCACGTCGTACCACAGGCGCGTGCCGCCAGCGTCGTAAATCTCAGCCCAGGTATCCTGCCGGAAGTGCAGCAACAGCCGCAGCGGATCCGGCACCGCAGGCATCGCACTCTTGCCCGCCGGCGCCAGCGGCTGCGCCGCCGCGGCCAGGTTCGCCGCTGCCGGAGCCGCCGAGGGGGTCGGTGCCGTCGCGGGCGCTGAACTGGCCCCCGGTGCAGTGGCGCCGGCCAGGTGGTCGATCTTGATCGACTCCGTGACGGTTTCGACACCGGCGCCTGCGCGCTTGGGCATGGAGCGCACGGCCCACCACACCAGTCCGCCGACCAGCAGCACGCCTGCGAGCACCGCGACCGGCCACAGGCCGAGCGTCGGGCGGCGTGCACGGCGACTGCTGATGATCGGGCGCGGGATGCGCGCAAGATCCGGGGCCACGCTCGCCTGCGGGCGCTGCGCGAACAGGCTCTCGAGCTCGGTCGGAGATTCCCCGAGCAGTTCGGCGTAACGGCGCAGGTGCCCGCGTGCATACACGGCGCCTCCCAGCTGCTGGAAATCCTCGCGCTCGAGGGCCGCAATCGCACGCGGCTCAAGGTGCAGTTTTTCGGCCGCCTGCGTCTGCGTCCAGCCCAGCCGGTCGCGGGCACGTTCCAGACGCGCGCCCAGCCCGGCAGGCTTTGCTTCGGCAGTCTCGTTGAGCATGCTACTTCTGGCCTGCAGTGGCATCAGCGACCGCATGCGCCTGATCGGTCGTCGGGAAGTCGGCCTGCAGGCGCTTGGCATAGCGCGCGCTCGTTTCCTGATCGCCCAGCAGCTGCGCGGCGCGCCAGCCGACCATCAGCACATCGGCCGTGACCTGTCCGATCGCGATGTACTCACGCACCAGGCGCGCCGCGTCAGCCGGGTGCTGCTGCTCGATCTCCACCGATCCGAGCTGCACAACGGCAGGCTCGAAATTCGGCTTGAAGGAGACTGCCCGCAGGAAGTACTGCTCCGATTCCGGAATCCGCTTGGCATCGTGCAGGCACAGGCCCGCGTTCGTGTAGGCGGCCCACGGCGTGCGATAGAGTGGATTCTGCGCCGACTGGTTGAAGTACTTCACGCCCTCATCGGTGCGCCCCTTGCCGCACAGGTAGACGCCGTAGAAGTTCAGTACATCCGGATCCCCGGGCGCGAGCCGCAAGGATTCCTTGTACTCGGCATTCGCCTTGGCATCATTGCCGATCCTGACGTAGAGCAGCGCCAGGGCGCTGTGGATCTGTGGATCATGCGGGTTTTCTTCGACCGCTTTGAGCAGTTTCTGCTCGGCTACCTGCAGGTTGCCAGTCTGCATGTAGGCCACGCCCAGCTGCAGGTTGAGGTTCGCCGCCTGCTGCATCTTGGTCACTGAATTCTGTTCAACCATCGCGCTGCTGCCGCTTGCCGGAGCCGCCCCGCTGCTACTGGTCGGTTTGGAGGCACAGGCGGCGCACAGCGCCGTCAGTAATCCCAGGGCCACATACGCTGTGATTTTCATTGGACCACCTGAATGGCAATGCGCTGCTTCTCCCCCAGGCGCAGCACGGTACGATTCTGCACGCTGCCGACCAGCTGCCCGCACGCCGCATCGATATCCCCGCCGCGGGTACGGCGGATCGTCGTCATGACCGAGCGCTGCAGCAGCTCATCCCGAAACCGGCTGATCGCCTCATCGCTCGAGCGTCTGAAGCTCGTACCCGGAAAGGAATTGAAAGGTATCAGGTTGACCTTGGCCGGATGTCCTGCCAGCAGCCGCGCCAGCGCGCGCGCCTGGGCCGGAGCGTCGTTGATGCCCTCGAGCATCACATACTCGAAGGTGACGCTGCGTCCGTTCTGCTCATCCAGGTAATGCCAGCAGGCGGCCAGCAGTTCGGCGATCGGATGCAGGCGATTGATCGGCACCAGGCGGCTGCGCAGCTCATCGTCCGGTGCATGCAGCGAGACCGCCAGCGCTACGTTGCTGAGCTCGGCCAGCTTGTAGATCTGCGGCACAAGCCCGGATGTGGAGAGCGTCACCCGCCGCCGCGAGAGATCGAAGGCCAGATCCTGCGTCAGGATCTGCAGGGCGGGCACCACGTTGCGAAAGTTGGCGAGTGGCTCGCCCATGCCCATCAGCACCACGTTGGTGATGATGCGATCACCGGCAGGGTGGAAGCCGAGCTCGCGATTGGCCAGGTACACCTGGCCGACAATCTCGGCAGTGCTCAGGTTGCGATTGAATCCCTGCTGAGCCGTGGAGCAGAACGCGCAGTCGAGCACGCAGCCGACCTGGGAGGAGATGCACAGCGTGCCGCGATCGGCTTCCGGGATGTATACCATCTCGTACGCCTGTGAGCCCTCTGCCGCCAGCAACCACTTGCAGGTGCCGTCGCTCGCCTGCTGCCGCGTCAGGACCTGTGGCAGGCCGACCGCGGCGCAGGCGG
>Ga0181537_10002705_pt1 | contig 15426 bp, 17 predicted proteins | sample PEATcosm2014_Bin_39_FD_119765 | JGI IMG/M metagenome (GOLD analysis project Ga0181537, IMG submission 119765) | Peatland microbial communities from MTU Mesocosm Facility, Houghton, MI, USA - PEATcosm2014_Bin23_10_metaG | ecosystem: Environmental > Terrestrial > Soil > Wetlands > Peat | place... | reverse complement strand
TCTGGGCGGATTTTTTCTGGTCACCTGTTTTGTCGTCCTTCTTTTCTTCCGGCTTGGGGCTGCCAGGCGAAGAAGCGGGCGGGTTGGTTGAGGTCGCAGGCGGCGTTGCAGATGGGCTTGATCCCGCCGGCGAGGGACTAGTCGATGTTGAGGGGGACGCGGCCGCAGGGGGTGTAGTGGGTGGAGCTGTCCCTTTGGGGGGCGTTGCCGGCGCAGCGCTTGATCCAGTTTCGCTCTTCGTCAAGCGTGGCGGCGCGTCGGTAGTCTCGATCCCCTTGGGGACGACTTCCGCTTTCATTCCGCTGTTGGGCGCTTGGGCGCCTGCGGCCAGCCATGCGCCGGTGGCGAGCCACGGGACGTCAGCATTGGCGGCCAGGCTGTGCAGCGCGCTATTGATCGTAAACAGGCCCAACGCCGTGCCGGCCTTCTCGCCTTCATACACAATGCCCGATTCCAGCGCCATCGGCACCGGGTCCGCTTTGTAGGCCGAGGCGTCGTAGAACTTGCCGTTTATCTCGATCATCACGGGGATCAGCGTGGCTGTGCCGCTGGGCGTCATTCTTAACAGGCCGAGAGCGCGCGGTCCCAGATCCTTTTTCGTGCGACGCTCCCTTTTCAGAGGCACGATCTCGGGGGTTGACTCCTGGGCCGCGCTCAGAGCCGCCATCGACGCCATCGTGGCGACCATCGCCAGCGCAATCAAGCCTCGGTATAGAATCTTCTGGACCGGCGGCATCGCCGCGGCCCGTTCGTTGGTATTCGTAATAACCGGGCCTGACTTAGTTGGAGACAAGATTCCCATGAATATCCATGATAAGGCTCCCGAGTTTACTTTGCAGGATGAGAACGGAAAAGAAATCTCGTTGAAGAATCTTCGCGGCAAAACCGTGGTTCTGTATTTCTATCCTCGTGCCGATACTCCGGGGTGCACCATCGAGGCCCAGGAGTTTCGCGATACCTATAAGAAGATTCAGAAGACCGGTGTGGTCCTCATGGGCATTTCGCCCGACACGCCCAAATCGCAAAAAAAATTCCAGGAAAAGTTCAGTCTGCCTTTCACCTTACTGGCCGACGCCGACAAGAAAGTGGCGGATGCGTTCGGCGTGCTGAAGGAGAAAAATATGTACGGTAAGAAAGTGATGGGCATCGTCCGCACCACGTTCATCATCGGGCCAGACGGCAAGATCGAGCACATTTTTCCCAAAGTGAAGGTCGAAGGCCACGCGGAGGAAGTGCTGGCGTATCTGAAGGAATCGGCCAGAATCGCTTCCTAGGTCCGGACGCCATGACAGCGGGGAACAAATTTGCGCGCTCTACGTATCATCCTGTGAGTGTATTGTTTTCCGGATTTAAGGCCGCTTTTAAGAGCCCAAGAGCCGGCAAGGAGAAATCCATGCGCAATATTGTGAAAGCGATTGGGATCGTGGCAGTCCTCATAGTCGCCGCCGCCACCGGTGTTGCGAAGGCCGGCGCCACGCCTGCCGACGAGAATGGATCGATCGTGCTCGTCTTCAAGGACGGCCACCGGAAAAGCATCGACATGTCGGAGGTCGCGCGCATCGATTTCAAGACTCCGGTCACCATTGTTTTCAAAGATGGACACCAGCAGAGCGTCCCCGCCGTAGACATTTCGCGGATCGAGTTCGATTCGTCAGCGGCCGGCGCTTCCGCCGTCAGCCGCTCCCGCTTCGTCGGCAAGTGGGAACTGGGTGAGGGGAACGGGGGCAATTTCTACGCTACGCTCGATGCCGACGGTGAGGCCCACAAGTCGACCGGATCGAGCCACGGCACGTGGACTGTGGTTGGAGGCGAGGCTCGCATCAGTTGGGACGACGGCTGGCATGACGCCATCCGGAAAGTGGACGGGAAGTACGAGAAGTTTGCCTACGAACCCGGCAAGTCGTTCGACGATACCCCATCGAACGTTACCGCCGCCAGGAACACGCAGCCCAAGCCCATTTAAGTTGCTGCCTTGGGCAGTCGCCGCGAAGAGTCTGAAACTGGCGGAGAATGTGAAGCTCCGGAGACAAGGAGTCTGGGTTAAGATTTGCCGGCATGCGCAAGGATGCAAACGAGCCCGCACTCGCCACGATTCGGCCTTTGGACCGCGCGTTCTTTGGACGTGATCCGCGTCGGGTGGCCCGCGAACTTCTGGGCAAAGTGCTGGTTCGCAACAACGTCGGCCAACACGTCGGCCAGAAGACCCGCGAGATTGGGGCCTCTCGCCTGGCGGCGCGCATCGTGGAAGTGGAAGCCTATCTGGGAGAAAAAGATCCCGCCTCCCACGCCGCTGCCGGAAAAACCGCACGCACTTCGGTGCTGTTTGGGCCGCCCGGTTTTGCCTACGTGTACTTCATTTACGGCGCCCACTATTGTCTGAACGTTTCATCCGAGCGGGACGGTAAAGCTGGTGGGGTTCTATTCCGGGCGCTCGAACCACTCCTTGGAATCGAAGAAATGGCTGCCGCGCGCGGCGTGGAGCTGCAGGGCCCTCGCGACCTTCCAAAACTCACGAGCGGTCCGGGTCGGCTGGCGGAGGCGTTCGGGATTACCCGCGCGCGGGACAACGGTTGTGACCTCACTTCGACACGGTCAAGTCTGTGGATTGGCGACGACGGCTTTCGTTCCAGCAAAATCAGAGTGACACCGCGCATTGGGATTACCAAGGCGGCGGAGCGTCCTCTGCGATATTTTCTTGACGGCAATCGCTTTGTGTCGGGGCCCTTGTTTCCGACAAAGCGGACGCCGCGGGAGCGAATTGTTGATAGCTGATTTCTGATTGAAAAGCCAGAACCGCCTCCCCAGTTCGGGTCCTGATTTTGAATCAGCAATCCAAAATCAACAATCAGCGATTCCCGGCCGAGCGCCTCCGCCGACCGGAATTCCCGCCCGCCAGCTTGACACGAGGTGTAGACTGAGCGGGCTGGATAGGCCAAATGCCGCGCCAGTAAGGGCATTTCGGCCAGTACGGCCAAACGGGTGGGCCGGTTGCTCGATTATGGCGCATCCCGTTCAGGAATCTAGTCATCTAACATAACCGATTGGTGAGCTGATTGGGTTTGACTGCTTTAACCCCGAGTTTTGCAGCGCGGCTGGCCGTGCTGGTTGCAGCCATATTGGCCGGAACGGCGTCGGCTGGAGTGCTCCCCGCATTCGCGGTATCGGACCCCGCTGTGACCGCTGGTTCCGAATCGCCTCCTCCTGCGATTGTGATCGGCTTCGTCGGTGGTTTTGTGAGCCGTGATGATCTGCACCACGGTCCGGTCAAGTTGGCCGCGCGGATTCAGCACACGGTCCCGAAGGGTACGTACGTCGAGGTTTTCGAAAATCGCCGCCGGGCCCAGGCCCGCGCCACCATTCTCCGCTTCCTGGATACGAATCACGACGGAGTTCTCTCTGACGAAGAGAAGAGCCGCGCACGCATAGTTCTTTACGGGCACAGTTGGGGCGCGCAAGCAACGGTGCTGCTGGCTCGCGAACTGCGGCGCGACCATATTCCCGTGCTGCTGACGGTGCAAGTGGATAGCGTCGCGAAACCCTGGCATAACGATTCCGTCATTCCCGACAATGTCGCCGAAGCCGCGAACTTCTATCAGCCTCACGGATTGCTTCACGGTCGCGCGAAGATCACCGCCGCCGACGAGTCGAAGACGGAAATTCTCGGGAACTACCGCACCGACTACAGGAAAACTCCGGTCCCGTGTCCGGAAGCCTCGTGGGCTGGCCGGTTTTTCACCCCGGGACACACCCAAAGCGAGTGCGATCCCAGCGTGTGGTCGCGGGTGGAGGATTTAGTGCGCCAGCGCGTCACCTTGCAGAACCTCGCCACGGCGTCCAGCCGCAGCCCCAAGGACATGCAGGTAACCGCGAGTCAAAAGTAGCGGCGCGCGCTTAGACTGCCAGGAGCAGGATGTTATCAATCAGGCGCGTCGTGCCCACAAAGGCGGCGACGGCTACCAACGCTCCCTTTGAGACATCGTTGACCGGATCGAGAGAATCTGGATCGACGATCTCGAAATAATCCAGGCGGACGGCCGGTTCCGTGACAAAAACCTCCTTTCCGGCCACGATCAGTCTCGCGGCATTGACTTCGCCGGCCCTATCCATCTGTTTCACCTGCATGAGCGAACGCTGTAATACCAGCGCTTGCTTGCGTTGCTGCAGGTCCAAATATATGTTTCGTGAACTCATGGCAAGCCCGTCCGGTTCGCGCACAATCGGGCAAATGACGATCTCCACGGGAAAGTTCAGGTCGCGCACCATGCGGCGAATGATGGCCGCCTGCGCCGCGTCTTTTTGCCCGAAGAATGCGGCGTCGGGCTCCACCGCGTGAAACAGCTTAGTCACGATCGTAGTCACGCCGCGGAAATGCCCGGGCCGCGAACGGCCGTCGAGCTTGTCGCTAAGATCTTCGACCGTAACCCAGGTCGGCGTACCGTTCGGATACATCTCGTCGACCGGCGGCGCGAAAAGCAGATCCACTCCCTCGTTTTCCAGCAACTCGCGATCGCGCTCGAGCGGCCGCGGATACTTCGCCAGGTCCTCGTTCGGCCCAAACTGCGTGGGGTTCACAAAGATCGACGCGGCGACCACCTGGGACGAAGCTTTCGCAGCGCGCATCAGTGACAGATGCCCCTCATGCAACGCCCCCATCGTCGGCACCAGGCCCAAGCGCAAGCCGGTGCGCCTCGCCGCTCGGGACGCGGCCTGCATGTCACGGATTGTGTTGTAGGTTTTCAAGGCTTGGTCGCCGGTATCCAGACGATCTCGACGTGAGCGCGCTCGAGTTCTCCCGTGACCGTACCGCGATTGCGGCGAAGCGCGACTTTTTGTTGTTCCGAAGTTGGTATTGAACTTCCCGATGCTTCCTGCACCAGGATCGCAACCACGCGGCCGTAGGGCCACGCGGAAGCCGGCAAGTGGGCCAGCGTGTCAACTACGTCTTCCAGTTTCAGTATCTGTTCTTCATTTGCCGCGACGCCGGTCAGCAAACCTATTCCGTCGGCTCGCACCACCAGGTAGGGATTTTGCCAGTTTTTCTTTTCCCGCAAGTCAGCGTACTTCGCCGGATTGGCAGCAGGAATAGTCTGCAGTACCGCGAAGGCATCAGGCGCCGGTTGCGTGTCCGATCGGGAAGAACATGCAACCAGCGCAAGGCTGATAGCCAGCGCGCAGGTCGTCAGAGTCCAGAAATCTAGCGTACGGATCTTTAGCGTGCAGATTTTTGGCGTGCAGATTTTTGGCGTATAGCCCTTTAACGCGGAGATCAGTAAATCAGCCCGGTTCGCTCGCAATTTATTTCCGAATCACCGCACCCTATCGTTACCGCACCGCTACGGGGATATCCGTCTTTACGGCCCAGACGAGCGCAACGACCCATCCGATCATCGTCCACCCCAAGAACAGATTCAGCAGCAGGATCGCGGAGGTGTCGCGCTTGTTGCGGGCAAAGGCAAGAATCGTCGGCAGAAAATAGATCACAAATCCGAAACCGAAAAACGGAAGAAAGAACACCGACAAAATGTGCATGACGCTTACCTCCTTAGCAACAACGTAGCACTATTCAATTCAATGCTACGAATCTTTCCCCCAGTTGGTTCCCGAGCCACCCGGCCGTCCTAACGCCGCATCGCCCGCTTCCGTTCGAGCACTGTCTCGAGTCCGGCCTTGGTCTCCTTGGGCAGATGGTAAGACTCCGCGTCGGACGGATATTGGTGCGACTTCACATCTGCCCGATAAGCGCGCACCGCTTGCGTGATCAACGCAGTAGCGTCGCCGTAACGCCGCACAAACTTGGCGGGCGCGCCAAACGTCAGATTCACCAGGTCGTGGAATACCAGCACCTGCCCATCGCAATCCGGGCCGGCGCCAATGCCGATGGTGGGCGCGCTCACTTCGGCCGTGATCATAGCCGCCACTTCCCGCGGAATCCCTTCCAGATAGAGGCAGGCCACGCCAGCGCGATCGAGAGCGACAGCGTCCCGCATCAACTGCTCAATGCCACTCAGATTCTTCCCCTGCACCTTGTAGCCGCCCAATACGTTCACCGACTGGGGCGTAAGCCCGATGTGACCGGCAACAGGAATCTCAGCGTCGATGACGCGATGAATCAAGTCGGCGCGCTTCTCTCCGCCTTCCATCTTCACCACCTCGGCGCCGCCTTCCTTCACGAAGCGCGCGGCGTTGCGAACCGCGTCGCTGGGGTCAACCTGATAAGACCCGTAAGGCATATCCGCCAGCAGCAGCGCATTTTTCACGCCGCGGCGCACGGCCTTTACGTGATGCAGCATCTCGTCCATCGTGACCGTCAGAGTGTTCTCATAGCCCAGCATGGTTTGGGCTAGCGAATCGCCCACCAGCACCATGTCGATGCCAGCCTCGTCGACCAGGCGCGCGGTGGCGTAGTCGTAAGCGGTGAGGCAGGTGAGGGGTTCGCGGTGGAGTTTCTGTTCCCGCAGAGACGCGGTGGTGATCTTTCGGCCAAGTTCGTCGTGCGGACGACCGCCGATTGGGGTGATACTCATGATGTCCTCCAGTGCCCCTCCGGCGCTGCCAGATAGAGCCTGTACCACATCTTGTTGAAACGCCAACTGAATCGATTATACGCCCGTGATGGTCGTCCGTCGATGGCTCGTAAACAGTTGCAGGGACGTGGCTTAGGAGCTAGGCGTGGGTCATGAATCGATCCAAATTCCAGTATTCAAAGCATGATCTGACTTATCCAAATATAACCTGTTTCTCGGAAGCAATATTTGATACGGTGTCGGGCGTAAGTGATGAACTCATCCTATCGTTCAGTTAGGGGAGAACGCGCCGAGGAGAACACGATGCAATTGAATCCCTACCTTCATTTCAACGGTCAATGCGAAGATGCATTTAAGTTCTACGAAACGTGCCTGGGCGGAAAAATCACTTTCATGATGCCGCACGAGGGAACGCCCGTTGCGGACCAGGTGCCTGCAGAATGGGGAAAGAAAATCCTGCACGCCACGCTGAACATCGGCGAAGATGTGCTGCTGGGCGCCGACTCCCCGCCTGATCATTACCAGAAACCTCAGGGCTTCTCGGTGTCGATCAGCACGAACGACCCCGCCGAGGCGGACCGCGTATTTAATGCTTTGGCGGAAAACGGAACCGTGCCAATGCCGATCCAGGAAACATTCTGGGCGGTGCGGTTTGGCATGGTCACTGATCGGTTCGGCATCCCGTGGATGATTAATTGCGGCAAGCCTGTGTGAACTCTTGTTGTCGGCTGCTCGCATGTGGCGATTTGTGATCGCAGCTTTGTCGTCGAAGGGCGTGACCAAAGAATCCTGACCGAAGAAACGAAGAAATAGAAATGAAGAAATAATAGAAATTAAGAAATATGGAGGAGCGCGTTATGCAATTTCCCACTCAACCTGGCGCCGTCTCAAAAGGAAGTTTCTGGGCCGGCTGTATTTTAAGCGCGTTGCCGGTGCTGCTGCTTGGCTTTACTGGAGCGTTCAGCCTGCTGAAGCCGGCCGTCTCCGTGCAGGGGTTTGTTCATTACGGCTATCCCGAGGGCGCGTTGCTGCGCATCACCATCGTGGAACTGGCGTGCGCAATCCTCTACGCGATTCCGCGTACTTCCGTTCTCGGCGCGATCCTGCTGACCGGCTATCTGGGAGGAGCAACGGCCACTCATCTAAGAGTGGGCGAGCCGTTCTACCTGCCAATCATTGTTGGGGTTGTGATTTGGTTGGGGCTCTACTTGCGCGATGGACGGCTGCGTGAGCTGATTCCGTTGCGTAGTTAACCCGGAACGGCCGCGAGCCGCAGTCTGAGATTTTTCGCGGACCGCTGCAAGGTCCACTCCTGACGTTCGAGAGATTGGGAATGCGAAAAGTAATTGTTTCAAACCTCATGTCGCTGGACGGTTTCTTTGAAGGGCCCAACCATGAACTAGATTGGTTCGTAGTGGACGAAGAGTTCTTTGCATATGCCCGAGACATGCTTCGCGGTGTGGACACCATCTTATTCGGCCGGAAGACGTACCAGCACATGGCGCGCTACTGGCCGTCAGCTCCCGGGGAAGAAATCGCAGACCAGATGAACAATCTACCGAAAATTGTCTTTTCCAGAACGCTCGAAAGCGTGGAATGGCATAATTCGACTTTGGTGAAGAACGATGCGGTCGCGGAAATTTCGAAATTGAAACAGCTGCCCGGCAAGGACATGGTGATCCTCGGAAGCGCCAGCCTCGCATCATTTCTCCTGCAACGGGGCTTGATCGACGAATACCGCGTCATTCTCAATCCGGTTTTTCTTGGCAGCGGCAGACCTTTGTTTCAAGACGTGAAGCAGCGACTTCGATTGAAGCTTTCGAGGACAAAGTTGTTCGGCTCGGGCGTGGTCGTTCTGTACTACGAGAGCGCGTAATCGAGCGATAAAGGCCGACACACAAGAAAGGCGAGGAGCAATGAGCACGGTACGATTACTAGTGGGAACGCGCAAGGGTGCGTTCGTCTTGACCTCCGACGGCAAGCGCGAAAACTGGGACGTCAGCGGTCCGCACTTCGCGGGCTGGGAGATGTACCACATCAAGGGATCACCGGCGGATCCGAATCGCCTGTACGCGTCGCAGTCGAGCAGTTGGTTCGGGCAGATCATTCAGCGTTCCGATGACGGAGGCAAAACTTGGCATCAGCCGGGAACGCCTCCTGGCGAAGCGCCCGCCCCAGGCCCTCCGAAGGCCGCAAGCAATAAGTTCGTTTACGATGCGACTCCGGAAACTGGAAGACCTCTGACCACGCATCAGTTTTATGACGGGACGCAGCATCCGTGGGAATTCAAGCGAGTGTGGCACATGGAGCCATCGCTCACCGATCCCGACACGGTTTACGCCGGCGTGGAGGACGCCGCGCTGTTCCGTTCGACCGACGGGGGACAGAACTGGCAGGAACTTTCTGGCCTCCGCGGCCACGGCACTGGCCCCAATTGGCAGCCCGGCGCAGGCGGCATGTGCCTGCACACCATCATTCTCGACCCCAGCAATGCTCAGCGCATGTACATTGCGATCTCGGCTGCGGGCGCCTTCCGCACTGACGATGCGGGCAAGAACTGGAAGCCGATCAATCGAGGACTCTATTCGCAATACATTCCCGACCCAAGAGCGGAGGTGGGCCACTGCGTTCATCATGTGGCAATGAACCCCTCGCGCCCCGGAGTGTTGTTCATGCAGAAACATTGGGATGTAATGCGCTCGGACGACGCTGGCGACAACTGGAAAGAAATCAGCGGGAACTTGCCGACGGATTTCGGTTTCGTGATTGACGTGCACGCGCACGAACCGGAGACTGTCTACGTGGTGCCGATCAAGAGCGACTCGGAACACTTTGTTCCGGATGGCAAACTGCGCGTCTATCGCAGCCGCACCGGTGGAAACGAATGGGAAGCGCTAACCAAAGGCCTGCCGCAGAGCCACTGCTATGTTAACGTTCTGCGCGACGCCATGGCAGTCGATTCGCTCGACAAGTGCGGAGTGTATTTCGGCACGAGTGGCGGGCAGGTCTACGCGTCAGCCGATGCCGGAGATAGTTGGGCGCCGATTGTGCGCGATCTCCCAGCGGTGCTTTCGGTCGAGGTGCAGACGCTGGGGTGAGTGAGAAAGGCGGAAACCGAAAAAGGGCACGGGAATAGAAACCGTGCCCTTCGTTGGTTATCGCTGGTAATGTTTACGTCGTACTCCGTCGTAATGCCCTGTTGGCATACAGCACTTCTTGAAATCTGCGGCCAGAGCCGCATGGACAGAGATCATTCCTGCCCAGTTTCTCGAAGAGCTCCTTTTGGGTGTGGACGACGCGAAAACCCGCGCTTCACTTTGGTTTCGGACGGGAATCCTTTGCGACGTTTGCTGCTGGGCTCGAAGAAAAATTCGTTTTCCACGGCAGTTCTCCTCTCAGATGGATTGCCCGCCACATCCGAAGGGAAAGCCGTTCACTGATACTAGCTCAAGCACTTGCCGGAGTGTCAGGAAGATTTAAAGTGGGGCGAATATGATCCGAGTCATCCTTCCTCCGCATCTCCGTGCCTTGGCGCAAGTTCACGATGATGTGGAACTCAACGTCGAGGCTCCAGTCACGCAGCGTAGCGTGCTAGACGCGCTGGAGGCTCGCTATCCCATGCTCCGCGGGACCATCCGCGACCACACCACGCAACAGCGCCGGGCATTTCTGCGCTTTTTCGCTTGTGAGGAAGACTTGTCTCACGACTCGCCCGACGCGCCGTTGCCCGACGCTGTCGCGTCCGGGAGGGAACCGTTCATCGTGATTGGGGCTATTGCCGGAGGGTAGGCTCTGCTTAACTGTCCTCAAGCAGCGAAGCCCTCGGCGATCCGCAGGTTTGTGGCAACTATCCCATTCTTTGTTCTTTTCCCGCGAGTGTGCGAAAATTCCGCCGGATTCCCGGAGGAACCTGATGTTGAAGCCATTGCCGAACCCAAGGTTGACCCGGCTTCTCGCCGTGTCGTTGTGCATGCTTGCTTTGTCGCTCTCCACTGCCGCCCAAACGAAAAGCTCTGCCATGAAGAAGTCCCCTGCCGGTCCTGTTCCGGACAAGGCCTTCATGCAGAAAATATGGGATGGATGGTCCACGCTCGACACCGCCAACGTCGAAAAATTTTACGCCAGCGGTCCGCACACTTATTTCGACATCGCTCCGCTGAAATACGATAGCTGGGATGAATACGAGAAAGGCGTCAAGAAAGTTGTCGCGGGTTACAAAAGCGCGAAATTCACGGTGAACGACGATGCTGCCGTGCATCCCCACGGCGACCTGGTGTGGGCAACGGCTACGATCAGCGAGCAGATGACGACGCAGGCCGGCAAGATCGAGATGGGCAACTTCCGCTGGACCGTGATCTGGGAAAACGAAGACGGCAAGTGGCTCATCGTGCATGAGCATGTTTCGGAGCCCGTACAGTAGGAGATCTGGCCACGGATTTTCACGGATCTGCACGGATACTTGAATTTCTAATTCTGATCCGTGAGTCGCGAGCCGTTCGTTTTGACTCCGCGAAAATCCGTGGCCCACGCTTCATTTTTTAATACGCTTTCCAGAAAAAATAAACCGTCATCCCGGTGCCGACCAGCACGACAAAGATCCTGATCCAAACCTGCGGTATCTTCAGGGCATAGTGTGCGCCTATGTATCCGCCAGCGATTCCACCTGCAATCATCGGAATTCCTTGCTTCCAGTAAACTGCGCCAGCGATCACAAAAGTCACGACGGCAACGCCGTTGATCACAAATCCCATTACGCTCTTCAACGCGTTCATAGCGTGGATGTTGGTCATGCCCAGCGCGGCCAGCATGGCGAGCATCACAATCCCCATGCCCCCGCCGAAGTAACCTCCGTAGACGGCGACCACCAACTGAAACAGTGTTGCGGCCGCCAGGGCACCGCCGGTGGCTTCCTGCTCGAGAATGGACTTCCGTCCGCGAGCCAGTTTCTTGCCGAATGCGAACAGCAGAGTCGCACCCAGCGTGAGCCAGGGAAGTATTTGTAGAAAGGTATGTGCCGGAGTCTTCAGCAGCAGGAGTGCGCCCGCGAGTCCGCCTACGAGACTGGCAGCGAGCAACGGAATCATCAGGCGCCGCGGAACGTCCAACTCCTTGCGATACGCGCCGCCGCTGGCCGCGGCCGCCGTCCACAAGGCGATCGTGTTGGTAGCGTTGGCGGGAATGGGAGGCACGCCCGTAAACAGCAGCGCGGGAAATGCAATAAAGCTCCCACCGCCGGCCACGGAATTCAGCGCGCCGCCCAGCGCGCCCGCGAAAAAAAGGAAGATGAGGGTTTCCAGGGTCAAGCTGTTAGGTGTATCAGAATTCGCGCCGGCTTGTCAGCCCCTGCCCGCCGCCTCCGCCGCCTCAGGTCCGAAGTTTGTTACCACAGTAATCCGGAGTAACCTCCGGTCTCTTGCCGAAACAACTGACCTGCGGCAGGGTTAATATCAGCAAACCATGGAGGATTCGCTTATGCCGAACCGCTCGCTTATGCCGAACCGAATGACCGTTCTTGTGACCGCTTTCTTTTTGTCGAGTGTGGCCTGGAGCCAAACGCAACCAGCCCAGTCGAGCGGTTCGAGCATGCCCGGCATGAACATGCCCGATCACGACATGTCGAACATGAAGGACATGCCCGGCATGGATATGGGGAAAGACACAGACAAAGATGCCAACAGCGAGGCGAGCGCGCATGCCATGCACTCGATGGAAGGCCACATGGATATGGGCCCGCACATGAAGATGACCGCTCTACGCCCGCCCAAACCGGGCGACGCCGAGCGCGCTCGGCAAGTGGTGGAAGCCGCCCGCCGTGCTTCGGAGAAATACACCGACTTTCATGCCGCTCTCGCGGACGGCTTCAAGATATTCCATCCCGAGATTCCGCAGAAGGTGTATCACTTCACCAGCCTCAAATATGCATGGGAGAATGCCCGCAATTTTAATCCTGAGCATCCCACGTCGCTGCTTTATGAAAAGCACGGCGACGATTACAAATTGGTGGGAGTGATGTACACCGCGCCCAAGCGCTTAACCGAAGAGCAACTCGATGAGCGCGTTCCGCTGAGTGTGGCGCAGTGGCACGAGCATGTGAATTTCTGCATCCCGCCGCTGGGCCATTTCAAAGAGATGCGGGAGCCTAATCCGCAATTCGGCTTTAAAGGATCCATCGCCACGCATGAAGCCTGCGACGCCGCCGGCGGAACGTTTTTCCCGGTGGTCTTCAACTGGATGGTCCACGTCTACCCATTCGAGAAGGATCAAGCGAGCATCTGGTCGGTCGAGCGCCAGCACGCTGACTGAAGAGGTCTTTAGTCTTTGCCACGGATCTTCACGGATTTCCACCGATACTGCAGCGCGCATCTCTTAGCGGCAGCGCTCTGAATGTCGGGTCCGTGAAGATTCGCGAAAATCCGCGGCGATTGTTTTCCTGTGTCCTCCGCCATCTCAGTTGAAAATTACATCCCTTTCATCATCGTTTTCTAACGCGTATCGCAGCTCTCAATCGAATATGTTGAGTGCTCGCTCGATCCGAAACAGCTCGATACAAAACACTCAGCCATTGTTCCGCACTTCGAAACGAATCCACTCAATACTCTGCTAACGGAGACTCCCACGTTGCGTCCAACTACCATCGCAACGTTGAAAAGAAATTCGGGAACTTCTGGCTCGGGATGCACGTACTTATCTAGGGAAGCAAAGCGACAAGGCGGAACGAACAAGGAGTGCAACTGGCGCAACTCAATAACGAAATCTAAGCGGGGTTCTGGGGATTCTCTCACTCTCGGTTTGGCGGCCCAGGTGAGAAAACCCCCATCACAGCAACGCAGGCTTCAAGGCCCGTGTGCTTAACCCCAGCGGCTGCATTTTAGGCGATTCGCGGAGAAACACAAGAGGTTTTTTCGCGCAGGTCGCGAGCCGGGCCGCCCCAACCGTTTCCCGACGTATTTTCGGGAAAGAAAAAGGACAATCATGAAATTCGCGACCGTTTCAAAAAGTCTGGTAATGGGTTTGGCTCTGATGCTGGCCTCGAGCGCCTTCGCTTCCGACAAGGGAAAACTGCAAATCAACCATCCGATCACCGTCAACGGCACCACGCTCAAACCTGGCGACTACAAGCTCGAGTGGACCGGCAATAGCGGCGATGTGGAACTCAGCATCATTCAAGGCAAGAACGTCGTGGCCAAAGTGCCGGCTCACCTGGTTAGCCTGAATTCACCCTCGGACAACGATGCCGCCGTAATCAATAACGGTGACAATGGAACCCAAACTCTGGCCGGCGTCCGCTTCGAGGGAAAGAAGTTCGCCCTCGAGCTCGGAGAGTCCAGCGGCAGCATGCAGGCTGGATCCAGCAAGTAACAAAAAACCATAAGCCAACAAAAAAGGGAGCACGCAGGCGTGCTCCCTTTTTGTTGGGAAAATATTCCCAAGGAACGGAACCTTCGGTTCAGGTCGACTGTTCCCTCACCGTCTCAATCGAATGCCACTCGATCGATGTGCTCCCGGCCACAGAGAGAAACAGCCTACGCCAGCATGGAGCCACGAAGACGAATCCGCGCACGGTGTCACGGACCTGCTCCAGGATCGATCCAACCCGGTCCATCAAGTTCCCTTGGCTGATTGGGCGAGAAATCGTCGAAGCGCTCCGGAGCGGCGAAGACCGGGCCGAATATAGGCAAGGCCTGTTGAATGACCTGTCTGAACAACTTGGAAAGCGCTATGGACAGGGTTTTTCGGTCACCAATTTGCGCCACTTCCGCTTGTTTTATCAAGCGTTTAGCGACCGGGAACCTACCATTCATCACTCGGCAAGTGATGAATTGGCGACCCTCGCGGAAGACGCAGTTATGGTTGACATGAAGACGGCCTTGGAGACCACCGACAAGACACGACGATGGGAGCGCAGATCGAAACGATCACGGCATGTTGGAGTTTCGCAGATCTCAGCATCTCGTTCAGCAGCGTATTCACTCGCACCGATTCCGGATTGCTCTCGATCGAAACGACAAAGGGAGCGGCCGCCACTGTCGCGGCGAAGATCCCAGAAGGACGAAACCTGTGAAAATGACTTCACGTAATCGATTCGTGTTCGGGGAAAATACAGGCAACGAGTTCAAGCAAAGCAAAAAGGAGCGCGCAAGCGCTCCCTTCGAAACTGGCAACTGACCACTGACAACTGGCAACTGCCTTTCAGTACTTCGGCACCGTCGGATCCACGCGCTCCGCCCAGGCGTTAATTCCTCCAGCGAGGTTGTGCACTTTCTTGAATCCGGCTTGCTGCAGAAACGCTACGGCCTTGGCGCTGCGCCCGCCCATTTTGCAGTGGACCACGATTTCGCGGCTGGAATCCAGTTCGCTCACGCGTTTCGGCAAATCATTTAGAGGAATCAAATGTCCGCCGATGTTGCAGATCTGGTACTCATGCGGCTCGCGCACATCGAGCACGAACAAATCATCCTTCGCATCGAGACGCCGCTTCAACTCTTCGACTTGAATTTCCGGAACTCCATTCGCCACGGGTTTCTCCTCCCCACGAATGCCGCAAAACTCGTTGTAGTCTATCAGCTTCGTGATCGTTGGATGCGTGCCACACACCGGGCAGTCGGGATTTTTGCGCAGTTTCAACTCGCGAAACTTCATGCCCAGAGCGTCAATCAGCAGCAGCCGTCCAATGAGCGGCTCGCCAATTCCAAGAATCAGCTTGATCGCCTCGGTCGCCTGCATCACACCCACCAACCCGGGCAGAATGCCGAGCACGCCGCCCTCCGCGCAGGATGGAACCAGCCCCGGCGGTGGCGGTTCGGGATAAAGGCAGCGGTAGCAGGGTCCATCTTTGGTCGCGAACACACTGGCTTGCCCTTCGAAACGGAAGATCGAGCCATACACGTTCGGCTTCCCAGTC
>Ga0181537_10002704_pt1 | contig 15435 bp, 9 predicted proteins | sample PEATcosm2014_Bin_39_FD_119765 | JGI IMG/M metagenome (GOLD analysis project Ga0181537, IMG submission 119765) | Peatland microbial communities from MTU Mesocosm Facility, Houghton, MI, USA - PEATcosm2014_Bin23_10_metaG | ecosystem: Environmental > Terrestrial > Soil > Wetlands > Peat | place... | reverse complement strand
TTTGTCGGGATCAGCCACTCGCCCAGCGAACCCTTCGGGCCGCTCAAATGCTGGCTGATGACGGCGAAGTTGGAACTGGCGGGCTGAAGACTGGCGACCACCACGTTCAGGTTGGAGGTCAGCGCCGCGCTGTTGGAGAGCACGGCGTTAATCTGGTTCGTCAGCGCGAGAAAATTCGGCAACGCGTCCTCGATTTGGGAGCCCAGCGCCTGGAGGCGGTCCGTGACCGGGGGCGGCTCGTCGGCTTTCAGCCAATAGGGCTTGCTTCCCCGGGTCAGCTTTACGTAACCATGGTCCTTCGGGCTCCAGACCGCGGTCAGCGAGTTTAACTCGTGGCTGTGGTCGATCACCCACAGGCTCGTGATGGGCGGGTTGGTGCTGCCCGTTTCAGCAGAGGCGTTGTAGTTGCTCAGCGCCTCAAAAAACTCGGGGGTGAAAGGCTTCCACGCCTGGAACAGGTTGGTGCCGAGTTGGATTTCTTCCCCCAGATGGAAGTTGGTCAGCTCTTGCGAGTCTTCAATGTCCTCGACGCTCATTTCTTTGAGCGGCCACTGGATGTAGGTGGAGTGGCCGTTGGTGCCGCGGGTGACTTCCAACTGCCTCTTGCCAAGAAAATCCGCCGCCGCAACTTTTACATACGAACCCTCGGTCCAGATGTAGCCGATGTTGGGATCGACCACTTCGAACTCGACATAAATATTATACTCGGAGCCCGGCCCGCGCGCCGGCATGGGTTCGATGTCAATAATCTGACCGGCGGCCTTGCCCCGGAAGTAAACCGGGTCAGCCACATTCAAGCCCGCCGCGGTCTCGGTGAAAATGAAATACCTGGCCTTGATCTTGAACCAACCCTTGTTTTGCGCCGTCTTGTAAATGTAATACCCGAACCCGAACGCCAGGAGCGCGATCGCCAAAAATAGAAACCAGCCCACCGCCCGTTCCATGCGGTTGAGGCGCGTTCGTAGCTGGGGGGTCAGGTCTTGCAGTGCCATAAAACAGTCAATCGCCGCCAAAGCCCGCCGCCAAAAGTTCCCGCACCAGCGGTTCGCTGTGGCCCGCCAGCACCGACCGCTTGCCCAGCGTCAACAGCCGGCCTTCTTTCAACAAGGCAAAACTTCCCGCCCGGCTCTGCCAGGGCCGTAAATCCTCCCCCGTTGCCACCAGCGTCATCCGCCGGCCCTTCAACAGCCCGCCGCCCGCCGAAAGCTGGTCCATAAAATCCAGCCACCAGAGCGCATGTCGCAAATCCAGCCCGCTCAGCGGATTGTCCAGCAACAACACTTCGGGTTCCAGCATCAACGCGCGGGCCAGCCCCACCCGCTTCTGCCAGTCGCGGCCCAGCGTGCCCGAGTTTGTGTCCGCCCAGGTGGTCAGCCCCGTCCATTCCAGCATAGCTGCCACACTTTCCGCGGCGGCGGGCCGGCTCGCGTCCCGGTGATACTGCAGCGGCAATGCCAAGTTCTCCGCGACGGAGAGATGATGAAACAAATGTCCGCCGTCAAACACCAGCCCCAGCCGCAACCGCTCCTTCAACAGCGCCTGCTCGTATATCGGCATCGCCTGGCCGAACAACCGGTAACTGCCCGCCAGCGGCGGCGTCAATCCGCCCGCCATCGCCATGAAATCGCTCTTGCCCGAGCCGTGCATCCCCGCCACCAGCCAGTATTCACCCGCCACGACCCGCCAGTTGACGTCCTCCAAGACAGTCACCCCGGGCTCCTGCAGGCACCCGACCGTCACACCAGTCATCTCGATGACCGGTTCGTTCGCGTCGGCGGCTGGAATGTCAGCGCTCATATCGCCAGATAAATGAAGATGAACACCGCGTCCAGCAACACGCAGGCAACGATGCACTGGCCGACCGCGCGGACCGTTGCGCGCGAAACTTCGTCCAGTTGCAGCCGCTGAGCCAGCCCGTGGTAACAGGTGATGACGGCAATCAACGCGCCAAACCCGGCAGACTTGACCGCGAGAATCACAAAATCCAGGCCGGTCAGGCTGGCGGCCAGTCGCCCGAAGTAATCGCTTGGCTGCAACGGCACGTTGTTCAGGAACGCGCACAAATAGCCGAAGGTGAGCGTGACGATGATGAAATAAACCGTAAGGCACATAACCCCCAGCGCCATCCCGATGACCCGCGGCATCACCAAATAATGCACCGGATCAATGCCCAGTGCCTCCAGCGCCTCGATTTCGCCCAGCGCGCGCGCCGTGCCCAGCTCGATGACGTTCGCCGTCCCCGAGCGCGACAGCACCAGCAACGCCGTCAGCAGCGGACCCACTTCCCGCACCACCACATAAACCATGATGGGACCGAGCAGCAGCGTATTGGCGCCCACGCGCGTCAGCCACAGCACCGCCTGCCCGATCACCACCAGCCCGGCCGCCGCGGACATGAATAGAAACAGCGGCAACATCCGCAGCCCGGAACGCGCCAGTTCGCGTCGGATGGCGGGAAAAGTCACCTCCGGCGCGGCGCGGAGCTTGGTCAGAATCACCCCCAGCGTGATGAGCGCGAACGCGCCCACGCCCTGCGCCGTCGCCAGGAACAGGACCAGCCGGTGCCCCGCGTAATTGCTGAAAGACCCGGGCAACGGCGCCCGCAACCGCAGGCGCAATCGCGGCGCGTCCGGCACATTCCCGCTGTCCATGCCGCCATCGTACCGTTTTTGGCGCGCCGGGTCAAAGTGGTTTTTCTCCCCGGGGAGCGCACGCGTTTGCCACTCCGGAAGGAGCGCGCGCTGTGGTTGGCGCCCTCGCCGACCACATCCCAGCCCAGCCCGGTGGCTGCAATATTTCTTGATAGGCTCTGGCCGGGTGATTGGCGCAGCCGCGCGCGTTCAACCGCTTCAGCGGTTTTTCACAAGCTCACAAACCACTGAAGTGGTTCTCACCTTGGCGGCCTCATATCACCCTGCTGAAGCAGGGTGCTGATGAAAGCATACCGCCTACATGTATTTTTTCAGCAGCGGCTTCAACTCGCGCACCGTCTTTGCCGGCCAGAGTTTTCGGTCGGTCATGATGGCGTTTTTCAACGCGCGATGACAATGCCAGTTGGCCTCGCGCGGTATGCGGGCGATCACGTGCTTCACGATGGCCTTGGCCATCTCCGCGTTCTTGTTCAGGTTGGCGATGATCATCTCGATGGTCACGTGCGCCTCGTCCACCTTCCAACAGTCGTAATCCGTCACCATCGCTATCGTGGCGTAGGCGATTTCCGCCTCCCGCGCGCATTTGGCCTCGCCCAGGTTGGTCATGCCGATGACGTCAAAGCCCGCCCGGTGGTTGGCGATGGATTCGGCGCGGGTGCTGAACGCCGGGCCTTCCATGTTCACGTACGTGCCGCCGTCGTGTGCGCGCGCCTTGAGCGCCCGGGCGCTCTGCAACAACAACCGCCGCAGTTCCCCGCAAACGGGGTCCGCAAACGCGATGTGCGCCACGATGCCGCGTCCAAAGAAAGTATGCTCCAGCGCCTTTTTCGTCCGGTCCACAAACTGGTCAACCAGCACAATCTCACAGGGCTTGAGCTTCGCCTGCAACGAACCGACCGCGCTTACGCTGATGATCCATTGCACGCCCAGCTTTTTCATCCCGTAAATGTTGGCGCGATGGTTCAGCTCGCCCGGCAGGATGCGATGCCCCCGCCCGTGTCGCGGCAGGAACACCACCTCGCGCCCCGCCAGCCGGCCGGTGAGAAAACTGTCCGACGGCGCGCCAAAGGGCGTCTTCACCGCGACCCATTTCTGGTTGGCAAACCCGTCGATGTGATACAACCCGCTGCCGCCAATGATTCCAATTCGATTTTCTGGCATAATGTCCGTTCGATTGTTCCGGCAAAAACTACAGGAAAGCCGCCGGCAAAGGAAAGCACTTTGGGTCTTCGGGTGGGCGGACCACCCCGGTTGTTTCGATCGACGTCCCACCAGCCAAAAAGTGAACGACGCGACGCCAAAAAAAAGCGCATGCCGGGCTCCGGGCGGAACAGTCTTCCAGCCATTAACTGCGCGATTATCTGCTGGCCGTCAAGTTGTCTCCGCGTCACAATCCTCGCGTGCAAAGGATTGTTAGTGCGGATCGCGGTTTATTATCTCCTGACCAGCATTTGTATTGACGCCTTAACCTCACAAAACCCATGAAAAAAATCACACCAATCGCAATGGCGGGAATTACGGCAGTGGCAATCGGCGCGCTCGCCGGGTGCTCGACGGCAGGACCATTTGTTACGAGCATTTCATCGGACGGGAAGGGTGATCTCATCGTGGAGAAAAACACGGTTCACGTGAACGGGTTTACGGGCATCGTCTCCACGGGGGAGAATCCCACGACCGAGGTGATAAAAGTTCTGCCGGAGCCTCAATCGCAACCTAAGTGAGCCGCCAGACGGAAACCCATCCCATGAAATCCAAGACCCGGTTTGCATTCGCCTTGACGGCTCCATTATTGCTGATGGGTTGTGCGTCAATCCTGGATGGCGGTCCCAAGACGATCCGGATTAATTCGAATCCGGAAGGAGCAAAAGTGACCATCTCAAACAAGGAGGGGAAAAAGATTTTCAGCCAAACCACGCCCACGATCGTCAGTTTGGAACGCTCATCCGGGTTTTTTGAGGGAGAAGACTACACGCTTGTCTTTGCGATGGATGGTTACTATCCGTACGAAACGCACGTGCAATCAAGTCTGGATGGCTGGTACCTTGGGAATGTTTTTTTTGGCGGCTTGATCGGACTTGTTATTGTAGACCCGGCGACGGGAGACATGTTCACGCTTTCACCCAGAGCGGTGAAATGTGATTTGATATCAAATCAGTCTCCACCAATGACCGGCCCGGCCGGGGGTGCAGAAGCGGGGACCAATTCTTCAATCACCAATTTGAATTCCCCTCCGGCCGGCCACTAAAACGGAAGAGCCTTCCCATGCTGTGGCGGCGCCGGGGTCGGACGCGCCCCGCTACGGAACCTGGTGGCCGTCACAGGCCCACTGGATGTCCGGGTCTCCGGGGTCGGCCGCCTTGGCTCCGGCGTTCAAGCAAACGTAGCTGTACTTGTAGTATTTGACGTGGCCGTCGCCGAAGCAAATGCTCGTGCCTTGAGTGTGCCGGCCGGTGACGTCGGTCGTGTAAACGTTGGGCTTGCAAATGTCGGATGCTTTGGAGCCGTTCCCGTAAAACGGCACCTCATTTGTCATCGTCCGGCCCTCGGAAAACAATACGAATTTTGAGGGACTGGTAATCATCATGGACCTCAGATTCGTGATGTCCGTCGGCTGTTGGTCCAGCGCCTTCGAGTTCATCCCATACTGAAAGGCCACGCGAATATCCGGGTTGATGGCCGGGTCAATTTTCGCCGTGGGACACCGGAAAACCGTGTTCCCCGTGTTGTAAACCTCGTTACCCGTCGCGCCGCCCACCTTGGCCGCGTAAAACCACAACGGCTTGCCCCCGACGTAGGGCGGCAGCGCATTGAACCACGCATCCATCCCCTGCGGCGTCTGGACCATGGTCGTCGGGTCCCGGTAGTCGTAAAAATCCGCAATGTCCGTCCAGGACGGATTGTCCTCGTTGTAACCGGGAGGGGCTCCGGGCGTGCCGTCGGGGATTTTGGTTTCGGGAAACGTCCCCCGGTTGTCATCCACGTACATGGTTTGGGCCAGTCCCCACTGCCTCAGGTTGAAGACGCAGACGGTTTGCCGGCTCTTCTCCTTCGCCCGCGCCAGCACCGGCAGCAGGAGGCCCGCCAGGATGCCGATGATCGCAATCACCACCAGCAGTTCAATCAGTGTAAACGCCTGGCGCGTTCCCGCCGCTGTATAAACCGCCTTCGTGCAATTTTTTTTCATCGCGCGGAGGGTCACCCAACCTTGTTACCGATAAGTGTCTTTGAAGTTACAATTAAGTGACGTTCATTTCGTGCCCGCTCGCTAAATTTTTTTGCTGACTCAAACCAGGCCGTCGCGCTTCGGGCTTTGTCACGTAATTGTGACTTCCCGGTCATGCCGATGTCACATCCATCCTCACAATGGGCGCGCACATGATGCCAAATTATTGACGACCACCAACCACCCCAACCAGAAAATGAAAAAATTACTACTACTGACAGGAATGACCGTGCTCCTCGCCGCCGGGGCGCGGGCGCAAGTTGTTTTTCCGCCGGGCAAACTCGCCGTGTTCAAGGCGGGAGTGAACACCGGCGCTTACCCCATTGCCACCTCCAGGGTTCAGCCCTGTTTCGTGCAGGCATTTGACACCGTTACGACCAACCAGTCTTCGCCGATTTATTCTTTCACCATTCCAACCAACCAGCCCGACGGACTTTGGATCAACGCCCATGCCGGTTCCGAGGGCGGCGGCATTTCCCGCACCACCACCCGCCAGTATCTTGCCCTCGAAGGCTATACCGGCAACATTCTGAGCCCGACGGCCGCCAAACCTTCCGCGGACCCGACGGTGTACCGCGGCATCATCACCATCGATGCCTTCGGCACGGAAACCCCCATTTATCAGGACCTCGCCAACTGGTTTGGTCTGCCTCCCGGCGTGACCCAGAATAATCCCACCGGCATCGCGAGCACCGACGGCACCAACTTCTGGGGCACGGGCAACGTCACCGGCACCAGCTCGGAAGCCACGGGCATACTCTTCTACAACGGGTACTTCGAAAACTACGGCGGGCTCCCCCAGGAAATCGAAAACTACATCCAGGCCGCGGCCGAAGCCCGCATCATCGGCGGGACTCTTTACGTCGATGTCCCCGGCCAGGGCGTTTATAATTTCCTGGATCCGAACAACAACTACGCCGTGGTTCCCTTGCCCTATGACCCGGATGCGCCCAATCCGGTGGAAACTCCCGTCCTGACCAACCTGTTTCTCAACTGGGGCACCACCTTCCAGAACATCGCCAATTTCGACATGAATCCCCAGGGCACGCTCGCCTATGGCGCGGACCAGACCTACGGCATCGTCAAGTTCGTCAACACCAACGGCGCCTGGCAGCAGGCCCCCTACTACTTCAACTCCACCAACCTGGGCACCACAATTCAGCCGGCGGCCCAACAGGGATGTTTCGGCATCTGCGTGGATTTTAGCGGCACCAATCCCGTCATCTACGCCACGACCATGGAATACGGCACGGGAACCAATGCTCCCGACAGTCAGGGCAATCCAAACAACAACCGCCTGATCCGCATCGTGGATACCGGCGTCTCCCCGGGAACAAATCTGGTCGCCCAGACGCTGGCGACCGCCCAGACCATCAACGAGAGCTTCCGCGGGGTGGATTTCACTCCCGACCTCCGTCCCCAGATCGATTCCGAGCCGGCCAATTATGCCACCACCAATGGCGGCAGTGCGACGTTCACCGTGGTCGCCGATTCCGTCTATCCTCTGAGCTATCAGTGGGAATCAAACGGCGTTCCCCTCACCTCGGGCGGGACCAGCCCGACCCTGACCCTCAGCTCGCTCAACCTCGGTTTCAATGGTTACACCTATCAATGCGTCGTGACCAACGCCTACGGCGCCGTGACCAGCGCGCCGCCTGCGCTTCTGACTGTGACCGCCTCGCCGGTGGCCCCGATGATCACCAACGGCACCGGCAATATCACGGAGTTCATCGGCGGCTCGGTAACTTTCCCCGCCATCAACCCGACGGGCACCCAGCCGTTCACCTACCAGTGGTATCAGGGCACGACCCAGTTGGTGGATGACGGCGTCAAATACTTCGGCTCGACCAGCAACTCCCTCACGGTCACCGGCCTGACGAGCGCCGATTCCGGCAATTACTACCTCGTGGCCGTCAACAACGCGGGCTACGCCTCGAATCTGGTTGACGTGCTCACGGTGAACTACCACCTGCCGGTCATTGTTGGCGGGGAACCCGCCGCGGTCACCACCTTCGTGGGCCTGAACTCTTCGCTGGTCGCAACCGAAACGGGCGGAAGCCTGCCGGTGACCAATCAATGGTACAAGGGCGCCACCAGCACCACTGTGACGAACGCCTTGAGCGACGTCGGAAACATCACCGGCTCGGCCACGAGCACCTTGGCGTTCACCTCCACCGCGCTGACTAATGCCGGCTTCTACAAGATCGTCGTCAGCAATCCCGCCGGCTACGTGACCAGTTCGGTCGCGCAACTGTCAGTGCTGGTTCCTCCGCCGCTCTCTTCGGTGCGCTACAGCAACCAGATCTATGTTCAGACCTTCGATTCCCTGCCCGATCCCGGAACGAACTCGGTCAACAGCATCAACAATCCGAAGGATGTCGGCAGCATCAAGGGCGTCGTCTATTCCCTGGCAAATCCGTTTGACTTCGCCTACCCCGTCATCACGAGCAGCTTCGTCGGCGGATTGGGCTTGTCCAACACCATGCCCGGCTGGTATGGGGCGGCGGACACCCTGTTCAACGGTGTCGACGGCATCACCCGCTTCGGCGCGCAGGACGGCGATCAAACCACCGGCGGCGACATTGACTTCGGTCCCAACGACGGCAATGGCATCATCGGAACCAATCGCGCGCTGGGCCTGCTCTCCACGAGCACCACGGGTTCAACCACCTTCGCGTTGAAACTCATCAACACCTCGACGAACACCAACAACTACATCTCGCTGAACTATGTTGGCGAATTGTGGCACAACGGCACGGGCAGCCGGCTGATGTCGTTCGGTTACACCCTGGACAACACGGCGACCAACTTCACGCTGACCGCCCAATCCATCTCCAACTCGACGCTGGTGCCGGATCTGGCCTTCAGCTTCGACACGGCCCAAGTGGTTACGACCGTGGACGGCACGCAGCCGCAGAATCAGCAGCTTCTGGGCACCAACAACCTGGCCCTGGCAAATCCCTGGCCTCCGGGCGGTGCGCTCTGGTTGATCTGGTCGATCAACTTCTACGGCAGCGGCAGCGGCAACGGCTACGCGATTGACAACCTGTACTTCTACGGCTCGCCCGGCGTGGTGTCATTCCCGACCAGCCCGATCAGCGGGATCAACACCTCCTATCTCCCGGGCAGCGGCGCGGGCAGCGGCCTGACGCTGAGCTTCACGAACGCGCCCGGCGCGGCGTATGAAGTCGTGACCACCACCAACCTGACGGCTCCGATTGACTGGCAGCCCGTGGGTCAAACGACCGAGACGCCAAACGGTTCGTACAGCACGTATAAATTCGTCGATTCACACGCCACGAACAAGGCGCGCTTCTACAAAGTCGTCATCCCGTAAGATGTGACTGTCTAGGGACTCATTGAATACGCGGCGGGGCAGGCTTCGGCCTGCCCCGCCTTTTTTGAATCTGCGTTGCCTCGGGAAACTGCGGAGGGGTTGATGCGCGCTGTGGAGGAGTGCGGCCGACCCGGCCGCAGAAAAAAACAGGCAGAATGATGCGCAAAATCGCCCGGAATCCTGGCCCCTCAAATTATATCGCCGGAGAACAGGCGCACACCGCCAAACCAATACTCAGTCAAAGGCGTGGCCGGCGCAGCAAAGCACGTCGCGCACCTTGTGCCGGACCAGTTCCTTGACCTTCGCGCGGGCGGGACCGAGATATTTGCGCGGATCGAATTCCTTGGGATTTTCGAAAAGCACCTTGCGGATCGCCGCGGTCATGGCCAGGCGCAGGTCGGTGTCGATGTTCACCTTGGTGCAGCCGACGCGGCGCGCGACCTCGATGTCCGCCTCCGGCACGCCGGCGGTTTCCTCGCCCATCTTGCCGCCGTACTGGTTGATTTCCTGGACAATCTCCTTGGGCACGCTGGAGGCTCCGTGGAGGACCAGCGGATAATCGCCCATGCCGTTGTCGAGGAGCGCCTTCTTGATGGCCTTGAGACGGTCGAGGTCCAGGTGCTGTTCGCCCTTGAATTTGTAGGCGCCGTGCGAATTGCCGATGGCCACGGCCAGCGAATCCACGCCCGTCTGCCGCACGAATTCCACCGCTTCGTCCGGATGCGTGTAAACGCCGCCCTTGGAGTAACCGCCCCCTTCCTCGCCGTCGTCGTGCTGCGCCCCGACCAGCATGCCCAGTTCGCCTTCGACCACGCAATCGTGCTTGTGCGCGTATTCCACGACCCGCTTGCACACTTCAACATTCTTCTCGAACGGCTCGTGGCTGCCGTCAATCATCACGCTCGTAAAACCCTCGTCGATGCATTCCTTGCAAAGCTCAAAAGTGTCGCCGTGGTCGAGATGAACGGCGATGGGAATGTTGGAAAGACTGACGGCGGCCTCGATGAGCTTCTTGAGATAAACTGGATTGGCGTATTGCCGGGCCCCGCGCGAGATTTGGAGCATCACCGGGGCCTTCTCCTCCTCGCAGGCCTCGATGATGGCCTGGAGCAATTCCATGTTGTTGACGTTAAAGGCGCCCAGGGCGTATTTGCCCTTGAGGGCATGGGCGAAGAGGTCTTTGGTGTGGGTCAGTGGCATAGGCTTCGATCATTCTGTTTCAACCCGGCACCGGAGTACCGGGCTGAGAATATTAAGCGGGAGCGGGAAAAAAGAAACAAAAATCCGGATGGCCGGGACGCTCGTGAAACCGCGCGCGGGGTGCCTTACGGCCCGGAGGGGGTGATGGCCCGGTAAAAACGCTGCGGATAATTGCTCGCGTTCGTGTCGATGATTTCGACCGTGCCGAATCCGGAAGGGTTCGTGAAAATTGGCACCCACTGCGTCAGATTCGTGGACGCGTCAATCTCCGTCGGCCCCTGGCCGGTCAACCCGGTCACGGAAAGCTGGAACTGCCCGTTGACCAACTGGGGGCTCCCGGGACCCGAGGTGAATGACACCGGCACCCCGGTCACATCCAAGGTGACCACCGAACTGGTGACGGACTCGTAGACATTGGACAACACCACCTGGTAGGGGCCGGCATTCGAAGGCTGGACGTTCACAAAAGGAAGCGCGGAGTTCGTGGCGCCCGGCATGTTGGTGCCGTTGAACTGCCACTGGTAATTGAGTGTCGGCGCGCCGGTCGCCGCCACGGTGAACAGCGCAGTACCGCCCATGGGCACCGACTGGTTCGTGGGCTGGGTCACGATGAACGGATCCGTCGCGCTGATCAATAAATTCTCGTAATCCCAGCTGCCGGCGCCCGTGAATATGGCCACCACACCAATGCCGCTGAGTGTTCCGGACAAATTGGCCGAAGCCGCACTGCCCACGGTGATGGAACTGTGGCCGACCGTCAGGTTTTTCCAATCCGACGCGAGCGGATTGTAGACCAGGCTGGCCTTCACGAAATTGCCGCTCGCGCCTCCCTCAATGTAAGTGCCCATGGGGCTGGTGGAAACATACCAGGCCCCGCCCACCAGCGCGGCAAAATAACAGGACAAATTGGCGCCGGTGGTGCTCTCCTGGGTCTCAATTGAAAAAGTCAGGTTCGAATATTGCGCCGGATTGATGTTGGTGAACGCGGAGTCGCCGAAGGTTCCGCTGCCCTCGCCGTTCGTCGTGTAAAAAATCCCGCTCTTGGAGCCGCCGTAAAAGAACGCCGCCGATGGCGGCAATGATTGACCCGTGCCAACATCGACCGAGCCGGCCTGCGGATATATGCCGGCGCTCCCTGATGATGCCAAAACCTGGCTCCAGCCGACCTGCGCCAGGGTCAGGCCGCTGCCTCCGCCCGCCACCGCGCCAAAGTCCTCCTGATACACACTCGTGGGCTGCCCGGGCGCAACCAGCGGCGACGTGACCAGCGTCAAATCGCCCCCGTAATTGGTCCCGGAAGCATTAACCACGACCACCTGGAAATGATACGTGGTGAAGGGCGCGAGATTGCTGACGGTCGCCGAAATATTCTGGGCGACGTAGTTTGCCGCCAGCAGGTTGGTCGGCGTGACATTGCCATAACCCGTGGTTGTCCCCCATTCAAAATAGGCCGCGCCAGTCTCGCCATTGGCGTAAGCTTGGCCGTTCAAGGTCGAGTTGGTGGCCGTCGTGCCGGAAGCGGTCTCAGTCAGCGCCAGCGGTGGCCCCGTCGTCAGCGGAGAGCCGATTGAGACCATCGCGTCGAGCGAAGGCAGCAGGTTTCCGTTGGCATCCCAGAACGATGCCGTGTTATACCCGCCTTCGTTGACGCCATTGACAGCCTGATACTCCCCGCCCCAATAGAATATGCCGGCGGCGAGTCCATTCGGCACGCTCCTGAGAATCTGCCCCTCGTTCATAATGAAGCTGACCTGGCCGATGGTCGTGGGCGGATAACCATAGAGATCGCTCAGCCACGAGGCCGGGCAGGTGTTGGTCCAGGGAAACGCAGTCTCCGCAACGATGACCGGCTTGTTGAAAAAGGCCCCCACGTTGCTCACGCACGTGGCGAGCGCGGTCGGGGAACCCTGAAAAAACGGATAATAACTCTCGCCAATAATGTCGAAGGGAACGCCCTGCGCCTCCAGATTCAGAAAATACGACTGCGTGGTCGCCCAGTCTCCCCCCCGGTCGATATGCACGATGATCTTCGGCATCGGTTGGCCCGCGGCGGTTGAGGCATCCTGAATTCCCTGGACCGCCGCCGTCATCAATTGTCCGAGCCTTATCCACGACGGATTGGTGCTGCTCCACGTTCCCGTAAGCTGGCCGTTCGGCCACAACATGCCGTCGGTGATTTCATTTCCCACCTGCACATAATCCGGCATGGCGCCCGCCGCCGCGAAGGTCGCGATGGTGTTGCTGTTGTAGGCGCGCATCTGCAGGAGCAGGTTGGCATAACTCAGGTTTGTCCAGGCGGAGGGTGTGGCCTGGTGGCCGGGGTCGGCCCAGGTGTCGGAGTAATGGAAATCCAGCGAGAACAGCATGCCGGCGTTCTTGACGCGCACCGCCAGCGGCACGGTGTAATTCGTGTTGTTGATGTAATTATAGGGATTGCTCGCGGCCTGGGCCTGGCTGCTCGTGAATAGGCGCAGGCGGATGCAATTGACGCCGTGATTCTTCAGGATTTGAAACGCGTCCTGGACCTGCCCGCCGTCCTTGTACGTGACCCCCAACGATTCGAAATATGACAAAAATGAAAAGTCCGCTGCCGCCAGGAAATTAGTGTTTGCCCGCGTCGAATTGCCTGAAAACATGGAAAGGACGGCAGATAGCAGGGCAAGTTTCTTAAGCATATAGCGGGTACTCCCGCCAATATCTCACACATTCGGCACTTTTGCCTAGCCTCACAGATGTAGGGTTTTGCGCCATCCGTACTCCCCCGGCGTTGTCCGGCCAGGCCTGCACCGGATATATAAGGATTTGATTCTTGCAACCAGGAGCTCGCTCTGGTGTTTATAACGCCTGATTGCGATGCCGCTCTACGAATACGAACTTTGCGAGGGAAAATGCGTCGTGTGCGGCGGAAAATTCACGCTGCGCCGCCCGCTGGACGCGCAGGAATTGACCCAATGCCCCGCCTGTAAAAAACCCGTGCGCAAGGTGTTTTCCACGTTCAATTCGCCCAAAAAGCTTTCAATCTCCGACGCCAAGAAAGCCGGGTTCACGGTCCTCAAACGGGTGAAAAAGGGCGAATACGAACGCCAATAACCCCGGTCTAGCCGGTCATTTTGGGCTCGCCAAACCGGCGTTTATGGGCCACATTGACGGCAATTAGGGAAACCAATGAGCGACCTTCAACTGATTGAGAAAACTCTCATGGTTGCCGCGCGCCGCCGTCGCCGCGAACGCGCCGTGCGCGGTTTGTGGCAGGGCATGCTCATCGGGGCAATCCTCGTGTTCCTCACGGTCGCCGCCTACAAACTTCTTCCCCTGCCGCTTTGGAGCATCCGTGCCGCCGCCGCCGCCGGCATCGTTTGTTCTTTTGCGGGATTGATTATTGGCGCGTGGCGCCGGGATTCTCTGGGCGATACGGCGCGCTGGGTGGATGGCCGGCAGCATTTGCAGGAACGGCTCAGCACCGCGCTGGAACTCGCCAAATCGCCCGGCTCCGAATCTTGGCGCGAACTGCTCGTCTCCGACGCCTCCGCCCACCTCAAGCAACTTGACCTTCGCCGCCTGGTGCGGTTCCGCTTCACGCGCGCAAGCCGCTGGGCGTTCCTGGTGCTGGCGCTGACGGCGGGCCTGGGATTTGCCCCGGTGTTCCGTTCCAAGGCGTATGTGCAGAAGCAGGCGGACCAGAATGTCATCAAGGACGCCGGCAAACATCTCATCGAGTTGACCAAGCAAAGCCTTTCGAACCGCCCGCCCGCGCTGGAATCGACGCAAAAAGCGCTCGATGCCGTGAACGATCTCGGCGATCAACTCACGAAAAAGGCGATGACGCGCACGGAGGCGTTGAAGGACTTGACGAAGGTCAGCGACCGCTTGAAGGACGAGATGCAGAATCTCAACTCCGACCCGGCGTTGAAACGCATGCAGCAGGCGGCGCACGCGCAGGAGGACAGTTCGGCGGACTCGGCGCAGTTGCAGAAGCAACTGGAGGAGGCGCAAAAACAAATGGGCAATTCCACCGCCACGCCGCAGGACATCGACAAGCTGAACCAGGAATTGAGCAAGCTTCAGGAAGCGGCCAAGGCGCAGGAGGACAAGAACGGCGACCTCGGCCAGGCCGCCAAGGAGCAGATTTCCCAGTCGCTCGCCGCGCTTTCGAAGCAGGCGCAGGACATGGGGCTCAACATGCCAAACCTCGACCAGGCCATCCAGGCGCTGGCCGCCAGCCAGACCGGAATGTTTCTCAAAGACCTGCAGGCCTCAACGACCGACCTCCAGAAAATGAGCGACCTCGCCAAGAGCGTCCAGCAAATCGAGCAGCAGATGCAGAAGGCCGGGAAGGACCTCGCCGAACAATTGCATAACGGCCAAGCCGAGGCCGCCCAGGCCACGCTCCAAAAGATGATTGACCAGTTGCAGTCCGCCAATCTCACCCCCGAGCAGCTCAAACAAATCATGGCCGACGTCTCCAAGGCGGTTGATCCCGCCAGCCAGTACGGAAAGGTGGCGGATTACCTGTCCCAGGCCGCGCAACAAATGCAGCAGGGCCAGAAACCCGGCGCCGCGCAATCCCTCGCCGACGCCTCGAAAGAACTCGACCGGTTGATGCAGCAGATGGGCGACGCAAAATCTCTCATGGGTGAACTTGATGCGCTCGGCCAGGCCTCCATGTCCGTCGGCACCTGCACCAGTTGGGGCCAGTGCCGGAGCATGAAGGCCGGATTCAATCCCCACGGCGGCAAGCCGGGCAAGGGCGTGGGCACCTGGGCGGACGAAAACGGCGGCTGGGGTTACGACGGCCAGCAATCCGAACTCACGGACAACAGCGCCATCAAACGGCCCGACATGGCCGCGCGCGGCTTGAGCGATCGCGGCGATGGCAGCGATTTGAACGACGCCCTCAAACCGACGCAGGTCAAGGGACAGTTCTCGCCCGGCGGGCAGATGCCGAGCATCACGCTCAAGGGCGTGAGCATCAAGGGCACCAGCACGGTGACGCTGGAGGAGGCCACGGTTGCCGCGCAGCAGGA
>Ga0181537_10002703_pt1 | contig 15437 bp, 15 predicted proteins | sample PEATcosm2014_Bin_39_FD_119765 | JGI IMG/M metagenome (GOLD analysis project Ga0181537, IMG submission 119765) | Peatland microbial communities from MTU Mesocosm Facility, Houghton, MI, USA - PEATcosm2014_Bin23_10_metaG | ecosystem: Environmental > Terrestrial > Soil > Wetlands > Peat | place... | reverse complement strand
GTGCCCAGGGGCGGAATTGAACCACCGACACCTGCATTTTCAGTGCAGTGCTCTACCAACTGAGCTACCTGGGCTTACCGGGCGCGCTTATAGAGGCTCGATTTCACGCTGTCCAGAATAGCGCGGCAATGGTGGAAATCGCGTCAGTTCGGCGTCTCGCCGGTATCCTCGCGCCGTTCGTCCTCTTCTTCGTCGTCCGTCACCGGCACCGCATAGACGCCGGAAAACCAGCGGTGCAGATCGACGTCAGCACAGCGTTTTGAACAGAACGGCAGAAACAGTTCATCTGCGGGCTTGCCGCAGATCGCACAGGTTTTGCGTTTTTTTGCTTCGGGCATGGCTGCAATATGGGGCTGCCGATCGAGCGCGCCAGCATCACACCGTATTGAGCCAGCCGAAATGAATCGGGTATCCCTCCCCGGTCAAGAGCGTCATGGTTTCGTAGAGCGGCAGCCCGATAATATTGGAGTAGGACCCCACGATCTTGACTAAAAAGCCGCCCGCAATTCCTTGCGCCGCGTAGCCGCCCGCCTTGCCACGCCACTCTCCCGAAGCCAGATAGGCCTCGATGTCCTCGTCCGAGAGCCGCTTGAAGCGCACGCGTGTTTCGACATGGCGTTGCCGGAACGTTTCTTTCGGCGTCACCAGGCACACCGCGGTATGGACGCGATGGTTGCGGCCGGAGAGTAGCCGCAAGCACTGCGCCGCCTCGTCGAGCAGCTCCGCCTTCGGTAGGATGCGCCGCCCGACGGCGACGACTGTGTCGGCGGCGAGGATGTAGGCGCCTTTTAGTTCATCATCGATCTGCACCATCGCGAGCGCGGCTTCCGCCTTCAGCCGCGCGAGCCGCGTGGCGCAGGCGCGCGGTAACTCGCCCCGTAGCGGGGTCTCATCGATATCGGCCGGGCGCAACGCGTCCGGCTCGATGCCGGCTTGGTTGACCAGCGAGAGCCGGCGCGGCGAGCCGGACGCGAGAACGAGTTTTGGGCGGCCGATCATTTGAACCGGTAGGTAATCCGGCCCTTGGTTAGATCGTAAGGCGTCATTTCCACGAGTACCTTGTCGCCGGCGAGCACGCGAATCCGGTTCTTGCGCATACGTCCTGCCGTGTGAGCGATAATTTCATGCTCGTTCTCGAGCTTGACCCGAAATGTGGCGTTCGGAAGCAGTTCCGTAACCACACCGGGAAATTCCAGCAATTCTTCCTTCGCCATTCGCTTCCCGGAGATCGTTGCGGCCTGGCTGTGACCGTAACCGAGGGAGACAAAATTTTCGCGGAAACTAGCGGATGGCGGGCCGCTCTACAACTGCCGTGCGGGCGCGCGCGTTCGCGGCGTCTCATTCGTTGCCGGTGCTTCGATTGACGAAGCGCTGCCGGATCTGCGCCAACAGCTGGTCGCGCACCTCGCGATAGGCATCGAGCCGTTGGGCACGGCTGCCTTCGACCGCGCTGGGGTCCGCGGTCGGCCAATATTCGACGTCGGCGGCGCTGGTGCGGGTGATTTCGAGCGCGCGGTGATGAGCTTCTGGCGCGAGCGTGACGATGAGATCGAAATTGAGTCCTTCCCAATCGTCGAGCTCCTCAAATGTCACCGGCTTATGCCGGGAGATATCGAGGCCGATTTCAGCCATGACGGCGACAGCGAACGGGTCGAGTTCACCTTTGCGGACGCCAGCCGAGCCGACATAGATCGCTCGGCCGAATATCTGCGCGAACAGGCTCGCAGCCATCGGTGAGCGCAGAGAGTTCAGCCCGCAGGCGAACAAAACCGCCAGAGGTTGGCGCGCTGATGACGGCATTGGGCCGCTTAGCCCCTCCAGTGCAACACCGTGATCAGCGTAAACAGCCGGCGCGCGGTGTCGAAATCGACCTCCACTTTGCGCTTGAGCCGTTCCATGAGCAGGCGCGAACCTTCGTCATGCAATCCGCGCCGGCCCATATCGAGGGCTTCGATGCGGTCGGGCGTCGCTGTGCGGATCGCGGCGTAATAGCTGTCGCAAACGACGAAATAATCTTTCACGATGCGGCGAAACGGCGCCAGCGATAGCATATGCGCGATGACCGGCGTGCCGTCGGAGAGCCGGATATCGAAGACGAGCCGGCTACCGCTGATGCCGATTTGCAGCGTATACGGTCCGCCATCGTGGCCCGCGGGCTTGAATTGGTTGTCTTGGAGAAGGTCGTAGATCGCAACCCGACGCTCATGCTCGATGTCATCGTTAGGAGTGCCGAGCGAAGTCTCGTCAAGCGTGACCGCCGCGAGCCGCCCGGCTTTTTCGTTGCTGCGACTCGGGCGTACCATCAGCGATTGAGCCGGATGGCGACCGAGCGGGCGTGGGCCTCGAGCCCCTCGGCATTGCCGAGCGCGATAGCGGCCTCGGCGAGCGCGCGTAACTGCTCGGGTCCGCATTTGAGGATCGATGTGCGTTTCATGAAATCGGTGACGCCAAGGCCGGACGAAAACCGCGCCGATCGCGCGGTCGGCAGCACGTGGTTGGATCCTGCCACATAATCACCGATCGCTTCCGGAGTGTGGGCGCCGATGAATATTGCGCCGGCATTGCGAATGCGGGCGGCGATTTGCTCGGCGTCGGCGGTTGCGATTTCGAGATGTTCCGGGGCGATGGCGTCAATCAGCGGCGGCGCCTCCTCAAGCTTGCGCACCAGGATGACCGCGCCGAAATTTCGCCACGAGGCGTTGGCTACGGCGCTGCGCGGCAATCTTGCAAGCTGGCTCACAACCGCGCGTTCTGTTTCACCGGCAAGTTCTTCGCTGTCGGTGATGAGAATTGCCTGCGCGCTGGCATCGTGCTCGGCCTGCGCCAGAAGATCGGCGGCGATCCAGTCGGGATTGGCGTCCTTGTCGGCAACAATCAGCACCTCTGAAGGTCCGGCGATCATGTCGATACCGACCTTGCCGAACACGATGCGCTTGGCCGCAGCCACATAAGCGTTGCCGGGCCCGACGATTTTGGCGACCGCAGCGATTGTCTCCGTGCCGTAGGCCAAGGCCGCAATCGCCTGCGCGCCGCCGACGCGGAAAATCTCGTCGATGCCGGCGAGCTTCGCCGCCGCCAGCACCAGCGGACTCAGTTTGCCGTCCGGCGCAGGCACCACCATCGCTAGGCGCGGCACGCCCGCGACCTTCGCCGGCACGGCATTCATAAGCACCGACGACGGATAGGCGGCAGTGCCGCCGGGCACGTACAGTCCCACGGCTTCAATTGCGGTCCAGCGCGAGCCGAGCTCGACGCCAAGCGCATCGGTAAAGCGGTCGTCTCGCGGCAGTTGCCGGCGGTGATAGGTCTCGATGCGGCTCCGCGCCAGTTCGAGCGCATCGAGCGTGTCGCGGCTGCATGCTTTGACCGCCGCCGCAATCTCCTCCGCCGTGACCTGCAACCCGGCACGGTCGAGATCGAAATTGTCGAATTGACGCGAGTAGTCCTTGAGCGCGCGATCGCCGCGAGCGGCCACGTCGGCGATAATGCCGCGGACGGTGGCTTCGACATCCGCCGAGGCCTCGCGCTTGGTGTCGAGAAACGCGCGAAATTTTTGCGCAAAATCGCCGGAGCGGATGTCGAGGCGGATCGCCATAGTGCGGACCTGAGCTGACTGCGCGCTCAGTAGCAGTCCGCGGATATTATAACAATTCTAATATTGGGCTTTTAGATTGACAAAAAGTCCGTTGTTCACCAACTCCTTAAGTGAGCAATTCACGACAGAGGAAACGCGCTTTGCCTGTCATCTTGGATGGCGTGCTTACACAGATCAGCCGGCGGTTTTTGTCGGCGCTGACGCTGGTCACAGTCTTGGCGCTAGGGCCGGCCGCCGCGCGCGCGGACGACGCCGTTTCGCTGTCGATCACGATCAAGGACCATCAATTCGATCCTGCCGAATTGCATGCGCCGCCGGGTAAGGCGATCGCAATCCACGTCAAGAATCTCAACACGATCGTGTCCGAATTTGAGAGCGAGGATCTGCATTTTGAGAAAATTATTCCGGTCGGCAACGAAGCGGTCGTCTATGTGCGGGCGCTGCAGCCCGGGCGTTACAATTTCTACGACGATTTTCATCACGACACCCAGGGCTTCCTGGTCGTGCCATGAAGACGAAACGTCATATGAGTGTGCTGTGAGGTCGCCGTGCTAGCTGCGCTGTTGATCGTGTTCCGCGAAGTTTTCGAGGCCGGCTTGGTCGTCGGCATCGTTATGGCGGTCACCGCGGGCGTCGCCCGGCGCACGATCTGGATCGCGGGCGGCGTCGTGGCCGGAGTGCTCGGTGCGTGTGTGGTGGCGCTGTTTACCGGCGGCTTGTCCGAGTTGTTCGGTGGCAGCGGCCAGGAAATATTTAACGCCGCCATTCTCGGGTTCGCGGTGCTGATGCTGACCTGGCATAATGTTTGGATGTCGCGGCACGGCCGCGAACTTGTCGCCGAATTGCGCGCCGCGGGCGAGGCGGTTGCCGCCGGCTCGAAATCGCTATTGGCGCTCGCCATCGTCGTCGCGATCGCGGTGCTGCGCGAAGGTTCCGAGGTGGTGCTGTTTCTTTACGGTGTTGCGGCTTCGCAAGGCGGGGCGAGCTGGTCAATGGTTGGCGGCGGCTTCGCCGGCCTCATCCTGGGCTCGTCAGTGTGCTTGCTGACCTATTTTGGGCTTATCAGCATTCCGACGCGCTATCTTTTCGGCGTGACCAGTGCGTTGATCGCGCTGCTCGCCGCCGGCATGGCGGCGCAGGCCATCGCTTTTCTGGAACAGGCCGACATCGTCACAGCACTGGATCAAACGGTGTGGGATACGTCCTGGATCTTGAGCGATTCGAGTTTATTGGGCCGCGCACTACATACTTTGATCGGCTATGTCGATCAGCCGACTGCCATGCAGGTTGTCGTCTATGCGGCAACGCTCGGCGCCATCATCGTGCTGATGAAGCTTTTTGCCGCGCCCGCGGCCGAGCACCCGCAAACCGCTTGATCGACGGATCAAGCCGTCGCCGATCCTGCGCCGAAATGATCAGGGCATAACGCGGCGGTCGAAACCTCGCCGAGATCGGCAAGTTCCGCTTCCAGGCATTCGACATCCAGGCGAATGACGCCGCCCCCGGAGAAGAACAGGGTCACGACGCCGGCCGGAGTGTCGCCTTCCGCGAATTCGACGGCGAGCAGGTTAAGCCGCGCCGCCTTATCCGTCTGATCGAGATTGCGGCATTTGCAAGCGATGACGCGCTCGAAGCGCAAAGCCGTCCGGCAGCGCCGGTAGTCCGCGTCCGTCCTGGCCTCGACTGCGCTCATCCAGTCGAAGCGATTGAGCGCCATCACGAAGCGATGCTCGCGCGGCTGCCAGAAAATGTCGGCAACTTTGACCATGGCGTCCTGCACATGAGCCGACACCACCTCGATATCGTCCTTATCGAGGGCAACAAGCTTAAGTTCGTCCGCACAGGGGTTCATCGTGATGGCCCGGTCTCCACTCCAACAAGCTAGGAAGGACGGCCGCACGGCGCAAGGCCTTGTCAACAAACTGCGGTCGCAGCGCGCGCCCTGATCAAGGCTTCGCCTAGGACGAGACGCATGCGCTGCGCAGGATGACGATAACCGAATGCTGCTGAAATTCGTGCTTGTATGCCGCCACGATGGCGCCAAGGCGCGCTTCATCGTCGTCATGGCCTGGCAGCACGATTTCAACCCGCTTGGCAGGTTCGCGCACGATCCTGCCGTCGGCCGGATCGCGCCATTGCCCGGTCGCCTCGGTAATCGTGAGGCCGTCGGGAAAGCGAGGCGTCATTTCGCGGGCGACAAAGCGCGCCCAAGCCGCTTCGCCGACGCCAAGATTGCGCCCGACACCACGGCCTAACAACAATTGAGCGATCTGCTTTGGCTGTAACGGGCTGTGACACGTCAGCTGTTCGGCATGGCTGCCGGACGCCGCCGCGGTGAGGAGAAAGAAGCCGAGCGTAAAGGCCGGAGTGAGGCGGAAGGCGGCTCGCCGCTTCATGTCTCGTCGGGCGGAGAGAGCTCGCCGCCGCGCCGCATCATACGATTGCGCATCGCGTCTGCCGAGCCGGCGGCGCAGAGCACCATCAGGCATACGGCGCCGAACAGGCAGCTAAAGACAATGGGTTGCATCGACTTACAGTTCGCCAAAAGCTCAAAATGGCCGGTTGCAAAATAGGCGGCGGACCTTTCACAATCGTTAGTGGAGGCAGCCGTCACGAAATACTAAGGCTCTTTTGTTGACGACAAAGATTTCGATGGCCAAATTTGCTTAGGAGCGCGCAGCGCGCTAAAACGATCAACAAAAGTATTTGTTAACTTGGCCTGCCGTATCTGCGATCATTCGGTTGTCATGCGGTTCCGTTCTCGACTATGTGATGACAAGGGCCGGCTGGCAAAGTTGCTTTCATCCCATCTGTTGGCTTTTCTTTCGCTCCCGGTAGGGATACAAGCTGCCATTCTTGACAAGGAGGATTTATGGCGAAGAGGAAGAAGAAGCGGCGCGCTTGGACTTCTGGAGAAGTCCGTGATCTGAAGTCATTGGCGCGTAAGAAGACCAGAGCGGCGCAAATTGCCAAGAAGTTGAGGAGAACCGAAGGCGCGACGCGCCAAAAGGCTTTTAGCATCGGGCTCTCCCTCGACTCTCGCTGACGATCTAGCAGCACATCTCTGCTTTGCACCTTTAGGGCGGCGGCGGCCTGTGGAGACAGTCCGTCGCCGTTTCGCATATATTTGTTGGTGCTGGGAGGGGGCGCTGCGGCCGCCCTATAGGAATGATATCCGTAGGCGCATGTTATTGGCATCCCGGTGTTGAACGCATTTGCCGCGCGATGTCCCGGCCCTGGCGGCGCCCGACCGTCTTTGCCGCATTAACTAACAGCCGTGAACCTGCCTCAATACGTCTGTAACTAAGGGTATAGTAATCCTGACCGCCGTCGGGGGATCTCACTGGTCCGGTGCTCGAAAGAGCAACGCCGACAGCGGTTTGCAAGCTCGGACGTGGTTTTCGTCCGCTACGGTAGTTACGCACTTTCCAGGTACCCACGTCCTATGAGCCAGACCCTCGGCCCGCTGCGGCAGCAGCCCGCCAGTTCCGAACTCGCAGCCGCGCTCGGCGCCTGCAGGAGGGCTTTCATCGCCATCGCTTTGTTCAGCGGCATGAGCAATCTTTTGATGCTCTCGGGCGCGCTGTTCATGCTTGAAGTCTATGACCGAGTACTGCCGAGCCGAAGCGTGCCGACACTGGTTGCGTTGTTGTTCCTGGTGGCCGGCCTTTACGCGGCCCAGGGCATCATCGACATGATCCGCAGCCGGATCCTGGTGCGCGTCGGCCATAGTCTCGACGAGGCGATGAGCACGCGGGTTTATGACGCTATCGTCCGGCTGCCGCTTAAGATCGGCGCCAAGGGGGATGGCACCCAGCCCATCCGCGATCTCGATTCGGTGCGCACCTTTCTCGGTGGAACCGGGCCGATTGCTTTTTTTGACCTGCCGTGGATGCCGATCTACCTCGGCATCTGCTTCTTGTTCCACGTTCTTCTCGGCCTGACTGCTCTCATCGGCGCCGTCATCCTGATCACGCTCACAGTGATGACCGAGGTGCAGACGCGCCGTCCGACCCGCAGCGCCACCCAATTCGCGGCGGCGCGCAATACGCTGCTGGAAGCAAGCCGGCGCAATGCCGAGGCGATCACGGCCATGGGCATGGGCGGCCGCATCTCCAAACGCTGGAATGACCTCAATCGCAGTTATGTGGCGGCGAGCGGCCGCGCCAGCGATGTCGGCGGCGGGCTCGGCGCGATGTCGAAGGTTCTACGGCTGCTGCTGCAATCCGCGATGCTGGCAGTCGGTGCGTGGCTCGTTATCAACCAGCAATCGACGGCGGGCATCATCATCGCCGGCTCCATCCTCGGTGCGCGCGCGCTTGCCCCGGTCGATCTCGCCATTGCCAATTGGCGCGGCTTCGTCGGCGCCAGACAAAGCTGGCAGCGTCTGTCGAGGCTGCTCGGTCATTTGCCGCTACTGGCCGAGCCGATGGCGCTCAAGCCCCCGTCGCGTTCGCTCGCAGTGCAAAACGCCGCCGTGGCGCCTCCCGGCCAGCAAAAAATCGTCTGCCAGGACGTCAACTTCACGCTCGCCGCCGGCAAAGCGCTCGGTGTGATCGGGCCAACGGCGTCGGGGAAATCCTCACTGGCGCGCATGCTTGTCGGAGTCTGGGCGCCGGGCCGCGGCACGGTGCGGCTCGACGGCGCCACACTGGATCAATGGTCGCCCGAGTCCTTGGGACGGCATGTCGGCTATGTGCCGCAGGATGTTGAACTGTTCGAGGGGACGGTTGCGCAGAACATTTCGCGCTTCGAGGAACCGGCCGATGCGGACGCCATCATCGCCGCCGCCCATGCCGCGGGCGTGCACGACCTCATCATCAATCTGCCCGACGGCTACGAGACGAAGGTGGGCGATCACGGCGGTGCGCTTTCGGCCGGTCAGGCGCAGCGTATCGCGCTGGCACGGGCACTCTACCGCGATCCGTTCCTGGTCGTGCTCGACGAACCGAACTCCAACCTCGATGCCGAAGGCGACGAAGCGCTCACGCGCGCTATACTTGGGCTGCGCGCCCGCGGTGCCATCACTGTCGTCGTGGCGCACCGTCCCAGCGCGATCGCCGGTGTCGACTATATCCTCATCATGGCCAAGGGCCGCCAGCAGCAGTTCGGACCGAAGGAAGAAATCCTGACTCGCGTCACCGGACCGAGCCCGGCGCCGCGCGCGTTGAAAGTCGCGGATAAGGGAGGCGCCGGGTGATCAAAAACAAGATCGGCGCGCCGCTTCTTCGGCTGAGAGCCGCAATCAAACCCCGGCTGCTGTGGGTGATGGGCGAGATCTGCTCCGCCTGGAATTACGTGTTCGGCGAAAGAGGTCCAAACGATAGCGCCAACGAGTCGATTCGCCGCCACGTGACCGCCGGCACGATCCTAGTTGCGGTTCTGCTGTTCGGTGTCGGCGGCTGGGCCTCCACCGCCGAGATTTCAGGGGCGCTCATCGCGCAAGGCTCCGTCGTCGTCGATTCCAATGTCAAGAAAGTGCAACACCCGACCGGTGGCGTAGTTGGCGAGCTGTTTGTGCGCGACGGCGATCACGTCAAGGAGGGCGACATGCTACTCCGGCTCGACGAGACGGTGACGCGCGCCAACTTGGCTATTGTGACTAAGGGGCTGACCGAGCTCTATGCACGCCAGGCGCGCCTCGCCGCCGAGCGCGACGGCGCCGATTCAGTTGCAGTGCCGCCGGAACTAGCCGCCAATATCGACGATCCCGGGGTGAAAGAGGCACTCTCGAGCGAGCGCAGGCTGTTCGATTTGCGCCGCCAGGATCGCCTCGGCCAGAAACGGCAATTGCAGGAGCGCATCACGCAATTGCAGCAGGAGATTTCCGGTCTTTCCGCGCAACAGGACGCCAAAGACAAGGAAGTCGCGCTGATCGAGCAAGAATTGCAGGGTGTGCGGGATCTTTACGCCAAGAACCTGGTCCAGCTGAACCGGCTCACTTCGCTCGAACGCGATGAGGCCCGGCTTCAGGGCGAGCGAGGGCAGCTCGTTGCCCAGGCAGCCGAAGCCAAGGGCAAGATCGCCGAGATCCAGTTGCAGGTGATCCAGGTCGATCAGGACTTGTTCAGCGACGTCGCCAAGGAGCTGCGCGAAACCGACAGCAAGATCGGCGAATATGTCGAACGAAAAGTCACTGCGGAAGATCAGCTCAAGCGCACCGATATTCGCGCGCCGCAAGACGGCATCGTGTTCCAGTCGACAGCAAACACCGTCGGCGGCGTGATTGCCGCCGGCGATCCGATCATGCTGATCGTGCCGGAGTCGGACAATCTGCTGGTCGAAGTCAAGGTCGATCCCAAGGATATCGATCAGCTTCAGTTCGGTCAGCCGGTCGTGTTGCGTTTTTCTGCGTTCAATTCCCGCACCACACCCGAACTCAATGGCACGGTCGTGCGTATTGCGGCGGATACCACCACCGACCAGCGAACCGGCGCGAGCTATTATCTGGTCCGCATTTCCATGACCGCTGACGAAATCAAGCGGCTCGGCGACGTCAGGCTGACGCCCGGCATGCCGGTCGAGGCGTTTATCCAGACCGGCGACCGGACCATGCTGGCCTATCTGATCAAGCCGCTGCACGATCAGCTCATGCGGTCATTCCGGGAAAAATAAGTTCCTCGTTGCTCTCCCTTCGCGGCGGCGGATAAGGTCGCTATAAGCAAGCCAGCGCGGTTGCGCGGTTCGGGGTCGGGGAATCTTGCTGCCATGAAGAGGATAGCCCGCTGGGCGCGGCAGTTCGGCGTAGCGCGAGCGGTGTGCATTGTGCTCCTGTTCGCGCTGGTCCCCTTGCGTCTAGCCAATCCGCGGCCCCTTGAAGAGCTGCGGGTTCGCACTTTCGATCTTTATCAAGTTTTGCGTCCGCGCGAGCAGACGACCCGGCCGGTCGTCATCGTCGATATCGACGAAGACAGTCTCAAGGCCGTCGGGCAATGGCCGTGGCCGCGCACGACGATCGCCGATTTAATCACGCGCATTACCGAGCTCGGCGCGGTGACGATCGGCTTTGACGTCATCTTTGCCGAACCGGATCGCATGTCTCCGGCCGTCGCTGAGCACAGCTTTCGCGGCATCGACGCCGATACGCGGGCAAAACTGGACAGCTTGCCGAGCAATGACGAAGTCCTAGCCGAGGCGGTCAAGCAATCGCGCGTCGTCGTCGGCCAAGCCGGCGCCGCCGCCCCTACGCCGACGCCCCCAGCCGAGATGGCGCTGCAGACCGGCTTCGCCGTCCGCGGCCCCGATCCCGCTCCCTATGTCGTGACGTTTCCCGGATTGCTGCGCAACGTTCTGCCGATCGAACAGGCCGCGGCTGGCCGCGGCCTGTTCTCGATCAATCCGGAAAATGACGGCATCGTTCGCCGAGTGCCTGTGATCATGGTTGCGCAAGGCGCGCTGGTGCCGTCGCTCAGCATGGAGATGCTGCGCGTGGTCAGCGGGTCGAGCGCAATTCTGGTGCGGGTGGATGAAGCCGGCGTGCAGGCGGTAGCGGTGCCCGGGCTCGAAGTGCCGACCGATCGCAACGGTCAGCTTTGGGTCCACTTCAACAAGCACGATCCGGCGCGCTTCGTCTCGGCCAAGGACGTCCTGCAAGGCAACGTGCCGCCCGACCGCATGCGCGGGCGTCTGGTTCTCATTGGCACTTCCGCGATCGGTCTTCTCGACCTCAAGACGACGCCGGTCGAAGCGGCGATGCCGGGCGTCGAGGTGCACGCACAGATCCTCGAAAGCGTGCTGAACAAGTCGCTGTTGGTCAATCCGAACTACGCCATCGGGGCGGAGCTGGCTGCCGCCGTCCTGATCGGTCTCGCCATCATTATCGCCGCTCCCATGCTGTCCGCGACCGTCGTCGTGCTTCTCGGCGCGGTATTGATTGCCGGACTGATCGGTTTTTCGCTTTATCTCTTCGTCGAGGACAACCTGCTTATCGATTTCACCTATCCGCTGATTTCGAGCTGGCTGATTTATCTAGTGCTTACCTTCGTGAATTATTTCCGCGAGCAGAAGCAACGCCAGCAGATCCGCTCCGCCTTCGGTTTCTACTTGTCGCCGCACATGGTCGAGCAATTGGCGCGCTCGCCTGAAAAGCTCGTGCTCGGGGGCGAGGAGCGCCGCATGACGATCTTGTTCAGCGACGTGCGCGGCTTCACCACCATTTCGGAGCACTACAAGGACGATCCGCAGGGCCTCACCCGCCTCATGAATCGGTTTTTGACGCCGCTCACCAACGCCATCATCGAGCGCAAGGGAACCATCGATAAATATATCGGCGACGCCATCATGGCGTTCTGGAACGCGCCGGTAGACGACGACGAGCAGGAGGCCAATGCCTGCGACGCGGCGCTCGAAATGCAAGCGCGGGCTGCTGCGCTCAACGTCGAACTCAAACGCGAGGCCGAGACCAATGGCAGCAAATATATGCCCTTACGGATCGGCGTCGGGCTTAATACCGGTCCCTGCGTCGTCGGCAATATGGGATCGGATTTTCGCTTCAATTATTCGGTGCTTGGCGACACGGTCAATTTTGCCTCGCGGCTGGAAGCGCGCACCAAGGACTACCGCCTGCCGCTGGTGATCGGGTCGCGCACCGCGGAAGGCGCCAAGCAGAAGTTCGCCACCATGGAGATCGACCTGATTCAGGTGAAGGGCAAGACGCAGCCCGAAGCGGTATTCGCGGTGCTCGGCCGGGCCGAAGTCGAGCAAGACCCGCGCTGTGGTGAATTACGCGGCCTGAATGCGCAGATGCTGGCGAGCTTTCGCAAGCAGCAGTGGGATGAGGCGCTTAAATTGATCGACCTTTGCCGCAAGGTGGCCGACGGTTTCGAGGTCGCCGGCCTCTACGATATGTATATGGAGCGCATTGAAACTTATCGCGCCGATCCACCCGGCCCGGATTGGGACGGCGTCTACGAAGCTGAATCGAAGTGATTTAGAGGCCGAGCGAAGCGGGCGCCGACTGCCGGCGCGCTCCAGCGATCGCCGCCGGCGTGAATTGCCGCACGCCCCCGGCGTCGAGCACGAACAGCGGAATGGCTTTGGCCATGTCATTATCTTCGACCAGCGTCAGCCAACGGTTGTCGAGCATGATCCAGCCGCCGTCGGCATGTACCGCCACGACGGCGTGGTCCTCATCGGCTTCGGTATTGCGGATGATGACGAGTTTGATATCGGCTGCAGGGATGCCGGCCTGGGTCAGCGCTACGTATTTCGCGATGGCATAATCTTCGCAGTCGCCGCGATGGGTCGTGAACGTCTCAAGCGGCGCACTCCAGCGGTCGGGCACGCCCCATTGCGCCATGTCGCTCATTGGCTCGATCGCCATATTAACGGCGCGATTGATGACGCCGATGCGGGCGCGGCCGGTCAGTTTGCGCCCTTGGTCGATAATGGCGAGGAAGTCCCGTGCCGGAGCCGGGCAGGTTTCGATCTCGCCGCGGCAGCGCGCCAAAATATCGTTGTCGGCGCGAATATCGGCCTCGACGCCGCTCCACTTGGTCAAGACATTGCCGAAGGCGACCGGCACGGCGGCAAGACCGAACGGCTCTGCCGCGGGCGGCGGCGCGACGGCCGGTTCTGCCGGCTCCAGCGATGCTAAACGCGCAGACGTGTCTGAAGGGGCGGCGGGATTTTGTGTCGGCGCAACGATCGGAGAAGAAGCAGTAGTGCTGTCGTCGGTCTGTGACTTGACCTCGTCTTCGGTTTTGGTCTGTTCCCGATCAAGCCGAGTCGTGATCGCAATCGCCGCCTTCGGCGTATCCGAATTGGCGAACGGGCCAAGCTCCAAACCGGCGTGAGCCGGCCAGATAACAAGACATACCGCAACGATATATGCGACGATGGGAGTTGCGGCACCAAGAGTTGCCGCAACTAGACTTGCTGCACCAAAACACGCGGCAAAGCTCCACGCCGCAACGCGACACAACATTTTGACGTCCCTGAATATCCGGCTGCGGCGCTTGCGTGCGCTCTCTCGGATTTTTGTTGTGGGACGCCATAACCTGCGGGCTCCTGCTTACGAGTTAATCCGTACGCATTTTGCCGAAGGGATCGAAAACAGCGTGCATGATCTCTCACGCAGACGCGAACAATTTTATCGATTGAGTTTGGATTCGCTTGAACAACTGGCTATTTCTGCGGTTAAATGACGAAAGTTGGGTCACAACTGCCGTTGCGGCTGCAGCAAAAAGGGGGGAAACGTCATGGCTCGGCTACGCCAAATCAAGCTCTGCGCTCTGGCCGCACTCGGACTGGTATGGGGCCTCAACGGCGCATTCGCGCAGGACAAGACGATCGAGCTCAAGCTGTCGCATTGGGTGCCGCCGACGCATCCTTTGCAGAAGGCGATCCAGGATTGGGCCGACGACATCCAGAAGGAGTCGAACGGAACCATCACGTACAAGATCTATCCCGCGCAACAGCTCGGCAAGGCATTTGACCATTACGACATGGCGCGCGACGGCATCGCCGACTTTGTTTACGTCAATCCAGGCTATCAACCGGGCCGCTTTCCGATCATCGCGGCCGGCGAATTGCCGTTTCTCGTTGGCAATGCCAAGGGTGGCAATCGCGCCATCGACGCCTGGTACCGCAAATACGCCGCGACCGAAATGAAGGATGTGCATTATTGCTTCTCCTTCGTTCTCGATCCTGTAGCGTGGCACTCCATCAGCAAGAAGATCGTCGTACCGGCTGACATTTCCGGCCTGAAGATCAGGCCGGCTCAAGGCACCATTGCGGCCTGGGTGACGCTACTTGGGGGCACCAATGTGCAATCTAGCGCGCCGGAAGTGCGGGATATCTTGGCCAAGGGCGTTGCCGACGCGGTCACCTTCCCGTGGGGCTCGACGGTGCTGTTCGGCATCGACAAGGTGACTAAGTACGATATGGACGAGCCGCTGGGCTCGGTGATGTTCAATTGGCTGATGAGCCCGGCGACCTACAACGCCATGTCGCCGGCGCAACAGAAGGTTATCGATCATCACTGCACCACCGAATGGGCTGCGCGGTTCGCCGATCCTTGGGTGGATTTCGAGCATACAGGCTTGGCGAAGATCCAAGCCGAGCCGGATCACGAGGTTTACAAGATATCGGACGACCAGCTTGCTCTGTGGAAGAACTCGGCCGAGCCGCTCAAGCAGAAATGGGCGGACGGCGTGAAGCAGGCAGGTGGCGATCCCGACGCAATCTGGAAAGAGCTGCAGGCGTCGCTGACTCAATACAGCGCAGGCTTCTGACCGAGTCTGATTAAGCTGACGGCGGCGGCGAGCATCTCGCCGCCGCCGCTATTATCGGACAACGCCTAGCACCGGACACTGCAATGTCGCAATCCGACAATCTCGATGTGGGAGCCGCGCCCCGGACCGCGCGAAAGCTCAACGTGATGGATCGCTTTATCGACGCCATCGAGTTGATCGCCGCATTCTTCATCGGCATTGTCGCGGTGGATATCTTCGTCTCCGTGATGCTGCGTTATTTCTTAAGCTACCAGATTCCCGATGCCTACGATTTCGGCCGGCTGTTGCTTGGCATTCTGATCTTCTGGGGCATCGCTGCGACGTCCTATCGCGGCAATCACATCACGGTCGATCTGCTTTACGCCAATGTCGGCGACCGGACGAAGCGTGCCATCGACGTGTTCGCCACGCTGGTCCTGCTGTTCGTGGTGACGGTGCAGACCTATACGCTGTTCGACAAGGTCCGCGGCACGATGGCGGATCATGTGCTCACTTTCGACCTGAGGCTGCCGGTTTGGCCGTTTTTCCTGGTGGCTTGGATCGGCGACGTATCGGCCGTGCTCCTGATCGCGGTGCGCACCTACCGGCTGATCTTCCGACCGGAGCTG
>Ga0181537_10002702_pt1 | contig 15440 bp, 16 predicted proteins | sample PEATcosm2014_Bin_39_FD_119765 | JGI IMG/M metagenome (GOLD analysis project Ga0181537, IMG submission 119765) | Peatland microbial communities from MTU Mesocosm Facility, Houghton, MI, USA - PEATcosm2014_Bin23_10_metaG | ecosystem: Environmental > Terrestrial > Soil > Wetlands > Peat | place... | reverse complement strand
GGCTGCGTCGGGCTGGGGTATGCCTACTTACTGGGCGCCGGGGTACCGAAGGACATCATGCAGACGATTGCCCTGGAGCGTAAGGCCTGTGAGAACGGCGGCATGCAGGGTTGTACGGAGCTGGCCTTCATCTACGCCACGGGCGCCGGTATCGCAAGGGATGCCACGGAGGCGGCGAAATTCAGCCGCAAGGCGTGCGATGGCGGGGAATTGGCCGGCTGCCAGAATCTCGCGGTGGCCTATTACACCGGCAGGGGCGTGGAGAAAGACCTGACCCAGGCCGCCGCTTTGGAGCACAAGGCCTGCGATGCCGGTCAGCTGTTCGCATGCACCAGTCTGGCTTCGCTGGAATTCGTGGCTCAGCACGGTTTGGGCGCAGCCGAAGCGGACGCTGCGTGGGCTGAGGCTAATCGCAAGGCGTGCGACGGAGGACAGCAAAGCGGCTGCGCCACGCTGGCGCTGCAGCTGCATAACGGCTGGGGCGTAAAGCCGGATGATGCCGCGGCCGCGACTCTGTACCGGAAAGCCTGCGACAGCGGGGAGTCAATTTCCTGCATGAACCTCGCGGTTTTTTATGCCAGCGGCGTCCAGGTCCAGCGCGACGATGTGCAGGCGGCGAACCTCCAGCGCAAGGCCTGCGATGGCGGGATTTGGGCCAGCTGTACTCTCTTGGGTAACGCCTACCAGTATGGTGTGGGCGTGGCAGCGGATCAGACGCAGGCAGTCACCTTCTACAGCAAGGCCTGCGAAGGTGGCGAAATGACCGGTTGTCACAACCTGGCCTACCAGTATCAGAACGGCGAGGGTGTACCGAAGGATCGGGACCGTGCCCTCGTGGCCTACCAGAAGGCCTGCAGCGGCGGGAGCCAGGCCTCGTGCGATGAGCTGAAGAGCGAGCAGTAGCCGGACCGTCAGGCCCTGGTCAGTGAGGCGCCCTCATCGCCAAGCTGTTGGCAATCGCCGTCGGCAGGCATGCAAGTTGGCCGCGCAGGGAGACTTCCTGGATGGGCATGCTGCCTAAGCGTGCACCATGGGCCCTTGGCGCATCCTTTCACCGGAGCAATTCAAGCTCACTCAATCCCGACTGTGCGCGTGCCGGGCGGTGTTGCAGGGTGCGCCTGCGGTGGCTGCGCCGCTCAGGCTGCCCGCGGCGCTGCGACAACGCCGCGGGCCATTCAAGTTGTCCTACAACCTTCGATTGGGATGGCCTACAGAGTACTGCGCTGCGGTGTGTGAGCATCGCTCCCACTGACGAACACACGTCATGCGAGACGGCGTTTCGCCGGCGCGGCAATGTAGGAGATCAAAGATGGGTATCAACAGGAATCAAGTGGAAGGACGCGCGAAAGAAGCCGGCGGCAAGGTGCAACAGGCCTTTGGCAAGGCGACGGGTAACCGCAAGCAGCAGCTCAAGGGTGCAACCACGCAGGTCATCGGCGCAAGCCAGGCCGCGGCTGGAGACGCTGCTGAGAAATTCAAGAGTCTGTCCAAGAAGCGATAGTTTTTGCATTCGGCAATCTAAATAGCAAAGAGGGCATTGCAATGAAGGCTTTAGTTTTGTCTACGTTTCTTATCGCCGGCGTCGTTGGCGCCGCTTCGGTGAGCGTCGCGGATACCGCCGATACGGGCGTCTACGTGAAGGACTCGGTCATCACGACCAAGGTGAAGGCGAAGCTTGCGGAGCGCCACCTCTCGACACTCACCAAGATCAAAGTGGATACCGACCGCGATGGTGTGGTGTGGCTGAGTGGTGTTGCGCCGACGCAGGATGCCAGCGACCTGGCTGAGGCGATTACGAAGGACACCGATGGCGTTCGATCAGTGCACAACCATATTGTTGTTGCTGACTGATCTACGCTGAGTGTGGATCGATGAGGAATGTCTTCCCGGTGACGGGAAGACATTCCCTCGTCCTGTGCCTCAGATGGGCACACTCGAGGCCGTCAGGGACTGACGGCGCTCAGATGCGAGGGCAGTAGTTCTCCTCGTGCCAGCACCAGCACCAGCTGCTCCCAGTTCACGACAAAATGCTGGGCGCGCTCGGGTCCCAGGCGCTCCTCGAGCAGCGGAAACCACTGGTGACGCATGGCCTGGACTTCCCTTCTTGCAAGCTCAAGGTATCAGGCGTTGCGATCCCTGAGCGCGATGTCTACGAAGCCGGCCTTGCTGAGTGCCTCTTCGGTATCTTGCGGCGATGCCATGTTGTAGGTGATGCCTTCCAGCCGGAAGTATTCCAGCATCTGCGGCGAGTAGGGGCCGCTGCCGCCGCGCAGCCAGTCGCTGGCGATGAAGCGACCGCCTGGGACGAGCACGCGGCGTATTTCTGCGAAGAGCGCCGGCTTGTCCGGAATCTGCACCAGAGAATCCTTGGAAAACACCACATCGAAGCTCGCATCCGCGAATGGCAATGCGCCGCTGCTCACCTGGATGAGCTCGATTCGATGCGTGAGGCCGGCCTGAGCAACCCGTGTCCGGGCCTTTTGAATCAGATCCGGCTCAAGATCAATGCCAGTGACCGCGCCGGCGCCATGGCGCTGGACCAGCAGCAGGTCGATGGCGCCCAGGCCGCAGCCAATATCGAGCAGGCGAGCCCCGCGCACGTCCGATCCTTCAAGGAGACGCGCGATTTCCTCAGGGCCCCCGGGGGAAAGGAACCCATCGCCCCACACCAGCTGCAACAGGGTTTGCATGCCCTCGTCGTACTCGCCGATCTCGGCGGGGCGGTCGATCTTGGCTGTCATTGCAGCTTCTTTGCTGTGATTAACTTACTGAACTGCAAAGCCTAACATCGGCCGGCCCTATCACCACGACTGTCCGCCCGGCGGGGGTTGCGAGGCAGTGAGCGGTGGGGCCGCGAAACACCGCCCGCAGGCCCGTTTACCACTTGCGCACCGGACCGGTGTCGACGTGGACGAAATCTGAGTCCAGGTAAATGCCAACGCCACCGCGTGCCAGCCCCCGTGCCAGTGCCCCCAGGCTCGGCGTGGAAACTCCGGCCAGCCGGATATCGATGGCTTTGCCCAGCATATGCTGGCTGTGCTCGGCGACGCCCCCGGAGGTGGTGCGCAGCATGGCGTTGGTGGCCGCTGAGCGATAGGCCGAGATCACCTGGTAGGGTGCGTCAACGCCGGTGAGGAGCGACAGATCATTGAGCAGATCGAGCAACTCGGGATCGATCGCGTGCACATCCCCGGTGCGAAAGTCGCGCAACAGATGATTGATCGCCTCCAGCGCATCCGGCTGGTAGATCCCGTCGATGAAGTAATCGGTGCGGAGGCTCTCGCCCGTGTGCGTGTGCTGGAACGACAGGGTGCGTCGCTCCGTCGTCGCCAGCACCGGCAGCGCGGCGCCGGCGGCCGCCAATGCGCCTGCGACCGTGCTGACGCTGAGGAAACCGCGGCGCGTCAACCCGCTCTGTGGGCGGTCACTCACGGCGCCGGCGGCTCCCGATACGTCGCATCGGCAGCAGATCAGAGGTGGTAGTACATCAGCGCCGCTTCTTCGGCGTTGTCGGCCAGGTCCGGAGCCCGGGTCGCGTGGCGCCGATCCATATCGCGATACTGCCCTTTGAAAAACAGCAGCGGCCGGTGGGGCTCGATACCCTGGTGTATTTCCGTGACCCGAGCTGTGACGATCCAGTGATCGCCGCCTTCGAAGGTCTGGTGGGGCGTGCAGATCAGCGAAGCCAGGGCGCCTTCCAGTCGCGGCGTCGCTCCAGCAGCGACGAACTTGAATGGCGGTGCCGCAGCGCCGGTGCGCTGCCCGCCGGCAAAATAGTTCGACAAGGCCTGGTGCTCATCTCGCAGGAAATTGATCGAGAATCCCTGGATCCGCGGCAGCAGCTCTGAGATCCGTGCCCGCTTGGCCGGGCAGAACAGCACCAGCATCGGATCGAGCGACACCGAGGAGACCGCATTGGCGGTCATCGCGTGCAACTGATCGTCGATTTCAGTCGCAATCACGGCCACACCCGTGGCGAACAGGCCCAGGTTGCTGCGAAACTGCATGGTATCCAGCGTCATTCAATCTTCCTTCATCGCATCGCTAACGAGCGCATCGGCCTGAGGAGCATCAGTCGATCGGGCCAGTGTGAGCGGCACCCAGGGCCTCATCCCGGCCCTGCTTCACAAATTCCCGAACCCGTTCCGCCTCGGCCTGGATCTGGCTGGCGTGTCCCGCGACCAGGGCGCCGGCCATGCGCACCGGATCCCCGAAGAAGAAACGCTCGTACAGCACCTGGCGCGAGGCAAAGGCCGACAGCGAGGCATCCCAGGCCAGGCGAAACAGTGGAATCCGATCCACAGCCTCGGCGCGCGCCGACTGGTAATAGTGCCGTATTTCCGGCGCCAGCGGGCCCTTGAGATCCTGCTCGCCGGGCATCGCCACGAGCCCGGAGGCTCCTATCTGCTGAATGATCTCGACCATGCGCGGGTACAGACGTGGGAACAGATTGCGCGCGGCATCGAGCGGATTCCACGCCGGGCGCATTACGCCCCACTCATCCAGCGCCGCATCAGCTTCGGCCGCCCGCAGGCAGGCACGCATGGTTTCCATGCCGACCCACAACTCGGCCAGTTTCTCCTGGATGTGCTGGAAGCTCTCGGCGGCGATCGCATCCACCAGCAGGGCTGCCAGGCCCAGCATGAACTCGGCCTTGGCGATGTTCTTGACGACGACCTGGTGCGCCATGTGGACGACGGCACCGGTGCGTGCGTAGGCCTGATTGCAGCGTGCCACATCGCGATACATGAAGACGTTTTCCCAGGGCACGAAGACATCATCGAAGAGCACGACCGCATCCATTTCCTCGTAGCGCGAGCCCAGGGGGTGATCAAAGTGGCTGCGCCCCTGATCTACACTGTCGCGGCAGATAAAGCGCAGCCCCTGGGTGTGATTGGGTATCGAGAAGCCGAACGCGTACGGCGCATCATCTTCCGTCGCTTTCAGCAGTGTGGAGGGGAAGACCATGATCTCATCGGAAATCGGCAGCGTTGCGAGCATGCGGCAGCCGCGGATCACGATGCCGGCATCGGTTTCCTCCTTCACGCGCGCCGCAAGATACGGGTCCGCCTGCGCAGCCAGCGTCACGGCCCGGTTGGCCTGCGGTGGTATCAACGTATGGGTCAGGCACAGATCCTGCTCGCGCAGGTACTCGTGATACCTGCGTGCGTTGCGGGCAAAACGCGGATCGGTGTGGCCCAGGTACGCGGCGCCAGCGGCGTATCCCGATATGGCGCGATTGATGTAGTCGGGCAGCCGGCCCATCATGCCGTGCGTGGCCTCGGCCCAAACCCGCATCGCCCGCGAGATGCTCAGCAACTCGGCCTGCGTCTTCGGAATCATGAACGAGCGGGCCACTTTGTGGCCCGAGCTCGGCGAATCAAACAGCATCGTGTCGGCCTGCATCCACTGCATGTCATAGAGCCCGGCCAGCGTATGGACACCACCCTTAAATGCCGGATGCACGGTGACATCGGCGATCTGCTCGCCCTGGTACCACAGGTTCGGGGGCTGCTCGCGCAGTCGCGCGAGCACCTGGGCGCCGCGGCGCGCGCCGCCAGCTGCCGAAGTCGCGTTCATGCCGCTCCCGCGCGGCGCAGGCTAGAGGTGCGGCGCATGCTCGGAGCGGCTCAGCAGATCCTGCAGGTTCTGCTGCCAGAGTGCCGCCCAGGTGTGCGAGCGGTGGCCATGCATCTGTTCGCTTGCTGGCAGCAGCAGGAAGCTGCCGTTGGGAATCTTCTGCACGGCGCGTTCGGCGATGCCCAGTTCCGGCGGGTTGATGAAATCATCGGCCGAGTTGATCCACATCAGCTGCGCACGGATGGTCGCCAGCCGGGGCGAAGGATCGTAGTCGCGTGAGGCTGCGACCGCGTACAGCAGGTCATTGGCGTCCAGCCCATTGAGCTGCTCGGTGCGCAGCCTATCGAGCTCCTGATCTGCGGCATCGCGCTCCGGGAACTGCACCTGCATCGGCAGTGCAGCAGAGTCGGCAATCTCCATGATGTCGGCCGCTTCGCGCAGTCCGGCGGCCGGCTCTTTCTTATAGTCCCCGCCGTTCCAGTCCGGATCCTGCGTGATGGCATCGATGAGCATTTTCCGCCACATGCGATTGCGCCCGGCAATCTGCACCGGCAGACAGGCGAGCGGCATCAGCGCATTGGCGAACAGCGGATAGTTCTCACCCCACATGAAGGTGTGCATGCCGCCCATCGAGGTACCCAGGATCAGTCGCAGATGGTTGATCTTAAGGCCTTCGGTTACCAGCCGGTATTCGGCCAGCACCATGTCCTCATAGGCGTAGTGCGGGAAGCGGGCGTGCAGCCCATCGCTTGGCTTTGAGGATTTCCCGTGGCCGAGATCATCGGGCAGGATCAGATAGTAATGCAGCGGATCCAGCAGACTCCCGGGCGCGAACAGCACGTCGGCAAATTGCGGCTTGAGGAACTGCGCGCCGCTGCCGCCGGTGTCGTGCAGGAGCAGTACCGCGTTGGTGACCTGACCCTCCTCGTTGCGAACCGGCGTGCCGAGCGTATGGTAGTGCAGGTGGACTTCCGGCAGGCTCTCGCCATCTTGGAAGTGAAACTCCGGCAGCGTGGCATCGCCTTCGTTCACCTGCGGCGTAGCTGGCGCCTGGGCCTCGCAGGCGCCGGCGCCGAGCAGTGCTGCGAGCAGGTAGCTGGCGGACATCCGATTCATCGACTCTCCCCTCATGATCCGCAGGCCTGATCTTCCAGCCGCCGCCGAGGTCTGCAGCTTATGGCCAACAGAATAACGGGGGAGAGGGGTCTACAGCCAGCGGCGCCGCAGCGCCGCCTCATATGCGCCACGTGGCCGAGGAGCGTATCCTGCGCGCCATCGCCCAGAAAGCCCTTAAGGAGGGCATGGTCCGTGACTCAGCCACCGAACGCACCCACGCGCAACAGCCTGCAATTGCGCGGTAACTACGCCGGTGCTGCGGCCGACTATTCGGTCGAGCAGGTGTGGGAGAACTACAGTGCCGAGGAGCATGAGATCTGGCGCACGCTCTTCACGCGCCAGATGACACAGATCCGCAGCTGTGCCGCTGCGGAGGTGCTGGCAGGCCTGGCGCTGCTGGGAGCCAAGCCCGAGACCATACCGCGCTTCAGCGAAGTAAATCAGCTGCTGGCCCGTGCCACGGGCTGGCGCATCATCGGCGTGCCGGGCCTGATTCCCGAGGAGCAGTTCTTTGCACACCTGGCCGCACGGGTATTTCCGGTGTCGGTGTGGATTCGCGAGCGCCGCGAACTCGACTACCTGTCCGAACCCGATCTGTTTCACGATTTCTTTGGTCACGTGGCGCTGCTGACTAATCCGGTGTTCGCGCGCTTCATGCAGGCTTACGGGGAGGCGGGGCCGAAGGCCAAGGCCCACGGTGCCGTCCCGCTGCTGGCACGCCTGTATTGGTACAGCGTGGAGTTTGGCCTGCTGCGCACGAGCGAGGGCCTGAAGGTCTACGGGGCCGGGATCCTCTCTTCGAATGGCGAAACCGCCTACAGCATCGCGAGCCCGGTGCCCCACCGGCTCGGATTTGATCTGGAACGCATCATGCGCACGGACTACCGCATTGATGATTTTCAGCGCCTGTACTTCGTGATTGACAGCTTCGAGCAGCTGTTTCATTCCGGCTACGACACCGATTTCGCGCCGCTGTACGAGAAGCTGCGCGACCAGCCCGCTATCGCACCTGAACAATTGCTCCTAAGCGATCAGGTCATTGCGCGCGGGACCGTGCAAGCTTCCGAGCGCAGCTGAGCCGGGTGCTCAGGCGGTCGGGTGCAGGAAGGTCCACGGCGAGGTTTCGCTGCCGGGTTCGCCAGGCACTTCGATCAGAGTCGGTCCTGTATGGGCTTTGGCCTGCTCGAGTGCGCTGGCCAGTGCCGCCTCACCGTCAGCGCGCCAACTGCGGATGCCAAAGCTTGCAGCCAGCTTGACGAAGTCGGGGTTTTGCAGCTCGGCGGCGATCAGCCGCCCGCCAAAGGCGGTCTTCTGGTCCCGCAGCACATTGCCGAAGCTGCGGTTGTTGAACACGAGCGTGATCAGGCCGATCTGGTGCTGTGCGGCGGTGGCCAGTTCCTGGACGCCAAACATGAAGCCGCCATCCCCATTGACCGAGATCACGACCTTGTCGGGGTGCGCCACTTTGACGCCGAGCGCCGTCATGAAGCCAAAACCGAGATTGTCCTGATAGCCGCAGGTCACATAGGTCCGCGGCTCATAGACCGGAAAGGCGAAGCGGGCGGTGAAGCCCATCTGGCTGATTTCTTCGACAAAGAAGCCATCGCGCGGCAGCGCCGCGCGGATCACATCCAGGTAGCCCACCTGCGGGCGCACCGTCTCGAATTCCTTACGCGACTGGGCCTTGATCATCGCGAACTCGTTGGCGCGCGAGGTGCGTGTGCCTACGAGTGGCAGCAGCGCTTCGATCAGCGCGCTGGCGCCGACGGCCGCGTCCGTCACGAGTCCGACCGTCGCGGGCCGGCGAATCATCTCGCGCGCATCGATGTCGATGCGCACGATGCGCAGACCCTCGGGAATCTTGCGCCAGCGCAGGTACTGCAGCTCCATGCGCGTGCCGATGGCGATCAGCACATCCGTTTTCAGCCACGGCCGGAAGCCGCTGCCGCAGGTCAGCGCCAGCGGCTGGTCATCAGCGACAATGCCGCGGCCGCTGCGGTGCGCGACGACCGGGGCCTGCAGCATTTCGGATAGGCCCATGATCTCGGCCTGCGCGCCGAAGGCGCCGCCGCCGACCATGATCATCGGTTGCGTGGCGCCGGCGATCAATTTGGCCGCGCGCTGCACGGCCTCGGGATCCGCTGGCGGCGGCGGCGCGCTGCCACGCGGCGGGAAACGATCGACCAGCGCACTCTCGCCGAGGGTATCCCAGGGACACTCAACGACCACGGGGCCCATGCGACCGGAGCGCGCCTGATAGAAGGCCTCGGCCATGGTCGCCGAGGCTTCACTCGGGTGATTGATCCGGAACGCGGCCTTGGTCAGAGAGCGCAGCGTGGCGAGCTGATCGGGCAACTCGTGCAGGATGCCATGGCCACGACCGATCTCGGCCGCGAAGATCTCGCTGGTCAATCCGATGACGGGTGTGTTACCGGCAAAGGCCGTGCACAGTGCGGCCGTCGTGTTGAGCACGCCTGGCCCGGGCACACAGGTGAAGACGCCAGTCTTGCCGCTGGAGCGGGCATAGCCGTAGGCCATGTAGGCTGCGGCCTGCTCATGGCGCGTCATGACGAAGCGGATCGCATCGCGCCGCTCGTACAACGCATCCATCAATTTATAGGTATGGGCGCCAGGGATGCCGAAGATCGTGTCCACCCCGTGATCGATCAGGGAGGCCACCATCGCCTGGGCACTGTTCATCGTACTTTGCATTCATCCTCCGCGGCATCCGGCTCACTCCGGACAGTCACCTGCCAGCTCCGGGGCTCAGGCGGCGCGCTTCAAAGGTTCCAAATTCGGCTCTGGATGACCGTTCCGGTGCCAAAGCTCGGCTTCTTCGTCAGGACGTGTGCGGGTCGCTACCCCGCGGTGTAGCCACCGTCTGCATATAGGATATGACCGGTATAGAAATCCGAGGCCCGCGAGCACAGAAACAGCAGCGGGCCGGCAAGATCGGAGGGTTCGCCGAGCCGCCCAATCGGCACGCGCGCCAGGAAGCCGGTTCGGGCGGCACGCGCCTTCTCGTTGTCCTCGAACATCCAGGCTGTCAGCGGTGAGCGGAACACCGTGGGCGCGATGGCGTTGACGGTGATCGCGTACTTGCCCCACTCGCAGCCCAGCGCCTTGGTGATACCATCCACCGCCGACTTGGAAGCGCAGTAGGCGCTGTAGCCTGCCGGATGACCCAGCAAACCGCGGGCCGAGGAGGTGAGAACGACCTTGCCACCGCGGTTCTGCGCGATCAGGCGCTTACCGGCGGCGCGCGCCATCAGCCAGGCACCGGTCACGTTAGCCTGCATGACCTTCTCAAAGCGCTCCTGGCTCATATCAACGGCCGCTACGACATCATTGACGCCGGAGGCCACCACCAGAATGTCGATGCCGCCAAAGCGCCCTTCGGCCGCCGCCGCAACCGCCTCGGCATCCGCCTCGGTATTGGTACGGCGCGCAACGGTCTCGACCTCGGCGCCGAGCGCCGCGCATTCTTCGGCCACGGTGGTCAGTTCATCGGTACGGCTCGCTGCGAGCGTCAGGCGCGCCCCCGCGCCGGCAAGTACGCGCGCGGCGAGGTTGCCGAAGGAGCCGGTGGCGCCGACGACGATGGCGCTCTTGCCGCGGATGTCAAAGAGCGAGGCGGGGTTGGAGAGCCACTCGGTGCTCATTTCTTTTCCGGGTAGGGCATGATCACGATCATCGAGGTCACAGAATTGGTGTGGTTGATGATCTCGCGCTCCTCGTTGGCGGGGATCGTGCACGAATCCATTGCCCTGAGGATATGCGTTTGGCCACCGACCTTCACCGTCAACTCGCCCATCAGCAGCACGTAGACCTTTTCCATCGGCGAGGCATCGGGGCCGGCGCCGCCGCCAGGCAGGATGCGCGAGAGCCCGACCCAGAATTTCTCTGAACTGCCAGCCTCGAACCCCTGCAGACGCAACCCGTGTACTCCGTGATGGTTCGGTGCCTCATAGGACTTGGCCTCGGCGAGCCGCTTGATAAACATGGCTACCTGCCCCGGCCGGTCTCGATGCGGTACTTGCCCGACGGATCCAGGATTGCCACCAGGCGCACGATGCAGCCATCGCCCTTGGTCCAGCGCCACGGGAAGGCCGCGAACGTCACACGCTTGCCGGTCACCTTGTCGATTTCGCCCCCGACGTTCTCGAAGCCGCAGATGCCGTGCTTGAGAATCGCCTGGTGACAGGGTTCCCAGAGCGGGAAATCCTCGATCACCTTGTGGCCGGTCTCATGCTCGTACTCGAGGTTCACCTGCGGCAGCAGCCCATTGGGCCAGCCCGGGCCATGCGGGCCGATGGCGGTGCCCAGCGGATGGTCGAGAGCCTGGGTGTCGTTGCCGATCATCTTGACGCGCTTGTGCGCGAACCACTCACCGGCTTCCTTGTAGAAGCCCGGGGCGTAGGCGTAGTACATGCGTGAGTCGCCGTAGTACTTATGCCAGCCGGTGTTCACGATCACGATGTCGCCGGGCTGGATCTTCGGGCGTGCGGCCTCCAGATCCTTGGCGGTGATCACTTCCCATTTCTTCTTCGGAATGGACACCACCACGCCAGTGCCAAAGAAATGCGGCAGCGGCACCTCATCCATGAACGGCGTGCCCTCGACGACGTGCGCCGGCGCATCGATGTGGGTGCCCGAGTGCATCACCGTCGTGATCTTCTGCGTCAGCACGCCACTGCGGGCCATCGTATGGAGCCGTTCGATCTTCACATCCTCAAAGTACGGCCAGCACGGCTGCCCAAGACCCCAGGGGTGCGACAGATCGTAGAACTCCAGACCCATCTTGTTCTTGAGGTTGCTCTCGAACGGAATACCGCGAATCTTGATGGTCATGATCTCCCCCGGGTGCGCGCCGCGGCGCCGACTTGTTGGTGTTGCGATGAATGATACACGAGCGTCCTGCGGATTCGCGCCGGCTCAAAAATGTGCCCCTGATCAGGCTGTTGTCAGGTACGGACGCAGGTAGCGCTTGAAGTCATCGGTGGGCGATTCCAGCAGAAACTGGCTGACGAAATCCACCCACGGCTCGAGGAACGGGTAGCGCGCATGCTTGGCCCAGGACGGTGCCGTGTAGTTCGGTGGCGATTCGATGATGGCCTTGCGCCAGGCATCTGCATTCTCATACCACAGTTCCGAAACACGCACGAACGGGCCGACCTTGGGCTCAATGACACTGAAGCTGAAGTAGCGCTTCAGACCCGGCTGCTGGCAAACCTCCTGCGCGTGCACGTTCAGGTACCACTCCTCGCCCTGCTCAAACGCAACGCCGGCCGGATAGCGATGCGCGGTCACCCAGCGCAGGTTCGTGCCATCATCGAGGGTCAGGCCCTGACCCTTGAAGTCCTGCGTGGGACGCGGCGGTACGAACGCAAAGACGGGCGGATGCAGGCCCGTGGGCGAGCCGCTCCAGCCCGCGCTGCGCGCTTCGCCCTTGGGCAATCCCAGGATCTGCGTGTAGTCCTTCGGCCAGCGCTCCGAGATGCTCTCACCGTGGTGCAGCAGCCCGCTGGTGAAGGGACTCTGTCGCCACCAGTGTTCGGTCATGCGCCAGTTGTAGGGGGCAAAGGCCTCGGCACCTTCGGGTGATGGCACCGCACGATAGCTGACGTAACGTTCCAGAATCGGATCCAACTGGCTCAGCGTATCGGAGGCATGATCCTTCAGCAGCCACCGCTCCATCAGCGGCAGGTCATTCATACGCCCAAGGTTCAGGATCAGGTAGCTTCGAATCACAGTGGGTCCCCAGTGCAGCGGCAGCTGCGTATTCATCAGTGTTTGCCGACAATATACCCGAACCGGCCGCAGCCGAGCGGGGCGCTCCGGCGCGGAGCCTTTGAGTTTTCACTTAATGGAAAGTGGCCGGTGCGGGCGCGTACATACCGGTAGCGGGCGGCGTATCAGGCGTGTAACCAACAAGCCCCGGTTGCATCGATGGCTGATCTATAATCGGTGCATCGCCTGGACACTCTATTTAAAGAAGACCTGAGTCGAGGAGAAGCCGATGAGCGCAGCCGCCCCGAGCCCCAGCCCGGATTTCAATCCGATGGGCACCGACGGATTCGAGTTTGTCGAATACACGGCCCCCGATCCGGAACTGCTCCGGCGCCTGTTTGCCAAGATGGGCTTTCCAGTCAGCGCGCGGCATCGCAGCAAGAACGTCACGTTGCACCGGCAGGGCGATGTGAACTTCATCGTCAATGCCGAACCCGAAAGCTACGCGCAGCACTTTGCACGCGAGCATGGTCCTTCGGCCTGCGCGATGGCGTTTCGCGTCAAGGATGCCGCCAAGGCATTCAAACGGGCGATCGAGCTCGGAGCCAAGGCCGCGCCGAGTACGGTCGGGCCGATGGAGCTGAACATTCCGGCGATCGAGGGGATCGGTGGCAGTCGCATCTACCTGGTCGATCGTTACGGGCCGCAGACCATCTACGATGTGGATTTCATTGCCGAGCCCGATGCCAACACCGCCGGCTGCGGCCTGTGGCTGATCGACCACCTGACCCACAATGTCCAGCGCGGCAACATGAGTGTCTGGGCCGGCTTCTACGAGAAGCTGTTCAATTTCCGCGAAATCCGCTACTTCGACATCGAGGGCAAGAAGACCGGTTTGTTCTCGCGTGCGCTGACCAGCCCGTGTGGCAAGATCCGTATTCCGATCAATGAGTCGCAGGATGACAAGAGCCAGATCGAGGAGTATCTGCACGAGTATCACGGCGAGGGCATCCAGCACATCGCGCTGGCGACGCCGGACATCTATCGCAGCGTCGATGCGCTGCGCGCCAATGGCGTCGTGTTCCAGGACACGCCGGAGACCTATTACGAGGGCGTGAGCGCGCGCGTCAGCGGCCACGAGGAATCGCTCGAGGAACTGCGCAAGCGGCGCATCCTGATCGACGGCTCCAGGAAGGATGGCATCCTGCTGCAGATATTCACGACCAATGTCATCGGGCCGATCTTCTTCGAGATCATCCAGCGCAAGGGCAACGAAGGCTTCGGCGAAGGCAACTTCAAGGCTTTGTTTGAGTCGATCGAGCTCGAGCAGATGCGCCGCGGCGTTCTCTAAGGCGTGCGATGCTCACGCTCTACAGCTACTGGCGTAGCTCCGCTTCCTATCGTGTGCGCATCGCCCTCAAGCTCAAGGGCTGTGCCTACACCTACCAGCCGGTGCATCTGCTGCGTGGCGGTGGCGCGCAACACAGCGAAGCCTATCGCGAGCTCAATCCCGAAGCGCGCGTGCCGACGCTGGTCAGCGGCTCACTGCATCTGACTCAATCGATGGCAATCCTCGAGTGGCTCGAGGAGACCTATCCCTCGCCGCCGCTGCTGCCGAAGGATGCCGCGGGCAGGGCGCGCGTGCGCGGGCTGGCCCAGCTGCTGGTGGCCGATGTGCAGCCGCTGCAGAACGTCGGTGTGCTCAAGTACCTGAAGGAATCGGTGCACGTGGATCCCGAGGGCGTACGCCACTGGCTGCAGCACTGGATCGGCCGCGGCATGGCCGCGTTCGAAGCGCACCTCGCCGCCGCCCCTGCGGGGCAGTACTGCCATGGCGAGCAGCTGAGCCTCGCCGATATCTGCCTCGTGCCGCAGTGCCATGCCGCGCGCCGCAACGGCATCGAGACCAGCGCTTACCCCAATATTGCACGCATCGAGGCGCAGCTCCAGCAGCTGCAGCCCTTCATCGATGCGGCGCCCGATAACCAGCCGGATGCGGAGCGCTGAATGCGCACGCGAGTCCCTTTTCCAGAGGCATGTGTATGAGCATCGAGGCCATCCAAACATCACCGCTCGCAGCATTGACCGAGACGCTGAGCTATCAGTCAGGCTTCGCGCAGGAATTTGCCACCGAGGCGCTGGCCGGGGCGCTGCCCGAGGGGCGCAATTCCCCTCAGCAGTGCCCCTACGGGCTGTATGCCGAGCAACTCTCCGGCACGGCCTTCACCGCGCCCCGGCACAGCAATCGGCGCTCCTGGCTGTATCGGATCCGCCCGGCCGCGGTCCATCTGCCGTTCGAGCCTTACGCGCATGCCGGCGTCGAGGCGCTGCTACAACTGCCAACGACGCCCCCGGATCAGATGCGCTGGGATCCGTATCCGCTGCCGCAGGCGCCGACGGATTTTGTTGATGGCCTGCAGGCCTACGCCGGTAACGGCTCAGCCGAGCAGCAGCAGGGCAGTGGCATCTACCTGTATGCGGCCAATCGCTCGATGGACACGCGCTTTTTTTATGACGCGGATGGTGAGCTGCTGATCGTGCCCCAGCAGGGGCGCTTGCTGATCAGCACCGAGCTCGGCCGCCTGCTCATCGAGCCACAGGAGATCGCACTGATCCCGCGCGGTGTGCGCTTCCGCGTCGGCCTGCCCGACGGCAGCGCGCGCGGCTATATCTGCGAGAATTATGGCGCGCCGTTCAAGCTGCCGGATCTGGGCCCCATCGGCTCCAACGGCCTGGCCAACGCGCGCGATTTCCAGACGCCTTCGGCCTGGTTCGAGGACCGCAGCACCCGCTGCGAGCTGATTGGCAAGTTCCTCGGGCGCCTGTGGAAGGCGGCGCTCGATCACTCGCCACTCGATGTAGTCGCCTGGCATGGGACGCATGCACCCTGCAAGTACGATCTGCGCCGCTTCAATGCGATTGGCTCGATCTCCTACGATCACCCGGATCCCTCGATCTTTCTGGTCCTGCACTCGCTCAGTGCGGTGCCGGGCGTTGATGACATCGATTTTGTG
>Ga0181537_10002701_pt1 | contig 15446 bp, 12 predicted proteins | sample PEATcosm2014_Bin_39_FD_119765 | JGI IMG/M metagenome (GOLD analysis project Ga0181537, IMG submission 119765) | Peatland microbial communities from MTU Mesocosm Facility, Houghton, MI, USA - PEATcosm2014_Bin23_10_metaG | ecosystem: Environmental > Terrestrial > Soil > Wetlands > Peat | place... | reverse complement strand
ATCTTTGGCCACGGTTGCAGCGAACTTCGCGGCTGAAGGCTCGACCGTTCCCGCACCTTCGCCAGCGCCAAGCGCGGAGGCGAGCGCCCGGGCAAACGATTCGATCTTCGACGCCTGCAACGACAGCCGATGATCGGCCTTGCCGCCAGTAATCGAAGGCACGCTCTCCACCACGTACATGCGGCTCATGCTGCCCGCATCGGGATTGCGGCGCTTCGCGTAATCGCGCGCGTAGCGAATACTGCCGGGGAATCCCGCATAGAGGAAGTCGGCGTCCAGAGAAACAATGACGTCGGCATTATCCAACCGATAGCGCGTTTCCACTTGCTGCCCGAAGGCTAGCGCCGAACCGCCGCGCACGTTATCGCGATTCACCGGCTCGTAGACATGCCACTTAGCTTGCGGATAAGCCTTCAGTAGCGAAGCCATCTGATCGGCCAGAGTTGGCGAAGAAACCGTCCGCGTCAGAATGCGAATGCCCGCGCCTTGCAGCGGCTTCTGCATATTCAACGCGCCGGTCAGCGACTCAACCAGGCCGCCCCAAGTCCCCATCTCGCCCATGTGGACCGGCTCTTGCGAGCGGTCAGGGTCGTACATTTCGAGAATCGAAGCCTGCGAAAAAACGTCGGTCCCGCCGAGGCTCGCGGGATGTAAATTGTTGCCTTCAATCTTCGTGGGACGGTAAAGGTGACTTTCAACCAGCAGCGGAGTGGCATATCCACCTAAGGTGAAGGCCGTGGCGAAAAACATCGGCCGCCCAGGAATCACTTCCTCTGGCTGCCGCACGTAGGGGACAATCGGCTCCAGCGGCTGCTTGGTACAGGCCGTCATGCCAGCCATCGCCAGCGACGCTCCCATGAGCTTAAGGAATCCGCGGCGCGAAACTTCGTCGATCCACTCCGAGGCACCCTTCGGAAATTCGCGGTGCATCATCTCCTGAAATTCGGCGCTGCCAGCCAACTCTTCGAGGCTGCGCCAATACTCAGGGCCTTTGGCCTCCGCGACCTTCGCCCGCGCCGTCTCGAGGTCCAGGATCCCCTTCTTGCTGGGGCAGACCGCTTCGACGTGCTGCTTATCGTTTTGCTCTTCCATCTTCATGAAATTTTCTTAATGCGTAATTCTAGCGGTGACAGGTCGAGCAACTCGTAATGTCGGCCACCGAACGTAAATTGTATTGCTTGATCAAATCGCGGCCAAACGCGCGCTGATCGGTATATTCCTTGCCTTCAAAATTAATCGGACGCGCCGGCAAAGGCTGTTCATACCTCATATTGAATACCTGGTCGCGCGGCCGCAGGTACTTGTCCGGCGCGCGATGGCAGTCGAGACACCACTCCATGCGCAGCGACGCATCGTTGTACATCAGCGGCATACGGTCCACCGGGCCGTGGCAAGTATTGCAGCCTACGCCCTTGTTGATGTGAATGCTGTGATTGAAATAAACGTAATCCGGCAAATCGTTGACCCGCGTCCACACCAGGGACTTGCCGCTGCGATAGCTCTCGCGCACCGGTTCCAGCAAGGCGGCGTTAGTCCAAATCTGCGCGTGGCAGTTGATGCATGTCTTGGTGGGAGGAATGCCGGCGTAGTTCGAAACCTCAACCGACGTATGACAGTAACGGCAGTCGATGCCCAGTCCGGCGACGTGATGCTGGTGGCTGAAAGGAACGGGCTGCGGACGCACGACATGCGCATAGGTTACATAAGGAGAACGATCAAGTTCGAGCACTGCCCAAAGAGCAATGGAAATGAAAAAAATGGAGCCGAAGATTGTGGCTCTCGCGATCGTGTTCGCACTGCGATGAAATATCTGCATGGAACGGCGTACTTGTCTTGCCGCGGAAACCCTTTCGGATTTCCGGAACGTCCAGCATTTCAGTGAACAGAGTTATGAATTGCGTGAAGCTAAATTTTTATTATCCCTGGAAAACTTTTGAGTATAGCAGTTTGATGAGAAGCAAGAACAGGTTTGTGGCGAGAAAATTTTTTAATGAGCCAGATTGGGATTCAGGGGAAAAGCAGAATGGAAAACCAGATCGTCTGCGAAACCTGCGTCCGAAATTTGGCGAAGCTACCGAAGGTTCATGACCAGAAGCTTGGGTTCTGTCATCTCGTCGATGGCATATCGGAGGCCTTCGCGACCGAGTCCGGAATCTTTCACGCCGCCATACGGCATGTGATCGATGCGGAAGGAGGGCACATCGCCGGCGATCATGCCGCCGACTTCCAGTTCGGCGTAGGCGTCGAACAAGAGCTTCACATCGCGGGTAAAAACGCCCGCCTGTAAGCCATACTGGGAGCGGTTCAGCTCACGAATCGCGTCGGAGAAATTGTCGTAAGTCTCTACCGTTACCACGGGCGCAAAAATTTCCTGGCAGTTCACTTTCATCTCCGGTTTTGTCCCGGTAAGCACGGTGGGTTCGAGCATCGAGCCGTGGCGATGGCCGCCGCAGAGCAGCCGTGCGCCGTAACGAATGGCTTCCTGAATCCAATCGTAAGCCCGGATCGCGTCAGACTCGCGAATCAGCGGGCCAACATCAGTCGCTTCATCCAGCGGATCGCCCGAATGCAGCTTCTCTACACCAGCCACAAGCAACTCGATAAACTTGGCGCTGACCGAACGCTCCACCAGAATGCGCTGTACGGAAATGCAGGTTTGCCCGGCGTAACCGAAACCTCCCGCAACGCAGCGCTCGGCGGCGTAAGCAAGATCGGTATCGCTGTGGACGATTACCCCCGCGTTGCCGCCCAATTCAAGAACAACTTTCTTTTTGCCCGCACGCCGCTTAATGTCCCAGCCGACCCCGGCGCTGCCGGTGAAGCTGATCAGCTTAATGCGATCATCGCTGACCAGAATTCCCGCATCCTCGTTCGACAGCGGAAGAACGTTCAGCGCGCCGTCGGGCCAGCCCGCTTGCTGCACCGACTCCGCCAGCAGCATCGCCGTGAACGGCGTCTGTGGCGCGGGTTTAAGCACCATGCTGCACCCCGCGGCGATGGCTGGCGCGACTTTGTGAGCCACCAGATTCAGGGGAAAATTAAACGGCGTGATGCCTGCGATGGGCCCTAGCGGAAAGCGGCGCACCATGCCCCAGCGGCCGGCGGTAAACTCCTGCCAGTCGAGCGGAATGTATTCCCCATAAATACGCGTACTCTCTTCCGCGGCGACCTGAAATGTGAAGATGGCGCGCTCGACTTCAGTGCGCGCGGCGCGAATGGGCTTGCCCGCTTCCAGCGCCATGGTGTGGGCGTATTCTTCTTTGCGCGCGCCGATGTTTTGTGCAATGCTGCGCAATACTCGCTGCCGCTCGAAGGCAGGCAGCCTGCGCGTAGTTCCAAAAGCTTTTACCGAAGCTGCGATGGCTTGCTCGGCGTGTTCGCGCCTGCCCTGCCGAACCGTGCCGATGACTTTGCCATCAAATGGAGCCTTAATCTCCACCGGATCGCCTTCTTCGATCCACTTTCCATCGACGAGAAAGGCTTGGGTTCCAGCGAGGGTTTCGGTCATTTGCGGCATGGCAACGTCTCCGTTCCTGGTGCAGTCCCTACGATTCCGATTATAGACTTGCGGTTGGGTTGTGGATTGGATTGGCGCGAATGACGCAGAAATCTAATAAAGAGGTGACGGCGTTTCCGACAATCGCGGAAATAAGTAAACAAGTTCGTCGGAGAGAAATCTCGCCGGTCGAGCTGACAGAGCAGTGTCTGGCGCGGATTGCGCGGCTCAATCCGACGCTGAACGCGTTCGTCACTGTGACTGCGGAGTCCGCCCTTTCCCAGGCGCGCCTCGCTGAAAAGGAAATCGCACAGGGCGACTGGCGCGGCCCCTTGCACGGCATTCCGCTGGCGCTGAAAGATTTGATCGACACCGCAGGAGTTCGGACTACCGCGGCCAGCAACCTCTATCGCGATCGCGTTCCCGGGCAAGATGCCGAAGTCGTTCGCCTACTCAAGGATGCGGGCGCCGTTTTGTTAGGCAAGCAAAACATGCACGAGTTTGCCTATGGCGGCAGCTCGATGATTAGCTGCTTTGGCCCCGTGCGGAATCCGTGCGATTCCGACCATATCGCCGGCGGATCGTCGGGCGGATCGGCCGCGGCAGTCGCCGCCGGCATGTGTTTCGGCGCGCTCGGCACCGACACCGGAGGCTCAGTCCGCGAACCCGCAGCGCTTTGCGGCATCGTAGGGCTCAAACCGACCTACGGTCTGGTGAGTACGCATGGAGTGCTCCCGCTGGCGCCGTCGCTCGATCATGTGGGCCCGCTCACCCGAAGCGTTGAAGACGCCGCGATTATTCTGCAAGCGATTTCGGGTTGGCCGGGGATGGATTTCGCAGAAGCGCCCTCGTCGAAGTTGCGCTTAGGATTTCCGCAGGGATTATTTCTCGAAGACCTCGATTCCGAAGTACAAGCCAGTTTCAAGCAAGCGCGTGAGGTCTTGTCCTCTGAGTTTCGAGACTCGCGGGAACTCGACATACCCGACCCCGGCGGGCGAGTTCTGCTGGCGGCGGAAGCATGGGCTATGCATGCGGAAAATATATCGCGCAGCGCCGATCTTTATCAGCCCGAAACGCTACGGCGGCTTCGAGGCGGAGAAGAACTTACACGGGAAGAAATCACCGCGGCGCGTGAGGAACTGGTGCAGTCTCGTCGCGAAATTGTTCGCATCTTCGATGACCTGGACTTGCTGATTACGCCCACAACTCCCCAGCCCGCGCCGTCCATCGCCGATCTGGCGCGAAATCCTGACGACTTGCGGCCGCGAGAGATTCTCTTGCTGCGAAACACGCGACCGTTCAACGTCTGGGGACTGCCCACGATCTCCGTCCCCTGCGGATTCACGAAAACGGGATTGCCCATCGGCTTACAAATCGCCGGCAATTTCCGCGCGGAAAGTTTGGTGCAGCGATTGGCGCATTGGTTTGAGCGGACACAGCATTGATTTTGTCCTCGCGGGCGAGGGCGCGCGCGCTACACAGGCAATTCAATCCACAGTGTGCACATCCTCCGGCAGCATCATGACGAACATGCACTTGCCGTCCACCTTGGAACATGACGCGACACCGCGGCGCAAAATCTTCACTGGCGCATCATCTGGAAAAGTCAGGTTGTATTTCGCGTTGCGCAAACCGTCGCTTAGAACTTTCAGCTTCTCGTCCCCGCTGATGAACTTCACTCCATCCACAACCGCACCGTCGCCCGACGGCTTCAACAACACGAAGAACTCGGCGCTGGCCGCGTCTTTCGGGCCCGAGCCAACGTTTACAGTGCGCATATTCGATAAATCTTCGCGATGTTTGTTGACCAGGGCGTCAACCTTGCTTTCGCCGACCAGCGCCGCAAGATGTGCCCTGGTCTCCGGCTTAGGGCGGATTCCCGAGAGCGCCGTCGCATAGGCGCGGATGGCATCGTCTTTTCTACCTTCCTTCTCGTATATCTGGCCCAGATGATCGCCGACTTCGGAATGTCCGCCCAGCATCCACGACGCGCTCACATACTTTTCTGCGTTTGCTAAGTCACCCTTGGCGAAGTAGACCCAGCCCAGCGTGTCCCAGTAGGCGAAAAGAGAGGGCACCATGAACAGGTCGCGCTGATTCAGTTGATCGAGGGAAATGTTGCGCACCGAAGCCACCACCGCATCGACTGCGGATTCGGCATACTGCTGGGCGCGATCAAGATGCACGCCTTTGAGCGATAACTGATAGGCGATGTCATTCCACATTTCCGGCCCGGCGGAAATTTCAATCGCGCGATCGAACGCCGCCATCGCCTTATCGTCCTGACCGAGGTTTAAATAGGCGGTGCCCAGATTCACCCGCAGGGCTGCATTCTCGGATTGCAACGAAACTGCTTTTTCCAGTTCCGGCGCAGCCTTGTCATACTGCTTTTCTTCGGAATACAAGTCGCCCAACGCCGCATGAGCATATTCGCTGAGTGGATTGATCTCCAGCGCCTTGCCAAACGCGGCCGCAGCCGGATCAAATTGCTGGTCTGTGGCGTAAGCCCATCCCAGGTTGTTGAAACCGGTCTCGTCGTAGGGATTTTGCCTGGTCTGCTTGTCGAAGGCTTCAATCGCGTTCTTGTACTGGCGCAGTCCCATGTAGGCGCGGCCCAGATTCATGAACACCGTTTTGTTGTCCGGATCGGTCTGCACCACACGCGTGAAAAGATCGACCGCCAGTTGAAACTTGCCTTGCTTGAGCGCGGCTTGGGCGGCGTCTTCCAGATCCGTGCCTTTGGTGCCTGCACTGACTTCGGGCGATCCCGCGAGGGTTCCATCGATCGAGAACTGCTGCGAAGTGTCGGCAAACACGGCGCGGCGGAATGCCGCATAGTCGTGAGCCCGCGACTGCGGCAGGTCGCGAATGATTCCGGTCAGCTTGCGCTCGGCATCGATCGACGTTCCCTCGACTTTGTAGCTGGCAAAATATTCGCCGTAGTCGCGCTTCATGGTGAAAGGCAGAGGCGCGCGCAGGACGTACTTCGCCGGAAATTCCAGATGAATTTTATAGTCGTACACTCCCGGCGCGCCCAGTTCGATAGGATCGTCCTTCTTGTTGTCGTTGTCGTCGTTTTCATCCACCTCGGGCAAGCGCAATTCGGAGAGCGGCAACCTCATCTCAGTTTGCTTCTTGGTCCAATCGAAGTAGTTGGCCACGGAAATCTTGTAGTCGATCTGGAACGGCTCTTTGGTATTTGCCGGATCGCTGACTTTCAAATCGGTGACATCGCCATCGAGTCCGAGCGAGGCGCTCATTCCTTTTACCAACTCCGGCCAGCGCGCGTTCGGCACGCGGCGGAACAAGGAGCGCGCAAAGAGTTCGGTATCACCGCGCATGTCGTCATGAATGTGCGCATCGAGTTTGCCGAAGGCGTTGATCTTGCCGTCGAAGGTTTGCACCTGCACGCTGGGAAAGGGCGGGTTAGGCGGGGTTTCTTCGAGATGAGGCGTGCCTTCCCACGGAATCACCAGCCCCTGCTTCTTGCGAATGCTGTAGGACAACATGCGGAACGGCGCGACTTCCGCAGTCGTATCCATCCAGACTTCTTCTTTGCCGAGCATCACGAGACTGATGACGTGATCGAACTGCGCCGGAGAGGGAATCGCGGGATCGAGTTTGCGAGCGGTGTTGATCAGCACCGACGACGCGTGGAAACCCTCGGCGTCGAGCAATGACGCCAGCAGCGTGTGCTTGTCTTTGCAGTCGCCATATTGGTTGTGCAGCACATCGGCGGCGGAATGCGGCTGAAAGCGTCCCACGCCGAATGACAAACTGATGTAGCGAAAGTTCGTCGCCACGAAATCGTAAAGTGCTTCAATCTTGTCGAGGTCGGTAGTTTTTCCGGCAGTCAGTTCTGCGGCTTTGGCGCGAATCTCCGGCGTCGGAGTACGCTGATTGCGTTCGAGCGAGCCATACCAGCGGCCCATTTCCTCCCAGCTGGCGAAGGTGGTCATTTGCACATCAGGCGCATCTGGCTGCTGCTTCGGCTTTTTTAACTTGCCGCTCTTATCTTTGGTGTCGTCGTCATCGGGATCAAGATGCGAGCTCTTCCATAGATAAATCTTGCGATCTTTTTCTTCCGTCGGCTTGGGATTGTCGCCCGTCTCGGTCTTAAGCGTGATCTGACGGCTCTTGGGAACGTTCAGTTCAAGTTGCTCATCCAGCACGATGCCGCTCTTGGCAAAGTAGTGTTCCATCCAAAACTGTTGCGGAGCAAGCGCTGGCGCAACCGTGATGACGACGTCGTATTCCAGCACATCGCCGGGCCGCAATCCCGGCACGGTGATGTGTTTCTGGCGATAGTCGGTATAGACCGGAGCTTCTTTCTCAAACGGCATGCTCAAGTCCTGAATGGAATCCGCAGGCGCGGTCACCACGCTGCCGTCAGCCTTATTCACGCGCACGTAGGGTACATCGACCTTTTCGTTGGCCGAGTTGTAGCCGATCACCACCTGTCCCCATTGCTGGACCCCGGCTTCGCTCTGAATCTTGATTCGCGCCAGTTGCTCGCGGCGGCCGGTGCCATCGTCGTTGAAGTAATACGACGTGCGCCACTTCTCGATAACCGAAGCTTCCTGCGAGTAGTCGGCTGGCTTGGCGGAGGCCGCTTCTTTCGGCTTCTCTGCCGGAGCGGGCGGCGGAGGCAGCACTTGCGCGACGGATGTAAAGGACAGAAACAGTACAAGCAGGGTGTTGCGAGCCGTATTGCGAACCATGGACATAAGAGAAATAATTCCTGCCGCGTTTGTATCCTATGCCAGCCAGCGGCGCAAGTAACGGGCGCTTGGCAGATACCTTGTTACCATGAACCAGCTACCCTGAACCAGTGAAGAAGGCTATTCCTACAAAGAGAGCGACGAAGAAACCTCTCGAAATTCTGCGCGCCGGCAATTTATCTAAGTTGCTATGGCTAGTGCATGGATTTTCCACGCGCAGCGGCGGGTCTTCGCGCGTATATGGAACGTCGGCGCTCAACTTGGGATTCACTAAAGAGGACGCGAGGTCTGCGGTTGAACGCAATCGGCAAGCGTTCATTCAGGCGCTCGGCGCGACGACGGGAAAGACTCGATGGCCGTTGGTGACTCCGCGTCAAATTCATTCCGATCTTATTTATCAAGTCTCGGAACCTTCGTCGAGGCAGCTGGTGGGCGATGGCCTAATCACAAACACGCCAGAACTCTTGCTGGGCATTCAGACTGCGGATTGCTACCCCATCATGCTGGTCGACACCAAACACAAAGCGGTCGGGGTCTTTCACGCGGGATGGCGCGGGACCGTCAAGCGCATCGCTGAAAAAGGCGCAGGCGCGATGCGGCTTCATTTCGGAAGCCTGCCGCGCAACCTGAAAGCAGCCATTGGTCCGGGCATTGGCGGTTGCTGCTACGAAGTCGGTGAGGAAGTGCGCACGCAATTCGAATCGCAATTCGAGTATGCTCCGGCTCTTTTCCGCGAGATTCAGGAATCTGATCCGGTACGCGAAAAGTATCCGCTGCTTTTTCTCACGGCGCGAGCCCCCGGACACAGCGTCTTGCCCACAAAAATATTTCTCGATTTAGCCGAAGCTAACCGCCGCCAGTTGCTCGACATCGGAGTTCTGGCGAAGAACATCTCCATTTCTGGGCTGTGTACCGCCTGCAACAACGACCGGCTCTTTTCCTATCGCGCCGAGCACGGACGCACCGGGCGCATGATCGCAGCCGTAGGCATCCGCAAGGCTGGCGTCCGCAAAACTTGGGAGAAAAATTCTTGACCACTGACCGCATCGCACAGCTCACAGAAATCCTGGCGCAAGCCCCCAACGACGCGTTCGCCCGTTATGGCTTGGCTATGGAACATGCCACGCAAGGCCATCTCGATCTGGCGCTTGAGGAATTTGGCAAGCTGCTGGCAGCGCATCCCGACTACACCGCAGGCTACTTCATGGCTGCACAAACCTTGGCTAAAGCGCAGCGCATCGAAGACGCGAAGAAGATGCTCACCAACGGAATCGCGTCGGCCACGCGCACCGGAAACCGGCATGCGCTCTCCGAAATGCAAACCATGCTGGACGAACTGGGGTAATGACGAGAGTCGCGAAAGCGAAACCCTCAGCGGCTAAAGCCAGAATCGGTTTTGCAGGACTACGGCACGGCTGAAGCCGTGCCCTTCCACAAGAGCGCTTACGAGAGGAATGCTTATCAACAAGAGCCCGCAAACGAGGCGGGAAACCTAAGAGTACAAACGCTGCTTACGATCCCGTCAGCTTAACCCGCAATTCTTCCGGCAGGCGTTCGCGAATCTCCAGCGGCAGGCGGTCGTGCACATGCCTTGCGCCCAGTCGCGCCGCACCCGCCATCACGATCGGAGCAGGCGTCGCCAAGGCAACCACCAACCAGATCAATGCAGATAAGGCACAACCGCAAAGCGCCGCAACCTCCAGCAGGAAGGCGTGGCGAGGCCCGAAATAATGGATGACGCCAAAGGCCAGCAAAAACGCCGCGCCCGACAGCGACGCCAGCGCAATCAACGAGATATCGATGGTACGATGCAGGCGTTGCCGCGACCGGCAGTGCGCGCAGCCGGCGAAATGCTCTTCGTAGCCGGCGCACATCTCGGGGGCGATGCCGGAGATGTCATAACGCCATCCGGCAAGGATGTTGCCCACGATAGGGTCAATGCATTGACTCATACACAACTACAGATGCCGCTTACAGGTGCAAAGAAGCGAGCGCTGCGGCCTGCGATGCCAGTAGCAGCCGGTTCCAGAGATGCCCGCCACGCTGTCCCAAGGCCTGTTCGGCTGCCCGGCGAGCCACTTCCGGGTGATTGTTCTGCTCCGACAAGTGCGCCAAGACGATGTAGGCGGCTCCTCCATCATACTGATTGCAAAAGAAATCCGCGAGCGCCGAATTCGACAGATGCCCAACCCGGCTCATCACCCGCTGCTTCACCGACCAGGGATAAGGCCCGCTGCGCAGCATCTCCAAGTCATGGTTGGACTCGATCATCAAGACATCGCAGCCCTTCAGATGGTCGCTCACATTGCGCGGCATGAAGCCCAGGTCAGTAGCAATGCCGACTTTCGCACCCTCAGCGCGGAAAGTGAATCCAGTGGGATCGGCGGCGTCATGCGGAATGGTGAACGGCATGATCTCAATGTCGCCAATCTGAAACTTACAGCCAGCGGAGAAAAATTCCAGCCGTTCCATCTTCGGCAACTCGCCGACTTGATCGCGGACCGCGCGCGACCAGGCATGGTGCGTGGGGCCGGTCATAAAAACCGGGACTTTCAGCTTGCGGGCCAGGACAGCGAGTCCCGAAATATGATCGGAGTGCTCGTGAGTGATAACGACAGCAGAAAGTTCGGTGGGCTCCTCGCCAACCGCCTTGAGTCGCTTGCATATTTCGCGGCAAGACACGCCCGCATCTACGAGAATGCGAGTGCGTGAACTGCGAACTAGTGTGCTATTGCCCCGGCTGCCACTGGCCACCCCAGAGACGGAAACGGCCATATGCGAAGCATACCCAAAGCGCCTGTGGAAAGGGAGTCACTTTCTGGGCATCCGAGCCTTTGGTGCGGAAACCTCTTACTGCCGGGCGCGCGGAGGGCGCCGAGGAGAGAATCTTGACCACAGAGGACACAGGGGGAGCACAGAGGATTACTGAGGATTATCTCTGGCTTCTGAGAAAACTTTTGGTCTTTGTGCTACTTCCGTAACTCAACGATGCCGCGGCGCAGCACGGAACCGCCATAAGCGCCTGCGATTCCCGTCAGAAATCCTAAGAACGATTCGTAAATCTGGGCGCGATAGGGCTTCTGTTGCATGAAGAGAAACGCCACCAGTTGGGTCAGCGGCACCCAGATCGCGACCGCAACAATCCAGCGCCAAGGCCGCTCAGGACGAAGTCCGCCCAATACCATGGTCGAAGCCAGTACCCACATGGCGGTCAGCAGCAGATCGCCGAGCTTGACGTCGAGCAACCCAGCAGCCACGCCTAGAAACGAAGCAAGGACGTACACACGCGTATCTGATCGGGGCTTCGCGGCGTCAGTCATCGCGCCCAATCTAACCGCCGATGCAACCCTTGCTTCACTTGGGGCCACTCCTTCGCCACGATCGAATAGCGCATCGAATCGCGCGGGATGTAGTCCGCAGCCATGCGATGGGCTCGGAGCAATCCTTCAAACTTCCCGCCGATACGTTCGAGCGCCGCGGCGGAACGCAGGTTACGCGCGTCGGTATGAAAACAGACGCGGAAGACCTGCCAGGTTTCAAACGCGTGCGTGAGCATGAGCAGCTTAGCCTCAGTGTTCGCCCCGGTGCGGATGGCCGAGCGGGTGAGCCAGGTGTAGCCAATCTCGCAGCCATCGGGGTCTAAGCGGGCATGCCGGGCATGGCTCGGCGGCCACGACCATCGCTCTATATTCCAGAAACGCGTGGAACCAAGGATGGCGCCGTCATCGACACGAATAATCGCGAAGGGCAGCGCTGTGCCTGCATCCTGCCAAGCCAACGCAGTGTCGATGTAGCGTATCGCTTCGGCCTCGCCCTGTGGAACCGGGCTCCATTGGTAGAGCGAGGGATCGGCAGCGGCGGCTGCCACCAACCCGTCTACATGGCCATGTTCAAGGGGTTCGAGACGAACATGTGCGCCGGTCAGGATAAGACCTATTGCGGTCATAGATTGATTCCATAAATGTGAGTCACAACATCAAGAGCCAGAAATGGGATCTAGTAGGAATAAAAGCCCTTCCCACTTTTGCGCCCCAGCCAGCCGGCATCCACCATCTTGATGAGTAGCGGACAGGGACGATATTTGGGATCGCCCAGGCCATCCTGCAGCACGCGCATGATGTCCAGGCAGACGTCGAGTCCAATAAAATCCGCGAGCGTCAGGGGCCCCATGGGATGCGCCATGCCCAGCTTAAAGACTTCGTCGACGGCTTCGGGCGTAGCGACGCCTTCCATCACCGTGTACATGGCTTCGTTCAACAACGGCATGAGCACCCGGTTGGAGACAAAGCCCGGCGCGTCGTTGACTTCCACCGGAGTCTTGTCGAGCTTCACGGCCAGCTCGCGAACAGCTTCGAAGGTCGCTTGCGATGTGGCCAGGCCGCGAATCACCTCCACCAGCTTCATCACCGGCACGGGGTTGAAGAAGTGCATCCCAATGACCTGTTGCGAGCGTCCGGTCAGCGCGGCGAGTTTCGTAATCGAAATCGAAGAAGTGTTGGTGGCCAGGATGACTTCGGGGCGGCAGATGCGATCAAGGTCGCGAAAAATTTCAGTCTTGACTTCCAGTTTCTCAGTCGCGGCTTCAATCACAAAATCGCAACTCGATAGGCGAGTCCGGTCGGTGACGGTTTCGATGCGCTCCAGCGTCGCGGCTTTGTCGGCGGCAGAAATCTTGTTCTTGGACACTTCGCGATCGAGATTCTTTTCGATGGTCGCCAGGCCGCGCTCCAGAAAACTCTGCTCGATGTCGCACAACAAAACTTTATAGCCGCTGCGGGCGAAGACATGCGCGATGCCATTGCCCATGGTGCCTGCGCCGATAACTCCAATTTGCTGCATGATGACCTTCCCGACGGAACCCCAACGGAACTAAGAAGAATACCATCGCAGCGGAAAGACCTCGCCCGTGGCGAGAACCTTGAAACGGGCGGCGACTTTTCTCGGGCTGCGGGGTTCAATCCGATACGGCTAGAGTTCTCGAAAAGATGTTTCACACGGAGGTTTGCTATGAAGATATTCCGAGGTTTGAATTCCCTGCGCGGCATCGCTCTGGCGGGCGCGCTCACACTAGGTCTCGGCGGCGCGGCGCTGGCGCAGAATGGCTACTACCAGCCGCAGGATTACCGCTACGATCCGCCGTCGTTCCGCCTGGCCCACGACATGGGCTATGAAGATGGCGCGCTGGTCGCGCGTCAGGATTTGCTGCATGGCAAGCCCTATCAGCCCTATCCGCGGGGAAAGTATGCCCATGAGGATCGCGGCTACCGTTCCGATTACGGAGACAAGTACGCCTACATGGAGCACTACGCGCGCGGATATCAGCAAGGCTATGAGCGCACATTCGGGCGATACTAAGCTGCCGTCAACACAGCAAAGAAATAAGCCCGCTTCTCATCCAGAAGCGGGCTTTCGTTAGAACCTCGTAAGCTCGAGTACTCGCGAAACCGGCGAACCTACTCGCGATTCAAATTCTCGTCGATGGCCACTTTGCCGCCTTTTTCCACGGTGATCACTTTATGCACCGACTGGAAGCCGGAGAGCGTAATGTCGATCACGAACGTTCCCGGATCGAGGTAGAACTCCACCGGCGAAGTCTTATCCAGGATGCGGTTGTTGATCGCAATCTGCGCGCCTCGCGGTTGCGTCTTGATGGAGACGCCGCCCATGCCCGCGGTATCGGCGCCGCCAAACATCTTCTTAAATTTGCCGCCAATCTTCACATCATCCGCGGAACCCAGCGCGCGCAACGTGGGCGCGTAGCGGAAAGTTTGCCCCGCTTGCAGGTTGGCGGTGCTGGTGTCGTCGAGATACCCCTGCTTGCGCAAGGTGAAACTATGCGAGCCGGGTTTGTCGGCGGCAATTTGTGCCGGCGTTACTTTGCCCGTGTCTTTGCCATCTATGAGAATGGACGCGCCCGCGGGGTCGCTGGTGATCGCAATCGACGCGGCCAGCGATGCCAGCTGCACGGCAACAAATGATTTGCTGCCGGAAGCTACATCGATGGTGCGGGTTTCGGTACTATAGCCTGGCTTGCTTAGCACGACCACGTGCGAGCCCGGCGCGATTCCCGCCATGTTGTAGGGCGTAACCCACGCGGGATTGCTTTGCCCGTCGACCTGCACTTGCGCGCCCGCGGGCGTAGAGTTCAAAGTCAGCTGGCCCGGGATGACGACCGCAGCGACTACTGGTGGAGGAGCGGCCTTACCCTTCTTTCTTCCCGTGTACTTTGGCTGTACCGATACTGGCGGTTCCTGCGTCAGCGGCTCTTGCGTTACCGGTGCGGCCGCAGTCTGGGCTTGGGCTTGATCTGATGCAGGGGCAGTTCCGTCCGGTTGCGGCGCCGACGCTTGGGCAGCTTGCGGTGCGGGAGCGGCAGCCTGGGTCGCGGGGGCAACGGCTGCGGCTGGGGCCGGTCCGGCATCGTCTTCAGAATTTTCTGAGTGAACGTGGAAAAAGATGATCACGCCGACCAGCGCGATGATGCCGATCGCTCCTGCAATCGAATACATGAAGAGCTTGGGTGGAGTCTTAGCGATCTCGTTCGCAGCTTTCTTAGCCAGTTCCGCGGGCTGAATCTTCGGCTTGTCCGGCTTGGCATTCTTGAAGACGGCAGAATGAACCGAGTCCGGCTCGGTCGTGGCTTCGGGAGGCGGTTCGGGAGCGGGAGCGGGCTTCGCGATGAAAACTTCTTTGAGTGGAGGCAACTCGCTCATCTCGGAGAAGCTCTTGCCCGTGCTCTTTGTGGCGGCCTGGTTCTCGTCCATCGCCGGATCTACTTTGATTTTCGGGGCTTGCACTTCGGGTTCTTCGACTGCGAGCGTGGACATTAATTCCATCGGCGGCTTAGTCGCGGGCTTCGGAGTTTCCACACGGGCTTGCACCGTGGGCGTCAGCGGCCGAGGCGCACTCGCGCCACCCGCGAAGGGGCTCGAGTTGCTTCCCGCTGCCGCTGCGACAGACTTCTGCGCCACCATTGGTTCTGGGGCTGGGGCTGGCGCAGGCTGCGGCTTCGCTGCTGCGGGCTGAATGATCTTTGGCTCCGTTACAGGAGTAGGGGCCGACGCAACAACCGCCGCCGGAGCGGCCGCTTTGAGTTTCGAAATGTCCCCGGTGAATCCGCGAGCCGGTTCTTTCGTTTTCTTCGCGTCGGCTTTGACCGGATTGTCTTTGCACTTCTCCAAATCCAGCACCAGCTCGCGCCCACTCTGATAGCGCTGTTCAGGATCCTT
>Ga0181537_10002700_pt1 | contig 15454 bp, 13 predicted proteins | sample PEATcosm2014_Bin_39_FD_119765 | JGI IMG/M metagenome (GOLD analysis project Ga0181537, IMG submission 119765) | Peatland microbial communities from MTU Mesocosm Facility, Houghton, MI, USA - PEATcosm2014_Bin23_10_metaG | ecosystem: Environmental > Terrestrial > Soil > Wetlands > Peat | place... | reverse complement strand
TTCGGCAGGTTCATGATCGCCATGATGTTCTCACGCATGGCGCCAGCACCCTGCGAGCAGGTGCGCGTGAAATAACTGTCGGTCGCGGCGTCGTAGCTTGCGGTGGCGCCGCGCGGCTCCATCGGATTGCCGACCATACGCTGGTTCATCAGTGACACGCGCGCAACAAATTTCGCCGAAGCGAAAATCTCGTCGACTTTTTTGGTGTTGGCATCTGGATCGGGATTGGGTCCCGGCCAGTCGACGGCGAGGTTGCCCGGTGCCTGCGGCCAGATTTGCGGCGCGCCATCGCGCAACGCCGCGCGCGCGTCGGTGACGGACGTGAGCTCCTCGTATTCGATGGAGACGAATTCGGCGGCATCTTGCGCCGCGGCAGCGGTCTCGGCGACCACCATCGCCACCGGCTCGCCGATATGCATGACGCGCTCGCCGGCGAGCGCCGGCCGGTGCGGTATGACAAGGCCCTTGCCGCCGCGTCCCGGCACCGGCGGATGCCGGCCGATATTGCCGATGCCTTCCAGGTCTTTTGCCGTGAGCACGCCGACCACGCTTGGCGAATTCGTGGCGCCGCTGACATCGATGCTCTTGATGCGCGCAAAGGCGTGCGGCGAACGCACGAAGACGGCGTAAGCCTGGTTCGGCATCGGCGCGTCGGCCATGTAGCGGCCGCGGCCGCGCACCAGCGGCTCGTCCTCGACGCGGACATGGCGATGCTTATGCGGCTTGGTGTCGGTCGTGGCGTCCATATTCGGTTCCGGGAGTGGGTCTGACGGCTGGTTGGCCGTTCTTTATAGCCGAAACTGGCAGGCGAAAAACCGTGGCATGGAGCATCTGCGCACGCACGCCTTGCATGCTCATCGGTGTTATGCGCAGAACATGCCCCGCATCCGGGGAGAAACGATGACCGGCGCAGCAAAACTTCGTACGATCGACACCCATACGCACATCCTCGCTGACGCGACGATAACGCTCCTGAACAAGGAGATTCCGAAGCTCGCTATCAAGCTCACGGCGATCGATAGCGACGATTCGGTCCTCGACGTCGCCGGCGTGCCGTACAAGCCGTTTTCCCGCGGCGGCCACAATATCGAGCGCCGCTTCGCCGACATGGACGCCGCCGAGGTGGACATGCATGTACTGTCGGTGTCGCCGCAGACGTGGCTGTACAATCAGGAGCCTGCCGTCGGCGTTGCCGCGTCGGCGATCCAGAACGATGAGATCGCGCGCCTTGTGAAAGAACATCCGGATCGCTTCGCCGGGATCGCCACGCTGCCGATGCAGGCGCCGAACAAGGCGGCGGACGAATTACGCCGCGCCATGACCAAGCTCGGGCTGCATGGCGCGATGATCGGCTCCAATGTCGGCGGCAAGAATCTCGACGATCCGTCGTTCGAGCCGCTCTGGGCCGCGGCGGCCGAGCTCGACGCCTTCATGGTCATTCATCCCGGCAATGTCGCCGGCGCGGATCGGCTGCGCTCCTATTATCTCGGCAACCTGATCGGCAATCCGCTCGACACCACGATCGCGGCGGCGTGCTTGATCTTCGGCGGCGTGCTGGAGCGTTATCCGAAGCTCAATTTCGTCATGGTCCATGCCGGCGGCTTTATCCCCTATCAGGGCGGCCGTTGGGTGCACGGCTGGCAGGTGCGCCCGGAGCCGAAGCTGCATCTGAAGCACTCGCCGCAGCCTTACCTCGACCGCATGCTCTACGACACCATCACCCATTCCAAAGCGGCGCTGGAATTTCTGGTCTCGTCGGCCGGTGCCGACCGCGTTTTCCTGGGCAGCGATTATCCCTACGACATGGGTACGGGCGAATGCGTGCGGCAGGTTCGCGCGGCCAACATTTCGGCCGCCGATAAAGACAAGATCCTCGGCGGCCGCGCGGCCAAGATTTTGATCAAGAAGCGGCAAACGGCATCGGTCAAGTGAAGAACGGTCGTTTGAATTCGTCATTGCGAGGAGCGCGGCGACGAAGCAATCCAGAACTTGTGATGCCGGCTGGATTGCTTCACTTCGCTCGCAATGACGTTCAATGTTAACTCCCGGCACTTTCGCGCTGACCCTGCTGCTGTCGTTCCTGACCGCGCTCGGGCCGCTGTCGATGGACATGTATCTGCCGTCGCTGCCCGAAATCGCGCGTTTCCTACAGGCGCCGACGCCGGCGGTGCAGCTCACGATTTCGAGCTATCTCTTCGGTTTTGCCGTTGGGCAGATTTTCTACGGTCCGATCTCGGACCGCTTCGGGCGCAAGCCGGTGCTGCTGACGGCGATCGTGCTCTACGCATTTGGCAGCATCGGCTGCGCGGCGGCGCAATCCATTCACGGGCTCATCGCGATGCGGTTCGCGCAGGCTGTTGGCGGCGCTGGCGCCATCGTGCTGGCGCGCGCGGTTGTGCGCGACATTTATTCCGGCGCCCGAGCCAGCCGTGAATTGTCGGTGATGGGTGCGATTACCGCTTTCGCGCCGATCGTCGCGCCGACCATCGGCGGAGTGCTGCAAGTACTGTTCGGCTGGCGAGCAATCTTCGTCATGCTGGTGATCTTCGCCGCCGTGGCCGGATCGGCTGCGGCGCGGCTCCTGCCCGAAACGCTGCACACGCGCACGCCGGGGCCGTTCTCGCTGCGAAACATGCTCGGACTTTACCGCTCGGTGATCGTGCATCGCGGCTTTCTCGCCAACCTCGGCATCATGACGACGAGCTTCATCGGCCTGTTCGCCTGGGTCTCGGGTGCGCCGATTGTCATGCAGGGCGCGCGCTACGGACTGTCGCCGGTCGTGTTCGGGATGACGTTTGCCATGGGCGCGGCGGGATACATGACCGGTACCTTCATCGGCTCGCGCATCGTCATGCGGCTTGGCATCGACCGCATGATGGGGATCGGCGTCTTCACCATGGCGGCGGGCGGCCTGATCATGGTGGCGGTGGTCGCTCTCGATCTCGACAACGTCATCTGGTTCGTCGGCGCGATGACCATCTATCTTGCCGGGCTTGGCCTGGCGCTGCCGTCATCGATGGCGGGCGCGCTGACGCCTTTTCCGGATCGCGCCGGCACCGCGTCCTCGCTGATGGGTTTCGTCCAGCAGAGTGGTGCCGCCATCGCGGCAGGCGCGATCGGACTTTATCTTGGTGCCTCCGCCTGGCCGGTGGCCGGCACCATTGCTGCTGCCGGCTGCCTCGCCTCTGTGATCTGGGTTACGACGCGCAAGGTGCGCACGGCGCTCGTCTAGCGTACGAATGGCCCCGTCGCCGCTGGTCCCTTTCGCGGCGGCGGTCTTCGCCGATAGAATGAACATCAGGGTAGGGCTCAGGAAGGAATTGCAATGGCTAGTCTCCCCACGCGTACACTCGGCTCGTCCGGCATCCAAAGCTCAGCCATCGGGCTTGGCTGCATGTCGCTGTCCGGCATTTACGGCAAGAGCGGCGATGACGAAGGCATCGCGCTGATCCATGAGGCGCTCGATCGCGGCATCACCATGCTCGACAGTTCGGACGCTTATGGCGCTGGTCACAACGAGGAACTGGTCGGCAAGGCAATCAAAGGCCGGCGCTCCGGTGTCGTGGTGGCGACCAAGTTCGGCAATATCGGCGGCAAGGACGGCAAATTTGCCGACGGTCGTCCGGAATTCGTCATCAGCTCCTGCGAGGCAAGTCTCAAGCGGCTCGGTGTCGATGTCATCGACCTCTATTACCAACACCGCATCGATCCGTCCGTGCCGATCGAAGACACGGTCGGCGCCATGGGCAAGCTCGTCAAAGCGGGCAAGGTGCGCGCGCTGGGTTTGAGCGAAGCGAGTCCCAAAACCGTACGCCGCGGCCATGCCGTGCATCCGATTGCCGCCGTGCAAAATGAATACTCGCTGCTCTACCGGCCCGATGGTGAGGAACTGCTCAAAACGACGCGCGAACTCAACATCGCTTTTGTCGCCTATTCGCCGCTCGGCCGCGGCTTACTCACAGGCCGCGTCGAACTGGCGGAGACCGACGGCCGCAAGCGCCATCCGCGTTTCGCCGCGGAGAATTTCGAGCACAACGTCGCGCTCGTCCATCGCATCGGCGATCTCGCCCGCAGGAAGAACTGCACGCCCGGCCAGCTCGCGCTCGCCTGGCTGTTGGCGCAGGGCAAGGACATAGTGCCGATCCCCGGCACCAAGCACAAAGAACGGCTGATCGAGAATATCGCCGCGCTCTCGATCACGCTCTCCGCCGACGAGATCGCGCAAATCTCAGACGCCGTTCCGATCGGCTCAGCCTCCGGCACGCGCTATCCCGAGGCGCAGATGAAGAGCGTCTACGTCTGAATCTGCGTCTTACTCGACCAGCTCGAGCCACGGTACGATGGTCGATTTCACCGTCTTCATCGCCATGGCGTCGGCCACCGCGCGGCCGATGCCGTCCTCGGAGAACGGATAAAGCGTCTGCATGTCGAGCCAGGGATATTTGGCCCGCGTGCGATAGAGCATATCGACGCCGAGCGGCAGATCGTTGCCGGTGAAACCCCAAGAGCCCAGCACGTTGAGATCCTTGGTGCAGATGCGGTGCCATGACGTCTCGATCGAACCGGCGTCAGTGAACTGTCCCATCTCGACATAAGTGCCGCCGTCGCGCAGGAACTCGATGCCCTCCGGTCCGGCGCTCGGATGGCCGGAGCAATCCATCACCAGATCGGCGCCGAAGCCGCCGACAATGTCGCGCACGCGCCTAATGCGTGCGTCCGGCGTCCTGAATTCATCGATGTTCACGGTCTCCTGCGCGCCGAATTTGCGCGCCAATTGCAGCCGCGGTGTTTCCGGCGCGCCGACGCAGATCACCCGGCCGGCGCCCATTTCCTGCGCCGCGGCGACGGCGAGAATTCCGATCGGTCCGGAGCCCTGGATGACGACGGTGTCGCCCCAGGTGAAACCGCCGGCGCGGCTGGCGCGGTTAAACGCGCGGATGCACGACGTCAAAGGTTCCGATAAAGCGCCGAGCCGAAGCGACATGTCGTCGGGCAATTTGTAGATCTTGGTGCCGGGCAGCATGTCGAGATCGACATAGACGTATTCCGCCCAGCCGCCCCACAGATGCGGCGCCTTGTCGAAGCCGAGATAGCGGCCGTAATAGACCGGGGTGAGGCACTTGTTCGCGCTCAGCGGATAATGGATGCAGTAATAGCAGTGCCCGCACGGCATCAGCGGCGGGATCATCACCTTCGATCCCACCGTCAGCGGCTTGCTCATAAAGTCTTCTTTGAATTCGCTGCCGATCTCGACCAGCACGCCGCCAAGCTCGTGACCGAGCGTAAATGGCCATGGCAATTGCTTCGGCCAGTGACCTTTGAGGATATGCAGATCGGTGCCGCAAACGCCGCAGGCGCCGACTTTGATGAGCGCGCTTTTGTTGCCGATTTTTGGCCGCGGCACTGAGTGGATCACGGGCTTGGCGCCCGGTCCGGCGAATGTCGAAACGCGGATCTGTTCCATGCGAGCGTTCTCCCTGGGCAAGCTTAGCGCAATTGGCGGAACGTGGTAATTTGCGGCGCTGGCTTTTTGGCAATCCCGGGAAGGCTGACATGACAATCAGAATCATCGGCATGATCGGCGTTTCGCCGCCGGCGAGTGATGCCACGCTGCATGTCATCGAGGGCGGCCTGTCGCCGAACTATGTGACCGAAGCCGCGCGCGCCCATGAGGCGGCGGGCTTCGATCTGGTTCTGGTCGGCTATTCGTCGTCGTCCGCCGAGGGTTTTCTGGTCGCGCTGCACGCCGCAGAGCAGACCAAGCGGCTCGGTTATCTGATCGCGCACCGGCCGGGCTTTGTCGCCCCGACGTTGATGGCGCGCAAGGCCGCGACGTTCGACCAACTCACCGGCGGCCGGCTGGCGCTGCACATCATCACCGGCAAGACCGACGACGAGCAGGAAGGCGACGGCGATTTCACGCCGAAGGCGGAGCGCAACCGCCGTGCCGCGGAATATCTCGAACTGATGAAGCTTGCCTGGTCGAGCGAAAAACCGTTCGACTTCGACGGCCAGTTCTATCGCGTCAAGGGCGCGCATTCCGACGTGCGGCCGCTGCAAAAGCCGCATCCGCTGTTGTTCTTCGGCGGCGCCTCCGACGGTGCGCTGGACATGGGCGCGCGGCTTTGCGACGTCTATGCTATCTATGCCGAGCCGCTCGCCTCGACGCTCGAGCGCATGAACAAATTCTGCGCCCAGGCCGCCGCGTTCGGTCGCACGCCGGGCTTCAACGTCTCCGTGCGCCCGATCATCGCCGCGACTGAAGGCGCCGCCTGGGACAAGGCCAACAAGATTCTCGCGGCGATGACCGGCGGCAGCAAGGGCTGGAGCCGCCAGGAAACGGCAGCCGGCCCGGTCGACAATGCCGGCAAGCGGCTGATGAGCTTCGCGCTCGAAAGCGACATCCACGACGAGCGGCTGTGGATGCCGATCGCGCGCGTCACCGGCGCACTCGGCAATACGTCATGCCTCGTCGGCACGCCAGAGCAGGTGGCGGAAGCGATGCTGAAATATTACCGGCTCGGCGTCGGCTCGTTCCTGATCCGCGGCTTCGATCCATTAAACGACACGGTCGATTTCGGCCGCGAGCTTATCCCGCGGATCAAGGCCGGCGCCGTCGAGATCGACCGGCTAGCGGCCGCAGGCTGATCCGGCAATGCAGGACGGATCGTTCTACACGCGCTGCGGCGCGCAGCTCGATTGCCCCGGCGTCAAGCTGTGGTTGGTCGACACCGGCGGCACCGGCGGCACCGGCGTGCCGGTGGTTCTGCTGCATCCCAACTCCGGCACCAGCGCAGTGTGGGAAAACCAGATCGCGGCTTTGGTGCAGGCCGGCTATCGCGTCATCGCGTTTGACCGGCGCGGCTGGGGTAAGAGCACGCCCGATCCGGCGTCCGGTCCGCAGCCGGGCAGCGTCGCCGGCGATCTCGATGCGCTGGTTGAGCGCCTCAAGCTTGAAAAGTTTCATCTGCTCGGCGCCGCCGGTGGCGGCTTTGCCGCGCTCGATTACGCAGCGTGGCGGCCGGAGCACGTGCAAAGCCTCATCATCGCCGGCAGCACCGGCGCCATCGCCGACGCCGAAGTCGCCGACTTCATCGCCCGCATCGCCATACCCGGCATCAGGAAACTACCGACGCATTATCGCGAAATCGGTCCGTCCTATCGCGGCGCCAATCCCGAAGGCACCCAAAGATGGATTGAGATCGACGAGCATGCGCGCCAGCCCGGCGTCGAGTTTCAGCCGACGCTGCGTACGCCGAACACGCTGGCGAAAATTGCGGCGATTTCCGTCCCTGCGCTCCTTATCGCCGCCGACGCCGATCTCTTGGCGCCGCCGGCCTTGATGCGCATCTGGGCCGCGCATCTTAAAAATCACGAATGGGCTGTCATCAACGATGCCGGCCACGCCATGGCCTGGGAGCAGCCGGTCCGGTTCAACGATATCGTTCTCGAGTTTCTGCGGCGGTACTGAAATGATATTGCACAGATCATTTTTCCCGGCGCTATCGCTTGCCGCGCTGTGCGCGGTTGCCGCAGCCGGCACGCCGCCAATTGCGAAGGCCGTTGCCGAGGAGGTATCGCAAGCCTCGGCTGCCGCAGTCGTGGCCGAAGTCCGGCGCGACTTCACCATCAACGGCAAGCCCATCCCGCCGGAGATTTTCCGCGATTTCGGCGACGGCGATATGGCGGACTCCGGCGCCATCTGGGTCACCATCGATGCCGCGGCCGCGATCGGCAGCAATCTCTACTATGACGAGATCAAAAAGGACGGCACTGACGTCGCGCAGACCAAGCGCGGCCCGAACAATGTTTATCTGGAGAGGACCGCCTACAGCTTCTACGGCACGACGGACAACGGGTTGATCGTTGTTGTCGCGAGCTATAATGGCGGCGGCTCCGGTATCTTCGAGACACTGCACATCGTTGACGTCGCCGCGGCGCACGGCTTTGACATCGACGGCAAGGTCTATCAGCGCATCAATCTCACCAATATCCGCAGTGTGATCCTTGGCGACCGCTGGGAGGGTGAACTCAAGATCGCGAAAAATAACATCTCCATCATCACCACCCACAACGGTCCCGCGGACGACAGTGCTCGCGCGCCGGTGACGATGACGGCGACGCGCCCCTGATCGCGTTGCTTCGACGGACCTAAGCGCGCTTTGATGCTGAACTTTCTCGCGAGGCATTGAACGGGCCGAGGTGAACATGGCTATCCCGCCCCTCTACATTCTCGTCAAAATGTGGATCCACAGAGGTCTTGAGACCGAATTCGAGGCCTACGAGAGCAAAGTGTCTCGCATTATGGCGCGCTACGGCGGCATCATTGAGCGCGCTATTCGGACGTCGGAGGCGTCACAGGAAGGCTCAAATGAGCCTTTCGAGGTCCACGTGCTCAAGTTTCCAAGTCGGGAGCTCTACGACGCATACCTCGATGATACGGAGCGCCGTTCTTTGAGCGGTGAACGCGCGCGCATAGTCACAAACAGCGATATTCTCGTTGGAACGCCGGGGCCGGTTTATGGCACCTGACGGCGCCTGGAGCGACGCTGACGCGATTCGCGCCGCATGCTAAAAAGCGAAGTATCAGCATCCCCTCATCATCCAGGTAGTAGCGCGCTCATGCCCAAACTCTACGATGCCCTCGCAGAGGCGTTCCTTGCGGAGGGAGTCGACACGCAGTTCGTCCTGATGGGCGACGGCAACATGCACTGGTCCACGGCTTTCTCGAAATTGCCGGGCGTGCAGAGCGTCCATGTCAGGCACGAGCACGTCGCCGCAGCGGCGGCGACCGCCTACAACGTCGCGACCGGCAAGCTCGCCGTTGCCTCGGTGACATGCGGCCCCGGCCTGACCCAGTTGATGACGGCGCTGCCGGCCTCCGTTCGCGCTCATCTGCCGATGGTGGTGTTTGCCGGCGAGGCGCCGATCAACGCCAAGTTCTATAACCAGTACATCGACCAGGCGCCGTTCGTGGCGGCGACCGGAGCGCATTACATCGCCGCGCACAGCGTGCCGCGCATGATGGACTATGTGCGCGAGGCCTTTCACATCGCCAAGTACGAGCGGCAGCCAGTGGTCTTGGGCATTCCCTACGACCTGCAAAAGCTCGAATACATGGCCAACCAGCCTTATGAGACTTCGGTGATGTACCAGCCCAAGGTCGGGCGCATGCAGCCCGATCCCGAGGTCGTGGCCGAGGCCGTTGACCGGCTCGCGGCGGCAAAGCGGCCGATCGTCTTCGGCGGCCGCGGTGTGCTGTGGTCCGGCGCGCGCGATGCGGTGATCAAGCTTGCCGATCGTTGCGGCGCGTTGCTTTCCAACACGCTGCCCGCGCGTGGTCTATTCCACGACCATCCGTTCGGGCTTGGCATCGCCGGCAGCTATTTCACCTCGCTGGGCAGAGAGATGTTCGAGTCCGCGGACCTCGTGCTCGCGGTCGGCACCAGTCTGTCCTACTACGTCGGCGTCGGGCACTTCTGGGGTAAATCTTACAAGATCCAGCTGGACGATGCGCCGCGTGGTTTACGCGACGGGCAAAAGGCCGCCGACCTTTACCTCAGATCGGATGCCCTTGCCGGTGTCGAGGCCATCCTCGCCGGCCTCGACATGAAACTGGGAGTAGGCAAACCGACGGCGGCGTCGATACGCTCGAAGGAGCTCGCGCATCGCATCGCGACCGAGCCGCCGGATTCAATGCCGTTCGACATCGAACCGGGCGTACTCGATCCGCGCGAGGTGATTCGGGCCATCGACGCGGTCATTCCAAAGGATTGGGACTGCGTCGTCGGCGGCGGGCACCAGGCCTATTTCAACACCCAGATGCGTGGCCGGCCGGCGGAGCGCTACACGACGATTCGTGAATTCGGTGCGGTCGGCAACGGCCTGTCGTATGCGCTTGGGGTTGCGGCTGCGCGCCGGCAGGGCCGCGATGGAAAGGTCGTGCTGTTCGAAGGCGACGGCGGGCTTCTGTTCCACATCCAGGAACTCGAGACGCTGAAGCGCCAGGGATTGCGTATCCTGATCTGCGCGATGAACGACGGCGGATACGGCTCAGAGTTTCACAAACTGCGCGCCGATGGCATTGACGACAGTTTGGCTGTGTTCGGCCGGCCTCCGCTGCACGAGATTGCACGCGGCTTCGGACTGCGCGGCCACGAGATACGCGATGTGTCGGTCATCCCGAAGCTGTTCGCCGACTTCGCCGCGCAGGGCGACAGCGAAATCTGGAACATCCAGATTTCGGATAAGGTCACGGCGCCGGCGATCCGCCAGACCATCAAGCGCGGTCACGGCAGTATGTGAGTGCGATGGGGCGGCTCGGTAATTACTGCTCGATCTGGATATTGGCGGCTTTGACCACCTTGCCCCATTTGTCGGTGTCGCTGCGAATGAGCGCTCCGAACTGATCGCCCGGCAGCGCCATCACGGTGAGATACTGATCCGCGCATTGCTTGACGACGGCGGGATCGTTCATCACCGCGAGCATCGCTGCGGTCATCTTGTTGACGATCGGCTCCGGCGTCGCCGCCGGCGCGATCAGCCCGACCCACGGCGCCATTTCGAAGCCCGGCACGGTCTCGGCCACCGCCGGCCAGTCGGGGAATTGCGGCATGCGCTTGGGCTCTGCAACCGCAAGCGGCTTGAGCTTGCCGTCCTTTACGTAAGGATACAGCGTCGAGACATTGTTGAACTCGACCTGCACTTCGCCGGCGAGAATGCCCATCGCCATCGGGCCGGTGCCTTTGTACGGCACGTGCAGCATCTGCACGCCGGTCGCCTGCGAGAATAGCACCATCGCCAGATGACTGAAATTGCCGATGCCGGCGGAGCCGTAGGCGATGCTGCCGGGCTTCTGCTTTGCCAGCGCGATCAGTTCGGCGATGTTGTTGGCCGGCAGCGACGGATTGGCCGCCAGCATTCCCGGCAGGCGCACCGCCGAGACGACCGGAACGAAATCCTTCAGCGGATCGTAGGCCAGGTTCTTGTAAAGCCACGGATTGACCGTCATCGGCGTGTCGGAGGTGAAGCCGAAGGTGTAGCCATCGGCGTCAGCTTGCTTCACCGCTTCGAGGCCAATGGAGCCGTTGGCGCCGGCGCGGTTCTCGACGAAGATCGGCTGCCCGAGTTTTTGCGAAAGATGGTCGGCGACGATCCGCGCCACGAAATCGGTGCCGCCGCCGGCGGGGAATGGAACGATGAAACTGATCTGCTTTTGCGGCCAGTCCTGCGCGAACGACGGCGTGAGCGCGCAGCACCACAGGCAAAGAACAGCCGCGCACGCGGCCACAAGCTTCCTCATTGACGTTACGCTCCCTTGCCGCACCGGTTGAATTTTATTATCCGCGGCAACTTCATTTAAGCGCATAAGTCCGGTTCGTTGCAATTCGCTTCGCGACGGCGGCCGCTTGTGGCGCGGACGTGATTTCTCTAGCCTGCATGGCGGAGAACAAAAATCGCTACAGTGGAAACGTCAAAGTTCAGGGTTCGATTATGTACAATCTGCATCTGACCGCCGAGCAATTGGAAATTCGCGACATGGTGCGCGATTTCGTCACGCACGAGCTCAAGCCTGTCGTGCTGAAGGCGGATCGTCTCGACGTCGGCGACCGCTCGCTGCCGATGGCGTTGCTCGACAAGGCCTCGCAGCTTGGCCTGCGAACGCTGTCGCTCGCCGAGGATCATGGCGGCGCCGGTGCCGATCAACTGACGTGCTGCACTGTGACCGAGGAGCTCGCGGCAGGGGACGCTGGCATCGCGGCGACGTTCGCGGAGACCTCACGGCTGGCGAAGATACTGTTCGGCGGCGCCATGACCGACGCGCAGCACGCGCGTTTCCTGCCGCTGTTTGCGGAAAACGACCGCTGTCATCTCGCCCTTGCCAATCACGAACCGGGTAACGACGAAAGCCTCGGCGTGAACTATCATCGCCCGGTTCCAGCGGCGGACGACATCAAGACAGTCGCGGCGCGGTCGGACGACGGCGGCTGGATCGTCAATGGTGTGAAGGATTGCGTTGCCAATGCGCCGGTCGCGGGCCTGATCGCCGTCGCCGCCAAAATACCCGGGCAAGCGGACGCCGGCATTCTCGTTATTCAAACTGATACGCCGGGTCTTTCTGTGCGCGCGCACGAAGGCGCGTGGCATCATGGTCCCTGCGGCGAGGTCACTTTCAAGAATTGCCGGGTGCCGGCGGCAAATCTCTTGGGCGGCGAAACTGCGGAGCTGCTCGCGGCAGATGAACGCTCCGGGCGCGGCAATGCGCTGATGCAGGCGGTCAATCTCGGCATCGGCCGCGCCGCCTACGAGGCTGCGATCGACTACGCCAAGCTGCGCGTTCAGGGCGGCCGCCCGATCGCCGAGCACCAGGCGATCGGCACCAAGCTTGCCGACATCGCCGTCAAGCTTGAAGTGGCGCGCGCCGCGGTATGGCGGGCGGCATGGGCTTGCGATCATCCCGAAGCTTACGCCGACCGCAGCCTGAGCGATTTGCCACTGCAGACCATCGCCCAGGTCTTCACCCGGCAAGCCATGCTCGAAGCCGCCAAGGATGCCGCCGAAGTGTTCGGCGCCATGGGCGTGATGCGCGACATTCCGATGCAGAAATATGCGCACGATGCGCGCGTCTCTCTGCATGGCAGTGACAGCAATCGCGAAGCGAAGCTGCGTATCGCCGAAGCATTGCTCGGCTATCGCCGGCCGGCGCTTGCGATCGCCGCCGAATAACCTCTCATCCGTTCTGCAAGGACAGCATCATGGACTTCGCCCTGAGCAACGAACAGCGCGACTGGCAGATAACGGCGCGTAAATTCGCCGATGAAGAAATCCGGCCGATCTCGCTTGCCCGCGACGCCATTCCCACCGCGCGCGAAACTTTCGACTGGGAGATCGTCAAAAAGGGCTCCAAGCTCGGCTTTCGCACCCTCGCCGTGCCAAAGGAATACGGCGGCCACGGCACAGACTTCGTCACTCAGGCGCTGGTCATGGCGGAGCTCGCCCGCGCCGACAGCGCCATTTCCAAGACGTTCAGCCAGAACTGGAAATGGAGTCACTTGATCTCGCATGCCTGCACCGACGAGCAGAAGGACCGCTTCCTCAGGCCGTTTGTCGCCGACGATACGTTCCTGCTCGGCAAGGGCATTTCGGAACCGAGCGCGGGCTCGGACAATCGCCTGCCCCCGGCCGACGACCCCAAGGCCGGGTTGAAGCTGCGCGCCGAACGCAAAGGCGACGAGTGGATCCTCAACGGCGAGAAATGCTTCATCGCCAATGCTCCGGTGGGAAAATTGTTTTTTATCGACGCGCGCACCGATCCGTCCGCCCCGCTCAAGCAGGGCACCACCATGTTCCTGGTGCCGCGCGACACGCCGGGCTTCCGTATCGGCAAGGTGTTCAACAAGAGCGGCTGGCGATTTTATCAGAACGGCGAAATGATCTTCGAGAACGCGCGGGTGCCGCATGCCAACGTGGTCGGCCAGATCAACGGTGCCACGCGCAAGGCCGGCGGCGGTGGCGACGACACCACCGGCGGCGATATTTTCGGCGACCTCGAATTGTGCGCTAATGCGCTCGGCATTTGCGACGATGCCTGCCAGGTAGCGATGCGCCATGCCCGCGCCGTCAAACAGGGCGGCCGCTATCTGTTCGAGCAGCAGATCGTTCAGCTGCAAATCAACAAGATGTACATGCTGACCGAGGCGCTCCGGTCATTCGTGCTGCGCGTGGCCTGGGAACACGACATGAAAGTGCGATCCTGCAACGCTGGCTTGGCGATGAATTTCTCGACGGACGTGGTGCAGCAGGTGACCGAGCTCTACATGGACGTGCGCGGTGTCGAAGGCTGCGTCATGGATCACCATTCCGACAAGCTCGTTCGCGATTCCTTTATCTGGAGCCATCTGGCCGGCGACACGGTGCAGCGCATGAAAGTCGCGCGCCGGCTTTCCTAGCCCTACGCCTGATACGCTTCCAGCGCGCCGCGCAACACCTCGCGCGACGGTTCGGTGCCATCGACGAGGCGGATGGTGCGCCGCTTGATTCTCCAGCCGGATTTCGTGCGCTTGAGCTCCCAGCGGTTGGTGACCACGCGGTGGATGTGATAGCCGCGCGAGGCGCCATGGTTCGGCACTTCGATCGCCTCGCCGGTCTTTCGCGGCGTGAGGATTTGCAGGTACGATATGACCACCGCCTCGTCGCCGGCGATCTGGACATAGGGCAGGCCGGCAAAGTGCGCGAGGCCGCCGGCGATTGCCGCCTGATGGCCGTCGCTTTGCAGGAGCGCGCCGAGCGCCTTGTTACCGGTCGCGCCGACCAATCCTGGGCCGCGGTCGAATACGCCGTCCTCGGTGTAAGCGGCTTCCGCCCAGGCCGCATCGCCGGTATCGGCGCTCGGCGGATGGCTGGCGATGAGATTGTAGATTTCCAGCCGATCCTCGATAGCGCGAATACGGCGTTCGAGGCCGTCTTTTTGTTCGCTCATGGTACTCTCCGGATTGTGAATTCAGTCCTTGGCGCGCTAGATTAGCATCTTGGCGAGGCAATTTTCGCGCTGCAGGCGCCGCCTGAATCCGGCATCTTCGCGCCGCGAAATCTGGAGGAAATTCATGGCGCGCGGCGGCGAATTCGATCGCCGTTCATTCCTCGTCGCTGCGAGCGCTGCGAGCGCTGCGGGCGGTGGCCTGGCGCTCGGCTTTGCCATTCCGTTCGGCCCGGGCGCGGTTGGGCCGGTGCGCGCCGCCGACGGCCCGCCGGAAATCACCTGCTGGGTGACGATCGCGCCCGACGACACCGTGACCATCCGCATCGCGCATGCCGAGATGGGACAGGGCGCGCAGACCGGGCTCGCCATGCTGGTCGCCGAAGATCTCGACTGCGACTGGGCGAAAGTGCGCACCGAATTCATCTCGCCCTCGGAAAATTTACAACGCGGCCAAATCTGGGGCGATACGTCGACCGGCGCCAGCCGTTCGATCGCGTCCTCGCAAAGCTATTTGCGCCGCGCCGGCGCTACCGCGCGCGGCATGTTGATTGCGGCCGCGGCGGCGCGCTGGAATGTGCCGGTCGCCCAATGCACGGCGCGCAGCAGCACGATCACGCATACGCCGAGCGGCCGCAGCGTCACGTTCGGCGCCGTCGCTGCGGACGCCGCCAAGATCGCGCCGGCAAGCGACGTAACGGTGAAGGAGCCGCGCGACTGGACGCTCTCGGGCACGGCGCGCAAGCGGCTCGACGTGCGCGACAAGATCACGGCGAAACCGGTCTACGCCATCGACGTGCGGCTGCCGGGCATGCTCTACGCCGCCATTCTGCAATGCCCGGTCTATGGTGGCGCGCTCAAATCGGTCGATGAGAATTCGATCGCCAGCATGAACGGCGTACGCGGCGTGGTGCGGTTGCCGGATGCGGTGGCGGTGGTCGCCGATTCCTGGTGGCGGGCGAAGCGCGCCGCCGACGC
>Ga0181537_10002699_pt1 | contig 15463 bp, 14 predicted proteins | sample PEATcosm2014_Bin_39_FD_119765 | JGI IMG/M metagenome (GOLD analysis project Ga0181537, IMG submission 119765) | Peatland microbial communities from MTU Mesocosm Facility, Houghton, MI, USA - PEATcosm2014_Bin23_10_metaG | ecosystem: Environmental > Terrestrial > Soil > Wetlands > Peat | place... | reverse complement strand
CGCCGGGGGATGACTGGGGAAGGATGGCGTGACCGGCGGGGCGCTCGGTATGTAGTGCCATCGGGATCAGCGAGGCGCCGCCTACGAGGGCCACCGCCAGGAACACCATCCGCAGATCAATTGATGAGCCTTTTTCGTCATCCGCCATATCTGCCGTCCATCATGCCGGGTCGCGGTCCCGGTGGTTGCCTCGTGCCTGACGATCCCGAACGGGCGATCCCCGCCCGGTCAACCGCGTTTGGTGCAACTCTCAATTAACAACGGGTCGTGGAATATGAGAGTGCTTCGGATTGTAATTATATTTACAACGTCCCGCGTCTCCTCCGGCCCTGTTAAGCAACTTCGCTCCAAAACGCTCTATTCGGCAACCGTCCATCCGGCAAGTTGGCATCATCGCTCGTTTGACTAATGCAGGGTGCGACTTGGAGTCCGAAATGCAGAACAAAACCGGGGCCAGACAACTTGCTCAAGTTGCAAGACCAGTTACAAACTGTTTACCGGAGCTTTTTTCAAAAGCAAGAGGAAAGTGCAACTCAAGGCGAAGATTCTCTTATCAGTTGCGAGTCTGCAGTATAAGCTAGGTTAGAGTCGCAATGTTGCTTATATAAGACATAGAGGATTCCTGACCCATGCTCTTGGAAATGTGGGATGCGCCATCCAAGTCTGCGGTGAACTCAAACGAATCATGCGCCGGGGGCCACTCCGGAAACGACCGGCCGCAACCAGTTATACTGTGATGGGACGGATCAGCGGCAGCTTTAGCGCGAAGGTGGCCCCGGTTCCGGCTCCGTCGCTATACGCCTGAATGTCTCCCCCGAGTTCCTGGGCCATGCGGGCGCTGCTGCGCAAACCGTAGCCATGGCCGTCCTTCTTGGTCGTGAATCCGTGCTCGAACAGGTGGCTTATATTCTCCGGGGGAATGCCGATGCCATTGTCCGTCACGGCCAGGCGGACAAATTCGCCATCCAGAGCCGCCCGCAAGACCACCTTCCGGTCGGTGCGGTCGGAAGCCTGGCAGGCCTCCTTCGCGTTGCGAATGAAGTTCACGAGGATCTGCAAAACCTTGTGTTTTTCGACAGTCATTTCCGGCAGGTTGGCGTCATACTCGCGGACGACCTTGACGCCGTGCCGCGCCAGACCGGCAGCCACGATGCGCAAGGCGTCCTCCATGAGGTCAACCGGCTTCGCGGTCTCGGTCGCGTTGTCCGACTTGGCATAGTCCTGCTGCATCCTGACCACTTCCTTGATGTGTTGGACATTCTTTCCGAACTCCGCCAGTTCCCGGAGGACCGACTCGCGCTCCCTGGCGACCTCTTCCACCAATTGTTCCAGGTAGCCGGGCAGAATTTTCCCCCGGGGATCCTCGGTTATAAATGAGCCGAGGTCGCCGGCGTGCTGGCGCATAAGTGCCGTCACCTGCAAGAGGCTGGAGGATTTGGACTGCCGCACTTGTTCCTCAATGACGCCGGCGGAGACGTTGATGCTATTGATGACGTTTTTGACGTTGTGGAGCACGCCGGTGGCGACCTCCGCCATGCCGGCTTCGCGCGAGGCCCGGACCAGGTCCTGATTCAGCCGTTCGAGTTCGATTTCCACCTGCTTCCGCTCGGTGATGTCCTCCACGGTCCCGATGCGGCCGGTAATCTCGCCGGTTTCCGACTTCACCGCGTCCGTCTGCGAGTGGACCCACCGGGTTTTTCCGTCAGGGCCGATAAATCGGAACTCGTATTCAAAGTTACGGTGCGCGCGCGCGCACTCCTCCAGCGCGGCCTTCACGCCGGGCAGGTCCTGGGGATGAATCCGGTCCATCCAGGCATCTCCCGTGGAGTCTTCGGTTGAGACCCCGCTCAGTTCCCGGCAAAGGGGATTGTGATAGAGAATCCTGCCGTTCGCGTCGGTCAAAAAGATGCCCATGGGCGCTGCTTCCGTCAAAGCGCGGAACCGCCGTTCGCCGGCCTGAATCTCCTCGTGGGCGGCGGCCAGTTCCAGGGTGGTGGCATCCGGCACGGTGTCCGTCGACGCAACCTTGACAATCTCCACATACACGAGCGTCTGGTTGAGCAGTTGAAACGCGATTTCGCCAAAGGTGACCGGGCCGACCAGGGCGCTGGTGCGGTGACCCTCAAGTTTCGAGTAAAGATAATTGAGGATGCAATTGCAGGAGAACAGGACGTGGTCCGGTGAAATGTCCTTCTGGCTGTCTTCGAACCTCGCCACGTAATTCTTGAGCGGCGCGGCCTGCCGGTAGTCAATGCCGGCCACAACCGGCGCGTAGAATTCAACATGCCGCTTCCGGGGATCCACGCTCCGGAGGCTCACATTGACCATGGCGCCGCAATAGTCCGCCACCAACGGCAGGCGAATGTCGGCATTGGTCCATTCGAGGTATTCGGCAAAATTGCGCTTCTCGCCGTTGATAAAGGCGTGCGTGGTGGATAGACCGCTCGCCGGAAAGCGGATGGTGTCGCCGTTTCCCGGCTCGAAGAGGTTGATGATCTTGATCTGGGCCAGGCGGTTGGCGGGCAGCTTCATCCGCATCACGACCGCGGCATCGGCGAGCGGCTCCGGGCCCCCGCAAAACACCTTCGGCACGGCCTTGCCCAGCATGGCGAGGTCAATGCCGGCGATCCAGCCGGCCATCGGATGCAGGGCGAAGCCGTCGTAGCGCGGGGCGTTCAAGGCAAACTCGGTGTGCGCCGCGCTGCCGGCGGGCAGGATGACCAGGCTGACCGCGCGTTCGCCCGCGTCCCGGTAAAGTCCGGGCAGTTCCGTCGCCGCGTACCTTTGTGTGGAGGCCTGGAACTCGCCGGGGATTTCCGTGACGAAGATCTTGTCCTTGCACAAGCAGCCTCCCTCCTGGGCCATGAAGTAGGGGATGGTTCCGCCGATCCAATTGCCGGGCGGCAGGGCGGCCAGCAGTTGTTCGTCACCGGCCAGCATCAGGCTTTGGCCGGCGGTGATTTTCCGGGCAATTTCCGCCGGATCCAGCAGCCGGTTGGTCGGGGCCTCCTCGCGATTGGCAATCTTTTTGAAATCGTTCTCCGCCATGGGCAGGCGGCTGAACTTCCCGTAAAATGTCTTCAACTCCCGGATGCAGTCCTGGGGGGAAAGCTCCTTCGCCTGCAGCCGGTTCCGGAGATTGACGAGCAGGAGTTGAAGCGCCAGAAACTCAAATTGAACGCTTCGCGTGCCTTCAATGACGGCAATCCATGCGCTTTCACTGATTAAATCAATGTTCACAAATCCATTGGCCCGGCAAGTCTCTGCGCCCCTCGGCAGAACCATGCCGGTTGTGAGTCTGCAGGCTCTCTCCCTTATCGGCAGCCGCCGCCGGAACTTGAGTCAAAAAACGGCCCAAATTGGCCGCGAACCGGGGGAATGAGATTGACGCGCCCGCCCCGTTCGCCTACGGTTTCGTTGAATCGTCATTCATATTCATCATAGGCGCAACTGATGGTCATCAGCCGAACACCGTTCCGCATTTCATTCTTCGGGGGAGGAACCGATTATCCCGCCTGGTATCGCCAGCACGGCGGCTGTGTGCTCGCGGCGACGATTGACAAGTATTGCTACCTGACCTGCCGCTATCTGCCGCCGTTTTTTGAGCACCGGCTGCGCGTCGTTTATTCCAAGATCGAGAGCGCCCAGACCGCGGACGAAATCGTCCATCCGTCCGTGCGCGAAACCCTGCGTTACCTGAAACTGGAACGCGGCCTGGAGATTCATCATGACGGCGACCTTCCCGGGCGCAGCGGCATGGGCTCAAGCTCCGCTTTCACCGTCGGCCTGTTGCACGCGCTGTATGCCCTCCAGGGCCAGATGATCGGCAAGGAACGGCTCGCGCGAGAGAGCATCCACATCGAGCAGGAGATTTTGAAGGAGACCGTCGGTTCGCAGGACCAGGTCTGCGCGGCCTACGGCGGTGTGAACCACATCAACTTTTATCCCAATGGCGATGTCTCCGTCCGCCCGCTGACGATTGCCGAGGAACGGCTGCGGGAGCTGAACTCGCATCTCATGCTGTTTTATACCGGCATCAAGCGCACGGCATCGGACGTGGCCTCAACCTACGTGAACGCGCTCGACGCCCGGACAGTCCAGCTCAAGCAGCTCAAGCTGCTGGTGGACCGCAGCCTCGAGATCCTGTCGGGCACCGGCGACATCGGCGAGTTCGGGCGGCTGTTGCACGACGCCTGGGAGGCCAAGCGCAGCATGAGCAGCAAGATTTCCAGCCCGGCGGTGGACGAGCTATACAAGGAAGCGCGCGCCAGCGGCGCCCTCGGCGGCAAATTGCTGGGCGCGGGCGGCGGCGGATTCATTCTCATGTTTGTGCCGCCTGAGCACCAGGCCGCCGTCCGGCAAAAGCTCGCGAAGCTCATTCACGTGCCGTTCAGTTTCGAGTATTCGGGCAGCCAGATCATTTTCTTCGACCGCGAGGAAGATTACGCGGAACAGGACCGCCTGCGCGCGACCCAGCCCGTGGAGGCGTTTCGCGAACTTGCCGAAAGCCCGTAGTTCGGGTTCAAATCGTCCAGGACATGAAGAATGGGGAAGGTTAACATGCCTCAAAGATTTGAAATGCCACATGGAGCAGACGACGGCTCCGGAATTGATACCGCAAAAAGGTACGACATCTATTGTTCGGAACGATATCAGAGAACTGTTGTGTATAGGAATGTCCTCTTTAAGGCAAAACGAGGCCTATTCAAGACCGGCGATTTCGATGTCTTGTCCGAATTCTATGAAATAGAACTGCCGAATGGCCAAATTGCATTCATTTGTCGGAGCAGCGTCTTCAAGTTTTGCGAACACGGCGTTGGCCCGACGGGAGAAATCATCGAATAGGTATTCTCCAAATTAAAACGCCACCGGCCAAAACCCCGGTTTGAGATTGAGAAATGCGTCAGAGGGAAGAAATGAATTGGGATTACACGAAATTCAACGCGAGAGCGGCGGTCTGGACTGCATTAATCCTTATCGCTGTTCGCATCGCTTTTCAGATTCGAGACGGCAGATGGTCTCATATCAGTCCCTTGCTGGTGATGGAGGGCCTTCTGCTTGCGGGTCTGCTTGCTCGCGTCTCCAAGAAGCCAAGTTAGCACGCCACCCGCCAAAACCCCGGCTTGACCTTGGGCTCTGGTTTCGGCTATATTTTGCGGATTGAGCGGATATAAAGATCAGATTTCCCATAACGGCGCTGTTTCTACGAAACGGCCGTCGGCCAGCATTGCCCAGCTCGAACAAAAGGCCCGAAAAGTCCGTGCCTCTTGTGTCCAAATGGCTTACGACGGCCGGGAAGGGCATTTAAGCTCCGCCCTGAGCTGCACGGACCTGCTGGTGGCCCTGTACAACGGCTGGCTCAATGTCTCGCCCGATGATCCCAAGTCGGCCAACCGCGACCGGTTTTACTTCAGCAAAGGCCACGCCTGCACGGCCTTATACGCGACGCTGGCGGATGCCGGTTTTATGCCCAAACAGACGCTGGCGTCCTACGGCAAAACCGATTCGCCGCTGCCCAATCATTCGTGCCGGCACGCGCTGCCCATCCTGGAAAACAGCGCCGGCAGCCTCGGCCACGGGCTCGGTCTCGCGACGGGTGCGCTTTACGGTCTGCGGCTGGATAACAATCCCTCGCGCGCGGTCGTCCTGATGAGCGACGGCGAATGCAACGAAGGCAGCGTGTGGGAGGCGGCGATGTTCGCGGCCGCCCAAAAGCTCGACCGGTTGCTCGCGATTGTGGACAACAACGGGCTGCAGGCGGTCGGTCGCAGCGATGTGTTGATGGGCCACACTTCGTTGGAGGAAAAATTTCGCGCCTTTGGCTGGTCGGCCCGCACCATCAACGGCAATAACATGACCGAAATTTGCGATGCGCTCGCTGCGGTGCCGTTCGCACCCGGCCGGCCCTGCGCCATCATCGCCAAGACCGTCGGCGGCAGCGGCGTGAAGTTCATGGAAGACCAGGTGCTCTGGCACTATCGCACTCCGTCGGAAGAGGAAATGAAGCGCGCGCTGGCCGAACTCGGCGAATCCCCCCTGCACAAGGAACTCACTCATGCGTAAAGCTTTTGCCGAGGCGCTTCTGCAAGCCGCCGAAAAAGACCCCCGTGTCATCTTCCTCACCGGTGACCTGGGTTTTGGAACATTCGACGCCTTCCAGGCGCGCTTCGGTCCGCGCTACGTGAATGTCGGCGTGGCGGAAGCCCAGTTGGTGTGCGCCGCGGCCGGTCTTGCCCTGGAAGGCTGGCGGCCGATCATTTATTCCATCGCCTCCTTCGCCACCGGCCGGCCTTTCGAACAAATCCGCATCAGCCTCGGTTATGCCGGGGTGCCCGTGGTGGTGATTGGCGCCGGCGGCGGTTATACTTACGCCAGCAGCGGCGTCACGCATCATGCGGGTGAAGACCTGGGCCTGATGTCGTTGATACCGGGCATGACTGTCGTCGCTCCGGGCGATCCAAACGAGGTCGCCCAGCTTTTGCCCCAATTGCTCAAACTCAGCGGCCCCTCCTACCTGCGCGTGGGCAAGTACGGCGAGCCCGCTTATCAAGCCGACGACGCCGTGGTGCTTGGCCGCGCGCGGCTGTTGCGTGAAGGCGACCGCGCCGATTTCGCCGTCGTCAGCACCGGCCAGATCGCCTCGGTCGTCCTTGATGCCATGGAACTGCTCAAGCCGGATGGAATTGCTCCGACCGTCATGCAGTTTCACACCGTGCAACCCCTCGACACCGCCGCCTTGGATGCGTTGGCCGACAAGGTGCATACGATAATCGTCGTCGAAGAACATTTGCCCGTCGGCGGTTTGGCTGCAGGAATCAGCACCTGGCGCGCCGCGCGTTCAGACGGGCCGCGCATCGTGCGTCTCGGGCCGCCGCATGCCCTGGTCCTGGGTAATCCCACGGTCCCCGAAATGCGCAAGCGGCTGGGATTTGACGCCGCGGCCATCGCCGCCATGTGCCGGACCATTGGCCGGCCGGCCGCGCGCGGCGGCATCCTCAGCACCGCCAACGCCCGACTTACCAGCGACCCCACATGAAAGCGCCGACCCGCCGCAAGGAACCCATGAGCCAGCCCCAGAAGCCGCCTTCCATCATCACCTGGGGCGATGCCAGCCAAAAAGACCGGCGCCAGCAATTCCTCGAACACTTCCGGAGCTGGCCCGTTCCCGACGCGGAATTCTTTCTCAACCTGGGCATGTTCCTGGTCCCGCAAACGTTGGGCCGCATTCTTTTCATGGACCACATGTACCGGCAGATATTGCCCGTCCAGGGGATCGTCGCGGAGTTCGGCTGTCGCTGGGGGCAGAACCTTTCGCTGCTCACCTCCTTGCGCGGCATTCATGAACCTTTCAACCGCCTGCGAAAAATTGTCGGTTTCGACACGTTCCAGGGCTTTCCAAGCGTTTCCGGACACGACGGCGAATTGAACCGCGGCATGTATTCGACGGCACCGGACTACGCGGAATTCCTGGCCAAGGTGCTGCAATTTCAGGAGCAGGAAAATCCGATGGCGCACATCAAGAAACATGAGATCGTGCAGGGCGACGCGTCGGTCACCGTTCCCGAGTATCTCAAGCGCAACCCGCACACCATCATTGCCATGGCGTATTTCGACATGGACATTTACCAACCCACGCGCGACGTCCTGCTGGCCATTCGCGACCACCTGACGCAAGGCAGCGTGATTGGCTTCGACGAACTCAACGACGAAGCGTGCCCCGGCGAGACCGCCGCCGTGAAAGAGGTGCTGGGCTTGAACCGGATTGCCGTCCGCCGCTTTGCGCCCAGCTCCCGCACCTCCTATGTGGTCGTGGACGGGCCGTTAAGCTGAACGCCGCACCGCAGAACCCGACAATTTTGAAGCATGAGCGCGACTCTCACGACTCCTGTGACCCGGCTGGACTGGCCGCTGATGAGCAACAACATCTCGCGGGCCGATCTGGACGCGCTGATTGATTTTCTACGGCAGGACGACCCGATTTTGACGCAATCGAAAAACGTCCGCGCTTTCGAGGAGGAATGGTCGCGCTGGCTGGGCGTCAAATACAGCGTCTTCCTCAATTCCGGCGCGTCGGCCAACCTCGTGACCATGGCCACGCTCAAGGAGACCGCCGGCCTCGGCGAAATCATCGTGCCCACCCTGACCTGGGTGTCGGACATCGCGTCGGTCCTGCAAACCGGGTTCAAGCCGGTGTTCGTGGACATCAATCCCCGGACGCTGGGCATGGACACCGAGCAGGTGCTGGCGAAGATTACGCCGCGGACCAAGGCCGTTTTTCTGACGCACGTCCTGGGCTACAACGCGCTGACACAGCGGTTGCTGGATGAATTGAAGACGCGCGGCGTCCCGCTGATTGAAGACGTGTGCGAGTCCCACGGCGCGACGTTCAAGGGCCGCAAGCTGGGCACGTACGGATTCATCTCCAATTTTTCCTACTATTACGCCCACCACATGAGCACCATCGAGGGCGGCATGATTTGCACGAACGACGCGGGGATTTACGAGACCGCGCGCATGATGCGCTCGCACGGGATGGTCCGCGAATCCACGTCGGCCGAGGTCAAGGAAGGCTACCGGACGCGCCATCCGGATTTGAACCCCGATTTCATTTTTGCGTTTCCCGCGTACAACGTGCGCAGCACCGAGTTGAACGCGGTGCTGGGCCGCTCGCAATTGAAACGCCTGGACGATAACAACCGGAAACGGCAGGAGAACTTGAAGCTGTTTCTCGACAACCTCGACCCGGCGAAATACCGCACCGATTTTGAGACCGAAGGCAGCTCGAACTACGCGTTCACGCTGGTATTGAAGCAGCCGGACGCGGAACTGGCGCGCAAGGCCGAGGACACCATGCGCCAGGCCGGGGTGGAATTCCGCCGCGGGACCGCCGGCGGCGGCAACCAGTTGCGCCAGCCGTACGCCCGCAAACTGGTCGGCGACCGGGAATTTGAAAAATATCCCGAGGTGGACCATGTTCATTTCTACGGCTATTACATCGGCAACTATCCGGATCTGGACCGGAAGAAGATTTTCGAATTGTGCGGGATGCTGAATCAGCTCGGTTGAACCGGGCGGACCACGCCGCTGTACGGCAGGTGGTTGACGTTTGGCGTTTCGCTTTATAGAAAGACAGGATCAACAACACAAAGCCATGAATCGTCCACTCGACGTACTGTTCGTGAACGCGGATTCGTCCGCCCAGGCCTACCAGGACCTGAGCACGGATTATTCCGCGATCGAAACTCCCACCTGGTGCCTGCTCCTCGCGCAAAGCTGCCGCGCGAAAGGTTTCGGGGTGGCCATCCTGGACTGCGGCGCGGAACGGCTCTCCGAGGAGGCGTCGGTCGCGCGCATCGCGGAGGCGAACCCGCGGCTGGTGTGTTTTGTCGTCTACGGGCAGAACCCCAATTCCGGCACCACGAACATGATCGGCGCCAGCGGCATGGCCGCCCGCCTGAAGCTGGAACATCCCGAACTGGTCAATTGTTTTGTCGGCTCCCACGTGAGCGCCCTGCCGCTGGAAGTGTTGGCGCACAAGGAAGTTGATTTCGTCCTGCTCAATGAAGGCGTGTACGCGCTGCACAACCTGCTCAAGACCGACCTGAAGACCGGCCTCGACCAGATCAAGGGCATCGGCCACAAGGCCAACGGCGCGCCGCAGTTGAATGCGCCGGAGATGGTGGTGCCCCACGAGCGGATGGACATCGATTTGCCCGGTTACGCCTGGGACCTGCTGCCGTACCGCAAAAAGCCGCTGGACCTTTATCGCGCCCATTTCTGGCACGCGGAATTCAACCACGATTTGCGCACGCCGTTTGCCGCCATCTACACTTCGCTCGGCTGCAAGTTCAAATGCGACTTCTGCATGATCAACATCGTCAACCGCGTGGACAACGCGGAAGGCACCGTCTCCTCCGCCTCGCCCAACATGCGGTTCTGGTCGCCGGGATTCATCCTCGGCGAGTTCGAGAAGCTGGCGGCCATGGGCGTGGAAACCATCCGCATTTCGGACGAGATGTTTTTCCTGAACAAAAATTATTTCGAGCCGCTGTTAAATGGCATCGTTGAGAAGGGGCTCAAGTTCCGGATGTGGTCCTATTCCCGCATCGACACCGTGCGGCCCAACTACCTGGAGTTGTTCAAGAAGGCGGGCATCAACTGGCTCGCCCTCGGCGTGGAGGCCGCCAGCCAGGTCATCCGCCGCGAGGTTTCCAAGGGGACCTTCCAGGAAATCAACATCCGCCAGGTGGTCAAGACCATCCATGACAGCGGGCTCAACATCGGCGCCAATTACATCTTCGGATTTCCGGATGACACGCACGAGACCATGCAGCAGACGCTGGATCTGGCGCTGGAATTGAACACGGAGATGGCGAACATGTATCCCTGCCAGGCGCTGCCCGGCAGCCCCCTTTACAACACCGCCCGCGCCAACGGCTGGCGCACGCCCGATTCCTACGCCGGCTACGCGTTTCTGTCGTACGACAGCCAGCCGCTGCCGACCAAGCATTTGACGGCGGCCGAGGTCTTGAAATTCCGCGATGAAGCCTGGCACAAATATTATTCCAACCCGCCTTTTCTCGCCCTGGTCGAAAAGAAATTTGGCGCCCCGCAGCGCGCCAATCTCGAAAAAATGGCGAAGATCAAGCTGCGCCGCAAGTTGCTCGGTGATCCGCCGCGATAGCCGGCCCCTCCCATAATGGCCAGCATCAGCATCATCATCCTTTCCCACAACAAGCCCCAGTTCATCAAGGATGCCGTGCAGAGCGTGCTGGACCAGACGCACCAGGACTGGGAGGCGTTCCTGGTGGACAGCGGCGTGCTGCTGCGCCAGGGTTTTTTCGACTACCTCAAGGACCCGCGCATCCACGTCGTGCCTTCCAACGAAACGCCGGAAATGGCGAAGTCCATGAACATGGCGAGCTGGTGCATCAATGAAATCCTCAACTCCGGCCGTTTGCGCGGTGAACTCATCATGTACCTGTGCGACGATGACCTGCTCTACAAGGAGGCGTTCGAGACGTTTTGGAAATATTACACCGAGCACAACCGCGAACCGCAGGCCATGTACGCGTCCCAGGACGTCGGCCTGGTGGATCGCGAGGGCAGGGTCCGGATCATTGGCCGCCGCGTCGCCAAACGGCCGGCCGGGCGGTTTTGCGGCGGCGCCAGGCTGGACTGCAAAGTGGACTATCTGCAATTCTGCCACTCGCGGGCGATTCTCGATAAAATGCGGGAAACGTACAAGACGACGCGGTATCATCCCGAGGACAAATCCGAAGCGTACCACGCCGACGGCATTTTCATGGAGCAGGTCGGCGCGCTCACCAAGGTGCATAACATCGACAAACTGGTGAGCATCAACCGCCGGACCATCGGGAGTTCCAATCTTGAATATTCCGAAAGCGCGATTGGCCGGTTTCTGATTTTCATCAAGCAGAAATTCAAGGGGCTGCGCCGCAGGCTGTTTGAAAAGCCGCGGTACTGAGGGCATCCAAGTTCAGCCGGCCGGACCGTCGGCCGCTTCAAAACCGCAACTCAGCCCGGCGTCACCTTTGGAATGCCGAGCTGGCGCAGGCGGTGGATTTCGTCCCAGCGATTGAGCCGCAGGCGGAAGAAGCGCAGCATCCACCAGTCGCTGCGGCGGCGGAACTGGCGGACGCGCCGGCGTTCGGCCAGGATGTGATGGCGCAGCCGCCAGCAATCCGCAAAGGCGCCGAGGTACGAGCGCCGGACGAAACTCCAGCGGCGGATGAGCACCAGCATGACCAGCGCCTCCGCGAGGAACAGCCCGGCCATCATCGCCGCGAGGAGCAGCAGCACGTGCCGGCCGTTTTTCAGGATGATCATCAGGCTGTTGCGGTTGGCGTAAAAACGCTTGGTATCGCTGGTGCGCAGTTCGACCACGGCGGCGCCTCCGCGGGGATTCACGTTGGGCGCGCCGCGGTGGTGCATGCGCGCGGAAGGCACGGCGACGGCCCGGCCGCCCGCGATCCAAAGCCGCCAGGCGAGGTCCAGCTCGTCGCCGAACATGAAGAATTCCGCGTCGAATTTGCCCAGCGTTTCAAAGAGGCTGCGCCGGATCAGGAACGAACACCCTTCGGGCATGAGCACCTCCCGCGTGTCGGTATGCTGCAGCCGCGAGGACGCCAGCCCGAAAATATCGAAGCCCGCCGCGCCGAGGGACTGGAAGGAGTCATCGTCAAAATTCATCACCAGCGGCGTTGCGGCGTCCGCATTCATCCGCCCGGTTTCGCGCAACAACACCTCCAGGCAATCGGGTTCGAGCCAGGTGTCGTTGTTGAGAAAGAACAGGAAATCCCCCCGGGCGGGCTGTGCGCCGCGGTTGTTGCCCTCGCAAAAGCCGAGGTTCTGGCCGTTCTGGACAAAGCGGCCGTTGCTCCATTCGCGCAGCATTTCTTCGGCCAGCAAATCCGAGCCGTCGCCGGAACGGTTGTCGGCCACAATGACTTCGATTCTGGAAAAAATGGTCTGCCGGCGGAGCGACAGCAGGCAGCGCTCGATCCATTTCGCGCCGTTGTAGTTCAAAATGACCACGCTGATGAGCGGGGCGGCGTCGATTTGGGCGGTGTCGGGCATGGGCGGCGCGGGGACGTTTTCAACCCGGGGCGGCGGCGGGGCGCGCGGGCGGTGTGTTCACGACCGGGCGGCCGGCGCGGCAACGGCGGGTTTCTTGGACACGCGCAGTTGGAAGATGACCTCCTCGGGCGGAAAAATGCCCGCGAGAAAGCGCTCGAACATCACGGGTTCGAGGTTGATCCACCAGTCCATCCATTTGAGGACGGAAAAATTGCTGTAATGGAACCGTTTCACGACCACGACGAACCGGGCCGGGCTGTTGTAATTGGTGCGGTGCCGGAGCTTCCATTTTTCGTAGAATTTCAAACGCTTTCCCTCGATGTCCTCGTAGTTGTCGAACGACCGGATACCGAAGGGGATGCGGTGGTCGGGTTCGCTGTAATACTTGGTGCTCAGAAAAAACGGGACGCGCACCTCGATTTCCGCGCCGGGTTTGGCGATGCGGAACAGCTCGTTGACAACGGCGTTGAAGTTCTGCATGTGCTCGAGAATGTGCGAGCAGAGGATGTAATCGAAATGGTTTTCCGGGAACGGCCAGGGATACTTGTTCAAATCCGTGATCTGGTTGCCGCCGTAATCGATGAGATCAAGGTTGGTCCAGCCCTCGCGGATGTCGGTGCCGCAACCCACGTTCAGCTTCCGCCCCGCGCCCGTTTTGTTGTCCAGACTCATAATTTTTTCCATTCCATTGCGCCGCCGATTGCCGCCGGTGTGGGCGGGAGGCAGGAAACACGCCAATTTTCTTACGGCGCGCCTCCCGGCGTCAAGACTTTATCCGGTCACCGCGCCATGGACGTCCTCGACGCTTACGGACGCCATGCAACGGAGGAGTTCGTCCGGCGTGCCCCGGATGTCCGCGCCGTCATAGCGGTAATACTCCAAATTCCGGCCGGCGACGGCGGGATTTTTCACGGTCACAAAGCGCTGATGCCACGGTTCGACGGTTTTGTTGAACGTGGGCGTTTCAATGACAACCTGGCGCGGCACCTTCATCGCGGCGGCGAGATGCATGAACACCGTGTCCACGCTCAGGAAAATGTTGCATTTGCCCACGAGCGCGGCGGCGTGGCGCAAATCGGGCGTGCGCGGGACGACCGCGCCGCCGGGACCGGTGGCGGCGAGGATTTTCGCGTGGCTCTCCTGTTCCTCCGGTCCGCCGAACAACAGCACGGCGATGTCCGGCCGCGTCTCATTCAGTTTTTTGATCAACGCAATGTAATGATCGAGCGGCCAGCGGCGAAGCGCGAGATTCTTGGTCGCGCCCGAACCGACGTGGATGCCGAGGCGGACGCGGCCGTCGAGTTTTTCCTGCGCGACAAACTTATCGGCCCACCCGCGTTCCGCTGCGGTGAGAAAAAGCTCATAATCGTGCGCCGGGAGCAGCGGCTTCGCGCCGCACAGCGGCAGCAGCGCGAGGCTGTTTTCCAGGCAATGAATCGTGTAATCCTGCGGCACGGTGCGGTTGACGAGGAACCGGTCGAACACGCCGGATTGATCGTAACGATGGCTGACGCGCACGCGGGCGCCGATGATGCGCGCGGCCGCGCGGTAAACGGCGCGGCTTTGTGGATGGGTATTGAGGGAAACGTCGTAGCGGTGCCGGCGCAGACCGAACAGGAATTTCAACGAGGCCGCCGGGCCGGCCTTGATGAGATATTTCTGGTGGACCTGGTTGAGGTGCGGATTGCCGGCGAGCACGTCGCGCGAGCCGGGCGTCATCACCAGCGCGTCAATTTCCGCGCCACGAAAATTGGCACGCAGCTCGTGAATGAGCGGCGTGGCCATGAGCGTGTCGCCGATGCCCGCGAGCGAGATGACGAGGATTTTCATTTGCGGCCGGTGGTCGGAGCGCCCGTGAGCATGGCCGCCGGGTCAGAGCCGGGCAATCTTCTGGAGCAACGCGGTCGTTGATTTGCCGGGCACGAAGGGGATGATGACGATTTTTCCACCCGCCTCTTCGACCGTCCGTCGCTCGTCCTTGTTCAAGGTGTCGAGCGTATAATCCCCGCCCTTCACGTAAATATCCGGCTGCGCGGCGGCGAGAAAACGGGTCGCCGTGCGCTCGTTGAAAATGCAGACGCCGCTGAGGCTTTCGAGGGCGGCGAGCACGAGCGCGCGGTCGGTTTCGTTGTTGACCGGGCGGTCGGGGCCTTTCAACTCGCGCACCGCGCCGTCGCTGTTCATCCCGACGAGAAGGGCGTCGCCGAGGTTGCGGGCGGTTTCCAGGTAGGTCACGTGGCCGATGTGGAGCAGGTCGAAACAGCCGTTGGTGACGACCAGCTTCCGTTTTTGCCCGCGTAACTTCGCGCGCCAGGCGGGCAGGGCGTCCCAGGGGATGATTTTGTCGCGAAAGTTCACGATGCCATGATAATGCCCGTATTGATTGGCGATTGGCAATCAGATTCCGGCGGCTCCAATCAAAATTTCTTCTGGCAATCGCGCGCAAGAATGCTCCAATGACGCAATGTCAAATTCCCCGGTCAAAGCTGGTTGGAGAAAACATCAATGAGCGAGCCCCCACCCGTCAATCGCCGCCGCTTTCTTAAACAAACCATTGCCGTCGCCGGCGCGGCCGGGATGCAGGGGCTCGGACTTTCGCTGGCGCAGCGAGCTTTGGCGCAGGAGAAGCCGTCTTCCGCCCGTCGGATTCCGGTGATTCTCGCGACCGATATCGGCGATGACATCGACGACACCTGGGCGCTGGGGTTGGCGTTGAAATCTCCGGAGCTGGATTTGAAACTGGTCGTGGGCGAATACGGCAAGGCCGAATACCGGGCCAAGTTAATAGCGAAGTTCCTTGAAACCGTGGGACGTTCGGATATCCCGGTGGGCGTCGGCATGGACGGGGAACCCCATGGCGTGG
>Ga0181537_10002697_pt1 | contig 15473 bp, 10 predicted proteins | sample PEATcosm2014_Bin_39_FD_119765 | JGI IMG/M metagenome (GOLD analysis project Ga0181537, IMG submission 119765) | Peatland microbial communities from MTU Mesocosm Facility, Houghton, MI, USA - PEATcosm2014_Bin23_10_metaG | ecosystem: Environmental > Terrestrial > Soil > Wetlands > Peat | place... | reverse complement strand
TCTTACGCTCCTGCCCGCCTCGTAGATTCGCAATTCCAGGGCGCTGCCGGCGCTCAGTTCCTGGGCACCGGTGACGATGCGCACCTCGAGCCGCGAAACCGGGACCGCCACGGCGCTCGCCGCACCTAAGGCACCGAGCAACAGCAACGGCCAGATCGATATCGGTGGGCGTAATTTCATGGCAACTCCCGGTCAGTGAGCGCTGACCTATCATAGCCCATTCGCGAAAGGCGCTGCGCCCCCGCCGGCGCCTCGAAACTCGCCAAACGCACCGCACACCTCTGGGGTGGCGCGGGGCCATTCATATAGAATGCCTGATGGACGGAGCGGAAGATGCGATGACGGAACTGGCTGCGGCGTTGAAGCGAAGCTTCGGCTTCGATCACTTTCGGGTTGGCCAGGAAGCGGTGGTGCGCGATGCGCTCGCGGGCCGGGACGTGCTGGCGCTGATGCCAACCGGAGGCGGCAAATCCCTCTGTTTTCAACTGCCGGCCCTGCTCAAGCCCGGCGTCACTCTGGTCGTTTCCCCGTTGATTGCCCTGATGCAGGACCAGGTACGCCTGCTGCAAGACAACGACATCCCCGCCAGTTTCATCAACTCCAGCCTGGATGCCGGCGAGCTGTCGCGGCGCACCGCCACCCTGTTGCGCGGCGACTACAAGCTGTTCTATCTGGCACCGGAACGGCTGCTGCTGCCGGAGTTTCTGAACGGTCCCCTGCGTATTTTGAGCGAGGGCGTTGGAATCAACGCCTTCGTCATCGATGAGGCTCACTGCGTCTCGGAATGGGGTCATGACTTTCGCCGCGAGTACCGGCAACTCTCGCTGCTGCGCCGCCGCCATCCGCAAATCCCGATGCTGGCATTCACGGCCACGGCGACCCCGCGTGTGCGCACCGACATCGTGGCGCAGCTGGCATTGCGCAATCCGGCGCTGCATGTCTCGAGCTTCAACCGGCCGAATCTTTTTTACCAAGTGCGCCCCAAGAACAAGCAGACTTACGCAGAGGTCCTGGCGAAGGCCCGCGCCGGCGGCGCCGGCATCATCTACTGCCTCTCGCGCCGGCGAGTCGACGAGCTCGCGCTCGAGCTCAAGGGCGACGGTATCCAGGCGCGACCCTATCACGCGGGACTCGACGCCGCTGTCCGGCGCGACAATCAAGAGGCCTTCATTCGCGACGACGTGCAGGCGATCGTCGCCACCATTGCGTTCGGAATGGGGATCAACAAACCCGACGTGCGCTGGGTGGTGCACTACGATCTGCCGAAGACCCTGGAGGGCTACTACCAGGAGTCCGGCCGTGCGGGACGCGACGGCGATCCGGCCCTCTGCACCCTGTATTTCGGCGCCTCCGATATCCGCACGGCGGAATTCCTGATTCAGCAGAAAGTGGATCCGGACACGGGCGCGGCCCTCGAGGAGGAGCAGCGCATTGCGCGCCAGCAGCTGCGCCAGGTGCTGAATTATGCGGAATCGACCGAATGCCGCAGGGCGGTTCAGCTGCGCTACCTGGGCGAGACTTTCGCCGCCCCCTGCGGCGCTTGCGATAATTGCTGCGAGCCGCGCACGGCGCAGGACTGGAGCCTGGAGGCCCGGCAATTCATGTCTTGCATCGCACGCCTCGCGCAGCGTGGGCAGCGCTTCGGCGCCGCGCACGTCATCGATATCCTGCGCGGAGCGCGCAGTGAGCGCGTACTGTCGCGAGGACATGACAGCTTGAGCGTGTACGGGATCGGCAAGCACCGGTCGGTGGAGGAGTGGCGCGGCGTCGCGCGTGCCCTGCTCCATCAGGGGCTCATCGAGGAAACTCAGGACGGCTATCCGGTGCTCTCGCTGAATGCGCAAAGCGGAGCGGTGCTGCGGCAGGAATTGAAAGTTCACATTGCGGCCCGGGTCAAGCAAAGGCAGCGGCGCTCCGCGAGCCGCATGGGCGCGGGGAGCGGCGCCTCGGCGGACAACGGGGCCGCGGCGGACAACGGGGCCGCGGCGGCCGGCGGCATCTCGGCGATCGGCGCGGGTGCGTTCGGGCCGCAAGGCCAGGCGCTGTTCGATCAGCTGCGAGCCCTGCGCAAGCGGTTGGCGGACGAACATGGATTGCCGCCCTACGTGGTCTTCCACGACGCCACGCTGCGCGCCATGGTCGAGCGCCGGCCGCTCACACTGACTCAGTTTGCCGAAGTCCCCGGGGTGGGCCAGGCCAAGCTCGCGCGCTACGGCGACCATTTCATCGCAGCCATCGTCCATCATTCCTCACCATGACCCTCTCCAAAAGCCGGTTGCAAGCCGCAACGCAGCCTCACCGGGTTCACTCCGGGCACAGATCCGCCCCCAGGCGCGTGCGAGTCGGGCAACGCGTGATCCTTACCGAGGGCCTTTCCCGGGAGGTGTTCCACGACCTCTTCCACCACTTCATGACCATGAGCTGGCCGCGTCTGTTCGCCACATTGGCTGTCTTCTTTCTCGCCTTCGACGTGCTGTTCGGATTCCTCTACCATCTCGTGCCGGGATGCATCGCCAATTTGAATCCGCCGGGCTTTGCCGGAGATTTTTTCTTCAGCGTCGAAACGCTCGCCACCGTCGGTTACGGGGACATGCATCCCCAGACCCCGTACGGCCATTCCGTCGCCATGGCCGAGATCTTTGTCGGTCTCATGTCCTTGGCGCTCATCACCGGCATTATGTTTGCGCGCTTCTCCCGTCCCAGGGCGCGTTTTCTCTTTACCAGGAACGCCGTCGTGCGGCCGATGGACGGCAAGCTGACCTTGCTGGTGCGCGCCGCGAACCTGCGCCAGAACGTGGTTCAGGATGCATCGGCACAGCTGCGCATGCTGCGCGACGAAGTCACCGAGGAGGGATTCCGCATCCGCCGTGTCATTGATCTGCCCCTGGTCCGATCGCAGCATCCGATGTTCGTTCTCGGATGGACCATCATGCACGTCATCGACGATGCAAGCCCATTGAAGTTGGAGACCGCCGAGTCGCTGCGCGAGGACGCGGCGGCCTTCGTCCTGAGCGTGAGCGGCACGGACGAAACGACGGGTCAGGTGTTGATCGCCCGGGCGGAGTACTCCAGCGAGGACATCCGCTGGAACGCAAGTTTCCATGACATCCTGGAAGAAGACGAGAACGGGACGCTGCACATCGACTACGCCAAGTTTCATGACGTCGAACCGTACGCCGAGCCCGAGGCGCGGCATCGAAAGTCCTGATGAGCGCCCGATCGTCCAGCGGCTCGCTGACCCGGCGCGGATTCGTCACGCGAGCCGGTGCCACCGGACTCACGGCGGCCGCGTCGCCCATTGGCCTGCTTGCCCGCGACGCCAAGGCGGCACCCCCCGACGGTACGCCGGAGCAGATCCACCTCACCTATGGCGATGACCCCTCGAGCAGCCTGTTCGTCTCGTGGGCCTGTGCGGCCCAGGCGGTGAACCCGCGAGTGATCGTGCACGGCGCGACCGCCGGGCAGACCGTCTTCCACGCCGTCCAGCGAACCTACACCGACGGGCTGAACGGGCAGACGGTGTTCACCTATCATGCGAAGCTCGACGGACTCGAGCCGGGCGCGGCCTTGCGCTACTCGGTGACCGCGGACAATGACCGCAACCGCGCGCTGCCATTCACCGCCGCCTTTCAGACTGCGCCGCGGGGCCGCGCGCCGTTTCGCTGGACGAGCTACGGCGACCTCGCGACGCCCGTGACCTCCTGGGTGCTGTCATCGCCCCAGAGCCGGTATGCGGTGCAGGCGGTGGAGCGGTTCCAGCCGCTTTTCCACTTGCTCAACGGCGACCTGTGCTATGCCAACTTGAACCCGGCGGCGCAGCCTGCCGTGTGGGCCGATTTCGGCAACAACGTCCAGGTCTCGGCCGCCCATCGTCCATGGATGCCATGCCCCGGCAATCATGAGATCGAGTTCGGCAACGGCGTCCAAGGCTTCAATTCCTACCTCACCCGTTTCTCGCTGCCGTCCAATGGAACCGCGTTTCCGGGCCTGTGGTACCGCTTTCGGATCGGCTCCGCCTTGTTCATTTCACTGTCCGCCGACGACGTGATCTACCAGGACAGCGGCGCCTTCGTCGCAGGTCCCGAACCCTTGCGTCCGGTGGCCAGCACCGGCAATGCGCCCATCGAGCCCGGGACCTCTCTCTATGTGCACGGCTACAGCAACGGCGCACAGACGCGCTGGCTGGAGCAAACGCTGTCGGCGGCGTCCAAGGACGACGGCATCGATTGGATCATCGTGCAAATGCACCAAGATGCGCTGAGCTCCTCCGAGAACGGCAACGGCTCGGACAAGGGGATACGGGAAGCCTGGCTGCCCCTCTTCGACCGTTTCGGCGTCGATCTGGTGCTCTGCGGTCATGACCACGACTACGAGCGCAGCTGGCCGGTGCGCGGCTGCAATCGCCACGTCGGCCGCGACGCGACCACGGGTGTGCCGGTGGATACCTGCCAGCCCAGGCCCGTCATCACCGCCGAACCGCCCGACGGCTATTTCGACACCACGAGCGGCACGATTCATTTGATCTTGGGCGGCGGCGGCACCAGCGCACCTCTCGACGCCTATGGGGTGGATCCCGCCAGCGGTATGCCCCAAGCCAAAGTCATCACCAAGCCGAACCGCCCCATCCCCGGAGCCGCCGCGGGAACCTTTACCAAGCCGGGCGCCGACGCACTCGAAGCCGCCATCTGGTCCGCGCGCCGCGACACGGACACCGGATACGGCATCGCCGTATTCGATCTCGATCCCGGCGTCGCGCACGGCAAGACATCGATCACCATCCGCTACTATCACGCTGCCGGCGCTGACCGGATGCCGACGGCCGAGTACCAATTGTTCGAGACCCTGGTGCTCGCCAAGCAGCGGCGCGATGCGCGGCCGCGAACGACCAAGTGATGAGCCGTTGCCGCGGCCTTTTGTAGCGACGCAATTAGCGCTATGCTAGGTATTCTCGGGGATACTTCTGAACGCGCAACAATTCTCGCAGCAACGGGCGTAGCATGAGCTGGTACCCAAGGCTCGTCAGCATCATTTCAACCGGATCGGCTATCGCCGCTTTTGGCGCATGTAACGACACTCCGGACGAGAGCCCCGGTTTACCTGCGCTTGCGGTTGCATCATTCCATGTGGCGCCCAACGACATACCTGCATTGAGACAGGCGCTCAAGAAGTTCGCCAAAGCCGAACATCTGACATTTCTCGAGGACGGTTTCTCGCAGCGCGGGCGGCGCGTTGGTCAGTTCTATTTGAGAAAACACGCACAGCCGGTTGTCTATATTGATAATTTTCGTGACCCGCTAAGGTTTGAAGCGACCGCGTACTCGCTCGAGAGTGAAAGTGCGTGGAAACCGCTGTGGCTGAGATTGCTTTCGGTGTTGGGCTTTAAGGACTAAAACCCGCCCCCTCGCGGCGCGCAGCACGTTCGTCGCGCACGCAGCAAAGAGCGCAGGAGAGTTCGTCTCTCCGCTTACTCGCCTCCCTTGTACACCCTGCCCTCCTTCATCACGAACTGTACGTGTTCGAGTTCGCGGATGTCGGCGAGCGGATCGCCGTTCACGGCGATGATATCGGCCGACTTACCGGCCGTGACCGAGCCAAACAGCTCCGAGTGGCCGATGAGATCCGCGGCGTTCACCGTCGCCGATTGAATCGCCTGCATCGGCGTCATCCCGTACTTCACCATGAAGGCGAACTGCCGCGCGTTGATGCCGTGCGGGCAGACGCCGGCGTCGGTGCCGAAGGTCATCTTGGCGCCGGCGCGCACCGCCTTGGTGAAATTGCGCCGCTGCGCCTCCGCCAGGTCGCGGTCGTGCTGCAGGAAGTCGGCCGGCGTGTCCGCGGACGACTGAATGCACTCCTCGTCGTAGATGTCCATGTCGAGATAGGTGCCATGCTGCTTGGCGAGCGCGATGCCTTCATCGTCGATGAGCGTCGCATGCTCGATCGACGCGACGCCGGCGCGAATCGCGTTCTTGATGCCTTCCGCCGCATGTGCGTGCGCTTCGACGCGCAGGCCGAAGCTGGCGGCTTCCTCGACGGCGGCGCGCAGCTCCTCGGGCGTAAACTCGATGGACTTCGGATTGCTGCCGTGAGTGAGCACGGCGCCGGTGGAAAGGACCTTGATATGGTCGGCGCCGCGGTGCGCGAGCTCGCGAATCCTCTGGCGAACTTCCCAGGGACTGTTTGCCTCGCCGTAGCGCAGATCCAACGGCAGCTGGATATCCGGCGACAGGCCGGTCATGGCACCGGCGCCCTGGCTGATGGTGACGTAGGCACCCGCCACATACATGCGCGGTCCGATGATGATGCCGCGTGCGATGGCGTCGCGCATGGCCACATCGTTCAAGGCCCGGTAGACGCCGACGTCGCGCACCGTGGTGAAGCCGGCGAGCAGCGTGACCCGCGCGTTGGGGATGGCCGCGTAGGCGGTTTCCACCGCCGTCCTCTGCAGAACCGTGAGAGGCTCCGCGTCGGCGAGGTCTGCAAGGTGGGTGTGACAGTCGATGAGCCCGGGAAGGACGGTCATCCTCGACAGATCGATGACCTTGGCCCCATCGGGGATGGTCACATTGGCGCCGACAGCCTCGATTTTCGTGCCGCGAACGACGATGATCTGGTTCGCAAGGACGCGGCCCGACTGTACGTCGACGAACTTGCCGGCACGGATGGCGGTCACGGTGTCGGGCGTCACCGACGCGGGCGTCACGGACGTCACGGACGTCACGGGCGTCACAGGCGTACCGAGCCCCGCGGGCGCCGCGGACTCCGCTGGAGCCGCGGACCCGGCGCTCGAAGCGGAGGAAGCTGGCTCGGCCCCGCAGATCAGCGGCGCCAGGCACGTCAGCGCTACCAGGCATGTCGAGGGAACGAGAGACAGGTAACGCGCTGCGGACGATATTTTATTGCGCACGAATGGGTCCTTTGGAGCGGGTGATGCGATTGAGCTCTCGTCCGATGATACTATTTTTCGATCGTTCAAGTAGTGGCAGCGCCTGCCCTCCGGGCGGCGGGCGGCGGCCTAGCTTGCAGGGGACAAGATTCTGCAGGTCATTTTCGCTACCATGAGCGCCTCCTGCGAGTGAGGATTCAACGATGAGCGATCTTTCTGAATTTCCGATCACCCAGAAATGGCCCCCCAAGCATCCCAACCGGCTGCAGCTCTATTCGCTGCCGACCCCGAACGGCGTCAAGGTCTCGATCATGCTCGAAGAGATCGGACTGCCCTATGAGCCGCACCTGGTCAGCTTCGAGACCAACGACCAGATGTCGCCGGAGTTTCTCTCGCTCAGTCCCAACAACAAGATCCCGGCCATTCTCGATCCCAACGGTCCGGGCGGCAGGCCGCTGCCGCTATTCGAGTCGGGCGCCATTCTCATCTATCTGGGCGAGAAGAGCGGGCAGCTTCTGCCGCAGGATCCGGCCGGCCGCTACCAAACCATTCAGTGGCTGATGTTTCAGATGGGCGGCATCGGTCCCATGTTCGGCCAGGTAGGGTTCTTCTCTAAATTCGCGGGCAAGGCCTACGAGGACAAGCGTCCGCGGGACCGTTATGTCGCCGAAGCGAAGCGTCTGCTCGGAGTGCTCGAGCGCCGGCTCGCGGATCGCGCCTGGATCATGGGCGAGGCCTATACGATCGCCGACATCGCGACCTTCCCCTGGATCCGCAACCTCATCGGCTTCTACGAAGCGGGCGGGCTAGTGGGTATCGCGGATTTCCCGCATGTCACGCGGGTGCTGGAGGCATTCGTGGCGCGTCCGGCAGTGGCCCGGGGACTCGATATCCCCAAGAGGATCTCGAGCTAACTCGCGCGGCGCAGCCGGCGCCGGACCGCGCCCTGCAGCTCCTTGAGCTCCTCGATATGCAGTGCGGTGCCGCAGGCGGCAAATACCAGAGCGCCCACGACGACCGTCCCGAGAAGGGCGCCGAGCTTGCTCAAGAATGCCTGGGTTTCCCACGAGGCGAGCAGCCAATGAGACGAGGCGGCGCACACCGCAATCAGCGCGGCCGACGCGACCGCTACTTTCCCCAGCAGCATGAACAGGCGGCGCGTCTCGAGGCCGTTCAGGTGCCGGCGCATCAGCGCGTACAGCAGCAGGAAATTGAACGTCGCGATGCAGCCGGTGGAGAAGGCGAGGCCGCGATATCCCCATCCCAGGCGGAAGGTGAATATCCAATTCAGCAAGAGATTGAGCGCCACCGCGAGGAAGCTCACCAGCATCGGGGTCTTGCGCCGGTCGAGCGCGTAGAAGGCGTTCACCAGCACCTTGAGCGCGGCGTACCCGGCAAGCCCGATGGCGTAGTAGCGCAGCGCGGCCGCGGCCTGTGCCGCCTGATAGGCATTGAATTTCCCGTGCTGGTATAGCACCGAAATGATCGGTTCGGCGAGCATGATCAGCCCGACCGTCGAGGGGATGGTCAGCAGAAGCGCCAGGCGCATCGCGCGCGCGAGCTCGGCGCGAAACCCGCTCATTTGACCCGCCACCACCAGCCGCGACAGCAGCGGCAGCGTCACGGTGCCTAGCGCGACGCCGAACAGCCCCAACGGCAGCTGCATCAGCCGAAACGCGATGGAGAGCCAGAAGATCGGACCGTCCCCGAGTGTCGAGGCAAACATTGAATTGATCAGTACGTTGAATTGCGTGGTGCTGGCGGCGATCACCGAGGGGCCCATGAGCAGCAAGATCGCCTTCACGCCGGTGTCCCGCCAGCGAAAATCGGGGTGGAACCGGTATCCAAGCCGCGCGAGCGACGGCAATTGAACACCGAGCTGCAGCGCGCCGCCGATGACGGTGGCCGCGCCCAATCCGATGAGCGCGCGCGGACCGAAGTGCGGGTCGATCCAGAAGCCGAGAGTCACCCCGCCGACGATCGACCCGATATTGAAGAAGCTCGAGGCCATCGCCGGCATTCCGAAAACGCTCTTGGAATTGAGCATCCCCATCACCAAGGCGGCGAGAGACACCAGCAGAATGAACGGAAACATGATGCGGGTCAGCTGCGCGGTCAGGGCTGCCTTCTCCGGACCGAAGCCCGGCGCCAGCGTCGCCACCAGCTGCACGGAGAACACCATGCCGGCGACGCACAATACGCCCAGCACCACGGCCGTCAATGTGGCCACTTTGTTCGCGAGACGCCATGCGGCCTCATCACCGCCGCGCGCGATGGTCTTGCTGAACGTGGTGACGAATGCCGTCGACAGCGCGCCTTCGGCGAACAGATCGCGCAGCAGGTTCGGAATGCGAAACGCCGCCGTAAAGGCGTCCATCGCGCCTCCGCCGCCGAACAGTGCCGCAAAGATCTGCTCCCGCGCCAGCCCGAGCAGACGGCTGCACATCACCGCGAGGCCAATGATCCCCGCCGCCTTGGTGTTCAGCTTCTCGGTGCGCTCGTCCATGGAGGAGGCGGCGGCGGGACTCGGTGACGGCTCGTTCATTTGGCAGGCAGCTTACCTAAGGCCGGGCACCGCGTCGTGGCGATCCTCAACGCTGGCCGGGCACCGCGTCGGGGCGATCCTCACCGCTTGCCGGACACCGCGTCGTGGCGATCCCAACCGCTGACAGGGCACCGCATCGTGGCGATCCTCACCGCTGGCCGGGCGGCTCATTGCGCCGATCCTCGCCGCGCTCGTCACGTCGTGGCGATCATCCCCACGACCGTGATGGCCATCACCGCGGTTGCCACCCAGCCCAGGCGGCGCAGCCGCGGCCGGATCACGAAACGCCCCATGATGTCTTCGCGCGAGGCGAGCAGCATCATGATCGCCATGATGGGGACGGCGATGACGCCGTTGATCTCGGCGCTCCAGACGAGAGCGCGCATCGGATCCAGATGCGTGAAGTTCAATGCCACGCCGCCCACCGTCGCGATGGCGATGATGGCATAGAATTCCAGGGCTTCGTGCAGCTTCATGTCCAGTCCGGACTGCCAGTCGAAGCTCTCCGTCACCGCATAGGCGGCCGATCCCGCGAGAACCGGCACGGCCAGCATTCCCGTGCCGATGATCCCTAAGCTGAACAGCAGAAACGTCGTCTGTCCACCGAGCGGCCGCAGCGCTTCGGCGGCCTGCGCGGACGTCTGTATGTCGCCCACGCCTGCCGCATGCAATGTCGCCGCGGTGCTCAGGATGATGAAGAACGCGATCAGGTTCGAAAAGCCCATCCCGATGTAGGTGTCCCAGCGGATGCGCCGCAAGTGCTGACGCGCCACCTCGGCGGCATGCGGCAGCAGCGAACCGCCGCCGCGACGGGCGGTGACGGCGCGCAGGTCTTCCATCTCCTGTGCGGCCTGCCAGAAGAACAAGTACGGGCTGATCGTGGTGCCGAAGACCGCCACGATCATGGTGATGGTGTCGTGATCGAGAACGAGCCGCGGCATGACCATCTCGGACACCACCGCTGCCCAATGTACGTGCACGGTGAATATCACCGCGACGTAGGACAGCAGCGCGAGGGTGAGCCACTTCAAATAGCTCACGTAGTCCGCGTAGCGCAAAAATACCTGCAGCCCCAGGCACAGCACGCCGAACCCCACCGAATACAGGTGCGCCGAGCCCCCGAGCAGCAAACGCAGCGCCTCGCCCATCGCCGCGATGTCCGCCGCAATGTTGATCGTATTCGCGATCAGCAGCAGGCCGACGATGCCGTACAGCACGGAGCGCGGGTAGACCGCCTTGACGTTGGCCGCCAGACCCCGGCCCGTGATGCAGCCGAGGCGCGCGCTGACCATCTGGATGCCCACCATCAGAGGGTAGGTGAACAGCACGGTCCACAACATGCTGTAGCCGAACTGCGCGCCGGCCTGGGAATAGGTGGCGATGCCGCTGGGATCGTCGTCGGCGGCCCCGGTGATGAGGCCCGGTCCCAACTGCTTCACCCGCGGATCTTCAGTAATGCTCTTGAAGAGATTGACCATCGCCACCCCTGAAAACAGGCGCGCGGGACGATAGACCGCCGCCGCAGAGGTGTAAAGCAGAAATTGTCAGGAGCCTGCGGCTGCAGCAGGCTCCTCATTGGCCAGGCTAGCCGACGGCCGCGGCCTTGGCCTTCGCCACCTCCGCGATGACTTCGTCCGCGACCTGACGCGGCACCGGCTCATAGTGCGAAAACTCCATCGTATAGGACGCCCGGCCGCTGGTCATTCCGCGCAGCTGGCCGATGTAGCCGAACATTTCCGACAGCGGCACGTTCGCCACCACGGCGATGTTGGTGCCACGCTCGAGCTGATCCTGGATGGCGCCGCGGCGGCGGTTGATGTCGCCGATCACGTCGCCGAGATAGTCGCCCGGCGTGACCGTTTCGACCTTCATCACCGGCTCGAGCAGAATGGGGCCGGCCTTGCGGATGGCTTCGCGGAAGCACGCCTTGGCGGCGATTTCGAAGGTCAGCGCGTTGGAATCGACGTCGTGGAAGCTGCCATCGATCAGCGTCGCGCGGAAATCCACCGTCGGATAATGGGCGAGCACCCCGTCCTCTTTTTGGATCTTCAGGCCCTTCTCGACCGAGGGGACGAACTCCCTCGGCACCGAACCGCCGACCGTTTCGTCGACGAACTCGAAGCCTGCGCTTCGCGGCAGCGGCTCGAACACTATCCACACTTCGGCGAATTGGCCGGATCCGCCGGTTTGCTTCTTGTGGATGTACTGTTCGGTCAGCTTCTTGGTAAACGTCTCGCGATAAGCGACCTGCGGCTCTCCCATGGTGCCCTCGACCCCGAATTCGGTGCGCATACGGTCCAGCGTCACCTCCAGATGCAGCTCACCCATCCCGCGCAGGATGGTCTGGCCCGTTTCGCGATCGGTTTCCAGGTGCAGCGAGGGATCGGCGCGGACCATCTTGCCGAGCGCGGCGCCGAATTTCTCCTGCTCGGCCTTGAGCTTGGATTTCACCGACACGCTGATGACGGGGTCCGGAAAGCGCATGCGCTCGAGAACCACCGGATTGGCGGCGTCGCACAGCGTGTCGCCGGTCTCGGTGTCGGCCAGGGACACCAGCGCGATGATGTCGCCGGCGCGCGCCTCTTCGACCGGATTGGCCTCCTTGGCGAACATCTCGACCATGCGGCCGATCTTTTCACGCTTGCCGCGCGTGGAGTTCTGAACCGAGGCGCCCTTGGTCAACACGCCGGAGTATACGCGGATGAACGTGAGAGCGCCGTAGGCATCGTTGATCACCTTGAACGCCAGCGCCGAGAAAGGCTCATCGTCCGAGCACTTGCGCTCGCCGATGGGCTCGCCGTCGGCATCGACCGTCTTGATGGAGGCAACATCGGTCGGGGCCGGCATGTAGTCGACGACTGCGTCCAGCACCTGCTGCACGCCCTTGTTCTTGTACGATGAGCCGCACAGGATCACCGTGAACGCGGAATGCAGGGTGCCCTTGCGCAGCGCCCGCCGCAGCACGTCGCCCGACGGAACGGTACCGTGCGTGAGATAGGCTTCCATGGCCTCGTCGTCCTGCTCGAGGCAGGTGTCGACCAGCTCGGTGCGGTACTTCTGGACGTCTTCCAGGAGCCTTCGATCGCTCGGCGTGGTGATGTGCAGCTTGTCGGCGAGATCCGCGGTCACCTCCAGGCTCTGCCACTGGGCGTCCTTGTCGTCCGAATCCCAAACCAGGGCCTTCATCTCGACCAGATCGACCATGCCCTTGAAATTCTCCTCCGATCCGATCGGAATCTGCACGGGCAGCGGGCGCGCGCCCAGACGCTTCTTGATCATATCCACGCAGCGCAAAAAATTCGCGCCGCTGCGATCCATTTTGTTCACATAACAGATGCGCGGCACGCCGTAGTTGTCGGCCAGGCGCCAATTGGTCTCCGACTGCGGCTCGACGCCGGCGACCCCATCGAACACGACGACCGCCCCGTCAAGCACCCGCAGCGAGCGGTTGACCTCGATGGTGAAATCGACGTGTCCCGGTGTATCGATGAGATTTATTTTCTTGTCGCGCCAAAAGGCGGACACCGCCGCGCTTTGAATCGTGATGCCGCGCTTCTGCTCCTGCTCCAGATAGTCCGTGGTCGTCGAGGTTTTCAGATCCTTCGTATCGTGAATGTCGATGATCGTGTGCTTGCGGCCCGTGTAGTACAGGATGCGCTCGGTCGTCGTGGTCTTGCCGGCGTCGACGTGGGCGATGATGCCGATATTGCGGATATCGGAAAGGGGCGTGGTGCGGGGCATGGCGAAGTTCCGTAATGAAATGGGGCCTGGTTGGCCGGCGTCAAAACCGCATATTCTGACACGGCGCGAGCCTACGTGTCTAAGCAATCACGGTGGGCGCCGCGATGGCGCGCTGCGGTGGCTCGGGGTGGCAGCCCGGGTCCGAGTGGCAGCCCCGGACGGCGCCCCGCGCTACTTGACGCTGTAGCCGCGGCCCTCGAGGCAGGCAGCCTGAGCTCGCGTGTAATCCGAGCGTTTGGCGGGCGCCGCCTGCGACGCGCCCAGCGTCGGGTCAAAGCCGGTTTGAGTCACGGCCCAGTGATGGCACTCGAACTTGTCCTTCGCCAGCTGCTCCGGGCTCTGGCCGTTCTTTGGATATGCGATCAGTTCCGAGGCGCCCGGCGCCTGCGCCGCGCTCTGGTCGAGCACCTCCGGCGGCGGACTCACCGTTTCGTACTGATTGACGCTGCCATCCCAGACATAGTAGGTGTTGTCGGCGTAATAGTAAGGGATGCCGTCCCACCAAATGGTCGAGTAGTACAGCGGCAACGTCGCAAAGTACAAGCCCAATCCGAGGCCGCCCCAGCCCCACGGGCCGTAACCCCAGCCCCATCCGCCCCGCCAGCCGTAACCGCCCCGCCAACCCCCGCCCCCGCGATACCCGCCGTAGGCGCCGCCGTGGCCCGCGACGGCCCCCGCATGGCCGCCGCCGCCCGCGTGCTGCGCGAACGCGGATACATTCATCGCCAGCGCGGCGATGACGCCGCAGAGAATGAGGGAAAGCGAACGTGTGGGACTTTTCATAACATCACCGCCGGCCAGACGCTGAATCATCATTATATAAGACTCCACGATTAAGACTCCACGATCGCCGCGCAGTTCAAAAAATAGCGTCAGCCCCCAGCTGGTCCGCCCGGCCGGCCAGGTCGATGGCGCGAGTCCAGACTTCGACGTCCACAAATCGATACCCACGCCGGCGGCGAATACGGCGGGCCACATTCCTCGTCCCCAACGGATGCATGCGGCCACCGACCGCCGGCCAACAGCGGCGGCGTCGGCTGTACACCGGCGCTCGGCAGCATGAAACCGACGGCACCGGCCGTGAACACGCCGGAGAACGTGACCGACCGCCTGGTGGCGGATACGGGATCGAAAGTGACGCTCATGATCGCAATCTACGACTTATGCGGGCGGTTCCCGCGCGCCGCATCCCCGCATACACTATGCGCCGACACCGAATCATTCACCAAGGACTCCTTGCATGCGCGCGTTGCTCGTTCCGGCCTTCATCACGGCCCTGGCCCTCGCGCCCGCGACCGCCGCCGTTGCGGAAGGATTCCCGGCGGCCAAACCGGAGGCGGTCGGCATGTCGGGCGAGCGTCTCCTGCGGCTGCGCGATGGAATGAAGAGTCTCGTGGAGCAGGGGCGCATCGCCGGGGTCGTGACCCTGGTGGCGCGTCACGGCAAGGTGGTCGAGTTCGACGCGTCGGGCAAACGCGACATCGCGGCCGGTCTTCCCATGCAAAAGGACAGTATTTTCCGCATCTACTCCATGAGCAAGCCCATCACCGGCGTCGCCATGATGATGTTGTTCGAAGAAGGCCGCTGGCAGCTCAACGATCCGGTGGCGAAATACATTCCGGAGTTCGCCGGACTCAAGGTTTTCGGCACGGATGCCGGCGGCAACATGGTGCTGAAGGACCCGATCCATCCGCTGACGATGCTCGAATTGATGTCGCATACCGGCGGATTCACCTATGGATACTTCAGCAACACCCCGGTCGACAAGCTGCAGCGCGAAGCGGATGTCCTCAATGTCGACAACACCCTGGACGAGATGATCAAGCGCGTCGCGAAATTGCCGTTGAACGCGCAGCCGGGCAGCGAATGGCATTACAGTATTTCCGTCGACATTCAGGGCTACATCGTGCAGAAGCTCTCCGGCATGCCGTTCGAGGAATTCCTGGAGAAGCGCATATTCAAGCCGCTCAAGATGGCCGATACCGGCTTCTATGTTCCGGCCGACAAGCTCAAGCGCCTTGCGGAGTTCTATAACTACGACAAGGACGGCGGGCTGGCTGTGCAACGGGGCGGCATCAACCACGACTTCTCCGCCAGGCCCGCGCTCTCATCCGGCGGCGGCGGCCTGGTTTCCACGGCGACCGACTACCTGCGCTTCTGTCAAATGCTGTTGAACGGCGGCCAGCTCGACGGGGCGCGCCTGCTCTCGCCGCGCACGGTGGAGCTGATGCGCACCAATGTGCTGCCGCCGGGCATGCCCATCCTCTCGCCCGGCGCGGGATTCGGCCTCGATTTCGCGGT
>Ga0181537_10002696_pt1 | contig 15474 bp, 14 predicted proteins | sample PEATcosm2014_Bin_39_FD_119765 | JGI IMG/M metagenome (GOLD analysis project Ga0181537, IMG submission 119765) | Peatland microbial communities from MTU Mesocosm Facility, Houghton, MI, USA - PEATcosm2014_Bin23_10_metaG | ecosystem: Environmental > Terrestrial > Soil > Wetlands > Peat | place... | reverse complement strand
GGCTCCGTGATCCGCAATCACCAGACCGCGTTCGACCAGACTCTCCAGCCCGGCCTTCACCTCAGCGGGCGTCGGATGCACGGAAAGATCGATCAACCACCAGTCCGTTATTCCTTCCAACGTATCTTTGGCGCCGGGATGCAGTCTCAGATAACGGAGAATGTTGGCGTCGATGGCCAACTTTATCCTTTCTGATTTGGTTTCGCCGATTCTTCAAAGGAAGGCCTAGCAACGAGTGTGCCACGATAAAAACGCGGGTGATTTGCAAGCAACCTCGACCAACCCGGACGAATTTACCCTTGTGGTCCAATGGCTCCGAAGTCGCGCGGGCCCGGGGCATGGGATTCCCGGTCGGACAATTTTGTCCTACAGCAAACGGACATTGTCCGGCAGCGGCCGGACGCCCGGCGCGGCAGAAGCCGTGGCAAGGTTGTGCTTGCGGAGCAACTGCCAAAAGGCGCGCCGATCCTTGCCGGCGGCCCTGGCTGCCCGGGTAATGTTGCCCTGGTGGCTGGCCAGCAGCCGCTGAAGATAGTCCCTCTCAAAATCCGAGATGACGCGGGACTTGAGTTGTTTGAAGGAGGAAGACTCCGCGAGGCCCGGCGCCATCGGCAGGACAATGTCCCCGCTGTGAATAGTGCTTTGCTCGCAGAGGACCACGGCCCGTTGGATGACATTTTCCAGTTCGCGAACGTTTCCCGGCCAGTCGTAGCACATGAGCTTCTGACGGGCGGCCAACGAGATTTCCAGCGGGGGCCGGCGTGCTGCCTGGCAGCACTTGCTGACGAAATGCTTGGCCAGCAGGGGAATGTCGCCTTTCCGCTCGCGCAAGGGCGGCAGCTTCAGCGTGAGGACATTAATGCGGTAAAACAAGTCCGACCGGAATTTTCCGGCGCGGATCGCCTCCTCGATCTCGGTGTTCGAGGCGGCGACCACCCGGATGTCGGCCTCGTGGATTTCGCGCGAGCCCAGCGGCCGGTAAGTGCGGTCTTGAAGGAACCGCAGCAGCTTGACCTGGGTCTGGAGCGGCAGGGAGTCAATCTCGTCGAGAAAAAGCGTTCCTCCGTCGGCATCATGAATCAACCCGCGGGCGGAGGAGGTTGCCCCCGTGAATGCCCCCCGCTCGTGCCCGAACAGCTCGTTTTCCACCAGCTCGGCCGGGATGGCCCCGCAGTTGACCGGGATGAACGGCCGGCTTGCCCGGGGACTGAGATAGTGGAGCGCGCGCGCGAGCATCTCCTTGCCGGTGCCGGTTTCCCCGGTGATAAAGACGCTGGCGTCGCAGCGGGCCAGCTTTGGGATGAGTTTGATGACCTCGGTCAGGGCCGGACTTTCCCCGACGAACTGGTTCAACCCGAGCCGCTCTTTCAACTGGCCGATCGGCGAGGCGCTCTCGCTCATCATCGGCTGCAAACGTCTTAACCGGGGAAGGAAATCATGTGCCTGAAGCGGACGCACCGCGAAATCCGTCGCGCCCAGTTCGAGCATGGCAAATACATCCTCGGGCCTTGTGGAGTCCAGCACCGCCATTACGGAAACATCGCGGAATTGGTTGCAGACCAGCCTGAGGACGGGCCCGGCATGGGGATGGGCGGATTGTATCACACCCAGCACAACCACCGACGGCGAAATGCGGGCCTGAACGTCGCGTAATATCAGGCCGTAATCGACGCCGCCGGCCGCGGGCAGCACCTCCTCTTGAATCTGAAATTCGCCACCCAGGCCCAGGCCCAGGATGGATTGCACATCCGACCTCAGCCTGAAATCACCCTCAAAGGTCAGCAGCAAGGTTGTCCCGCGTCCCATAGTTACCGACCCTTTCAATCTGTTACGACCTCATGTTTGGAGTTGCGTCCGTGCAACTCTGCGCGAGCCTGCCGCAAACAAGCTTATCGCGCAAGTGCGATGGCGGTAATCTTAAATAACGCCGCAGTTGCCGGAGGCAGATTGCAATATTTTATGGCTTTCAACTTCCAAGGCCTCTGACATCCGTTCGTCAATCAGTCAATGTCGAAAAACGAAAACAACCAAGCTATCTGAACAACACTAGTATGACAAATCTGCTTAGGCGGGATTGGAACATGGTTACCGCGCGACCATTTGTAAAGAGGAAAATGAACGAGGGTGTGACGTATAATATACCGCGGACCGGTGAGCGATCCATCTTCCTCTCCTGAGCAATGCCGTCAGCAGTTTCATCCACACACTTTCCGGGCCTATGTGCAACGCAATACTATGCGTCGGGCCTACTTTTCTGCAGACTAAAACATCCTTCGAAAACCAAACTCATGAAATTCTGAAAAACGGAATGGCCCTATCTCAACGTTTTCCCGTAAATTTCTTCAAGTGCCGGTATTCGACCATACTTTTTAACCATCGCCTCAACGTCGTACGTGGCATACACAAGACCTTCTTGCGTAATGTTCGGGAGGACGATGTTGAAATCTTTGACCGTGTCCGGCATCGCTTCCTTGACCAGGTTCATATTGGCCGTCGTGCATCTGGGACCAACAGAAATGCTGACTGCGTGACCATCCTTGATCAGCCGCCGCACCATGTTGGAGCCCATCCGGCCCAAGCCAATCATCCCAAGCTGCATGGTTGATTTGTTACTCATGTCGTTAAAATCTCCAAACATCGCCACTGTTCTTTTGTTTTTGTCACTGCTGGCACTTTAAGGTCTTGCTGAGCCTTTGCCATGGGGTGAAGACCCCATGGAGCCAGGATGGAGAATCGGATAATCTTTGCATTATGAGCGCGCCCGCAATTTGCGGTGCCGATATATGAAAGAACCATCAACGGAGACAATCAAATGAAACAAAACCGGTCTTTTGCAGTATTGATATTCGTCGTAATTTTGGGAATTGGCGCGGCATTGGGGTACGCCAGGTTTAGGATTGGGGATAACTTGGGAGCTGGCTGCCTTGGCGGCGGCGCCTTTGTTCTGGCCTTGGTCGTTGCATCCGCCATTCAAGTCGCCGATCAGTGGGACCGGGCGGTGATCTTGCGATTGGGTCACTTCCACGCCCTCAAGGGGCCGGGATTGTTTTTCATCATTCCGGTTTTGGATGCGATTCCTTACTGGATTGACACCCGCGTCATCACGACCGGTTTCAAAGCGGAAAAAACGCTTACCAAAGATACCGTGCCAGTGGATGTGGACGCCGTACTGTTCTGGAAAGTCGTGGATCCGAAGAAGGCGGCCCTGGATGTGGCGGATTACCAAAGCGCCATCAGTTGGGCCTCGCAAACCGCCCTGCGTGATGTGATCGGCAAGACCATGCTTTCGGACATGCTGGAAGGCCGGGACAAAATCAGCAGTGTGCTGCAAAAGATCATTGATGAGCGGACGGAACCCTGGGGCATCAATGTCATTTCCGTGGAGGTGAAGGATGTTTTGATTCCTTCAGGTTTGGAGGACGCGATGTCCATGCAGGCGCAGGCGGAGAGGGAGCGACAGGCCAGGGTGATCCTGGGTGATGCCGAGCGGCAGATAGCGGAGAAATTTGCCGAAGCAGGCAAGAGCTACGAGCACAATCCCATTGCCTTTCATTTGCGGGCCATGAACATGCTGTATGAGGGGTTGAAGGAGAATGCCACGATTGTCATCGTGCCGAGCACCGCCGTGGAATCCATGCAACTCGGAGGGCTCGCCGGCATGACAGCGCTGACGATGGGTCTGGGCCAGGAACGCGCCAACGGACATAAGGATGGCGAACTCAAGGCGCAAACGGATGGTGCAAGTCTTGCCAAGGAACTGCCCAACCGCGCCTAGCCAGGGACACTTGAACCCCATTAGTAAACACGCTTGAACCGCTGATATACCCGGAGGTGAAACTTATGAGTGCAACGCCAATACGAGACGAAAATGCTTTCGACGCGCCCGTGAATGCGGTGATCATTTACGACAAATTTGATTTCGCAGCGAATGCAAATGCGATGCTGGAGCATGCGGCACATCGAACGGACGAACCCATGCATTGGAGCGTCAAGCCGTGGCGCGTGGATATGCTGGAGCTTCCGCCAGCAGCCGAGGCGGCGCTGGTGGAAGCGGCGGATGCGCACCTGATTGTCCTTGCAGTGCGCGAGGTTCAATCCCTTTTGCCCTGGCTGATGGATTGGCTGGAGCGTTGGGCCGCGCGCAGGCGGATTCAGGAGGCCGCCTTGGCCGTGTGGGTTGGAGGATGCGCCGGCACACGCCTGGCGCAAGTGACACTCAAGTTGTCGCAGTTTGCCGGACACCATGGCTTGAGCCTTATATTTAACGACAACACGCTGTTCGAGGACAAATCCTCGATGGTAGCGAGCGACCTGCAGCAACATGAAGTTTCCTTGACCCCGATGCTCGAGCATATCCCAGAGCTGCCAGAGTGCGGCAAAAATCTGAATCGGGGCGAAAACGATTGAGCCCCGTCTTCGCTATTACTTCGAAGCGGGACTTCGGTGTCCCCACAACCGAGAAGGTAATCATGAACAAAAACTTCATTGAATTAAACGAGGCGAATTTCGACCGGGAAGTACTCAATGCCATGCAACCCGTGCTGGTCGAGTTTTGGGCCGGCTGGTCTGAATCGTGCAGGGACATGACGCCGATGCTTGAGTCCCTCGCCGGGGACGCCGCCGCGGCACTCAAAGTTGCCAGGGTAAACGTCGAGCACCATGAACAACTGACTGAGCGATACGGCGTGCGGGCCGTGCCCACCCTGCTCATTTTCAACCAAGGCGGAGTACGGGATCAGATCGTCGGACGAACCACCGAGCAGACCGTGCGCGAAAGATTGGAGCGATTCAGATGACATTTCAGGAGGCAAATCCAATAGCCCCCCAACCGCACCGAACCAAATGACGGCGAAGGTTGAAGGCTTCGATTCGCTGGCGGAGCTGGCGCTGGATCTGCGCTGGTCGTGGAATCATGCGACCGACGAGGTGTGGCGGCAGCTTGATGCTGCGCTTTGGGAGTCCACTCAAAACCCCTGGGTGGTCCTGCAGACTGTCTCGAAGGACAAACTCCAGGGCGTGCTGTCTGATCCTGCCTTTCGCAAAAAAATTGACGACCTGTTACGAACCAAGCGTGAGGCGGCGGAGACGCCCGCATGGTTTCAGAAAACTCATCCGCAGTCGCCCTTGAAGTGTGTCGCGTATTTCAGCATGGAGTACATGTTGAGCGAAGCACTGCCCATTTACTCGGGCGGCCTGGGCAATGTGGCCGGCGATCAACTCAAAGCCGCCAGTGACCTGGGTGTGCCCGTGGTCGGCGTGGGGCTGCTCTACCAACAAGGGTATTTTCGCCAGGTGATCGACAAGGACGGAGCGCAACAAGCCCTTTACCCGTACAACGACCCCGGCCAGTTGCCGATTACACCGTTGCGCCAACCCAACGGCGAGTGGTTGCGACTAGAGATCGCCCTGCCCGGGTACTCGGTCTGGCTGCGCGCGTGGCAGGTACAGGTCGGCCGGGTGAAACTTTACTTGTTGGACAGCAATGACGCGGCGAATTTTCCCGCTCATCGAGGCATCACCAGCGAGTTGTATGGTGGTGGTCCGGAGTTGCGCCTCAAACAAGAGATGCTGCTTGGAATTGGCGGCTGGCGATTGCTGGCGGCACTCGGTGTCAAGCCGGATGTGTGTCACTTGAATGAAGGGCATGCGGCCTTTGCCGTGCTGGAGCGCGCCCGCGATTTCATGGAGAAAAATGCACAGCCTTTTGAAGTGGCTCTGGCTGCCACGCGCGCAGGAAATCTTTTCACCACCCACACTGCGGTGGCTGCGGGATTTGATCGTTTCACTCCGGCTCTTATTGGGCAATACCTTGGCGGTTACGCGGAGAAGAAACTCGGAATTTCCCCCCACGACTTGCTGGCCTTGGGCCGCCAAAATCCTGATGACGCGACGGAAAACTTCAACATGGCCTATCTGGCCATTCGTGGCAGCGGGTCAGTCAATGGCGTGAGCCGCTTGCATGGAAAAGTCAGCCGCCATCTTTTCGAGTCGCTTTTCCCCCATTGGCCCGCGGACGAGGTGCCCGTTGGCCATGTGACAAACGGAGTTCACATGCCGACCTGGGACTCGGCGGCCGCTGATGACCTTTGGACGAAGACTTGCGGCAAAGACCGCTGGCTGGGAAAATCGGAAAAGTTGGAGCAGGACATTCGGCACGTCTCCGACGACAGCCTTTGGCAATTTCGCAGCGCCACGAGACAATCCCTGGTTGACTACGCCCGAGAGCGTTTGGCCCGGCACTACGCCGCAGGTGGCGCGTCGCCCGAGACGGTTGAAGAGACAAAGCATCTGTTTGATCCCAATGCTTTGACACTGGGTTTTGCACGGCGCTTCGCGACCTACAAAAGACCCAATTTGCTGCTGCACGACCCCGGGCGATTGCTGCGTCTACTAACCAACCCGCAGCGCCCGGTGCAACTCATCATTGCGGGCAAGGCCCACCCGGCGGATCTGGCGGGACAAGCCCTCATCCAGAAGTGGATTCAATTCATTCGCCGGCCGGAGGTTCGGCCTCATGCGGTTTTCCTGAGCGACTACGACATGCACCTGACCTCTCGCCTGGTGCAAGGCGTGGATGTCTGGCTCAACACGCCACAGCGGCCGTGGGAGGCGTGTGGGACCAGCGGCATGAAAGTGCTGGTCAACGGCGGCATTAATCTTTCGGAATTGGACGGCTGGTGGGCAGAAGCGTATGCGCCTGAAGTGGGCTGGGCGTTGGGCGACGGCCAGGAACATGGCAGTGATCCCTCTTGGGACGCGGCCGAAGCCGAGGCGCTTTACGAACGGCTTGAACGTGAGGTGATCCCCGAGTTTTATACCCGCAACGAGAAGGGCGTTCCCACGGCCTGGGTCGCGCGCATGCGTGAAAGCATGGCGCGGTTGACGCCGCGCTTCTCTGCCAACCGCGCCGTGTGCGAATACACCGAGCAACATTATCTCCCGGCGGCGATCGCCTGCCAAATGCGGGTGGCCAATAAAGGCGCCGTCGGCAAGCAAATGGTGGACTGGCATCACGCCGTGGAACAGAAATGGAGCACACTGCACTTCGGTCCCGTGAACGTGGAGACTCGCGACGGGAAACACATCATTGAAGTTCAAGTCGGTCTCCATGGCCTCGACCCCAAGGCGGTGCGGGTGGAGCTTTACGCCGACGGCATCAAAGGCAGTCCTCCCGTGCGGCAGGAAATGACCTGTCTTCACCCGCTGGCCAAGGAATCAGGCGGTTACGTTTATAGTGCTACCATGTCTGCGACTCGACCGGCTGCGGATTTTACAGCGCGAGTGATGCCGCGCTGCGACGGCGTCGCGATCCCGCTGGAAGACCCGCGAATCCTCTGGCAACGATAATCTCAGTGAAGCCAATAACATGAAAACTCCGATGGCATACATCATTGTGGCCGTGCCGTTTCACGCCGATGCCGCGACCCATGACGAACTGGCGCGGAAGGTGAACGAAAAATTGGACGCCGGGTACGAACTTTATGGCTCACCGTTTCTCAGTGAGGAGATGATGTATCAGGCAATGATGAAGACGAACCGCCAAGCTTCACCATTTCCGCCCCAATGAAAAAAGGAGCACCCATCTCGGCCTTGTTTGTGGACATCGGCGGCGTCCTGCTCAGCGACGACTGGGATCATCTTGCCCGCCGACGGGCGGCGAGGCACTTCAAACCGAATTGGACCGAGATGGAACAGCGGCACAGTCTGAACTTCAACATATACGACGAGAACAAGCTTGCGCTCGCGGAGGGCTTGGGAGTTCAGGGCATTCTTCATGCGGATTACAAATTTGCCTGCGCAAAACCGGCTTCGTCCGGAATGGAAATCGCACGATGAGCGAAAAATTATCGATCCTGACCATAAACGGCGGCTCTTCGAGCATCAAGTTCGCGCTGTATGAGGCGGTCAAACCGCTAAAGCGCGGGCTATACGGTACTGTTGATCGCATTGGCCTGAGCGGGACAAATCTGACATTTAATGAACCAACGAAGAAACAGCCGGCGAGCTTCAAACTCACCGCTGCCGATCACAAATCAGCGGCGAATTCCCTGATCGACTGGCTGGAAAAGCAAAATGATTTCGCGTCGGTCAAAGGCGTGGGACATCGCGTGGTTCATGGGATGAAACACACCGAGCCGGAGATTGTCACCCGGAAATTGCTGAAGGAGCTCTATCGCATCAGCCCGAACGACCCGGATCATCTGCCGCGCGAGATTGAATTGATTGAGACGTTCCGTGAGCGGCATCCGAAACTGCCGCAGGTGGCCTGCTTCGACACGGCGTTTCACCAGACCATGCCGCGCGTGGCCAAGTTGCTGCCGATTCCCCGCCGCTTCGACGACCAGGGCATTCAACGCTATGGCTTCCACGGTTTGTCCTACGCCTATCTGATGGAAGAACTCGTGCGTCTCGGCGACCGGGCGGCAACGAAGGGCCGCGTCATTCCCGCGCATCTTGGCAACGGTGCCAGCCTGGCCGCCGTGCGCGACGGCAAAAGCATGGACACCAGCATGGGCTTCACTCCTACAGCGGGATTGGTGATGAGCACGCGCTCGGGTGATTTGGACCCCGGCCTCGCGCCGTATCTGGCGCGCACCCAGCAGATGACCACGAGCCAGTTTTACAAAATGGTCAACCACGAGTCGGGCCTGCTTGGCGTGTTGGCGACCAGTTCTGATATGCGCGATTTGCTCTCACATGAGAAGAAGGACGTGCGGGCGGCGGAAGCTGTGGCGTTATTTTGTTATCAGGCAAGAAAGTGGATCGGCTCCTTCGCTGCCGCGCTTGGTGGATTCGACACGCTCGTCTTCGCCGGCGGCATCGGCGAAAACGCGCCGATTGTCCGCACCCGCATCTGCGCAGAGCTGAACTTTCTCGGCATTGAACTGGATAAGTCGCGTAATGCGAAAACTGAAGCGGTGATTTCCAAGAATTCCAGCCGCGTCACCGTGCGCGTCATTCGCACAAACGAAGAATTGATGATTGCACGTTCGGTGTGCCGCGTGCTCAGGCTCTCTCCACCACTGGTGGAAACAAGCCCCAGCGAGGCAACAGCACACTTTGTTCACCGTTCCCAGTCACCGCGTGGGGTGAACACCCCATGGCGGCGTGAAGGTCTCAGTGGTTAGTCTCGGACGCATGAAAATGAAACGGAAAGTGGATTCGACGCTGGGTGGATTTATCATGTCGGCATACCAGATATCGGGAGCGCGACGGGCTGAAAAGCTGTTGCGATTGATGTTCGAGGCACACTTGGTGGCATTTCGTACCCCGCAACTCTCATTGGCTCATTACTCGAAAAAAAGGCACGTATGAACAAGAATCACGGGCGGGCTGATCGGATCAAACTTTGGTTGGGGATCGTGCTGGTGTAATCCGGACAGCAATTGGACGCTGGTGCCGGATGAAGGCGTAAGCGCGGTGTCCGAGAACTAATTTCCGCCACGCATGGGCGGATTGACAGTACAAGGCCAATGGAAAATCAGGCAATCATTGCCACCGGATTAACCAAATGGTTTGGTGAAGGTGAGACCAAAAAGACAGCTGTGAACAGCGTCACGCTGGTCGCTCACTTTGGCGAAATGCTGTTCATTGTGGGCCCCTCCGGCAGCGGCAAAACCACGATGCTCAGCATGATCTCCGGCATTCTGCGCCCCAACGCCGGCAAAGTGGTTGTCAAAGGGGCCGACATCTGGGCTTGGAACAATGATCAACTGGCTGATTTCCGCCTCAACACCATTGGCTTTGTCTTCCAAGACTACCATCTGTTCCCGCGGCTGACGACGGCCGAGAATGTCGCGATACCGCTAATATTGAAGCAGCGCGACTGGAATGAATCCATCACCGAGGCAAGAAAGCACCTGGAGATTGTCGGCCTCAAGGACCGGGGCGAGATCCTGCCCGTGAAGCTCTCGGGCGGCGAACAACAGCGCGTGGCCATCGCGCGCGCTATCATCAGCCAGCCGGAGATATTGATTCTCGACGAACCGACCGCCTCGCTGGACGGCGACACCGGCAGGATGATCATCGCCTTTGTGAAGGAAAAAATACTCAACGAGAATCGTTGCATTCTGATTGTCACGCATGATGCGCGAATCAACGAATATGCCGACCGAATCATGCACATGGAAGATGGACGTCTAACCGCTTTCGACAAGGGCACAGAATGAACGAAACCGAGCCAAACCCTGGAGCCAATCCAGAAGCCAGGAGCGCGGGGCCCAAAACTGACGCCAAGGCGGTTGAACCCCGGCTCGAACCAACGCCCGCCAGGCCTGAACCCGAAGCCACGACCGAGACTATGCCTGGTGCCGAGGCCGGGAAACCGTCTGATTTGACCCCGCAACTCGTCCAGCGAGTCCATGATCTCTACGCCCAGTTGGGGCGCGAGGAAGTTCGGGCAGTCCTGGCTTGGGAGAGTGCGGGGAAGGGGCTTCAAGAAAATGAAACCAAGGCCGAACTCAGGCCTGGCGTCGACGCCGCGAAACCGGAGCCCGAAGCCAAAGTCACAGAAACCAAGGCTGAGCCCAAAGCGGAGGTGCTGAAGCCAGACTCCGCGGCAGCCGAACCCAAGCCTCAGGCCAAGGCAACCGGAACTCCGGCTGCGGTTAAAGCAGTCGAGCCCAAGTCTGGCAAAAGAGCGGCTGAGCCGACGCCAGACGCCAAAATGGCTGAGCCTGAATCTGGATCCGGCTCGAAATCAGCCAGGCCTAAAGCCGAATTCAGAAACAAGATCATATTTACACTTTCGATCCTGGGTTTGGCTGCCGCCCTGGTCGCCGCCTATTTCTTCGGCAGGCAGCGCCAGTCCCAGCCTCCGGTGTTTAAACCGGTTAGCAGCCCTTACACCTCGGCCATCTTTGCCAACGGCATTGTTGAAGGCGACGATCCAAGCGGCCAGAACATTAATATCTTTCCCCAAGTTTCCGGCCCAATCACCCAAATACTGGTGCATGAGGGTCAACAAGTTTTGGCTGGCACATTGTTGTTCACGATTGAAGATTCGGTGCAGCGGGCAAACACGGAACTGGCCGCCGCCAACCTGAAACTGGCCCGCGACCAGTATGACAAAGACCGCGCCTCCTATGACATGGACTCGAATTCCATCAGTAAGGACGCGCTCGATACGGCAGAAGACAGTGTTAATCAGTCGGCATCCGCCTTGAAGGCAGCCGAGGCACTCCGCCAATATTATTCGGTCAAGGCGCCGGTTGACGGAATCGTGCTGGCCGTCAACGCAGCGGTCGGCGGCTATATATCGTCGCAGGGTAACTACGACAGCTACACCGAACTGTTCGACCCGGTCGTGGTCATGTGCGGACCGCAAGACTATCTGGACGTGCGCTGTTTTGTGGATGAAATACTGGTATCGCAACTTCCCACGTCATTCCATATTCGCGCGCAGATGTCGCTTCGCGGATCTTACACCAACACGGTACCGCTGGAGTTTGTCCGGGTGCAGCCTTACGTCTCACCGAAGATCGAGCTCTCCAACGAGAAACAGGAGCAGGTGGATTTGCGGGTGCTGCCGGTGATCTTCCGGTTTGAGAAAAAGGACATCCCGGTCTATCCGGGCCAGTTGGTGGACGTCTATATCGGTTCGCAATAGCGCCCCATCAGCCCCGGCGGCAGTCAGCGCGAAGGCAATGAGCAACTTTCGAACATCAGGCAAGCGAGTCCCAGCCGTGGACAAGATAACGGCGACCGCCGGACGTCATGCAGACTGGCGAAAGGGCGGGACGCCATGAAATACAGCGGCATCCTGCGAATCGGCTTCAAGCTGCTGGTGAACGACAAGCCCAAGTTCACCGCGCTGTTGATCGGGATTACCTTCTCGGTATTCCTGATGTTGATCATGACGGCGATGTTCGCCGGCATCCTCAACCACTCAAGCTCAACGGTCACCAACATCGGCGCGGATATGTGGATCATGGATCCTTCGGTCAATACCCCCACCGGCCCAATCCCAATGCCCGATTACGTGCTGGACGTCGTGCGCAGCATGGATGGTGTGAGTTACGCGGTGCCGCTCTTCGTCGGCGGCGCGCTGGTCAAGCTCGCCAGTGGCGACTATCAATCGGTCACCGTTGTCGGTCTGGACGACGACAGCCTGTTTGGCCGTCCGGAGCTCGAGCAAGGGAACATTCTGGACATCTATAACGACAACTCGTTCCTGGCAGTTGATGATGCGGAATTCCCCAAGCTGGAGAACGCCAAGATTGGAACCTCGTTTGAACTCAACGATCACCGGGGCACGATTGTGGGCACCGCCAGGGTTGCCGTCAACGGACTCAACGGTGTGCCAACGCTCTACACCACCTATTACCGCGCGATCGAATACATTCCTTCGACGCGTTTCACCCTGTCCTATGTGCTGGTGGAGCCCAGGAGCGCGGCGGCCATTGCCGGGATCAAGCAACAGGTTGCCCAACTCGGTTACGTGGCGCTGACCAAGCAGGAATTCGACCAAAGCGTTGCCGACTACTACACCTACAAGACCGGTGTCGGCACCAACATCCTGTTGATGGTCGTAATCTCCTTCATTGTCGGGCTGTCCATTTCCGGCCAGACGTTTTACACGTTCATTCTCGAGAATCTGGAGAAATTTGGCGCGCTCAAAGCCATCGGCGCCAAGGGGCGCGAGCTGATTTATATGATCCTCTTCATGGCGACCTTTACCGCGCTGACCGGCTATGGTCTGGGCGTCGGCTTTGTGACGCTGATGATAATGGTCGCCCGATCCCGATTGCCCAACTACGCGGCCATGATCACCTTCTGGAACCTTGGCCTGGCCTTCGGGATGGTCGTGCTTATCGCCGGAATCTCAAGTTACGTCGGTGTGCGCAAGGTCCTCAAAATCGAGCCGTTCGACATCTTCAGGGGATAGCCATGAGTTTTTCAATCAAAACCATCAGCCCGCTGCACAAAATGGAAACCATAATCACAATGCTGGTGCTTGCATGCCTGATTATTTTCGCCGGTTGCAGCTTTGCGCCAAAGTATGCGCAACCGTCCGTCCAAACACCTGCTGCCTTCAAAGAATTGACGCCGGCGCAGGCCAGCGAAACGGATGGATGGAAAACCGCCGAGCCAAAGGACGATCTGATTCGCGGCCAGTGGTGGGAGGTGTTCGGCGACACCAATTTGAACACGCTGGAAGACCAGGTGGCCGGCTCCAACCAGAGCGTCGCCGCCGCGCTCGCCAATTTCCTTGCCGCGCGGGCCGTGGTGAAACAAGCCCGCTCGGAGTATTTCCCGACGGTGACCGCCGATCCTTCGGTCACGCGATCACGGTCGTCCTCGCCATCTTCATCCGGCCCATCGCCGAACCCTGCCACTTTCACCGAATACTCGCTGCCCTTTGACGCTTCCTGGGAATTGGATTTCTGGGGCCGCGTTCGCAACACGGTTAAAGCTAATTCGCTGGAAGCGCAAGCCACGCTGGCCGACCTTGGAAGCGTGCGTCTGACCGTTCAGGCGGAAGTGGCGGCGGATTATTTTGGGCTTCGCTTTCTGGATCTTCAAAAGCAGCTCTTGGATGCGTCGGCGTCGGCGGATCAGGAATCGTTAAGGCTGACCCAGGTCCAGCAGGGCGCGGGCCTAGCATCCGGCCAGGATATCGAGCTGGCCGAAACGCTGCTGGAAAACACGCGCGCGCAGGCCACCGACCTCGGCATTCAGCACGCGATGCTCGAACACGCCATCGCGATGCTCCTCGGCAAACCGGCTTCATCATTCTCCATCACCACGAATCTTCTGGCCGCAAACCCCGTCGCCATTCCCTTGAGTGTGCCGTCGCAACTCCTGGAACGACGTCCTGACATTGCCGCCGCCGAACGCCGCGTCGCCAAGGCAAACGCGCAGATCGGCGTGGCGCGGGCGGCGTATTATCCAACCATCACTTTGAGCGCCTCGGCCGGATACCAGAGCACGTCCATAGAAAATCTATTTTCCGGGCCGGGGCTGGTCTGGTCCGTCGGCGCGTCGCTCGCGCAAACTCTTTTCGATGGCGGATTGCGCCGGGCCGTCACCGAGCAGGCCCGGGCAATCTATCAGGGCACCGTTGCTAACTACCGTCAAACCGTGCTCACCGCCTTTGAAGAGGTCGAAGACGACCTTTCAACCCTGCGAATCCTGTCCGAGGAACTTTGCCAGCAAAATGCCGCCGTCGCATCGGCGCAACGCGGCCTGACGCTCGCCCAGGCACGCTGGAAATCCGGCCTGGACGATTACCTTGATGTGATTACGGCGCAAATCACCCTGTTGACCAATCAGCGGACGGCAATGAACCTTCAGGTGCAACAACTTACGGCGAGCGTGCAATTAATCAAATCACTGGGCGGCGGTTGGGATGTTTTGCTTGGAACGACAGCGGCCGTTCGTTGAGTGCGGCCTTGGGTGGGGAGAACACCCCATAGCGAAACCGCCCTCGCCGGCGCAACTTGAGTGTTGGCATCCGTGCTGATCACGGTGAAACCGATTTCTCCAAAGCACTGCCAACCGGACGCCGACAGCGAAAGCAAACGAAACGCAAAGAACGAAAGAATTATCATGCTAAACAAAGCGAAAACACTCCAGGGCTATTCATTGCAAAACACCGATGGGGAAACGATCGGAAAGGTAAAGGAGCTCTATTTCGATGACCAGCATTGGACCGTTCGCTATCTGGTCGCAGACACGGGAAACTGGCTCACGGGCCGGCAGGTGCTGATTTCTCCGTATGCGCTGGTTGCGATGAATCATGATCATCAAAATATCGTTCTCGATTTAACCAAAAAGCAGATCGAGGAGAGTCCCTCCTTGGACAGTGACAAGCCTGTCTCCCGCCAATTTGAACAGGCCTTTTACGGGCATTATTTATACCCGATGTATTGGGGCGGCCCATACAGTTGGGGGGCTTATCCCTACCCGATGCGCGACCGCGGACAATGGAAAAAATCCCCCCAGCCTGAAAAGGCAGGGGATCACCATTTGCGCAGCACCAACGGAGTGAGCGGTCATCACATCCAAGCCTTGGACGGAGAGATTGGCCACGTCGCGGATTTCATCATTGATGACGAAATGTGGGCGATCCGTTATCTCATTGTTGATACCCATAACTGGTGGCCGGGGAGAAAAGTTCTAGTTGCGCCGCAATGGATTGAGCGTGTGAGTTGGGGCGAGCGGAAAGTGTTTGTCAACCTGGATCGTGAAACCATCAGGCAATCACCGGAATACACCCGGGAATCTCTCATTACCCGGGACTACGAGATTGAGCTGCATGGCCATTACAATCGCAAAGGCTACTGGGTGGACGAACTGGTGAACAGTTAGCGCCAGCCTGAAAACACAAAGGGAAGTTGGTGAAGGAGCCTTCGCTGAAGGAAGTCTGTGAGACGGCGTCAGCCTCTCCGTGTTATTGGTTTCCAAGCCGGTGATGCCCGGCGATGCTTGGTGACTTAGTCGAGGCATCCTGGCTGGCGATCGAAATTGAGT
>Ga0181537_10002695_pt1 | contig 15475 bp, 17 predicted proteins | sample PEATcosm2014_Bin_39_FD_119765 | JGI IMG/M metagenome (GOLD analysis project Ga0181537, IMG submission 119765) | Peatland microbial communities from MTU Mesocosm Facility, Houghton, MI, USA - PEATcosm2014_Bin23_10_metaG | ecosystem: Environmental > Terrestrial > Soil > Wetlands > Peat | place... | reverse complement strand
TCGCCGACCGAGTTCTCGCCCTTCAGCACACAGCTCGGGTACTTCCACGTGATGGCGGATCCGGTTTCGACCTGCGTCCAGGAAATTTTCGAATTTCGGCCGCGGCACTCGCCGCGCTTGGTCACGAAGTTGTAAATGCCGCCAAGGCCGTTCTCATCGCCCGGATACCAGTTCTGCACCGTCGAATACTTGATCTGCGCATTGTCCAAGGCCACGAGTTCGACCACCGCGGCGTGCAATTGATTCTCATCGCGCATCGGCGCCGTGCAGCCCTCGAGATAGCTCACCGACGCGCCCTCGGCCGCGATGATCAGCGTGCGCTCGAACTGGCCGGTCTTGGCGGCGTTGATGCGAAAGTACGTCGACAATTCCATCGGGCAGCGTACGCCCGGCGGCACGTAGACGAAGGAACCGTCGGAGAACACCGCCGAATTGAGCGCCGCGAAGAAATTGTCGCCCGCCGGCACCACGGTGCCCAGGTAGCGCTGGATCAGCCGCGGGTAATCGCGCACCGCATCGGAGAAGGAGCAAAAAATGACGCCCGCCTTGCCCAGCTTCTCCTTGAAGGTCGTGGCGACGGAGACGCTGTCGAATACCGCATCGACCGCGACGCCGGCGAGGCGCGCACGTTCGTGCAGGGGGACGCCGAGTTTTGCGTAGGTCGCGAGCAGCTTCGGATCCACTTCCTCCAGGCTCTTCGGCGCATTCGCCGGCGGCCGCGGCGCCGAGTAATAAGAGATTTCCTGGTAATCGATGGGCTTGTAATGCACGTGCGCCCAGGTCGGTTCCTGCATCGTGAGCCAATGCCGATACGCCTTCAGGCGCCAGTCCAGCAGGAACTGCGGCTCGTTCTTCTTCCGCGAGATGGCGGTCACCACGTCTTCATCGAGTCCCGGCGGCAGACTGTCGGATTCGATGTCGGTGACGAAGCCATGCCGATATTTTTGGCCGAGGAGGGATTCAACGTCTTGAGATTTGCTAGACACGAGAGTTTCCAGTTGCCGTTACGCGGTAAACTTGAGGCCGACTGTCAGGTATTCACGCGGATGTCCGAGGCCAGATCCGCAATGCGCAGTGCCGGCGAATCCAGGCCCGCCAACTGGTGCAGCGTCACGTCCTCGAGCGCCCGGCGGATGGCGGCATTCACCCGCTGCCAGGCGCCGCTGACGCGGCACAACCGCTCGATCCCGCATTGGCTCGAGGCACCACTGCATTCGGTGATCGCGATGGGGCCCTCGAACACGTCCAAGATCTGCGCCGCGGTGATTTGATCGGGACGCCGTGCGAGCCGATAACCGCCCTGCGGGCCGCGCGAGGAAATCACCATGCCGGCGCGCTGCAATCCCTTCAGCACCTTGCTGACGGTGGGGCGGCTCAGCCGGGTACGCTCCGCCAGCTCCGCGGCGGCACGGTGGCGCCCGGGCTCTTGCGCCAGAGTCGCCAGCACGACGGTCGCGTAGTCGGTCAATTTGCCCATGCGCAGCATATGAAGCGATCCCCTGATCGAAACTTTATGTAGGACAAGTTTAGTCCTATTTAAATTGAAGATCCACCCCCGAGGATACCCAGATAGGGACACCCTTAAGGGACGGATGCAGGCTGATTTTGTTATTCTAAGGTGATTCTTCACCGCAGACGAGAGAGACCCGCGACACATGAACACACAAGAACTGAGTGCGACGGCGCACGCACTAGGCGCAAAAAATAAAGGCATTTTGGCGGCGGACGAGAGCAACAGCACCATCAAGAAACGCTTCGACACGATCAAGCTCGAGTGCACGGAAGAGGCGCGGCGTACCTACCGCGAAATGTTGTTCAGCGCTCCCGGCGCGCAGGAGTTCATCAGCGGCGTCATCATGTACGACGAAACTCTGCGTCAGAAGACCAAGGACGGAGTGCCGTTCCCTGCCTACCTCGCGCAGCATGGGATGTTGCCTGGCATCAAAGTCGACACGGGAGCGAAGCCTCTCGCCGGTTTTCCGGGGGAGACCATCACCGAGGGGCTCGACGGTTTGCGCGAGCGGCTCGCCGAGTACTACAAGATGGGGGCGAAGTTCGCCAAGTGGCGTGCGGTGATCGATATCGGATCCGGAATTCCGAGCCGCTATGCGATTGAAACCAACGCCGAATCGCTCGCGCGCTACGCCGCGCTGTGCCAGGAAGCCGGTATCGTGCCGATCGTCGAACCTGAGGTCCTGATGGACGGCGCGCACACCTTGGAGCGCTGCGAGGAAGTGACCAACGGCGTGCTCGACACGGTGTTCGAACATTTGTTTGCGGCCCGTGTGTATCTCGAAGGCATCGTGCTCAAGCCGAACATGGTCATCCCGGGTAAAAAAAGTCCCCAGAAAGCAAGCCCCGAACAAGTCGCCGAGGCCACCCTGCGAACCCTGAAGCGGCAGGTACCGACTGCCGTGCCGAGCATCGCGTTCTTGTCCGGCGGCCAAAGCCCGACCGAGGCCACGCTGCATTTGAGCCTGATGAACGCAGCCGGCCCCCTGCCGTGGGCGCTCACCTTCAGCTATGGACGCGCTTTACAAGAAGATGCGCTCTCCGCGTGGGGCGGCAAGCCCGCCGGCTATTCCGGTGGCCAGAAGGCGCTGTTCGTCCGCTCGAAGCTCAATAGCCTCGCCGTGGTCGGCTCGTACAAACCCTCGATGGAAGCATCCGCGGCTTAAACCCTCCGCACCCTCGAGGCTTCCGACGTCGGCGGGGCGCGAAGGTTTCAGGTGCCCACGGTCAAACTCGTGAATCAAACCGCCGCCATCGTGGAGATTCGTAATCTGAACTACGCGATCGGCGGCCGTCCCGTATTCGCCGGCCTCGACATGTCGATACCGCGCGGCCGCATCACCGCCATCATGGGACCGAGCGGGACGGGAAAGACGACTCTGCTGCGCCTGATCACCGGACAATTGATCGCCGACTCAGGGTCGATCGAGGTGGCCGGGGTGGATCTGCGCACCGTGCGGCGCACGGATTTGTATCTGTTGCGCCGCCGTATGGGCATGCTGTTTCAGAACGGCGCGCTGCTCACCGATTTGAGCGTGTTCGAAAACGTCGCGTTTCCGCTGCGCGAGCACACGGACTTGCCGGAATCGCTGATTCGATTGCTGGTCCTCATGAAGTTGCAGGCGGTCGGCTTGCGGGGGGCGGCCGAGCTCATGCCCTCGGAGCTCTCCGGCGGCATGAGCCGGCGGGTGGCTCTGGCGCGCGCCATCGTCATGGATCCGGAGATCCTGGTCTACGACGAACCGTTCGTCGGACTCGATCCCATTTCTCTCGGGGTCATCTTGCGGCTGATCCGGCATTTGAACGATGCGCTCGGCTTCACCAGCATCGTGGTCTCGCACGACGTGCAGGAGATTTCCACGGTGGCCGATCAGATTTTTCTGCTCTCCGGCGGCAAGGTGGTGGCGCGGGGCACTCCGGGGGAACTGAAGGCGAATCCCTCGGACGTGGTGCGGCAATTCATCGGCGGTTTGGCCGACGGTCCGGTGCCCTTTCATTATCCGGCTCCGGATTACTTCGGCGAATTGCTCGCGGCGGGCGAGGATCATTGAAGGCTTTCGAGGAGTTGCGGAGCAGCCTGATCGAGTCTCTCACCGGTCTCGGCTCGGTCGTGCGCTTTCTCCTGCGGCTGATCGTCAACTCGCCCGGCGCGCTGCGGCGGTACGACCTGATCTTGCAGCAGATTTACAACTCCGGCGCCCTGTCGCTGGTCATCATCATGCTGTCAGGATTGTTCGTCGGCATGGTGCTGGGACTGCAGGGATTTCAGCTGCTGCAGCGATTCGGGTCCGAGGAGGCGCTGGGGACTGCGGCGGCGATCGGTCTCGTCAAGGAGTTGGGTCCGGTGGTGACTGCGCTCCTGTTTGCGGGCCGCGCGGGATCGGCGCTCGCATCCGAGCTCGGCCTGATGCGCGCGACCGATCAGATTTCGGCCATGGAAATGATGGCGGTCGACCCCATCGGGCGGGTCTGCGTGCCGCGTTTTCTCGGCGGAGTGATCACGATGCCGCTGCTGTCCGCGATATTCTGCGTGATCGGCATCTACGGAGCGCAGCTCGTCGGCGTGCAGATGATGGGGGTCGATTCCGGCAGCTTCTGGTCCCAGATGCGCGCGTCGGTCGGCATGTCGGACATCAACGAAGGCATCGTCAAGAGCTGCATCTTCGGCGTCGCCTGCAGTCTGATCGCGGTCTATGAGGGGTATTATGCGACGCCCACGGCGGAGGGGGTGGGGCAGGCGACCACACGCACCGTGGTGACCTCGGCCGTGGTGATCTTGTTTCTGGATTATTTGCTTACCGCTGCGTTTTTGTAGGAGGGTATCGCTATGCGTAGATCACATACGTTGAATCTCGGTACCGGGCTCTTTGTGGTACTCGGGTTTGCGGCGCTGACCTTTCTGACCACACAGACCACCAGCCACGGCCTGTCGTTCGGGAGTTCCCCGCACTACGACCTGACCGCAAAATTCGACAACATCGGCGATCTGAAGGTGGGCGCTCCGGTGTCGATGTCGGGCGTCGAGATCGGCCGGGTGGTCGGCATCAGCTTCGATTCGAAGGAATACAAGGCCGTGGTCTCGATGCGGATCAACCAGCGCTATAACCAGATTCCGACCGACAGCGACGCCAGCATCTATACCCAGGGTCTGCTCGGCGGCAAGTTCATCGGCCTGACCGCCGGCGGCGCTGAAACTTATCTGAAGGACAAGGATCAAATCGACTTTACGCAATCGGCGTTCGTGCTCGAGAACTTGATCGGCCAGCTGCTGGCGAATTTTGCCAAGAGCGGCGGGGATTCGGGCAAATCCAATGCGGATGCCCCTGCGGGCGCCGACCCGAAGGCCCCGGAAGCCCACAAAACAGAGGCTCACAAATGATGAAGCGGACGATCCTGAAGAAGCTGACGATCCTGAAAAATCTGACGATCATGGCGATGTTCTCGATGAGTGTTGCCGGTGGCGCGTGGGCGGCGGATACGCCGCCGCCGGCCGCCGCACCGAACACTCTGGGGCCCCAGGAACTCGTCGAGAATTCCGCCAAACGCATGCTGGTGGAACTCGATGCGAATCGGCCGATGTATGCGAAGGACCCCGCGAAGCTCGATGCGCTCGTGGCGAATGTACTGCTGCCGAACTTCGACAGCGAATATGCGGCGCGGCTCGTGTTGGGACAGACGTGGCGAACCGCGACGCCCGAGCAGCGCAAGCGCTTCGTCGACGCCTTTTACCACTCGCTGCTGCGCAACTACGGCGCGGCGCTGGTTGATTTCACGGCCGATCGATTCGTGATTCTTCCCTACCGGGGCGATCCCGGCGACACGACGGCCACGGTGCGCACCGAGGTCAAGCGCTCCTCCGGCGAATCGGTGCCGGTGAACTTCACCCTGCGAAAAACCGATGCGGGCTGGAAGGCCTGGGATGTGGTGATCGAAGGCATTTCGTACGTCAAGAGTTTCCGCACCGATTTCGGTTCCGAGATTCAGCAAAAAGGGCTGGACGAGGTGATTCAGAGACTCGAGACCGCGGCCGGACCGGGCGGCGCCGCGCCGAGCGGCCATTGAGCAGGGCGCTGCCGCCAACAGTCGGATTCGACGCAGGGCAGAACGGGCACGCGCGCGTCAGCGGCTCGCTGGATTTCACCACCGTGAGCGCGCTCTTGCCGGTCGGTGTCGAGGCCATCACGGGCGGTCATGTCGCCGTCATGGATCTTTCGGACGTGGCCGCGAGCGACAGCTCGGGGCTCGCGTTGCTGATCGAGTGGTTGAGTGCGGCGAAGAGCGCGAATCGCACGCTGCGATACGAGAATATTCCGTCACAGCTCAAGCAGCTCGCGGGGTTGAGCGAGGTGGAGGAACTGCTCACACCGGGCTAAGACTGATGGACGCTAAGGAGTGGGCGGTGCCGGGGCGGGCTTGGTGGGGAGGGGAGGGGTGTCGGCGTCGGGGTCGACGAGGGGTTGATCGTCGGTGACTTTTCCGTCGGAGACCAGATAGGCGCGGCGCTGCAAGTAGGCGTCGCGTACGAAGGCGTACGGGTCATAGACGTTCTTCAAGGTCTCATCCAAGGACAGCAGGGAGGCGCGCCGGTCTACGAGGTCCACGCCCCACAATGAGTACTTGATCGTGGTGCTATGGATGTATTGACGCGGATTGGTGTAGGTGTCGACCACTTTGGCCGGCGCATCGCGCAGGTCCGAAGGACCGAGCAGCGGTAGTTCGACGAAGGGTCCCGGGTGCACGCCCCATACCCCGAGGGTTTGTCCGAAATCCTCGTTGTTGTGAGCCAGACCGGCCGATGTCGCCGGATCCAGCAGGCCCGCCAATCCGACGGTGGAATTGAGCAGAAATCGTCCGAGGTCATTGCCCGCCGCCAGCAGTTTTCCCTGCAGAGCGTCGTTGATCATCACCGTCGGCGTATTCAGATTGTCGAAGAAATTGCTTACCCCGATGCGGATGGGATTCGGCACGAAGCGAACGTAGGTGCGCGCCAAGGGCCTCGCCACGGCGCGATCGAGTTTGTCGTTCACCCTGTACACGCCGCGATTCCAGGATTCCCACGGGTCTTGCGGCGCACGCTGGCTGTTCGGGGGAAGCGTGACGCAGGCGCTCGCGCTGACTGCGAAAATGGCGCAGAGCGCTGCGCGCGCCACCCTAAGCTTCGGCATCATTGGGCTTCGACGTTATTGGACTTCGACACTATTGGCTTCTCCCTTGAAATGACACCGTGCCGACAGGATACAGCGTCCGGAACCGCACGTACTTTTACTTTACGCTGCAGAGTGGTTTGCGGAGCGCACTGCGTCAATGCCGCCCATTGCCGCTGCCGTTGTCGTCCGCAACCGTGTTCTTGCGTTCCTTGGGCATGGCGGCCCGCACTTCTTCCAGCCGCGCGCTGAAGCGCGCGCGCTGGATCGGGTCCAATTTCGGCAGACTCAAGCCGAGTTGCAGCTGGTTGGCCGACATATTGAGATCTCCGCTCATGAGATAGAACTCGGACATGTAGTAATACGAGTCGGCGATGTCGCCCGCGGCGTTCGCCGCTTTCGCGATCAGGCGCGCTTGATCCGGCGTCGGTTCCACCACATTGAACAGATCGAGCAGTATGAGGTGCGCCCGCCGGTTGTCGCCCTCGTGCATGAGCGTTTCCGCGAGACGTATCGTGACGGGCACATTGCGTGGGAACAGCGTCATCGCTCTATCGAGAACCGCCTGGGATTCCTTGAACTGCGAGTTTGCCATGTAGGCTTGCCCGAGCGCGCCATAGAACTGCGTCACCTTGGGATATTCGTTCACCAGTTCCTTGAGGTCGGGGATCGCCAGCGCGGGGTTGCGCATATTGATGTCGGCGACGTCCCTGCCATAGCGCTCCTCCATGCTGAGTCCGCCGCCGTTCTTCGCCAGGTTGACATAATAGTCGTGCGCGGCTTGCGGATTGCCCACCAGCGATCGCAACCGCTCACGCATCAACGAATAACTCAATGAATCCGTATGCCGGATCCGCCCGATCTGCTCCGCGCGATCGCGAGCCTCCGCCACGCGGTCGGAAAAAATCGGGTGATCGATCAGGAATTGCACCGCGTTGACACGGCTCGGCTCCGGTCCGCTGTGCGACATGTAATCGAAGAAAGAGGCCATCCCGAGCGGATCATAGCCGGCGGCCGCCATGGTACCGATGCCGATCCGGTCGGCCTCGAATTCACTCGCTCGCGTGTAATTGATCTGGTGTTGGATGGCGGCGCTCTGGGTGGCGAGAATCGCCCCCTCCATGGCGTCGGGGGAGCCGCGCCCCGCCGTCGCTCCCAACAGAATGGCGGCGAGCATTGCCGCAGTCGAGAGCAGGCCGGCATGGCTTTGGTCGACGAGTTGCCGGACCAGATGCCGCTGGGTGACATGCGCCGTCTCGTGCGCCATGACACCCGCCAGCTCATTCTCGTTTCGTGTCGCCAGGATCAGTCCGCTCTGAATCGCGATGAAGCCGCCCGGCATCGCGAAGGCATTGACGATCGGATCTTTCAGCACGAAGTAATAGAACTGATGCTGGCCTTCCTCGGCACGGCTCGACAGGCTGTGGCCTATCTCCTGGATGTAATCGCTGACCTCGGGGTCCTCGAGCACCTGTCCGGTCTGGCGAATGCTCGCGAACCACCCGAGACCTGCGCGGTACTCCTCCTCGAGCGACACGGCGGCCGTCGCCGGACTGCCCAAGTCGGGTAAATCCTGATCGGTGGCGCCGGGCCCCGCGCCCGTTCCCCGCGCATCCACGCCCGCGGCCCAGCCCACGCCCATGCTTGCGCTGACCGCCGCAGCGGCCGCAAACGCGAAGAGGGACTTCAACAGTGACATTCGGCCTCCGTAAAGATCCTTGGAGTGCTGCACAAGATCCAAAGTTCGCCCATGAGCCCCTAAAGGTCTCCCAAGGGGGATCAAAGAACTTCGGAAGCGTAGTCTGCCAGACGCGAGCGTTCCCCGCGGACCAAGGTGATATGGCCGGAAAAGGCCCAACCGTGGAAGCGGTTGACGACATAGGTGAGTCCCGAGGTGGTCTCGGTCAGGTAGGGCGTGTCGATCTGGGCGATATTGCCCAGACAGACCATCTTGGTGCCCGGTCCGGCGCGGGTGACGAGCGCCTTCATCTGTTTGGGCGTCAAGTTCTGGGCCTCGTCGAGGATGATGAAGCGGTTCAAGAACGTGCGGCCGCGCATGAAATTCAGGGAGCGGATTTTGATGCGGTGCCGGAGCAGATCGTTGGTGGCGCCCCGTCCCCACGTGCCGCCGGGTTGTCCCTGAGTCAGGACTTCCAGGTTGTCCATCAGCGCGCCCATCCAGGGCTCCATTTTTTCCTCCTCGGTTCCCGGTAGGAAGCCGATGTCCTCGCCCAACGGGATGGTGACGCGGGTCATGATGATTTCACTGAAGCGATTGTGATCGAGCGTTTGAGCGAGACCCGCGGCCAGCGTCAACAGCGTCTTGCCGGTGCCCGCCGGCCCGAGCACGGTGACGAAGTCGATGTCGGGATCCATCAACAAGTTCAATCCGAGATTCTGCTCGCGATTGCGCGCGGTGACTCCCCAGACGCTGTTGCGCTCGGCCCGATAATCGACGGTGAGTTCCAGAATCGCCGACTCTCCCTCGAGCTTGCGGACGATCGCTTCGACGCCGTTCGGGCCCGGATCGTAAACGAATTGATTCGTCTGCCATTCGCGCACCAGCGGCCCGCGCACCCGATAATACGTGCGGCTCTGCTGTTGCCAGGACTCCATGCCCTTGCCGTGCTTTTCCCAGAAGTTCGGCGGCAGCTGTTGTGCGCCGCTGGCGAGGAGGTCGGCATCTTCGATGGTCTTGTCGCTCGAGTAGTCCTCGGCCTGCACGCCGAGGATGGCCGCCTTGATCCGCAGATTGATGTCCTTCGAGACCAGCGTCACCCGGACATTGCGAAACTTCTGCTGCAACGCCAGCGTGTTGGCCAGAATGGCGTTGTCCGCTCCGTGGCCCGGGAGACTGTCCGGCAACACGGATTCCATCAACTGGGTCTGAAAGAACAGTCGTCCGCCCGGCGGGCGCTTGCCGTGATTGATCGGCACGGCGGTGGGCAGTGCGAGCCCGCGATCGATCTGTTTCTTGGTCGCGCCCTGCATCAGTTCATCGAGAAAGCGGCTGACCTGGCGCACGTTGCGCGCCGACTCCGAGAGGCCTTTTTTCCCCGCGTCGAGTTCCTCGAGTACGGTCATCGGGATATAGATGTCGTGCTCTTCGAAGCGGAAGATGGCGGTCGGATCGTGCATCAGCACGTTCGTGTCCAACACGAAGATGCGCCGCTCCTGCCGGGCGTGACGGCCCTTCAATACCGCGGCTCCCTCGAGCCGCACACTGGCGGTCACAGTTCGGTTACCGCCGCCAGAACCGCCTCGGCGTGCCCCTTTACCTTGACCTTGCGCCATTCATGGCGCAGCACGCCCTTGCCGTCGATGAGGAAAGTGCTGCGCTCGACCCCCATGTATTTCTTGCCGTACATGCTCTTTTCCTGGATCACATCGTAGAGCTTGCACACCTTTTGATCGACGTCGCTCAACAGCTCGAACGTAAACCCCATTTTCTTCTTGAATTTCTCGTGCGACGCCACGCTGTCCGGCGATATGCCGACGATGACCGCCTTGGCCTTCTTGAATTTGCCGGATAATGCGCTGAATTCTTCGCCTTCCTGGGTGCATCCGGGGGTATTGTCGCGCGGATAGAAATAAATGACCACGGCGCTTCCCGCGGCATCGCCGAGAGACCAGCTCCCGGCGGTGCCATCGAGGGTGAACTGCGGCGCCTTCTTGCCGATATCGATTTTGCTCATGGTGGGCTCAACTCTTGACGGGTTCGAAAATGGCATCCAGATTCAGATGATCGCAGAAATCCATGAACTCCTCGCGCAGCACGCCGATGTGCAGGCGGCTCGGAACATTGACGATCATCTGCACCGAGAACATGGGTGCGCCGGTGTGTGCGGCGGCGTACGAACGCGTCGACAGCTCCGCGATGTCGACGCCGCGCTGCGAGAAGAACCCCGAAAGACCCGCGACGATTCCGGTCTGATCCAGGCATACGACGTCGATGGAGTAGGGCAGCATGTCATTGCGCGCGGCACGCTCTTCGGTGCGCCGCAATTGAATGTTCATGCCGGTGGCGTCGGCGAGCTTCTTGAACTCGCCCTCGAGCTTGGCGAGCGTATGCCAGTTGCCGTTCACCAGCAGCAGCATGGCGAATTCGTTGCCGAGCGACGTCATGCGGCTTTCGCTGATGCTGCCCCCGCAGTCGGCGACGGCCTTGGAGAGTTCGTGGACCATGCCGACGCGGTCCCCGCCAACCGCGGAAATCACGATATGTTGTTTCATCGGGGGCAAATTCTACCGGATGGGCGCTTGCCAGGGTGAGTCACGCCACTTAAGGTAGCGATATTTGCTGCGGAGTCCCTCGATGTTTTCCGGAAGCATGGCGGCAATCGTCACGCCGATGACCGCTGACGGCGGATTGGACTTGGCCGCCTGGGATCGGCTGCTCGATTTTCACATGCGCGAGGGCAGCGATGGCATCGTGGTCGCCGGCACCACCGGCGAGTCGCCCGCGCTGTCGCTGGATGAAATCGAGCAACTGACCAGCCGGGCGGTCGCACGCTGCCGCGACAAGATGAAGGTCATCGTCGGAGCGGGCACGCATGCCACATCGAGCACCGTGGCGCGGACACGGGAGTTATCGCGGCTCGGCGTGGATGCGGTGATGCTGGTGACGCCCTACTACAACAAGCCGCCCCAGGAGGGGCTGTTCAGACATTTCATGGCGGCCGCCGACGCCTCCGCGGTGCCCGTCATTCTGTACAATGTGCCGAGCCGCACGGCTGTCGATCTATTGCCGGCCACTGTCGCCCGGCTCGCGCGCCACCCCGGTATCGTCGCGGTGAAGGAAGCGACCGGTTCCTCGAGCCGCGCGCGCGAGCTCTTGGCCACGTGTCCGGCGGACTTCACGCTGCTGTCGGGAGATGATGCGACGGCCATCGAATACCTGGCACTCGGGGCCAAGGGGGTCATTTCCGTGACGGCCAACGTGGTGCCGCGGCGAATGCATGAGGCATGTGACGCGGCGCTTTCCGGAGACATGGCCAAGGCGCGGGCGATCGACGCGACCTTGCAGACACTGCACAAGGAGCTGTTCGTCGAGGCGAGCCCGATCCCGGTCAAGTGGGCCGTGGCGAGAATGGGGCTGATCGGGAACGCAATCCGTCTGCCGCTGGTCGAACTGTCGGCGCCGCACCAGGACACGGTGCTGCGCGCGATGCGGGCCGCAGGCGTCATACTCGAGGATCAAGCAGCATAATGAGTTCAGCATGAGTTTTGATCGAGTCATACTGGTAATTGCCGCGTCGGCGGTCATGAGCGGCTGTCACCTGTTCAGCAAGCTGACGCCCGACTGTCACAGTGCCCAGGAATATCAACGAGCCGGGCAGTTGCCGCCGCTCATTGTCCCGCCGGGCCTGGATTCGCCCAACACCCAGGGCGCGCTGGCCATTCCCGTCGTCGATGCGGCGCCGCCGCCGCCGGGCAAGAAGGATGCTTGTCTGGACTTGCCGCCGAAGTACAAGCCTGCGCCGGCGAACAAGGCGGCTAGCAGCTAGTCGTCTCAGAACGGTCTCGGACCTTCAATTGACGTGGTCGCAGCGCCTTTGGGGGCAAGGTAGTCCGGCGGCAACGGGGAGGCAGTTGCCGCCGGACTACCTTGCTCCCAGAGGCGCTCCGACGTGGTCGATTGACGGCTTCGAATAGTCGCTGAGACGCCAGTTGTGGGCCGAGAGCCAGCCGGAAGGCTACCGGGGTACCGACGGGGCGCATTTGATCGCTTGGGTGACCTCCGGTACCCTTGCGGCCGCGTGGGAGAGGTGGCCGAGTGGTCGAAGGCGCTCGCCTGGAAAGTGAGTAACATCCCAAAAGGTGTTCGAGGGTTCGAATCCCTCCCTCTCCGCCAGACGCCCGGTAAATTGTGATCGGTTTCGATCAAACGAGGTATGCAGCGACGAAGCGGGGATAACGCCCGATAGGGCGGCCCCGAAGGGGCGAGGAGCGGAGCGACGAGTAATCCCTCCCTCTCCGCCAGAATTTGAGTTCATCGTTCAGTCCATGGTGGCTCGCGTTTGCATCTTCGCGACGACTGGCCGCGAACCCCGTCAGGCCCGGAAGGGAGCAGCGGTAGCGGCTTTAAGTCGGGCGCCGAAGTCCTGCTGGCGCGGGCCGCCTCCCTAAAAGCTTCGCGACGCCGTGGCTGCGAAGTTAAACTGGGATCTCTATGAGTTACATCGTTCTAGCGCGCAAGTGGCGCCCCAGGCGGTTCGCCGAAATGGTGGGTCAGGAGCACGTGTTGCGCGCGCTCGCCAATGCGCTCGACACCGGCAAGGTGCACCACGCGTTCCTGTTCACGGGCACGCGTGGCGTGGGCAAGACCACGATTGCGCGCATTCTGGCCAAGTCGCTGAATTGCGAGACGGCCGGAGTGAGCTCGAATCCCTGTGGGATTTGCTCCGCGTGCCGGGAGATCGATGAGGGCCGCTTCGTCGACCTCATCGAGGTCGACGCGGCGTCCCGCACGAAGGTGGACGACACTCGTGAAATACTCGATAACGTGCAATACGCGCCGACGCGGGGCCGCTACAAGGTGTACCTGATCGACGAAGTACACATGCTGTCGAATCACTCCTTCAATGCTCTGCTGAAAACATTGGAGGAGCCGCCGCCGCACGTGAAGTTCCTGCTGGCGACGACGGATCCGCAGAAATTGCCCGTCACCGTGCTGTCGCGATGCTTGCAGTTCAGTCTCAAGCGTCTGCCGGCCGGACTGATCGCCGACCGCCTGAAATTCATCGCAGAGGCGGAAAAACTGGCATTCGAACCGGCCGCCATGGCGCTGCTTGCGCGCGCCGCCGAGGGCAGCATGCGCGATGGCTTGAGCTTGCTCGATCAGCTCATTGCATTCGGCGGCGGTGACCTGAACGAAGTCAACACGCGCGCGATGCTCGGCACCATCGATCGTGGGCATGTCAGCCGGATCATCGATGCACTGGCCCGGGCGGACGGCGCGGCGCTCCTCGCCGAAGTGAAGGAGCTGGATCGCGACGCGCCCGACTATGATCGTGCACTGGTCGAGCTGGCTGCGTTCTTGCAGCGCATCGCGATCGTGCAGATCGTGCCAGAGGCGGCGCAGCAAGACGAGGAATTCGACCCGGTCGAGTTGGCGCGCTTGGCGCAGGTGATCTCCCCCGAGGATGTGCAACTCTACTATCAGATCGCTCTCGGCGGACGGCGCGATCTCGCCATGGCGCCGGAACCCAAGATCGGATTCGAAATGAGCTTGCTGCGGATGTTGGCGTTCCGACCCGACGCCGCACCGGCGATGAGGCCGGCGCAAAACCGCGCGGCCGGCGGCGAAGCGACGCGCACGCCCGCGGTGAGGCTGACCAGCATCGATGCGGGTAATTGGCCGGCGGTCGTCGAGGCCGCAAGCTTGAGCGGAATGGTGCGTCAGTTTGCGCTCAATTGCGTTCCGGCCTCGTTCGCCAATGATGTTCTGGCGCTGAATCTCGATCCGGCGGCGGCGGATCGGCGCACTGCGCCAATCGAAGAGAAGTTCGTGCAAGGGTTGTCGAAATATCTCGGCCGGCAGATTCGCGTCACGTTTGAAACGGTCCAATCGAGCCTCGCGACCCCCGCCCGCCAGCGCGCCTTGGCTGAACAAGACAAGATCACCCGCGCGGTCACGGCATTTGAAGCGGACCCCGCGGTCAAGGGGTTGCGCGAACGCTTCGGCGCCGAAGTGGACGCGAGTTCCGTAAAACCGGCGAATTGACATTGGTCCGACAGGCTCCGAGGAGTACGACATGATGAAGGGCGGTTTGGGTAATCTGATGCGCCAGGCGCAGCAGATGCAGGAGACGATGAAGAAGGCGCAGGAGGAACTGGCCGGTCTCGAGGTGACGGGCGAATCCGGCGCCGGCATGGTGAAGGTAACCTTGAGCGGACAACACGAAGCGAAGAGAATTCAGATCGAGCCAAAACTGCTCGGCGAAGACAAGGAAATGCTCGAAGATCTGCTGGTGGCGGCATTCAACGATGCCGTGCGAAAAATCGCGGCGCGCAGCCAGGAGAAGTACTCCGGCCTCATGTCCGGGCTGAATCTTCCGCCGGGCATGAAACTGCCGTTTTGAAATACACACCGACGCTCGCCCGCTTGATCGATTCCCTGCGCTGTCTGCCGGGGGTCGGCCCCAAATCGGCGCAACGCATGGCGTTTTATCTGCTCGAGAGGGATCGCGACGGCGGCAGGGTATTGAGTCAGGCGCTCGCCGAGGCGCTCAGCAGCGTCGGGCATTGCAAACGCTGCCGCATGTTGACGGAGAGCGAGTTCTGCCCGATCTGCGCCTCGGAGGTGCGCGACGCGGCGCAACTGTGCGTGGTCGAGTCGCCCGCCGACGTGGTCGCGATCGAACAGTCGGGTGGTTTTCGCGGCCGTTACTTCGTGCTCATGGGTCATTTGTCGCCGCTGGACGGAATAGGTCCGGCCGAACTCGGCCTGGATGAATTCGAGCGTCTGCTGGCGGAGGGCGAGGTTCGCGAAGTGATTCTGGCGACGAATCCGACGGCGGAGGGCGAGGCGACTGCGCACTACCTGGGAGAGTTGGCGCTGCGCCTGGGACTCAAGGCCTCGCGCATCGCCCACGGAGTGCCGGTTGGTGGCGAACTGGAATACGTTGATGGCGGCACTCTCGCGCACGCTCTCGCCGGTCGCACCGTCGTTTCCTAGCGCGTGTTGTCAGGACGCGAGCTTTTCGTACAGCCGGCACAATCGTCGATAGCTCTCGTAGCGGCGTGAGGCGATCTGGCGTCCCACGACGGCGGTGCGCACCGCGCAACCGGGTTCCTCCATGTGACGGCAATCCTTG
>Ga0181537_10002694_pt1 | contig 15481 bp, 10 predicted proteins | sample PEATcosm2014_Bin_39_FD_119765 | JGI IMG/M metagenome (GOLD analysis project Ga0181537, IMG submission 119765) | Peatland microbial communities from MTU Mesocosm Facility, Houghton, MI, USA - PEATcosm2014_Bin23_10_metaG | ecosystem: Environmental > Terrestrial > Soil > Wetlands > Peat | place... | reverse complement strand
CGAAGGCAGCGCGGTGACCGCGCCCAGGCCGACTTCCACGACGATCCGGCGCAGCTCCTGACGGGCCGCGACCTGCGACAAAGTCAGTTCGGACCGTTCTTCCCCGAGATCGAGCAGGGTCAGTCCTTCCAGGAACAATTCCCGGTAAATCACCCGCTCGCTCAGCCCACCGACCAGCCGGAATCCGATCCTGGCTGCCAGCGCGGTGAGCAGCCGCTCCATTTCGCGCTTGTTGCGGGCATCCAGCACGGACAGGCGATTGCGCAGCACGAACCACTCGGTCGGACGCTGCCGCCGCAGCGCGCGCCTTTTGCGCGCATCCCACACCATTTCGCTGTAGGGACCGGGCCTGAAGATGCGCCGGGCGGCGGGATCGACGTGTCCCAGCGGATCGAGATCGAGCAGGCTGTCGTTGAGGGGCGTCACGAGCGTGTCGGCGTAGGAGTGCGCCAGGCGGGAGAGGGGCTGGTCGCTGCCCGGCGTATCGATCACGACGATATCGTTGCGCGAGCCCATTGCCTCGATCGTCGCCGCGAGCCGCGCTTCGTCGGCCACCGGATCGGCGGTCGCCGCGATCGGCTGATGGTCGGGAAGCGGCAACGGCGAACCGGAGGCTGCGCGCAAGCGGCGATGTTCGAGATATCGGGTGAGCGTGCCCTGTCGCGCATCGAGGTCGATGCTTCCGACGCGGGCGCCCTGGATCAGCAAGGCCACGATCAGATGCATCGCCACGGTCGATTTGCCGCTGCCGCCCTTCTCGTTGCCGACCACGACAATACGGGCTGGGCCCACCGAATTCGCTCCGTCGCGCTGGGCGGGCACTCTATGGGGATGGCATTGCAGGGGCAAGCGTCGCGCGCCTTCCAGGCGAGTCGGGGCGATGCTATGCTCCCGGCGCTGACGCTGGGCGAGGACGGAATGGTCGGAACGGAAGAGGTCGATTGCGCCGTGATCGGAGCGGGCGCCGTCGGTCTCGCGGTAGCCCGCGCGATGGCACTCGCGGGTCATGAGGTGATCCTGCTCGAATCCGAACCGGCGATCGGCACCGGCACCAGTTCGCGCAACAGCGAGGTCATCCATGCCGGTATCTATTACCCGCCCGGCAGCCTCAAGGCGCAATTGTGCGTCGAGGGCAGCCGCAGGCTGCGCGCCTATGTCGCCAGCCACAAGATCGCGCACAAGATCATGGGCAAGCTGATCGTCGCCAACGGCGCCGCCGAGGAAAAATCCCTGGACGCGGTGTTCAAGTGTGGGGTGACGAACGGCGTCGAGGGGCTGATCGAGATCGACGCCGACGGCGCGCATGCGCTCGAACCGCAGGTCAAATGCACCGCGGCGATCTACTCGCCGTTCACCGGCATTTTCGACACCCACGGCTACATGTTGTCGCTGCTGGGCGAGGCCGAGGCGGCGGGCGCCATGCTCGCGGTCAACGCGCCGGTGATGGCGGGCGAGGCGACCGATCGCGGCGTCGTTCTCACCGTGGGCGGCGACGAGCCGATGCGGCTCCGCTGCCGGCGCGTGATCAACAGCGCCGGACTCGGGGCGCAAACCGTCGCGGCCGCGCTCAAAGGGCTGCCAACCGGTCGGGTGCCGCCGCGTCGCCTGTGCAAGGGCAACTATTTCATGATGAGCGGCCGCAGCCCCTTTACGCGCCTGGTCTATCCGGTGCCCGGCAGCGCCAGTCTCGGGCTGCACTTCACGCTCGATCTTGCCGGACAGGCACGGTTCGGGCCCGATGTCGAGTGGGTCGAAAAGGAAGACTACGATGTCGATCCCGGCCGCGCCGATCAATTCTATCGCGCCATCAGGGCCTACTGGCCCGGGCTGCCCGACGATACGCTGCGCCCGGCTTATTCGGGCATCCGCCCCAAGCTGCACGGACCGGGCATGCCGCAGCCCGATTTCCGTATCGACGGGCCGGCCGAAACCGGGATCGCCGGGCTCGTGAATTTGTTTGGCATCGAGTCCCCCGGCCTGACGTCGTCGATGCCGATCGCCGACCGCGTCGTCGAGATGCTGCAATGATCGGCCGGCGCAGCTTCGCGCTCGGCATGGCGTCGCTGCTGGCGGCTTCGCGCGCCGCGGCCGACGTGATGATCAATGACCGCGTCCTGCCCGACCCCGGTGCCGCGAAGAAGCCCAGGCGCGACGTTCCCTTCACGCCGCTCGAGAAGATTCCCAACCACCGGCAACTGATGCGCGACATCGTGGTCACGCTTTCGGACTATGCCAAGCAGCGCAACCCGCACTTCTTCGTGATCGCGCGCAACGGCCTCGAATTGTTGGTCAAGGAAAACCGCGAGTATCAGTGGGAAACGCTGCGCGATCCCGACGGCGCGGCGGCCGACAAATACCCCAAGCCGGGCACGATCTTTCGTCCCTACCTCAAGGCCATCGACGGCATGCTAATCGACGGAACCTGGTACGGGGCCGCCGCCTACGGCAAGCCGACGGCGGAGGCGCGGACCAAATACGTCCTTTCGGTCGCCGAAATCGTCAGGGCCGAGGGGCGGCTGCTGCTGACCATCGACTATTGCGCCGACCGGATCGCGGCGGCGGCGGCTGAGGCCACGGCGGCCAAGGTCGGCGCGCTCGGCTATGTCGATCGCGACGGCGACAAACTGCTTGGCCACATTCCGCCCGAGCGTCCCCGCCACGAGAATCCCGACGCCATCGGCAGCCTGATGCAGGCGCGCAATTTCATACCGCTGTTGCGCTCCGACGGGTTCGCGACCCGCATCGATTGGGTCAACGCGCTCGCGGCCACGAACTACGACATGCTCGTGATCGACACGTTCTGGCGCGAATCCCAATCGATCAGCTTCGAACAGATGCGCCAGCTTCGCTACAAGCGGCTGGGCACCGACCGGCTGGTGTTCGGGGTTCTGCCGCTCGGCGTCGCGCGGGACACGCGCTTCTACTGGAAGCCCGATTGGAAGCCCGGCAATCCCGCTTTCCTGGCCGCCCCCGATCCGACCGATCCGGCGCAAGCCATCGTCAATTACTGGGACAATGACTGGAAGTCGATCCTCGGCAAATACATTCAAGGCATCGTCGATCTCGGTGTCGACGGAGTCGTGCTCGATCAGCTCGACGCCTACCTGTATTTTGAAGACCAGATGCCGTTGAAGTGAGTCAGATCTTGCCGGCGAACTTGGCGATCGTGTCGGTGATCTCCATCGCTGCTCCGACCGCGTTGGGGTCCTGGACGAAAGCGTGACGGATCGCCGCGGCCAGATGGCTGAGGAGTTCGACGTCGCGCGAGTTCGGCCCTTCGGCCGCCTGGCAGGCGCGCTCCGCCACCGTCACCATCGAACCGGCCAGATGCGCCGCGTGCTCGGTCGAGGTGCCGGCCATACGCCGCTGCAAGTCCCGGCTCACGAACGCCAGCCGTTCGAGATCGCCCTTCATCTCGAATACGCTCTTTTTATGCTTCATGCCGGTGTGGACCCGCTTGACGAGATAGGCGATCTCGACCGAGTAGCGTTCCATCTTCTTGGTATTGAGCATCGCCACCGCGCCGTCGACCATTTTGGTCAATTCCGACGAGTCGGTGATACCGTGGATCTTGGTCTTCAGCGTGTTGGGAACGTCGATCGGCACCAGTGGATTTTTTTCTTCGTGGCGCAGTCCGCCGCGGCGATCGGGGCCGATATAATTGTGCGTGATCACGAACGGCTTGCGCGTGTCGACCAGCTTGACCACGCGGTCGACGATGATTTCCATCGGTACCGGCTTGATCAGCAGGTCGTCCACGCCGGAACCGAGAATGCGCTGGATGCTCATGGCCTCGGCCACGCCGGTGGTGGCGATCACGGCCAGGAACGGATTGCGCCCGACCGCATGATTGCGCAACTTCTGAACCGTCTCGCAGACGTCTCCGCCGGCCAGCTCCGCGTCGCACATCAAGAGGTCGACCGTGATGTCGTCAAGGGCCTTGATCATCGAATCGAAATCGGAGCAGTCGGTGACCGTCTCCGCGCTGGCTTCCTGCAGCGCGCGCTTGAGCGACGTCCGCATGGCCGGATTGCCATCCGCGATCGCTATGTGCGCGTTGTCGAGACGGTGTGTGCTCATGTCCCGCGGCAATCCGAGCGCCAATGAATACATATGGATATAGGAAGACAGTGCGCGCGGCCAGCGCGAACAGGTCCGGAGCTCAACTTCCCCACGGGCCGGACACGGTCCATAAGGCTTTGATCCCGCAACCCTTAGCGCTCCCGGAACGCTTCCGATTTGAGCTTCAGCACCGGCGTTATGAGGTAGCGCAGCACGGATCGGCGGCCGGTGTGGATGTCGACCATCGCCACCATGCCGGGCTCGATCGGCAGCGCGTCATGATCGCCCAGGCTCGATTTGTCGGTCTCGACGATCACGCGGTAATAGGCCTGGCCTTCTGAGGTCGTGGTCGTATCGGGCGCCACCTGGACGACCGTGCCGGTCAGGCCGCCATAGCGCGTGTAGTCATAGGCGGTGATCTTGACCTCCGCCGGCTGCCCCACGGTCACGTAACCACGGTCGAGCGGCGACAGTTTGGCCTCGATCTCCAGCCGGTCGTGGACCGGGACGATCTCCATAATGTCCTCGCCCGACCGGACTACGCCCCCGACGGTGTTGAAGTGGAGGCTTTTGACGATCCCGTCGGTAGGGGAAATCAGCCGGGCGCGGCGCTGTTGATCGGTGGCCTGATTCATCATTTCGCGGTCGCGCGCGAGATTGAGCTGGGCGTCGTCCAGATCGGACAGTGCCGCGTGCGAGAATTTGATCTTTTCCTCTGCCGCCTTCTCCTTGATCTCATCGAGCTTTGATTGCGATTTGGGAATGGTGCTTTTGAGGATGTCGAGCTGGCCGGCGAGGTCTTCGACCTGGCTCTCCAGCTCATTGTTGTCCATCTTCGAAACCAACCCCTCCTTAAGCAGCTCGTCGGACATGTCCATTTTCTTCTTCAGCAGCACCAGCGAGGCCTGCTGCGCGCGCTGCTTGGCCTGCAGCTCCTGCACTTCGAGGGCGAACTGCCGCGCCTGTTCGTCGAACACCGACAGGGTCGCCTGAAGGTTCTGCAGAGCCGCCAGATGGTTGCGGCGCTCGGCTTCGACCAGTTCGGGGCGCCGCTTGGCCTCGGCGTCGGGAAAGACCAGCGTCGTGCCGTCGGCTTCAGCCTTCAGGCGCGCCATCTGCAGGATCAGCCCGTCGATGCGCACCTGCAACTCGTCCTTGTTGACCGCCGAAACGGGAAGGTCGAGGTCGAGCAACTTCTGCCCTTCCTTCACCGTGTCGCCTTCATGGACGAAGATGTCGAGCACCGTGCCGCCTTCGAGGTGCTGGATGACCTTGACCTTGCCCTCGGGGACGACCTGCCCGGGCGCGGTGCTGACTTCGTCGAGCTTGGCGAAGGCCGCCCACGCGATCAGGCCTGCGAGCAGGCCCATCACGGGATAAGCGACCCGCCGCCAGGTGGGCAGCGGGTAGTTGTCGCCCAGTGCTTTCAGCGCGCTCTCGGTCATGATGCTTCGGCCTTGGCGGCCAACACCGGACGGGGTCCCGTCAGCGGCTCGGCGGGCCTGGGAAAGATCCGCGCCAGCACCTCGGCGGTGGGGCCGGCGGTCACAATCTTGGTGCGGTCGAGAACCACTGCGTTGCGACACGCGCCCAGCATGGTCGGGCTATGGGTGACGAGGACGACCGTATGATCGGCCGCCATGGCCAGAAGGCAACGGGCCAGCTCCTCTTCGGCCTGCCGGTCGAGATTGGCGGACGGCTCGTCGAGCAGAAGCACGGGGGGGTCGCCGATCAGGGCGCGGGCCAGCGCGATGCGTTGGCGCTGACCGGCCGACAGCCGCGAGCCGGCTTCGCCGATCTCGGTCGCGTATCCTCCCGGCATGTCAACGATGTACTGATGCACCCCGGCCAGGCGCGCGGCGCGCAGCACGTCCTCATCGGTCGCGCCCTCGACGCCCTGGACGATATTGTCGCGGACCGAGCCGGTGAACAGCACGCATTCCTGCGGCACATAGCCGACCCATCGGGCGATGTCGGCGCGGCCGAATTGGGCGATGTCCGCGCCGTCGAGCAGGACGCGCCCGCGCGTCGGCTGGTACAGACCCTGCATCAGCTTCAGCAGCGTGGTCTTGCCCGAACCATTGCGACCCATGATCGCGGTGATCCCGCCGGCCGGCATGACCAGCGCCAGCCCGTCGAGCACAGCGGGCGACTTGGAATCGTAGGCGAATGTGACATCGTCAAGCGTCAGCGCGCCCTTGGGGCGCTCCATCTTGACGGCCGATTCGCGAATTTCGACCGGCTCGCTGATCAGTTTTCCGACCCGATCCATCGACTGGCGGAACGCGGAATAGCCGCGCCACGCCCCGACCAGCTGATTGAGCGGCGCCAACAGGCGCGAGACCAGCATGTTGCTCGCGATCAATGAGCCCATGGTCAGCTCGTGGCTGATGATGAACAGGGCGCCGACGCTGGTCATCAGCACATTGGTCGAGAGCGTGAACAGGCCAGCCATATTGACGTATCCGTCGGCTCGCGATCCGCGCTGGATCGACTGCTCGATGGTCCGCGCCTGGCGCTCTTCCCACATCGGGCGCATCGTGTGCTCGAGCGCCAGCGCCTTGATCGTGGTGCGGCCGGCAATGATCTCGGCCAACAGCGTGTCGCGCCCGGCCAGCCTGGTCTTCTCGGCGTCGGTCACCTGGTTGATGGTCGCGCCCGAACGCCAGGCTAGCCCCAGGAACAGCGGGAACACGCAGACGAACACCCACGCGACCGGCCCGGCCACGACGAAGATCATCCCGAGAAAGAGCAGGATGAAGGGCAGATCGAGGATCAGCAGGGCCGAGGCGCCCGACAGCGTGTTGCGGATCACGTCGGCGTCGCGAAACATCTGTTGCCAATAGGCCGCCGGGCGCGATTCGAGAATCCGCAGGGGCACCGCCAGAAGCTTGTCGAACAGCTGCTTGCCCACCTGGACATCGATCTTGAGCGCGATCAACTGCATCATGCGCGCGCGGGTCTGGCGCAGCACGTAGTCGAACGTCAGCAGGACCGCCATGCCGATGACCAGGCCCTTGAGGGTGCTGACGCCGTTGTGGTTGACGACCCGGTCGTAAACCTGCTGGACGAACACCGGCAGCGACAGGGCAAGGATATTGACGAAAAGCGAGATCAGGATCATCTCGCGAAACACCGATCGAAGCGGGCGCACCACCGGTTGCAGCCAGGGCTGGATCAACCTGCTCATCGAATGCTTCTGCCTTCCCTACCAGTCGCGGACGCGATAGCTTCGCGGCGTCCCCCATTTTGCCATAGACTCGGGGGATTGGCGAATTGGGAGGGGGGATGGCCGAACGTCCGCGCCGGTGGCGGGTGCTACGCCTTGCTTGGTGGCGCAAACAGCTCGGCGGCGGTCGGGTCGTCGGACTGGTGGTCCTGTTCCTGCTGCTGGTCCTGAGATCGCTCAATCCGGCCCTGTTGCGGGAAGCCGAGGTCCGCACCTTCGACTTCTATCAAAGCATGAAACCCCGCGAGACCCCGCCCGACCGTCCAGTCGTCATCGTCGACCTCGACGAGGACAGCCTCCATGAGCTCGGCCAGTGGCCGTGGCCCCGAACCCTGGTGGCCAAGCTGGTCGACAATCTGACCGCCGACGGCGCGATCGTCATCGGATTCGACATTGTGTTCGCCGAACCGGACCGGGTTTCGCCGGCCTCCATCGCCAAGGCCTTTCCCAATTTGGGTGCAGAATTCATCGATCAGTTGAAGGCCATGCCTTCGAACGACGAGGCGCTCGCGGCATCGATGCGCAAGAGCAAGGTTGTCGTGGGGCAGGCGGGCATCGACTTGCCGCCGCGGCGGACCGATCGGATCCCGCCCATTCCGCAGGTGGCGCAGATCGGCGGCGATCCCAAGCCGCTGCTGCTCCACTTCACGTCCATGCTGCGCAACGTGCCCGAAATCGATGCGGCGGCCGCGGGATGGGGGGCCATCACCGCCGACCCAGATCCCGATGGCGTCGTCCGCCGCGTTCCGGCGATGGTCACCGACGGCACCTACATATACCCGGCATTGTCTATGGATATGCTCCGCCTCGCCACCGCCAACGAGAGCCTGGGGATCAAGATGGAGGCGGCCGGCGTCTACGGCATCATCGTGCGGCCGAACATCGTGCAAACCGACGAATCGGGTCGCATCTGGCTCTATGCCGGGCACCACGATCCGGCCAAGTACATTCCGGGCAAGGACGTCATCAACGGCACCGTCGACAAATCCAAGATCGCCAACAAGCTGGTCCTGGTAGGCACATCCGCGGTCGGCCTGCAAGACATTCGAACCATCGCCGTGGCCGGGCAGATACCCGGGGTGGAACTGCACGCGCAGATCATCGAGACGGTGCTGTACGGCCAGCAGCTCAGCCGGCCCGACATCGCCACCAGCGTCGAGATGATCGCGGCGATCATCGGCGCGGTCCTGATGATCGTGCTGGTTCCCTTGGTCGGCGCGCGATGGACCTTGCTGCTGCTGTTCGTCGTCATGGGCGGGGCAGCGGGATTTTCCTGGTACGAGTTCTCGCACGAACTACACATGTACGATGCGGTGTTTCCGGCCGCGACCACGCTGGTCACATTCATCCTTGTGACCTACGCCAGCTACGCCCGCGAAGAGGCGCAGAAGCGCCAGGTGCGCGCGGCATTCAACCGATACCTTGCCCCGGCGGTCGTGGAACAGATCGCCGCCGATCCCTCGAAGCTCGTGCTGGGCGGCGAACAGCGCGATATGACTTTGCTCTTCTGCGACATTCGCGGATTCACCACGATCTCGGAATTGTTCGACGCGCACGGGTTGACCCTGCTCATCAACAAGTTCCTGACGCCGATGACCGACATCATCCTGGCGCGGCAGGGTGCAATCGACAAATACATGGGCGACTGCATCATGGCCTACTGGAACGCGCCGCTCGACGATCCCGACCACGCCGCCCATGCTTGCGCCTCGGCGCTTGCAATGAACGAGCGGTTGGCCCCGCTCAACGATCAGCTCGAAGCCGAAGCGAAGGCGGAGAATCGGCGCCACGTGCCCATCAAAATCGGCATCGGCCTCAATAGTGGGCCGGCGGTGGTCGGCAACGTGGGGTCCGATCAATTCTTCGGTTATTCTTCGCTGGGCGACACGGTGAACCTGGCCTCGCGCCTCGAAGGCCAGTCCAAGGGTTATGGCGTCATCATCGTGATCGGCGAGACCACGCGCGACCGCGCCCCCAACTTCGCTTCGCTCGAGCTCGATCTGATCAAGGTCAAGGGCAAGACCGAGGCGGTGCGCATCTTCACTTTGGCGGGGACGCCCGACGTGGCCCAGTCCGATGCGTTCAAGGCGCTGAAGGCCGAGCACGACGCCTTTCTGGCCGCCTATCGCGCTCAGGATTGGGCGAAGGCGCGCCACCAGGCCGAGCGCTGCACGCCACTGGCCGAGCCTTTTCACGTCGAGCACTATTACGAGATCTTCCTGGAGCGGATCGCCGAGTACGAACTCAATCCGCCCGGCGCCAACTGGGACGGCGTTTACACGGCGACCAGCAAATGATGGGGCGAATTGGCCCCGTCACCCCGGAAACGCTTAAGCGCTATCCGGGGTTCAGCGGCGCGCGGTAGCGAGCCTATTAGAAATAAGGAAGGTGCTGCCGCGCGAAACTCTCCTGGATACCGGATCGGTGTCTCGCGTCGAAGGCGACGCTCGACTTGTCCGGTATGACGACTACCTCGTCATTTGGCGGCGGGCGCCGGCGTGCCGGAAGACGCGACTTGGCTCAGATTGCCGGGTTCGAGCCGGCCGATGCTGAACAGCAACTGATAGATGGCGATCTTACGATCGTAGGTGGCGGTCAGCAGGGTGATCTGCGCGTTGGTGATGTCGGTTTCGGCATCGAGCACATCGATCACGGTCGACTTGCCCGACTCACGCAGCTTCTTGCGGCTTTCCCACACTTCGAAGGCCAGGTTGACCGCGCTGTCGAGGATCTCGACCCGCTCGCGCGCGGTCGCGACCTGGCTCCAAGCCAGCCGGACCGCCTCGGCCGTCTTGCGCCGGGCTTGATCTGCGGTGTCCTTGCTGGCCGAAAGATCATGCGCGGCCTGCGAGACTTGGGCCTGCGTGCGAAAGCCGGTGAACAGATCCCAGTTCAATTGCAGCAGCACTTCCCAATCCTGGGACGGACCGACGATGCTGTCGCGATCGAAGCCCCGATCGCCCTTGCCGATGAGATCGACGGTCGGGAAGTAGCCAGCCCGCGCCGAGTCTATTTTTTCGCCGCTCAATGTCACCGTGCGCTTGGCGGCCTCAATCGATGGGTTTTCGTTTTCGGCGATGGAGAGCGCATCTTCGAGACTGGACGGAACGATCGCGGCGGGCGGCTCCGGCGCTTCGTCGCCGATGTCGGGCGGCGCGTGACCGAATACCTGCTGGTAGCGGTCGATCGCCTGTTCGAGCGCGCCTTCGTATCCGACGCGGCGTTCCTTGGCGATCTGCAGCCGATGCTTGGCCGCCAGCACATCCACCGCGATGCCCGAGCCGCGCTGCACCCGTTCGTCCTCGAGATGAAGCTGGGTCTGCAACCTCTGCTCGTCGGTGCGCGACAGTTTGACCAACTGTCCCTGCTTCAGAACATCCAGATATGAGTTCACGCCTTCCAGCACGGTCGTCTGCCGCGTCACCCGCAACGTCGACTCGCTCACCGTCTTGGTGTCTTTCGCCGCGTCAACGGCCGAGTTGGTCGCGTTGCCGTCGTACAGATGCTCGGTTATGGTCAAACCCGCCTGATAACCGTCCGGGAAATACAGCGGACCGTTGTTGGACTGAACCACGGCGGAGTTCTTGAAGAATTCTGGACCGACGTCTCCGGTCAGGTGGGCCTGCGGGTAATAGTTCGACCTGGCGGCACTGATTCCGGCGTCGGCCGAATTTACGCCTTCTTGCGCCGCGCGAATCTGAGGATGATTCGCGACCAGTATCTGGATTTCACTCTCCAGATCGGAGGCCGCTGCGGCCGAGGCCAAGAGCGCGGCGAGCGAAAAAGTGAGCAACCCTAAAGCGGCTCGTCGACCGGGCCCCACCGCATCCCCCATGATCATCCCAAGCGAAAGCGCGTACAACTTGCAACTAACAGAAATTGCTACATGAATTGCGCCAACCGATCAAGGACTAGTTCGCCTTGGACGCGTTCCAAGGAAAGATAAGTTGGATACCTGTCACGGGCATGCGCAGGACGAGAAACTGGCGTAAGGTTATTGTGCTTAGAAACGCCAAAAAAGTCAGGGGATCGCTGCCAAGTCATGCCGCCGCATATTGGATTGCGCCTCTATCTGGCGATCACGTTCGCGCTGTTCGCGATCGCCATCGGCATCGCATTCGGCATCGTGGGCGGTCGGATTGTATTCGCCACCCTCGAGCAGCGGATTGGCGCGGTCCTTGTGCGGGGGGCGGTCGAGGCCCTGGCGACCGTCGATCGCGAACTTCGCGAACGCCAGGACGACCTCAACAACTTCGCCGCGATGACGCGCCACTCGGGCTCGCTCGGCATCGCCGATCTCGAATGGATCGGCATCGATGCGTTGGTCCGCGAAAGTCCGCGGACGTTCGGTTGCGGTTGGGCGGCCGCCACCGACCTTGAGGGCAATGTCGTCGTCGCCTCCGCTGCCGGTCCCGCGCGCGGGACGCGATTGGGCGGTGAATCCTGGTTCGCAAAGGCACGCGAAGGCGAAGTTGCCGCGAGCCAGACGGCTATCGATGCGGATGGCCGGCCGACGCCGCGAGTCGTGCTCGCGCGACCATTGCTCGACAGCAATCAGAAGCCCTTTTCGGTAGTCGTTTGCCACCTCGGCGGGGAATGGGCGGCCGGACTGATCCAGCGTGTCGAGGCCGGTTTGCCGGGAGCGCAGAGCAGCTCCGATGTCATCGTGCTCGATGCCGATTCTCGGCCGGTGATGATATCGCATCGGGTACCTACGGCTCCCCTGCCAGTCGAAATCCTCAAGCCCGGTCTGTTCGACGACGAACGTTGGATTCAAACGCACTGGGACGAGGGAGCCGACTTCGTCGTAGCCGAGGTCGCGAGCAAGGATGGCGGGCCCGCAGCTCAGCTGGGATGGCGTGCGATGGTTCGCCGATTGGCAACCGACGCGATGCAACCGGCTACCGCGCTCCGCAACCAGGTCTACTTATTTAGTGCCGCTATCGCCCTGGTGGCCGCATTGCTGGGACTCCTGGTGGCCGGTCGAATCGTCATTCCGCTGCGCGGAATTGCCGAGGCGGCCCAACGCATCGGCGCCGGCGAACTGGGTGTCCATATTCCGGAGTTCGGCGGCTACCGAGAGGTCGCGACGCTGTCGGACTCGTTGCGCGCCATGCTCGCTGCGCTGCGCGGCAACGAGGCACGGCTCGCCGCGCTCAACGAAAATCTCGATCAGAGGGTGCGTCAACGGACCAGCGAGATCGCCGAGGCCCACGAGGCGCTCGCACGCCAGGAAAGCCGGCTGCGCGCCGTGATCGAGACGGCGACCGACGGAGTCCTGATCGTCGGCGAGGGCAATCGCGTCGAGAACTTCAATCCCGCGTGCGAAGCCATATTCGGCTGGAAGGCCGACGAGATCGTCGGTCGTTCGGTCAGCGAACTGATCGGCGGCGACATTCGGTTGAGGCGGGCCGGACCGCATGGTTTCGACGAGTTGGTGCAATCCCTGCTCGAGTCAGGCGAGGACCGCGGCCACGTTCGGACCGTGCGGGGCCGGCGCCGCGAAGGCGAAGGCTTTCCGCTCGAAGTGTCACTGAGTCGCACCGTGATCCAGAACGTTCCGGTCCACATCGCCATCGTCCGCGACGTGACCGAGGCGGTTCGCGCGCATGACGAACTGTTCGCGCTCGCGACCAAGGACAGTCTGACGAGCCTGCGCAACCGGCGCTACTTTCTCGAGGGCGCCGAGACCGAATTCGCCCGCGCCCGCAGGCACGGCCGCGGATTTTCGCTGCTGCTGATAGACGCCGATCACTTCAAGACGGTCAACGACACCTTCGGCCATGATGCCGGCGATCGCGTCCTCCAGAACATCGCCGAAGTCGCCCTCGACAGCCTGCGCGGGTTCGATCTGGTGGGCCGGCTGGGCGGCGAGGAGTTCGCGGTCGCCATGCCGGAAGTCGATTTGGACACGGCCTTGGCGGTGGCCGAGCGGTTGCGCCAGCAGATCGCTGAGCGCGCGACGGAAACCGACAGCGGCTCGGTGATCGTCACGGTCAGCATCGGCGTGGCCGCGATCTCGGTCGAGGATTCAACTCTCAACCAGATGCTGCGCCGCGCCGACCAGGCGCTTTATGCGGCCAAGGATCGCGGCCGCAATCAGGTTTCGGTGGCCGAGGCCTGACCGGCCACTATTGCTGGATCGTGGCGGCGAATCGCGCGGTTGACAGGCCATAGGCGGGTCAGTATGGTCCGCCCTTCTTTTCAGCGACCCCATGAAGCCAGTGTCATGAAAATCCGCAATTCGCTCAAATCGGCCAAGACCCGGGACAAGAACTGCCGCGTTGTGCGCCGCAAGGGCCGGGTCTACGTGATCAACAAGGTCAACCCACGCTTCAAGGCCCGCCAGGGCTGACCGCCGCGGCGCTTCGGCGCCTTACGTCTCTTCCACAACCGCAACGCGCAGGATGTTGGTCGTCCCCGACTTGCCGAAAGGCACGCCTGCGGCAATGACGATCAGATCCTTCCACCGCGCGAACCCTTCCTGCTGCGTGGTCTCGATCGCCACTGTCACCATTTCGCCGAAGCTGTGGACGTCCTCGGCGACGACCGAGTGCGCCCCCCACACCAGCGCCAATTGTCGCGCCACCAGGACCGCGTTGGTGATGCACAGCACCGGCACCTCCGGTCGTTGCCTGGCGACGCGCAACGTGGTCGAGCCCGAACTGGTGAAGGTGACGATGGCGGCCACCGACATGGTGTGGGCGACCTGTTGCGCCGCCTCGCAGATGGCGTCGCGCGTCGTCTTATCCGGCACGGGCCGCGACCCATCGCGCATGTCGCGATAATTGTCGGCCGATTCCACGCTTTCGATAATGCGGTTCATAAAAGTGACCGCTTCGACCGGATAAGAACCGCTTGCCGTTTCGGCCGACAGCATTACCGCGTCCGCGCCGTCGAAGATCGCGGTGGCGACGTCGGACGCCTCGGCGCGCGTGGGCACTGGCGAATGGATCATCGATTCCAGCATCTGCGTGGCGATCACCACCGGCGTTCCGGCGGCGCGGCACGCGTTGGTCACCCGCTTCTGCAGGATCGGAACCGTCTCGGGCGGACATTCGACGCCCAGATCGCCGCGCGCCACCATCACGGCGTCCGACAGCTCGATGATGCGGTTGAGCCGCTCGAATGCCGCCGGCTTCTCGAGCTTGCTCATCACCCAGGCGCGCCCGCCGATCAGCACCTTGGCTTCCTCGACGTCCTCGGGCCGCTGCACGAAGGACAGGGCGACCCAGTCGACGCCCAGCGAGAGCGCAAAATTGAGATCCGACCGGTCCTTGTCGGTCAGAGGCGAGATCGCCAGGGTTACGTTGGGCAGATTCAGCCCTTTGTGGTTGGAGAGCGGACCGCCGACGACCACGCGGGTCTCGGCCCAATCGGCGCCATGGCTTTCGACCGTGAGTCGTACCTTGCCGTCGTCGAGCAGCAGATCGGTCCCAACCTGGATCGCGGCGAATATTTCCGGGTGCGGCAGGCAGACGCGCTTGTCGTCGCCGGCCGTCGGGTCGAGGTCGAGGCGCAGCTTGGCGCCCGTGGCCAGGGTGATCTTCCCATGCGCGAACTCGCCGATCCGCAGCTTGGGACCCTGCAAGTCGGCGACGATGCTGATCGGCCGGCCCATCTTATGCTCGACCGCGCGGATATTGTCGTAGCGGCGCTTGTGGTCGGCATGCGTGCCGTGGCTGAAATTGAGCCGGAAGGCGTCGGCCCCGGCGCGGAACAACTCCTCGATCTTCTCGGTCGTCGAACTGGCCGGTCCCAAAGTCGCCAAGATTTTGGCTTTGCGTGCGCGTCTCATGCGGTCACCGGTATGTAGATCGCTCGGAAATCGTTGACATTGGTCCGTGTCGGCCCGGTCACGACCTGGTCGCCCAGCGCCTCGAAGAACGTCCCCGCGTCATTGTTGGCGAGTAGCGCGCGCGCGTCCAGTCCCTTGCCGACGGCGCGCGCCAAGCTGTCGGGAAGCGCAAGCGCGCCCGCGGCGTCGGCCGACCCGTCGATCCCGTCGGTATCGCAGGCGATGGCCGAGATGCCGTGCCGGCCGGAGAGCGCGATCGTCAGCGCCAGCGCGAACTCGCGATCGCGCCCGCCTTTGCCCTTGCCGCGGACCGTGACGGTGGTTTCGCCACCCGAAATGAGCACGCAGGGCGGCGGCGCCGGCATGCCGGCCCGCGCGGCCGACAGCGCCAT
>Ga0181537_10002693_pt1 | contig 15483 bp, 12 predicted proteins | sample PEATcosm2014_Bin_39_FD_119765 | JGI IMG/M metagenome (GOLD analysis project Ga0181537, IMG submission 119765) | Peatland microbial communities from MTU Mesocosm Facility, Houghton, MI, USA - PEATcosm2014_Bin23_10_metaG | ecosystem: Environmental > Terrestrial > Soil > Wetlands > Peat | place... | reverse complement strand
GCGCGCGATTTCGAGCTTTTCCTGCTCCGTGTAGCCCTGCAGGCGAAGCACTTCCATGCGGTCCTGCAGCGCTGCCGGCACGGTGTGCATCACGTTGGCCGTCGCGACGAAGAGCACCTGCGACAGGTCGTAGTCCACGTCAAGATAGTGATCCTGGAACGTCGTGTTTTGTTCCGGATCGAGCACCTCGAGCAACGCCGAGGCTGGGTCGCCACGAAAATCGGACGCCATCTTGTCCACTTCGTCGAGCAGGAAGACCGGGTTTTTCGTGCCCGCGCGCTTCATGTGCTGGATGATTTGTCCGGGCAGCGCGCCGATATAGGTGCGCCGGTGCCCGCGAATCTCGGCCTCATCGCGCACGCCTCCCAGCGAGAGCCTGACAAACTTGCGCCCCGTCGCTTTTGCAATCGACATGCCCAACGAGGTCTTGCCCACGCCCGGCGGCCCGACAAAGCACAGGATCGACCCCTTCGGATTTTTGACCAGTTGCCGCACCGCGAGAAATTCGAGAATGCGATCCTTGATCTTTTCCAGGCCGTAGTGATCTTCGTTCAACACCTTCTCGGCGAAATCGATCGAGCGCGTTTCTTTCGACCGCTTCTTCCACGGCACGGCGAGCAGCCAGTCGATGTAATTCCGGCTGACGGTCGACTCGGCCGACATCGGCGGCATCGCTTCAAGCTTCTTGAGCTCCTGGATCGCCTTTTCGAGCACATCCTTGGGCATCCCGGCGGTCTCAATCTTCTTGCGCAGCTCGTCAAATTCGTTCTTCTCGCCGCGGCCAAGCTCTTTCTGAATTGCCTTGATCTTTTCGTTGAGGTAATACTCTTTTTGCGCGCGCTCCATCTGCCGCTTCACGCGAGATTGAATATTGCGGTCCAGATCGAGCTTCTCAATCTCCACATCGAGCACATCGGCGATGCGCGCCAGGCGCGCCGCAGGATCGAAGATGCCCAGCAGTTCCTGCTTCTCTTCAATGCCGATCTGCAGATTGGCCGCGATCGTGTCAGAGAGTTTGGCTGCCTCGTCCATTCGCACTGAGGCGATGATGGTTTCGTAATTCAGCGACTGCTGCAGTTTTACATATTGCTCAAACAGCGAAGTTACCCGCTGCATGAGTTGCTCTGCCGCCGGAGTCATCTCAAAGTCAGTCTTGCCGGTTCGCACCGTGGCGACAAAGAATCCATCCTTGTCGTTCACTTCAACGGATTTCGCGCGCTCCACGCCTTCTACGAGCACTTTGATATTGCCATCAGGCATTTTGACGCTCTGCACAATGTTGCAGATCGAGCCGACCTGAAAGATCTCCTTGGCCTTGGGCTCGTCGATCGAGGCATCATGCTGCGTGGCGAGAAAGATCTTACGATCGCCGTTCAGAGCCTCTTCCAGCGCGCGCACACTCGACAGGCGGCCCACCACAAACGGCGTCATCATATAGGGGAAAATCACCATGTCCCGGATGGGCATCATGGGCAGCTTGAGGGGCTCGGTCTTTTCGCGAGAAGCAGTCATAGGAGTACCTCAATTGGACGCGCGACGACAGATTCGGATGCGGGGAAGGTTCCTCGACTCATGTTCGGATTGTACAGCGGAAACCGTCAGGCAGCTCTTCTGCTGCGCTACTCCAGGCGCTAACAGTGCCACAACAAACAAGATCCCCGGCGATGCCGAGGACCTTGAAGTGAAACGAATCTGTTTCGCCGCCCTCAGCCGGCTTTTTCCAGCAGGCAGAGCGAGAGGTCGCGCCGCTCCACCATGTCCTTGGTGATTTCGAGGTCGCGCACTTTTTTGTTGCTGGGCAGGTGATACATCAGGTCGAGCATCAGTTCCTCGAGAATCATGCGCAGGCCGCGCGCGCCCACCTTGCGGGCCAGAGCCTCGCGGGCAATGGCGCCCGTGGCTTCGGTAGTGAAGTGCAGACGAACATTCTCGTATTCCAGCAGCCGCTGATACTGCTTGAGGATCGCATTGCGCGGCTTGGTGAGAATCTCGATCAGCGCCGGTTCGTCCAGCTCGTCGAGCACGCCCATCACAGGCAGGCGGCCCACAAACTCAGGAATCAATCCATACTTGATGAGATCCTGCGGCTCGGTCTTGCGCAGCAGTTCGGTGTCGCGATGCGAGCGTTGTGCTGACTCGGCTTCAGTATCGGTAGCCTTGAAGCCCAGCGCCTTTTTGCCGATGCGCCGGCCCACTACACGCTCCAGGCCCACAAACGCTCCGCCGCAGATGAAAAGAATATTGGTCGTGTCGACCGCGGTGAACTCCTGGTGCGGATGCTTGCGCCCGCCCTGCGGCGGCACGTTAGCCACGGTGCCCTCGAGAATCTTGAGCAGCGCCTGCTGCACTCCCTCGCCCGAAACATCGCGCGTGATCGACGGGTTCTCGTCTTTGCGACCGATCTTGTCGATCTCGTCGATGTAGATGATGCCCTGCTGCGCGCGTGAAACGTCACCGTCGGCAGCTTGCAGCAGCTTGAGAATGATGTTCTCGACGTCCTCGCCAACGTACCCGGCCTCAGTCAGCGTGGTTGCATCCACAATCGCAAACGGCACATCGAGCATCTTGGCCAGCGTATGCGCCAGAAGCGTCTTGCCTGAGCCCGTTGGCCCGACGAGCAGGATGTTTGACTTGGCCAGTTCCACTTCGTTGTTGCGCATGCGATTCATCTGGATGCGCTTGTAGTGGTTGTAAACAGCGACGGCGAGCTTCTTCTTGGTCTGGTCCTGCCCGATCACGAAGTCGTCGAGGAAGCTTTTCACTTCCTGCGGCTTAGGCAGATGGCCGGCGGTGGTGGCGGGATGCGTTTCGCCGCGGTCGTCCTCAAGAATCGAGTTGCACACCGCAACGCATTCGTCGCATATGTAGGCCCGAGGATAGTCACTCGGCGACGAGATCAGTTTCGCCACTGCGTCCTGCGATTTATGGCAGAACGAGCAGCGCAATGCTTCTTCGGGTCCCGTGCGCGTCTTCATTTGAACTACCCCCTGAAAGGATAACTGTTGCGGCCGCCCCCTAAGTGCGGGGCCGGTCGATGATTTCGTCGATGATGCCGTAGTCCTTGGCTTGCTGCGCGTTCATGATGAAGTCCCGCTCGACGTCGTGCTCGATGCGATCAAGCGGCTGTTGCGTGTGCTTCGCCATCAAGGTGTTGGTGATTTCGCGGATGCGCAAAATCTCTCTCGCGTGAATGTCGATGTCGGTAGCCTGCCCGCTGAGCCCGCCCATCGACGGCTGATGAATCAGGATGCGCGAGTTGGGCAGCGCAAACCGCTTGCCCTTGGTGCCGGCCAGCAGCAGAAACGCGCCCATGCTGGCAGCCTGCCCGATGCAATACGTCACCACGTTGTTCTTGATGAACTGCATGGTGTCGTAAATCGCCAGGCCGGCGGTGATCGAGCCGCCCGGCGAATTGATGTAGAGCTGCACGTCCTTTTCGGGGTCCTCACCGGAAAGGAAGAGCATTTGAGCGACGATCAGATTAGCTACCTGATCGTCAATGGGAGTGCCAAGAAAGATGATGTTGTCGCGAAGCAGACGGGAGTAAATGTCGTAGGCGCGCTCGCCTCGGCTCGTCTGCTCAACCACCATGGGAACTAATGCCATTGAGTCCTGTTCTCGCTCTTCCGCCGGGGCCTGTTCCCCCGTCCCGTTAAAGGCCGTTTTGCCCCGTCAATCTCGACCGGAACGAACGGCTATTTACACCCGAATCAACTAAGCAGGCAGCCTTTCATACAGCGTTTCCGCGGTCTTTTCGCGTCTCATTTGTTCCCGGATTTTGGCCAGGCCGCCGTCGTCGGTCAAACGTTGGCGCAGCGCCTCAACCGGCTCTCTCGATTGCAGGGCCGCCAGTTGCAACTCGCGGTCCACCTCTTCTTCGCTTACGGTGATGTCCTCTGCCTGGGCGATGCGATCAAGCAGGATGAACGTCTTCACCTCGGCCACGGCGCTGTCACGCTGCGCCCCGCGCAGCCGCGCAAAGTCCAGCTTGCGCATCTGTTCGGTGTCCATGCCCTGCGCAGCCAGCGCGCGCAAACCCCGCTCAAGCCGCGCGTCGATCTGATCCTGCACCATCGACTCCGGCACCGGGAAGGGATACTTCTCGACCAGCGCTGCCGCCAGCTTGTCCTTGGTCTCCGCCGCCACGCTGCGCTTTTTGCGGTTGGCCATGTGCTCGCGCACCCGGGTCTCGAGCTCGGCAAGATTCTCGTAGTGTCCCAGTTCCTTCGCAAATTCGTCGGTCAGTTCCGGCACAGTCCGCTTCTTGATGGCCTTCACTGCCACTTCATACTCGACCGTCTTGCCGGCCAGCTTGGGCTCAGCGTAGTCGGCCGGATAAATCACTTCGGCCTTCAGCTCCTGCCCTGGCTTGGCGCCGCGCAATGCGGTGTTGAATGCTTCAACCGTATCTTTGCCGCCGATCTCGACCAGCGCATCCTGCCCGGCCACCGGCTCCGCTTCAGGATCGTCCTGAAACTTGCCGGTGTAGGTGATCTGCGCCCAGTCGCCGTCAACCAGCGCGCGATCCTCTTCAACCGGCTCGATGGTGGCGCGTGACTCCCGCAGTTCGGTCAGCTCATGCTGGAACTCTTCCTCGGTCAACTCAACTGACGGCTTCTCGACTGTGACGCTCTGATAGCCCTCAATCGAAAAATCCGGAATGTACTCGAAGACCGCCTTCACATGCAGGGGCTTGCCGTCTTCGACGGTCAGCTCGGTCACCTGCGGTTGGCCCACAGGCTTGATACCCAGCTCTTTCACGCCGCTGCTAAAGCGCTGCGGCAGCAGTCCGTCGATCACTTCTTTGCGAATCTCGGTGGCAAACTTGCGCCGCACCACGGACTCCGGCACCTTTCCTGGGCGAAAGCCGGGGATGCGCGCGTACTTCTGATAATTGCGGGTCACTGAATGAAAGGTCTTGGAGACATCTTCAGCCGAAACATCGATCGTGAGCTCGCGGGTGCATTCAGGATTCAGTACTGGGCCGTGCGCATGATCGTGGTCGTGATCGTGACCTTCGTGGTCATGGTCGTGGGCCGCCTCGGCCGGTTCGGGTTGGGGAGTGCCTTCGAGGGTATCGGTAGTGCTCAACGTTTTTGCCTTCCGGGCTCGCTGCGCCGAGCCAAATAAACTGCCGCCGCCGCTCGGGCGCAACAGCACCGTGGGCCTCGGGGGATCCTCATTTCATGGTAAGAGGGTTTAGAAGCGTGGTCAAACCGGCGGCCTGTGGGCAACTGGTCCGCGGACCGCAGAAGTCACGTTACTGCGCAGTGACATCGCAGCTCGACTTCCGATGCCGGCTCGCTGCAGCCGTGCTCAGAGCTCATCCTCCTGAGGCTTGCGCACATAGGGCAAGAAGCGGGCGTCGGCGGCGCCGCAACGGGCATAGGAGGCGCGCGCTTCGTTGAGGCTCAGATGGCCATTCACCGTTAGCCGAATGTCGGCTGCGTCGGCATCGTCCTGCCCGTCGTCTTCCCACCAGCAGACGGGGCAGAGCGCCATCGCGTCGGGCGCATTCAGCGTCCTGGAGCCGCAGCAAGGGCAACGATACCGTATCTCCACAACTTCCACGGGACATAGACGGCAATCCTTGTTGCGGGATTACATCAGGCAGTCGAAATTGTGCCGACCCGCAAAGCCTAGAATCTAAAGACCAGTCCCGTTGTGAACCGGCCGTGGACCGCATCGCCGGGCGACACCGTTGGCGCGCTCAACCGATCGGCCTGCACCCGCCAGGCAAAGAAGGGCGCGATGGGCACATCGATCCCGGCACCCAGGGCGTAAATGAACGCCCCGCCCGAGATCGGCGTGTTGGCCGAGTTATTGGCCGAGTGTTCCCCGCCCAGCAGAAAATGCCCGAAGACCTTGAAACGTGCCGCCCGCAGCGCCACCTGCGGCCCGATGAGAACCGTCGTGCTCCGCGGCACCTCAGAGTCTGCGCCGATGCCGTAGTGCGCCACGTCTCCCTCTACCGCGAGAAACGGCTTGCCAATCTTCACCGAGCCCGTCGCTTCCCAGCCGTTCAGAGCCGGCACATTCGGATAATAAAGATTGCTCCCGGCGCGGCTGTATCCAAAGAAGACGTCGCCCCTGGGAATCTGCGCCCGGGCCTGCACAGCGGGAAGCAGCGGAATCGAAAATGAGATCAGCAAGAAAAAGACGCGAAATTGTCGACGACCAATCAGCATGAAGAGCGCTCCTTTGCAATGAAACGTCATTATGTTTACTGCGCTTCCCATCGATGAGTCCGATAGGCCCGCACGCGGCCGAGCTGAGCCGGAAGCTTCATCGCCCCACCGCGGTCTAGAATCTTGCACGGAGGAATCAGCCCCAATGCACCGTGAGCAAAACTTGCCTGCTGTCTTTTTGAGCCGCCTTTTGACGATCGGGTTGCCGATCCTTTTTCTCCTGACCCTAAGTAACCAGGTTCCAGCCCAAAATGGGTCGCAGCCGCTGCGAGTTGCCATCGTGGGTCTGGCTCACGATCACGTCAAAGGATTCCTTCCCCAGCTCGCTCAGCACCACGATGTCGAACTGGTCGGCATCGTCGAGCCCAACGGCGCTCTCGGCGCGCAATACGAACACCAATACAATCTGCCCGACCGGCTCTTCTTCAAAGACATGGCGAAGATGATCGAGGCGCGCCGTCCCCAGGTGATCCTGGCCTACACTTCCATCGCTGAGCATCGCCACGTCATCGAAGTCGCCGCCTACTACGGCGTATCGGTGATGGTCGAGAAGCCGCTGACGATCTCGCTCGACGACGCGCTGGCTATTCGCCGCGTCGCGCGCGAACACCACATCCACGTGATGGTCAATTACGAGACCACCTGGTACGCGAGCAATGCCGCGGCCTACGAACAGTTGCGCAGCGGCCAGCTCGGCGACTTGCGCCGCGTGGTCGTGCACGACGGCCACAATGGGCCCAAAGAGATCGGCGTCAGCCCGGACTTTCTCAACTGGCTCACCGATCCCGCACAAAACGGAGCCGGCGCTCTCTACGACTTCGGCTGCTATGGCGTCGACCTCATGACATGGCTGATGCACGGCGAAACGCCGCTGACGGTCACTGCCGTGGTCAATCACGACAAGCCTGAGATTTATCCGCACGTCGATGACGACGCCACCATCGTGCTGCAATATCCCCGCGCCCAGGCCGTGATCCAGGCCTCGTGGAACTGGCCCTTCGCCCGCAAGGATATGGAGATTTACGGCGCGACCGGTACAGCCATCACCGTCGGCCCCGACAAGCTGCGCGTGCGCCACGCCAACGACCACGACGAGCAGCTCGTCACGCCGCCGTCGCTGCCGACAAACCAGAGCAACTCGCTCAACTACCTTGTCGCCGTTATGCGCGGGCAGATTCGCGATGAGGGCGATCTGAGCGCGCTCGACACCAACGTCAAGGTCATGCAGATTCTCGACGCCGCGCGCGAGTCGGCTCGCTCGGGCAAAAGCGTGACGCTGAGGAGTGTCGGAGACTAGCGCCCTATTTTCGCAGCGCATTGCACGTCGACCGCAGCGTGAACTCCAGCGATTCGCGCGGCACGCTCTCGACAAAAGGCCCGATGGCCCATCCCAGACCCGTTGGAATCGAACGCGTGAGCGAGACCGACTCAATCTGCAGGTAGACGCCGCCGTCGCGCTCCTCGTAGCTCCAGTAGGTATTCATGCGCCACAAGAAGCCGTGCTCCTCGCTGCCGCTGAGCGCGCGCTCTGAGGGCGTGCCGGGTGCATCGATCTCCGCGATGCGCGTGCTGCGCGAGATGCTGCTGCCGTGCTGTGCGTCGACCCGCGCAAACACGACATCGTAGCTCGCATCCATCACCACCGTGATCACATGCTTTTGCCTGATGCGCATCGAGGTCTGCAGCCGGTCGCCCTGTCCAGCAACAATCTGCGCCCGCATAATCTGCGGCGCAAAGATGCGCGGATACGCGCTGAAATTCTTCATCAATCGCTCGACATCCGCAGCCGTCGCACCGCGCGCAAAGGCCGTGGCGCGCCAGTCATGCAGCATCGCTCCCGGCAGGTTGGGCGGACTGTCGGGCGTGAGCCGCTCGACGATCACCTCGCCGTTGCGCAGCCGCGCCTCCACTTGAGGCGTCATGCCGGCGAGATAGGCCGCGCCCGGCCGGTGCTGCGCGTTGTCCCGCTGCTCCGCTTTGTCTATATAGGTGTTGAACCCGGCGACGGCGGCCGCGGTCGGCTCCGCTGCATCACAAGCAGGCAAAGCCACAACTGCCGACAGGATCGCGAGTACGCAGGCTGCCAAAACCAGCCGCGAACGCCAACGGCACCTGATGCGCGGGGGCTGCGGTGCCTGCGGTGCGGGGACTGCGCGTCCAGCGAATCGCGCTTCGCGCATGACGCAAATCGCACGGGCCCACAGGGAGAAAGTCTTTTCAAACTCGAAATTTGATGTGCGGCAACTGGTGGTGGGCATGGAGTTGTGCGCGGTGCGCTCACAGGAACATGGGGAATCGGACGCCAGCGGAGTTGGCGGAGTTAGCGGTGTTAGCCCCCCACTCATCGGCACTTGCGGCGCGGCAGACGCGCTGCGCGCACGACGCGAATCGGAGACCGACACAGAAAATCGTGCCGTTTGAGGGAAATTAAGGCCGGAATGCATGTGATTGATGCTGTGACTGGTTGCGGGATTTTGTATCACGGTTTCACCGTTGAAAGCGGAGTTAGCCGAGCTAGCAGAGTTAGCGGAGTTGGGCCCCCACTCATCGCGATGCAACTGCGATGAATGGGGCACCCCGTGCACCTGCGGGGACTGGCCGTCCATCCAGAGGCTTCGCGTGACGACGCTGGCGGATTGCGATTTTTCGAGGGTCGTCATGCTGCGCTCCTTAGAGACAGTTAAAAAGTGAAGAAGTGAAGAAGTGAAAGAGGACAGTGAACGAGTGAAGAAGTGAACAGAGTGAAAACAGAAAAGCGGCGAGCCGGAGGTGCCGGTTTCGCCGCCTGTTTTTGACTACCTTTCTATTGTGCGCTTTTTCGTAGAGTTAATACGCAAAATCGATCAAAAAATCTTTCGTTGTAAGTGATAAGGGACAAGGCGGTTACAAAATCGGGAAAATTATTTTTGCGGTTTGCCTATTGACAAGATTTCCACAGGTCGCCTACCTGAGAGGCCAAACGCGCTTCGGGGCAGGTGCTAGCTATTAGCTGGCAGGTGCGCATCGCTCCTAGTCGCCCAGCACCGCGCGCTGCGCCGCGAAGATTTCCTTCAATCCCGCTTCGGCGAGGTCCAACAGCCCGTTCAGTGCAGCGCGGGAAAAAGAACCCTTTTCCGCCGTGGCCTGCGTTTCCACGAGGCCCCCGTCGGCGGTCATCACCACATTCATGTCGACCTCGGCCTGCGAGTCTTCTTCATAGCAGAGATCGAGCAGCGCCTTGCCGTCCACGAGTCCTACTGACGTTGCGGCCACAAGCTGCTTGAGCGGCGACTGTTTGAGCGTGCCCGCCGCGACCAGCGCCTTGAGCGCCAGCGCCAGCGCCACCGCCGCGCCGGTGATGGCCGCGGTGCGCGTGCCTCCATCGGCCTGGATCACGTCGCAGTCCAGAATCACGCTTCGTTCCCCGAGCAAGTGCAGATCGACAACCGAGCGCAGGCTGCGGCCGATCAGCCGCTGAATCTCGTGGGTACGCCCGCCAATCTTGCCCCGTTCGCTCTCGCGCGGGGTGCGCGTCACGGTCGAGCGCGGCAGCATGGCATATTCAGCCGTTACCCAGCCGCGCCCAGAGTTGCGGAGCCATCCCGGCACGCCCTGCTCGACGGTGGCGTTGGTCAGCACCCGTGTGTTGCCCAGCGTGACCAGCACCGACCCCTCGGCGGTCTGGACGTATGCCGGGGTCAGGGTCAGGGGGCGCAATTGCGAGGGCGTGCGCCCTCCGGGACGAAAAAAGGCCGTAGAAACGGGAGCGGACATAGCTGGAATTGTACGGGAGCGACGGAGGCGGCAAGGCCGCAAACGGGAACGGTTTCAAGTTGGGAAAGGGTCGATCAGGCGAGCCCAAAGAAGGAACGTCTCATAAACCCTTGAAAACGCGGGGAAAACGTGAAGGCTGATCCGGAACCGTTCCCGATGCGGGACGGGCGGGGATTGGAAGCGGATTGGGACTCAAGCTGGAAACGGGGCATAAGCCATTCCTTGTCAGAGTCTTAGGAAAAGTGTCCGAGTTTGGCACACGACGTGTACTAGAAGAGGACAAATCCCAGTTCTGAGTTTCCACGGAAGGCACCGCAGGCAGGGAATGGATGCGGAAGTCACCAGAACTGCAAGACCAACGCCGGAAACCGCGTAAGAGCCCGGCAAGGAAGGAACACCAATGCAGCAGTTGATTGCCACTACCGGATTTGCAGAGAATGAATCGAAGTCAAACGAGACGCCGAATCTGGCGCTTGCCCAACCCGTCTCGAACGCTGGGACCCTGGCAGAGGTGGCGCACGAGGCCCGCAACGTGGTGACGGCGCTGGGGCTCTACTGCGATCTATTGGAGGAGCCGGGGGTTCTGTCGCCTGCGTTTCGTCATTATGGCGAGGAGCTCAAGCTGCTGGCCGCGACCAGCCGGCAACTGGTGGGCAAGCTGATTGCGCTTGATCCATCGCATCTGGCGCCTGCTTCTGATGGCGCCTCTTTGACGGCGGCAACGAACCCTGCGATCGATACTCTGCCTGCGCATTCGCAGGCCGGGCGGTATTGGGAAACGTTGCCCACGCGACGGATCGATGACATGGCCTTTGAGCTGCAAAGTAATCGCAATCTGCTCGCGGCTATGGCGGGGTCGCGCATTTGTTTGACGATGGACATCTCCGGGGGAGCCTTGCCTGTGCGGATGGCCGGTGAAGACCTGACACGGATTCTGGTGAATCTGACCAAGAACGCGGTCGAAGCCATGCCCAAAGGCGGACGGCTGCACATGATCCTGGGCGAGGCATCGGCGGCGCCGAACCAGGAACCCTGGCTGGTTTTGAACATTGAAGACAACGGGCCGGGCATTCCGCTGGAGGAATTCGAGCGCATCTTCGAGGCCGGCTACTCAACCCGCACCAAACCTACAGACGGGAATGGAATCTGGCGAGGAGACCACCAGGGACTCGGCCTTTCGATTACGCGCTCGATTGTGGAATCAGCAGGTGGGCGCATCCATGCCGCCAATCGCGATCCGCAGGGCGCCTGCTTCCAGATTGAGCTGCCGGTCAGGACAGCGTGAACCCGTTGATCTCATTGATCCGATTGACCTCATGGATCGGCTCGTGAACCATCGGTGATCTAACACACATACTCAGGAATCAAAGGGCCAATACAATGCTCGAGACTGTTCTTCACACAAGGGTTATGGAAACATTTGCCCCAATCGCGGAACCGGTGACAACTGCTGCGGCGACACCGCTGCATTTGCTGGTGGTTGACGCCGACGCGGCAGTTCGCTCGGCGTGCACTGAGATTGCGAGCAGCCTGGGTTATGCCGTCGACAATACCGGCGATATGGAGCAGGCGCGCAGCCTCCTTCGCTGCCACGCGGCCGATATCCTGCTCGTCAATCTGCCCTGGGGCAGCAACCATGGGCTTGAGCTGGTCTCTGAAGTCAAGCTGCTCTATCCCGAGATCGCGGTCATCGCCATGACCGCCTCAGGTTCGGTGAATGCCGCGGTCGAGGCGATGCGCTGCGGCGCATCGGACTACCTGACCAAGCCTTTTGCGATTGATGAGCTCTCGGCGGTGCTGGATCGCGCGGCGGCCCATCACACGCAGGACACGGAGTCGCGACAATTGCGGGCGCGCCTGCGCCTGAGCCAGGGCCTGGGGGCCATGATCGGCAGATCGATCGAGATGGAGAAGCTCTATCGCATTCTCTCCAAGGTGGCGCAGACCACACACCCGGTCCTGATTCTGGGAGAGAGCGGAACGGGCAAGGAACTGGTGGCGCGCACCATTCACGCGTATGGGCCTCATGCTGAAAAACCATTCCTGCCGGTGGATTGCGGCTCGCTGGTGCCGACGCTGATCGAGAGCGAGCTCTTCGGCTATGTAAAGGGCGCCTATACGGGAGCCAACCGCACAAAAGAGGGCCTGCTCGTCTCGGCGGAGAATGGAACTGTATTCCTGGATGAGATCGGCGAGCTGACCCTCGATCTGCAGGCCAAGCTGTTGCGCGCCTTGCAGGAAAAAGAGGTGCGGCCGGTGGGCGCGACCCACCGCGTGCCGATCAAAGCGCGGATCGTTGCGGCGACCAATCGGGACCTTGCGTCGATGGTCGAAAAGGGCACCTTCCGCAAGGATCTCTTTTACCGGCTCAACGTGGTGAATCTACGTTTGCCCTCGCTGCGCAGCCGGCGGGAAGACATTCCATTGCTGACGGCGCATTTTCTCGATCGGATCAGCCGCGAGCAAGGCTCCAAGTATGTGTTGAGCGACGAAGCGCTGCGGACCATGATGCGCTATGACTGGCCGGGCAACGTGCGCGAGCTGGAAAACGCAGTGGAGCGCGCCTGCGCGCTTTCGTCGGGTCCGGTCTTGCATCTGGGAGATCTGCCCACGCAGCTGCAGCAGGAGGGACTGACGGTTCATCGAGCCGCCCTGCCCTCGGTCGAAGCGGAAGCGGCCGCCGACACGCCCAAAGTGACGGCCCTTGCCGACCTTGAACGTGAGGCAATCCTGGGCGCGATTCAAACCCTGCATGGCGACAAGTTGAAGGCCGCCCGTCTGCTGGGCATCGGCAAGACGACCCTCTATCGCAAATTGAAAGAATACGGAATCACGGAACCGCTGCCGAGCGAATAGGTATCTGCGCTCCCGGTTCAATGGGAGTCGGTCGCATTTGCACTCGGCCCATGCGCGCGAAGCCTCACGTGTCGATTGCCGGAAAACCAACTGAAAAACCAGGAAGTCAAGATGAAGGAGCAGGAGATGAGCATTCTGATCGTGACCGGAATTGAAGGCGCGCACAATTGCGCCGAGAGCGTGAAGGCGCAACTGGGAATGGACGTAGAAGTCGCCGAAGGCCGCAAGGCCGCTCTGGCTGCCTTGCGCAGGCGCGAGTTTGCTGCGATCGTCGTGGACGAATCGATCGCAGAGTGCGATCAGGCGGCGGCCACGGCGATCTGGGAGCGGGCGGGTCTGGCCATTCCGCTGCAAATCAACTTTGCGCTGGCCGGAGCGGCTCGGCTCATTCGGGAAATTCGCGCGGCCCTGCACCGGCGGGAGCGCGAACAGGAACTGGCGCGAAGAGCAGCCACGGCGGCCATCGAGACCGAAGTGAAAACGACAGTCGCGGGGCTGCTGCTGCACTCGCAGCTGGCGCTCTCGGGAGTAGACGTTCCCAGCCCGGTCGCAGAAAAGCTTCGAGTGGTTGCCGACCTGGCCCGCAGCCTGCGCCAGCAGTTGAGTGAACCGGGCCGCGAATCCGCGGAGTCGCTTCACCGGGCGCTGTGAGAGAAGTTCCGACTTATGCGTTGCACGCGCATCGCCGGGGCCCGATGCCCCGGCGTTTTTTTGCCCTGCCGGCGTGAGCTCGGCGAATAGCATAAGCTGAAAACAAGCATGAACAATTCAGCCGTTCTTCTGATGGATTGCCCCGATCGCAAGGGCCTTGTGGCGAGGGTTTCGGGCCTGCTTTACGAGCATGGCGCCAACATTTTGCACGCCGACCAGCATCAGGACCACGAACAAGGGCTCTTCTTCATGCGCATCGAGTGGGCGCTTAACGGCGGGTCGCCGGGTGATCAGAGTGCAGCGGGCGGGGATTCGAATCCGTTCGATCTTGCAGCATTCAAGAAAGCATTTGCGCCGCTGGCCGATGAACTCGATATGAGGTGGAAGCTAAGCGCGAGCGGAGAGAAACCGCGCGTAGCGTTGTTCTGTTCGCAGTACCTGCATTGCATGGCCGACCTGCTGCATCGCTGGCGAACGGGGGAGCTGCGCTGCGAGATTCCGGTGATCGTCTCAAATCATCGGGACGTGGAAGGGCTCGCGGCGTTCTATGGCATCCGGTTCGAGCACATTCCGGTGACGGCGGCCGGCCGCGCAGAAGGTGAAGCGCGACAGATCGCGCTGCTCGCCGAGCAAAAGGTCGACCTGGTGGTGCTGGCGCGGTACATGCAGGTCCTTTCGCCGGATTTTGTGGCGCACTATCCGGCTGCCATCATCAACGTGCATCACTCGTTCCTGCCCGCGTTCACGGGCGCGAGGCCCTATCATGCGGCGCACGCGCGCGGCGTAAAGCTGATCGGCGCGACCAGCCATTACGTAACGGAGGTGCTGGATGACGGGCCGATCATCGAGCAGGACGTGGCGCGCATCTCGCATCGGGACCAGGTGGAGGATCTGGTGGCTCGCGGGCGCGACCTGGAGCGGTTGGTGCTTTCGCGCGCGGTGCGATGGCATCTTGATCGGCGCATTCTCTGCTACGGGAACAAGACGGTTGTCTTCGACTGAGCCGGCGCCCTACTCCACGAGCGCGTCGGCGATGCCAAGGTGCTTGTCGAGAGTGGCGATGCCCAGATCGATTTCTTCTTTGGTGACGATGAGGGGCGGCGCGATGACGAAGTGGCTGACCCAGGCCTGCTGGACGACGCCGTCGGCCATCATTTTTGCGGCGATCTGATCGACGACGAGCGGCTTGCCTTCGACCTTGTCGCGCATGGTGTTGAAAGGCTCTTTGGTCTTGCGGTTCTTCACCAGCTCGACCGCGAAGAAGAGCCCGAGGCCGCGTACGTCGCCGATGGATGGATGCTTGTCCTTCAGTGCTTCGAGCTTTTCGCGAACGTGGGGCTCGAGTTCGGCGGCGCGCTCGACCAGCTTGAGCCGCTGCATCTCCTCGATCGTGGCGACCGCGGGGCCGAGGGTGATGGGATGCGCCTCGTAGGTGTGGCCGTGGGAGAAGTAGTGATCTTCAAAGTAGTCGGCGATCTTTTTCGTCGTGGCGCAAAGACCCAAGGGCACATAGGCCGAGGTGATGCCTTTGGCGGTGACGAGGATGTCGGGCTTCAGATTCCAGTGATCGACGGAGAACCACTTGCCGGTGCGGCCCCAGCCAGCCATCACTTCGTCGGCAATCATCAACACGCCGTGACGATCGCAGATTTCGCGGAGGCGCGGGAAGTACTCGGGCGGCGGAACAATCACTCCGTTGGTGCCGACGACCGGCTCGAAGATGATGGCCGCAACATCGCTCTCGTTGCGAATCATGTGTTCGATGTAATCGGCGCAGGCGATGTTGCAGCCGGGATAGGTGTGCTTGATGGGGCAGTCGTAGCAGTTGGTTTCAGGAGCGAAGACGACATTACCGATTTTTCCTGCCGGTTCCATGGCCCAGCGGCGGGGATCGCCGGTGGCGGCGATGGAGCCTGCCGTGGAGCCGTGATAGGACCGATAGCGCGAGATGATCTTGTTTTTGCCGGTGACCATGCGCGCGATTTTGAATGCCGCTTCATTGGCCTCGGTGCCGCTGGTGGCAAAGAAGAATTTC
>Ga0181537_10002692_pt1 | contig 15483 bp, 14 predicted proteins | sample PEATcosm2014_Bin_39_FD_119765 | JGI IMG/M metagenome (GOLD analysis project Ga0181537, IMG submission 119765) | Peatland microbial communities from MTU Mesocosm Facility, Houghton, MI, USA - PEATcosm2014_Bin23_10_metaG | ecosystem: Environmental > Terrestrial > Soil > Wetlands > Peat | place... | reverse complement strand
GCGATCCAGTCCGCGGTCTGCCAGACCTGGGCGCACAAGGAGATTATCGTCGTGGACGATGGTTCGACGGATCGCACCGCGGAGGTCGCCAAGCAATTCGGATCGAAAATCAAACTGGTCTCGACCCCAAACCGCGGTCTGTGCGCGGCGGTCAACCTCGCCTACAGCTTAAGCCGGGGAGACTACATCCAAGAACTGGATGCAGACGACATTCTGCTGCCGGACAAGATCGAGCGACAGATAGCAGCGATTCGGCCGGATGACAGCAAAAGGCTCCTCCTTTCCTCCCCGTGGGCTTCTTTCTATTATCGAACCCGAAAGGGACGCTTCATTTCGAATTCGCTGTGCCAGGACCTTTCTCCGGTCGAGTGGCTGTTAGCCAAGATGAGCGAGAACCTGCATATGCAAAATGCAACCTGGCTGGTGAGCCGGGAACTGGCAGAAGCAGCAGGACCGTGGGACGAGCAACTGCACTATGACCAGGACGGCGAGTACTTTGACCGGGTTCTCTTGATTTCCGAAGGAGTTCGCTTCGTACCCGGAACCGGGGTCTACTACAGGGTGAGCGGGCCGAACAGCATCAGCACGATTGGCAATTCCAACAAGAAAAAAGATTCGTTGCTTCTTTCGATGAAACTGCATATTCAGTACCTGCGCTCAGTCGAAGAGAGCGAGCGTGTCCGCAAGGCCTGCCTGAATTATCTCCAAACCTGGTACGGCGTCTTCTATCCAGAGCGGCCGGATCTTGTCGCAGAGATTCAGCTTCTCGCTGCCGATCTTAAGGGGTCGCTGCAGGAGCCGCGCCTGCGCTGGAAGTATGCCTGGATGAAGCCTTTATTCGGATGGAAAGCCGCCAAATGGGCTCAACAGGCACTCCCGCAACTCAAGGCTTCGTGCATCAGAAAGTTCGACAGGGCGATGTACCGAATGGAAGCACCCCAAGTGGCAACAAACGCTCGGGCTGGTTTGTCCTGATCGGATGCGGCCGTCGGAATAAGCGTCGGAAGTACTGAGGATTATGCTCACATATAGCGCAGATTGCGATCACCAGCAGCAAAACTATCCGGGATTGTCTCATTTGAAACCCTCTGAAATACCGCACAACATTTCGATTTCCCTGCTCACAGGTGGAAGCGACCGGCCCTATGTATTCGGCTTGGCCACCGCACTCATATCTCAGGGAGTATCTCTGGACATGATTGGCAGCGATGAGCTGGACTTTCCTGAATTCCAGCGGGAACCCAGAATTCGATTCTTGAACTTACGCGGGAGTACCGATTCGAAAGCAAATCCCATAGCCAAGATCGCTCGAGTCTTGCGCTACTATGCAAGACTCATTGGTTACGCTGCAACGGCAAAGCCTGGGATCTTCCATATCTTATGGAATAACAAGTTCGAAACCTTTGATAGGACATTCCTAATGCTCTATTACAGGCTTCTGCAGAAGAATATCGTTCTGACTGTGCACAATGTAAATGCGGGCAGGCGAGATTCCCGGGATTCGCGCCTCAACCGGCTTACCCTGCGGATCCAATATCGGCTCAGCAAGCACATCTTCGTTCATACGGAAAAGATGAAGAGTGAGCTGACCGAGCAGTTCGGCGGGCGAGGCGCAAGCATCACAGTCATTCCGTTCGGCATCAACAACACAGTTCCGAATACATCTCTCACCCCCAGTGACGCGAAGCGGCGGCTTGGGTTTGGTGAACATGAGAAAGCGATTCTCTTTTTTGGGAACATTAGGCCCTACAAGGGCCTCGAGTACCTGATCGCTGCGTTCCGACAGGTCTTGGCGATGGGTGTGAGCTGCCGCTTGATCATTGTCGGCAGGCCTTCCAAGTGCGAGGAATACTGGGCGAAAATTAGGAATGAAATTCGTGAGGACGTGCAAAGCGGACAAGTACTGCTCAAGGCGGAATTCATTCCTGACGACGAGGCAGAGGTTTATTTCAAGGCGGCAGATGTTCTTGTGTTGCCCTATAGGGAGATTTATCAGAGCGGCGTTTTGTTCACAGGGTACAGTTTTGGCCTGCCGGTAATCGCTGCCGAGGTGGGCTCTCTGAAGGATGAGATCGTCGAGGGCAGCACCGGGTTTGTGTTCAGGCCAGAGGATCCAGCCGACTTGGCAAAGGCAATTCAACGGTACTTTGCGAGCGACCTTTATGCGGACCTGAGGAATCGGCGCGGCGAGATAAGCGCTTACGCGATGGAGACGCATTCTTGGGGCGTGGTTGGTCAGATGACGAAGAGCGTATATGCCAACTTGCTTCGAATGCCGCTTTCCAGAACCCCGCTAAATCCTGGTGTGCCGAGCGCTTCACACGATGTAGAAGTTTCTTGATAAAGGGCAGCGGCAAGTGTGACCACGTGCTCTGATTGCTTATGCATTATTGTGAACCCATATTTCCATTTTGAGTCGTAATTCTGAATCCTCGGATTATCGTTATCGTCAATGTTTACAGGGGTGCAAGCGCGATCCATGCGCCCCGGAGATCAGGACCCAATGGTCAAAAAACAAAAGCGACCGTTTCAGCGCTCCACCAACACTTCTCTCAGGGTCGATTTCCAGGGTTCCCGCGTCACATCTGACGGCGAGCTGATTCTGGGGCGTGAGCTGGACGAGCGATTGGGCTTCGGCGAACTTGCTGCTGATGTGCTGAGAGGAGCCGCCATATGAGGTTGAACGGTGTGGTGACTTTGGCGCAAACTGCTCAGTCTTTGTCAGAGCATTCCGCGGTTTCGCATGATGTGGGCCGTCACATAGCTTCCCCGAATGAGCGCATCCTCATCACCGGCGCGGCGGGATTTATCGGTTGCTCAGTGGTCGAATCGCTTCTGCAGCTGGGGTATCGGAACCTCGTTTGCTTTACGAGGAAATCTAATACTGAAAGCAGACTGCAGCGTATGGCGGATAGTCAACCGCTGATCGAAATCGTTAAGGGAAATTTGCTTTCGCCTAAGGATTGCGAAGCCGCGTGCGAGAACGTATCAGTGATTCTTCATCTCGCTGCCGGAACAAGCGACAAGTCTTATCCCAACGCGTACCTGAACTCTGTCGTCACCACAAGGAACCTGCTGGAAGCAAGTCTGCGGCGGGCGCGGCTCAAGAGATTCGTTCTCGTAAGCTCGTTCGCAGTCTATACGAACAGCCAGCCATCTTCTTTGTTGGACGAGTCTTGCCCGATCGAGGAGAATGCATCGGAGGGTAGGGACGCTTACTGCTTCGCAAAGGTCCGGCAGGAGCGTATCGTCAGGGAATACGGCGAGAATCACAGCATTCCCTATGTGATCCTCCGGCCGGGGAGCGTATACGGCGATGGAAGGCCGGAGATCACCGGTCGAGTTGGTCTTGGCACGTTCGGCGTTTTTCTTCACCTTGGCGGCTCCAACCGGGTACCTTTTACATATGTCGAAAACTGCGCGGATGCAATTGCATTGGCTGGATTGATGAAAGGAATCGACGGCGAGGTTTTCAACATCGTCGACGATGATGTACCGTCAAGCCGCAAGTTCCTGTGCGAGTACAAGAAAAACGTCAGGAAGTTTCGCTCGATCTACATTCCCAAAGTCGCAAGTCGTTTGATTTGCGCTCTGTGGGAGAAGTACTCGCAGTGGTCGCAAGGGCAGTTGCCGCCCGTGTTCAGTCGCCAGCGCTGGTTCTCTGAGTGGAGATCCACCCGCTACTCGAATCAGAAATTAAAGGCGCGCCTCGATTGGTCGCCTCGAGTGCCTACGGCCGAGGCTATGCAGCGTTATTTCACCAGTTGCGCAAAGGGCGGCGACCATGCTTAGGGTCGGTATCATCGGTTGCGGAAAAATCGCTGATGCTCATGTCTCCCAGATCCAGCGGATCGCTGGCTGCGAAATCGTGGGTGTCTGCGACCAGGAGCCGCTCATGGCTTTGCAGCTTTACGAGCGATTCCCGGTAAAACAGTACTACTCCGACCACGCGCAACTTGTGAGAGAAGCCCATCCTGATGTTGTACACATCACCACGCCTCCGGCCAGTCACTTCGAGATAGCAAAGTTCTGCCTCGAGCACAACTGCAACGTCTATGTCGAGAAGCCGTTTACTGTCGATGCCAGTGAAGCGCAAATCTTGGTGGATCTGGCGACCGAAAAAGGTTTGCGGTTAACTGCGGGCCATAACTATCAGTTCAGTCATGCGGCGCGACGCATGCGGGCCCTTGTGGCAAGCGGCTATCTAGGTGGTCAGCCGGTGCATATGGAGAGTTACTACGGCTATGACTTGGGCGATTCCAATTACGCACGTGCTCTGCTCGGCGATAAGGGTCATTGGGTACGCAGGCTGCCGGGACAATTGCTGCAAAATGTCATCAGCCACGGAATTGCCCGTATTGCCGAGTTTCTTACCACGGATGAGCCTCAAGTGATTGCGCACGGGTTTTCAAGTTGTCTCCTCAAAGGCATCGGCGAGTCGGAGATCGTCGACGAGCTGCGCGTCATCATCTCCGAGAACGATCGAACGACTGCCTATTTCACCTTCTCGACCCAAATGAAGCCGTACCTGCAGGAGTTGCGACTCTTCGGCCCGAAGAACAGCATCATCCTCGACCAGAATCACGAGGTCGTGCTGTGCTTGAGGGGCAATAAATTCAAAAGCTACGCCGACTACTTCATTCCACCGATCTTGTTCGCGAAACAACAACTGGGAAACTTCAAAACGAACGTGGGGCTGTTCCTCAAGCGGGACCTCCACATGGACACTGGACTCAAATATCTAATCGAGGCATTTTACCGCTCCATTCGCGAGAAGACAGATGTCCCGATTCCTTACCGTGAAATCCTGCTCACTTCGAGAATTATGGATGCAATCTTTGACCAGGTCAGCATAGGCCTCAAGAAAGAAGAAGCCAGCGTCAAACACAACTCGCTTGATGAGCAAGTCGTTTCTCAACGGGAACACGGATAAGCTAACGAATGTCTCCTACAGTAGCGTTCTTCATTTGGTTGTTTCTTCTGGTGACGTTGCTGGTCTTTGACCCTGCAAAACCTGCAAAGACCGCTGTTTCGCTTTGGGTATCGGTCGTAAAATGATCAAAGTCTCAAATACAGGACATGGCCGCCCAACAGCAGTCTGGGAACGCCATTCTTGGGATGTAGTTGGCCAAACGACCTTGTGCGTGTATGCCGGCTTGCTTCGAATACCGTTTCCCGCGCAGGCGTCGAATCGTGATCTTTTGGGGGCTTCACTCGATGTGAAGGCGCCTTCGTGAAGACAATGCCAACCATCATCAAGTGATTCAATCCGAAGGGACATAGAGTGGCCGTCCAGCAACAGGCTTTGAACGCATTCAGCACCGAACATCTGCACGCGGACCTCAAAGGTCGCTCTGTTCGCGGGGGAGTTTTGACGCTCACCTCGCAGGGCGCCCAGTTCGTTATGCAGTCAGTCTCGACGGTGGTGCTGGCGCGACTCCTGACACCCGCTGACTTCGGACTGGTGGCGATGGTCGTAGCCATCACTGGTCTAGGTCAAGCCTTCGCCGACCTCGGGCTGTCCGAAGCGACAATCCAGCATCCCGACATTAACCACGACCAGGTAAGCAACCTCTTCTGGGTGAATGTGGCAATTGGGCTGGGTTTAACCATCCTTACGGCGTCTCTGGGCCCGCTGCTTGCATGGTTTTATCACGAACCAAGGCTCCGGGCGATCACATATGTCGTATCCGTCACCTTCCTCATCGGAGGTCTGAGGGTCCAGCACGATGCGCTGCTCCAGCGCAACATGCGATTCCTGGCTCTTGCCATACGCGACATCTCTGCATATGCTGTCGCTGTTCCAGTTGCCATTGTTTTGGCATTGCGAGGGGCCGGATACTGGGCGATCGTAGCTCTTCCTCTGATGCTTAACTTAGTATTGATGACGCTCTCCTGGGTGATGGCACGTTGGATTCCGGGCTTGCCCCGGCGAAACGCAGGAATTCGACACCTAATTTCGTTCGGCGGCAATGTGGCGGCATCTTATCTCACGTTCAGTTTCACTCGCAGTGCCGATAGCATTTTGATTGGATGGTATTGGGGAGCAGGTCCTCTCGGACTTTATTCACGAGCGATGAACCTGCTCTTGCTCCCCGTGCGCCAGCTTGGCGCCCCGGGCCGGAGGGTCGCTGTACCCGCATTTAGCAGGCTGCAGGACGATCCAGACCGGCTGGCGCGATCTTACCTGCGTACTGCAAATCTGATTATGTGGATCACTGCTCCAATTTTCGGATTTCTTTTCGTTGCTGCGACTCCCGTGATCGCCCTGACGTTAGGGCACCAATGGCGGGAGGCCGGACCGGTATTTCAATTGCTCGCCATATTTGCGTTGGGGCAATTGCTCTATGAGTCAGTGATTTGGCTCTTCGTAAGCCGTGGACAATCCAAGCGGCTTTTCAAACTGGTCCTGATTCTGTGCCCGATTACAGTGTTCAGCTACGCAATTGGTCTTCCCTTCGGGATCAAAGGCGTTGCCCTATCCGGTGCTTTGGGGATGTTGCTGGTCTTTCCTTGGGTGCTCAGTTTCAGTTTTCGCGGTACCAAGCTGACGCTGGCACGATTTGGACGCAAGGTCTTGTACCCAGTTCTTACGTGCTTCGCTGGCGTCGCTACCGGGGAACTGGCGCTTCATGCGGTCGGCGGAATGCCGATTGTCGCGCAGATTCTAATTATCGGTGCAGCGTTCGCCGTTGGGTGCCTGTTCGCACTGATACTGGAGCCGGTGCGCGACGAGGTCAAGCAGTTGATAGATCTGCTGCGAAGTTCGCGCGCTATGTCCTCCGCGCCGTTGCTAGAGAGCCTGGACTGAAAGCCTGAAATCTAATATGTCCAAAAAGAATAGAGCATTTGTAACCGGCGCCGATGGATTTATCGGGTCCCACCTGACTGAGTTCCTTCAGGGTAAGGGATGGTCAGTCGTTGGTAGTTATCTGACGGAGATTCGCGACGACCTCCCGGCAAAGTCCAAAGTGCAGTTTGTGCAATGCGATTTGCGGAACGGCCAGCGGGTATCGCACGTACTCAGGGAATATCAGCCAACCCACATCTTCCACTTAGGCGCCCAGAGCCTCCCCACGCTTTCCTGGGCCGATCCTGTACAGACCTTCGAATCAAACATCATGGGGTCGCTTTATCTTTTTGAAGCTGTGCGTCAGATGGAGAAACACCCGGTTGTAGTTTCAGCCTGCTCCAGTGCGGAATATGGGCACGTTCCACCGTCAGCGATTCCAGTGAAAGAGGATCAGCCGCTTCATCCGCTTCATCCTTATGGCATCAGCAAGGTCTGCCTCGACCTCCTGGCGAGGGAGTATTTCCTTGACTATCGAATCCCGGCCGTCAATCTGCGACTTTTTAACACGACTGGACCAGGAAAAACGGACGATGCTCCATCAGACTTTGTTCGCCAGTTGGTGCGGATCAAGAAAGGGAAGCAGGCTCCCGTCATTGAAGTGGGCAATCTGAAGCCGCGCCGGGCGTTCCTCGATGTGAGAGACACAGTGAACGGTTTCTATCTCGCTTCGTTGAAGGGCAAGCGAGGTGAATCCTATAATGTCTGCGCTACGTCAACGCGCGAAGTTGGAAATATGCTGCGCTCCGCTATTCGGCTGGCGGGAGTGAAAGTAGAGATCAAGCCCGTCCCGCACCTGATGCGACCTTCTGATGAGAAGATCATCTTCGGCAGCACCAGGAAGTTCCGCGGAGACACTGACTGGAAGCCACAGTTCTCGCTCGAGCAAACGCTGAAGTCCATGTTGGAATACTGGGAAGAGAGAGTGTAAGAATCGTGACGCCCGCTGAAAATGATCTGTTTTCCCTCCGCAACAAGACCTTCCTGATTACCGGGGGAACTCGAGGAATCGGTCAGGCCATTACGCTCCGGTTTGCGCGCGCTGGCGCCAAGGTCATCGCGAACTATCTGCGTAACGAAAAGTCCGCCGAACAACTTATGGCGATCGCAACCAGTGAAAACCTCGATATCATACTCTGTCGCGCGGATCTGACCACCGAACGAGGCTTGGAGCAATTAAAAAGCTGTTTGGAGGAGCGGGGCCCTCAACTGTCCGGGTTGGTTCATTGTGCCGCCACTGGGATTCACCGCAGAGTGGAAGAACTTACCGAACGACACTTCGATTGGACGCTCAACCTGAATGTGCGGGTCTTTTTCCAACTGACCAAACTTTTTCTGGATCGCTTTCCCGCGGGATCCAGCATCCTTGCGGTCAGCTCTTGGGGATCGGAGCGGGCTCTCCCTTACTATTCTCTCGTGGGTTCCTCCAAAGGCGCTTTGGAGGCGCTCGCACGTCATCTGGCTGCCGAGCTGGCGCCACGCGGCATTCGCGTCAATATTTTGAGAGCCGGCGCAGTGCTCACCGACGTCTGGAAAGCCTTGCCGGACAGCGCAGAGCGAATCGAAGAAACTCGCCGGCGTACTCCATCAGGACGCCTGGTTACAGTCGAGGAGGTTGCTTCCGGCGCCCAGTTCCTTTGCTCTGATGCCGCCACAGGTATCATCGGTCAGACGTTGGTCGTTGACGGCGGCGTGGGAATCCTGGTTTAGTCGACAACAAACATTTGATTGGCGGGGCAAACTGGATCTTGATCCGCCCCGTTTCCTATTGAATCATCTCCCGTCCCTGGGAGATGCCGATTACCAATAAGGAGGGTAAGTGATAGATTCGGAAGATGTTTTAACGAAGATTCGGCAGGCCTTCAAAGAATCATTTGAGGTCGATCCGCAACTGGTGACCATGGAAACCAGTGCAAGCGACATTCCAGGTTGGGACTCCGTGGGGCACTTATCGCTGGCCAGCAATTTGGAACAGATCTTCGAGATCAGCCTGGATGTAGACGAGCTGATTGAGATGGAAAACGTTCGTGCGATCGTACGCATCGTTTCAGCGAAGCTTGAGAAAAACCACGTAAAGTGACAACCTCAGCAAGTTCGAATATTGCCGGGCGTATCGTGGAGCGGCTCGGGCCGAATTCGCAGTTAGTTGATGCGGCTACCCGGCGCTCTATCGCTTCGGCGGATCTGAAGCGAATGATTGCTCAGTTCGGTGCTTCGCTGCTGTCCGCCGGGCTGGAGAAGGGCGATCGCGTACTCATCGGTTGCAATCTCTCTATATCCAGCGCGCTGGCGTATTTGGGGACCATGTACGGCGGGCTGGTCGCAGTCCCGGTAGATGAGCGTATGCTCGCGACCTCGGCCCTCGCATTGATCGAGGCAACCGGTGCGAAAGCCGTCTGGAGTGAGACAGGCCTCGTATCAGACTGTGCCGGTGTACTTTGCTTGCAAGGCGACCTGTCGAATGCACCTTGTTCGTCTCCGCAGCTGGCCACCTGTGAACCCTCCGATTTGGCCGCTCTGATGGCCACTTCTGGATCGACGGGTGTGCCCCGATTTGTGAAGGTGAGTCATGGAAACCTGATTGCCAACACGGAAGCCATCATACGCAGTCAACGGCTGGGAACGGACGAGATAGCAATGGTCATTCTCCCCCTCAGCTATTGTTTTGGAGCCAGCCTGCTTCATTCGCACCTTTACACGGGCGGCAGTGTGGTGTTCGACCGGCGGTTTATGTTTCCGGATAAAGTACTTCAGTCCGTGGGCGAATTCGCCTGCACTACCTTTGCGGGAGTGCCGACTGTTTACAATCAGCTTCTTCGACGGTCAAACCTCAGGAAGATGGCTTTTCCCAGGCTGAGACGCTTTCTCCAGGCCGGGGGGGCATTAGCACCCGAGAGAATCAATGAGATGCGGGCGGCGATGCCGCACGTTGGATTCTACGTAATGTATGGTCAGACGGAAGCCACGGCGCGGATTTCATGTCTGGACCCAGAACGCTGGGAAGAGAAAGCCGGAAGCGTGGGCCGGCCTCTCGACAATCTGACGATCTTGATCGTGGACGATGAGGGGAATGTCGTGCCGCGAGGGATGGTGGGCGAGCTACTCGTGAAGGGGCCGTCCATTTGCCTTGGCTATTGGAACGATCCTGAGGAAACCGGACGCGTGTTCGGCGATGGCTGGCTACGAACCGGCGACATGGCTCGCCAGGATGAAGAAGGTCATCTCTGGATCGTCGGTCGCAGAGGTGCATTCCTTAAGATTCGCGGGACCCGCGTTAGCTTTGCAGAGGTGGAAGGAACAGTCGCCGCGATTCCCGGGGTTTATGAGTGCGGAGCTTGCGCGGTCGCGCATCCGGAAGCCGGCGAAGCGCTGATGCTGCTGGTTGTACCGGAATGTGGAAAACCTGTGGAGACGGAAGAAATCCGCAAAAAGCTTCCAGCGCACTGGACGATCGATTCGATTCGACAGGTTTCGGAGTTGCCTAAGACAGCGAATGGGAAATTAGCGCGCTCTGTAATTTCAGAGTGGGCGAGGAACGGACTTGCAGCGATTGGATGAAAAAATCGATCAGATGCTGTCGATACCTCCATATTGGCAGTCACCTGACGAACGACAGGCAGGCCTGCTGGAATTATTGAAGGAGGAGCTCGAATACGCCTGCACCCGGCACGCAGGATATAAGAACTATGTCGAGCAATGGCCTGTCGATTATCGCTCTGTCGAGCGCGTAAGCGACCTGCCATACGTTCCTGTCGGAATCCTGAAAGCCAACCCTCCGTTGTCGTTTGTCGAGGCGAGCGAGATTAAGAACATGCTTACGTCGAGTGCGACGACGTCACAGTCTCCAAGCCGGGTCGTGCTCGATGCGTCAACTGCGCGGCGCATGACCAAAGGGACAGCCATCATCGTTCGGGATTTCATTGGATCAGCCAGAAGACCGTACCTGGTCGTGGACACCGCCGGCCAACAGGGAACTGGGAGCGCGATGGGGGCCCGCGGGGCAGCGATTCGAGGATTACAGCCTTTTGCGACCGCGACGACGTACTGTCTCAACCTCAACGACAAGGGCGACTTGACCCTCGATCTGAAGAAGTTGATGCAATTCGCCGAGGATCACAAGGACGCCCCGCTGCTGATTTACGGCTTCACATACATCCTGTGGAATCACCTGGTGAAGCCTCTGATGGAAGAGAATGTATGTCTGAATCTTCCCAATGTTCGGATTTTGCATAGCGGCGGATGGAAGCGGTTGCAGGACCAGGCAGTGGAGAAGACATTCTTCAACGAGCAGTTGGCTCGAGTGGTGGGATGCTCTGCAAGCTGCATCGTCGATTTCTACGGCATGGTGGAGAGTGTAGGCATCATTTTTCCAGATTGCCCGCAAGGCAATAAACATGCGCCCGTGTTTGGCGATGTGATTGTGCGTGATCCACTGACTCTCGAACCAGTCGCCGGCGGTGAGCACGGCATCGTGCAGGTCTGCAGCGTTTTGCCGACGAGCTTTCCCGGCAACCTGCTGCTTACTGAAGACATGGCTCAGGTAATCGCCTATGACGGTTGTCCCTGTGGAAGGCGCGGCATCAGCTTCCGCTTTGCAGGAAGAATTCCCAAGGCGGAAGTTCGCGGCTGCGGAAACTTAGATAACAAACGTTCGACGATTCAATGAAGTGCCGATATTCCAATGATTGAAATTCAAAAGGACGTCAATTCGCCGGAGGAAATCGCCGGAGCAGCGGCAAATCTGCGTCAGGCTGTCCGGGATGCGGAGGTTTCTCCGAACCAGGTTCTCGCAGTTTTTGATTCCTGGGCTAAGAGTCTGGATGCGCGCGAACTGGACGAGATACCCGGCATCGTCTTTCTGCGCATATGGCTGAGGCGTGGAACTCTGGAATCGATTATCGCGCGCGAACTTGGACCCAACAGTCTGGATGGTGGATGGAACGATGCCGGCCGCGCGAAGTGCAAAGCTTTTCCGATTGGGATTGTCGGCCATTGGCCTGCCGGCAACGTGGAAATCCAACCCCTGCTTTCGATGACCTGCGCTCTCCTGGGTGGGAACGCCGCCTTGGTGCGCATCCCGCGCAGTCTGACCTGGCTGACACAGATCTTGATGGAGAAGCTGGTTGAAAGCGATCCGGACAAAGTCCTGACACCGCGCATCTTCATGGCCGCATTTGACCACGGTCGTCGCGACTTGCATGAAGCGATGGCGCAGGTTGTGGATGGAGCCATGATTTGGGGCGGCCAGGAGTCGGTCTTGCAGGTGCGCTCACTGCCGTTTCCGCACTGGGCGAGGATCGCGGTATTCGGCCCCCGCATTTCGGTTGCAGCGATGGATGCAGGCGCCTGGTGCGATCGCAAAGAACGCGAAGCTTGGTGCACGCGGCTGGCACGCGATGTATGGCAGTTTGAGCAACAGGCATGTTCCTCACCTCAGGCGCTGTTTCTTGAAAAAGACTCGGGCCGCTCCACCGCTGAATTTGTGACCGTTCTTCAAGGCGCCTTCGAAGCCGAAAACAGAGCCCATCCACGACGGACGATTGCTGCTGGCTTGACGTCAGCCATCACTCTTGCGCGCGCTTCCTGGACGCTGAATGATACTGCACATACCGCAGTATTTCCCAAGGGCCCGGATTGGACGCTGCTGATGGGCGCCGGAACAGATCTTCCGCAGCCAACTCAAGGGAAAACATTAACAGTGCTGGAAGTAGAAAACCTATTGGATGCGATCGCGAAGTTGGACGGCAATGTGCAGACGCTGGGTTTGGGCGTGAGCGACCCTGACAAGGAAAGAGAAGTGGTTGAAATGGCAGGGCGGAGAGGCGTGGACCGAATTGTAAAGCTCGGACGCATGCATGTATTTGTTCCTCCATGGGATGGGGTCGATCTCATTCGGCCCATGGTCCGGATGGTTCGTCATGTCAGTTCGACGGACTAAAGGTCTGCCGGGAATATCGACGCTGTGAGGCGGCGAATCTGCTTGATTAGGCGGCTATCGCAGAACAAACTGCAGACACTGATTGTGAACACCAGAGCGGTTTAAGAAGTGCACGAAAAAGACCTCTGCTTAAGGAAGTTTCGAGAAGACCTATGAGCGACGCAACTGCTTTCCTGAAGGGCCTTGACACCAAGGCCAAGATGTTTGCCCCGTCGGCTTGGGCAACTTACCACGCGAATGAGGAGCTATGTTCCTGGCTCATGAGCCCGCTGGCCCGTTGGGCAGGTGCGGCATACGGCGATCGCGCCTTCGACGATGCGGCAACAGGCTACGCCAAGTACTGCATGGGTGTTTGGAAATCCCAGCAAATGTATGAGAAACAGGGCCGATACACGCCGGAAAGCATGCCTGAGCTTATCTCCGAAGTGTATGAAGATGAAGGCTACATGGTTCCTTACATGTGGGCCGCAATCTTGATTTATCCTTTTTGGCCTTCCATGGTGAGCCATATCGCGCTTTATCGGGACGATTTTTTGAAGGCCCTGCCGCAAGGCTCCAGGGTTCTGGAAATTGCTTCCGGTCATGGCGTAATGGGACTGCTTGCGGCGGAGACAAGGCCAGACATCCACGTGCAAGGGTTCGATATCAGTCCGCCAGCAGTCGCAATATCACACAAGCTGCACCAGGTTTCCGGACTGGGAGAACGAGTGTCCTTTGAAGTCAAGGACGCGCTGAATCTGAGTCTGTCAGGGGAACGTGGAACCTACCAGGGAATTATTGCCGCGATGCTGGCGGAGCACCTGCAGGATCCGCGACCTCTGTTTGCCGTGCTGGCGCATCATCTTGCCGACGACGGCCTGGCCTTCTTCAGCACCGCGCTTGAATCGGCGCAGCGTGACCACACGTTTGAATTTCACCACGAAAGCGAACCAATCAGGATGGCGGAGGAAGTCGGTTTGCGCGTAACGAAGCTGGTATGCGATGCAGGGACGCCCGTGCCCGGCGGCCGCTTTCTTCCCCGCGCTTTGGGCATGATCCTGCGCAAGCGTTGATGATTACCACGGAGTTTGAACCCACCCCGGGGAAAGTTGTTTCCGGCGGACTGAGCCTGCGATTCCTATGACAATGACATTTGAAGAAGTAAAGGCGCACCTGAAACAACGGTTTCCATTTCTCATGGTCGACCGGGTGCTCGAACTCGAACCGGGAAAACGCATCAAGACACTTAAGAATGTGACGGGCAACGAGATTCAGTTTCTCGGCCATTTCCCTGATTATGCGATCATGCCTGGAACCTCGATCATTGAGGCCATCGGGCAGAGTGCTTCCATCCTGTTCAGCTATACCACCGGCAAAGGCATGGAGTCGAACGAATTCATGGCGCTGGCGGCGGTCAACGATATGAGGTTTCTGGTGCCGGTATTGCCTGGTCATACTATGATCATCGACGTGAACATAATTAAAATGACGGCAGAGGCGGCGCTTATTGAGGGAACAGCGCGTGTGGAAGATACGGTTGTCGCTCGGGGGAAATTGAGTTTCGCCCGCAAGATTGTCTGATCCATCATTATGGTCAACGCCAAGATTTAGGTCAGTGATTACTGGAAATCGGAAGAGTATACAGATGAAAGACGATGATGCATCCGTTTGGCATAGAGCAAAGTCCACTGTCAGAGCTTGTTTGAATCGTGTCTTACATCTGATGGCCAGATTTATGCCGGGAGGATATAGCCTCAGGCCATTTCTTCACCGTTTGCGCGGCGCAACCATTGGTCGAGGCGTATGGATTGGAGATGATGTCTTCCTTGACGGAGCTCACCCAGAGGCCGTTGAAATTCGCGAGGGCGCTGCGATCCTTCTGCGGAGTGTTATCGTAGGCCATACAAAGGGTGCAGGGAGGGTGATTATCGAAAAGGGAGCAGTTATTGGCGCGGGCAGCATAATTATATGCGCCTCGGGCAAGACATTGACGATCGGTGAGTGTGCGGTCGTCTCAGCTGGCTCAACGGTATCCAATAACATTCCTCCATATACACTGTGTGGTCCGCCTCGCATCCAAATGTTCGGCCAAATAACCGTTCCATTTCTCGAGGCAGCCACAATCGAAGAATTCAGACGAGGTTTGAGGCCATTAGAAGCAAATCACGAGAGGCCTATCTCTAGTCAAAAGCCAGTCTAGAATCCGCTCATCACTTGTTACCTTGAATGCACCGGCCCGAGAAACGGCATGAAGAGCGAGCTACGGAATGCACGGTAGTTCTTCCAGATTTATCGGGTACGAGATAATATCCTTATGCCCATTTGCCAATACCCAACAGCTCATGTCCCCTCGCCGAGGTTGGCGTTTTCAAGTGGCAAATGCCATACGACTCTAACAATTACGTTTCGGCCCGGCATGGCTCTCGCATCGACGCTGCGAATGTGCGGATCGCCTTAAGGCTCTTTCACGCTCATCGCCATAAAAATGCGGGCGCCATGCGCAACGCGCATCCTCCGCGGCTGTTCTTCGGAATGAGAGGTTAAGTTAATGATCATCACCAGTACGCCATTTCGCATATCCTTTTTCGGCGGTGGGACCGACTATCCTATCTGGTACCGTGAACACGGAGGGTCCGTTCTTTCAACGACGATCGATAAGTCTTGTTATTTAAGCTGCCGGCATTTGCCACCCTTTTTCGAGTATCACAGCCGAATC
>Ga0181537_10002691_pt1 | contig 15490 bp, 10 predicted proteins | sample PEATcosm2014_Bin_39_FD_119765 | JGI IMG/M metagenome (GOLD analysis project Ga0181537, IMG submission 119765) | Peatland microbial communities from MTU Mesocosm Facility, Houghton, MI, USA - PEATcosm2014_Bin23_10_metaG | ecosystem: Environmental > Terrestrial > Soil > Wetlands > Peat | place... | reverse complement strand
ATTACATTGATTCGGACGGTGACGGCATGAACAACTGGCAGGAATGGATTGCCGGCACGGATCCCCTGGACCCCACGTCCGTCCTGAAGTTGACGTCCGTCGTACCCAACGGAGTTTCCGGCACCACCGTCACCTGGGAAAGCGTCAGCGGTATAACTTATTACCTCCAACGCGGCACGGATTTGGGCGCGCAACCGGCGTTCACGACCATTCAAACCAACATTGCCGGCCAACCCATCACCACCAGCTACACGGACACCACGGCCAACAACGGCGATTCCGTTTTCTACCGCGTCGGCGTGCAATAAATTCAGCAAAGGGGCAAAGGTTTTAACCGCGAAAGACGCCGGACACGCGAAATCTGTTTTCACTCTCAACCTTCAACCTTCAACTTTCAGCCGCAGATCAACCGCAACTTGCCGCGCCGAAATGCACTCAATCGTTTGTCTCGGGCAGCGATGCCGTTTGACCAGGAAAAACCGGTCGCGCTAATTTTTTCAAGGCTGCCAGACAGCGCGGTAAAACTGTTGCGGGGAACCCGGGGAAACCACGATGGTGAAGTTCGACGTGCTCCCCATAAGCGTATTGGTGGACATGGAGGTCCACGCCAACAAATCCGGCGAACTTTGAATGACATAAGGCGTGCCGCGCTGGCCTTGCAGGAGCAGCTGCACCTGTCCGGGCTGGAGGCCCGACACGGAGAGCGTCGAAGCTGCCGGTTCAAACGTGAAGAGCGTCAGCGACAAGGGTGGAAATGTATAGGTGAAGTTCGTGCCGGCGATTGGGAAATTCGTCGTCGCAATATCCTGCTGCGCCGCCCCGGTATTGGCTTGCGCCGCCTGATCCTGCGGGATGCCGTAGGCTTGAATCGTTGCGGTGGTCCATGGCGCAAAATTGGTCAGCCCGATTTGCGCGTTGAGGTTCGTGGTCATGTCTTTGTTGATGACGAGCAGCGTGAGGGCGCCGTTAGTGCGATGAACGGCATAGGCGGAAAGCAGGAGCGAATCGCTGGTGCCATTGAGGACGGAATCGCCGGGCCGCGCAAAATATTGCAGCAATTTTTCGGCGTAAAAGGTGGGATACAGGGTGTTTGGCCCGTTCACGATCCCGTAATCACCAACCCCCCGCCAGCCATAGATCGTCGGGTCATAATCGCCGCCCGCCCCCGGTTCGTCATTTTGGAAATCCCAAAAGAGATAGGATCGGATTTCGGTTTTCATAAGCTGGCTGGTGCTGTCGGCGAGATAGAGGGCGTTGACCAGGCTGGTGGATTGCCGCCCCACGGCCCCGGCGTCGCTGTTGTTCTCCGTCACACACAGTTCGAGGTTGCTGCCGGCGGGTCCGAGGTAATCACTGATTTGCTGGCGCAAGTTGGCGGCGGCGCTGGCCCAGTCGCTCCACACCACGGGACACGGATTGCCGGCCACCTGCAACAGAAGGGCGTCGCTGTCTTCGGATTCCGAGTAAGGCGTCCAGCCATAGGTGGTGTATTGCCAGTAAAAATGGTAAATGAGGAAATCAGGCATGACCCCAAGGCTTTTCAACTCGGACAAGACGATCGGCGTCCAGCCATAGTTGGTCGTTCCGGTGCGTGGGTTGATGGCAAAATGCGTTGCGTTGTTGGAATAGCTTCCTTCTCCCGGCGCGACGACAATGCCCACATGGATGGGCACGGCCGGGTAAGCCGCCTTCATTTGCTGAATGTAAGCCGCCGCGTTGGTGGCATACGTGTAAGGATCGTGAGGGACCGCATTGGAATCGGTTTCCCACGTGCCATAGCATTCATTGCCAATTTCCCAATACTTGAAACCGCAATTATTGGTTTTGTTGGCCGAGAGCACCCAGGCAGCCGCCTCACCGGCCGTGCCGGTGCCGTAATTGACCGTGGTGAAAACCTGGGCGCCCAGATTGGCGGCGATATAACGAAAGATGGCATTCCCGGTCGGATCACTGGCCCAATGATATTGATCGGAAGTTGAACCACCCGGCCAGCGCAAGTTCAAACAACCGCTGACTTCAAGCTCTGGCAAGGTTTGGGCATTGGTCAGACTATCGTCCCAGGTGCCGGTATTGAGTCCGAACTGGCGCGCATCCACAATTTGCAAGGCCTGCCCCGCGTCGACCCCCAGGTGGACCGTGGCCGGCACCGGCGCGGCTCCCAGTTGAACATCATCCACGTAAAATGTCGGTTGGGCCGCGCCGCCATCGTTGCCCTGAATCTCAAAGCCGGTGCAATTCGGCTTGTGGCCCACGCCCAGGGTGGCAAGCAGAATGGTCACCTGCTGCCAGCTATTGGCCGGCAATGCACCCAAGGGATAGGCCGACTGATTGGCGCCATCCAGCAATCCAGATACTTGCACCTTTTGTCCGCCAGAGCTGCCGCCATTAATCCAAAAACTGAGATAGGTGTAGAGGGTGGTATTGAAGTCGGGATGCTCAAAAACCAGCGCCTGATAGTTGCCGCCATCCGTAACACTGATGGCATAGGTGCCCGAGTGGACCGGCGAAGTGTTCGTCAGATTCACCGTTGCCCCACTCCAATTTTGAAATCCGTTCACGAGATTGTCGGTGTAGATCGGAAGATTGTTTTGCGCGATGCCCGGGGCGGGGGCGACGAGTTGGTTGAGCGTATTGGCGCTGCCCGGATAGTTGCCGCCGGAGTAAGTCGCGGTGATCAAATCCGTGCCCGACGGGAGATTGGTGATCGGCGAACTGGTGGCGACGCCGCCAATCACCGTGTTGGTGCTGAATGGGCCGCTGGCAGAGGAAAAAACCACCTGGCCGGTGGCGTCGCCGGCGGCGGTCCCGTTGGTCAGGACCGTGGCGGTAAAGGTGACACTGCCGCCGTACGAGGAAGGGTTGAATGAGGAGGTGAGCCCGATGGGATTGCCAATATTCACCAGCTTGATATTGTCGATGGTCAGGGTGTCGGTGAAGCCGGGGCCATTCCATAGCCAGGAATCGAGCGGGAAGATCAACTGCCAGGTTGCGCCGACCGGCAACGCCGTCGTGACGCTGCCCAAATTTACGCTGAAAGTCTGCCAGGTGTTGGCGGCCGTCAATGTCTCGTTGACCGTCGCGTTGATGACCGGGCCCGAGCCCGCATAATAATCGCCTGGCCAGGTCTGGATGGTCAGTGGAATGGTGGCCGCCTGGCTGCCTTTGGCATCGAAGGACAATACATAGTCCGACGGGTTGGGATCCGTGTTCCCGGAAACCGTCATCAACTGAACCATCCCGGCGTAATAGTCACTCCAGGTGGTTGCCGTCATGGTTTCCTGCCAGGCGCCCCCTGGATTTCCGCCCGTCGTGATCACGGCGTTGTTGGTGGCAGTAGGGCTGCCACCTGAATACGAACCCGTGCCAAGATAGCCCGTATATCCGCCATCAAAGTTCTCGTCGAATATTGTTGTCTGTGCCGGCGCGGTGACGGCGAAGCCGCCGAGCACGATTATCAGGGCTGCCATTCGATGGCTGGCTTTCATATGTCGAATCGAATGTTTAAGACAGGGTTGATGAGGTTTTGGTCAATGCTCAAAGTTCGATACCCGCGGGCGGCTTTCCATTGAGCCGTGCCGGCGACGGAGCCTGAAAAAGACCGGGGATTCATTGCCAATAAAATAGCATGTTTCATTGCTGTTTAAAACAGCAATCGACCTGGATCAACCGCCAAGACGCCAGGAACGCCAAGGTGGGGCGAGACTCTGTCGAGCCGTTTAATCTGAACCCTGCAAACGTGGCGAAGACGTATTAACTTTCAACCATAAATCAACCGCCAAGGCGGTGCGTCCCTACCTTGCGGCAGAAGGCAGACGACGGAAGTCGGAAGTCGAAGATGGCAGATGGGAGCTCGAAGTTAGAATAAATCAGCGTTCATCTGCGCAATCTGCGGATAAAAACCTTGGCGTTCGTGGCGTCTTGGCGGTTAATCCAGGTTTTAGGCGGGCGCGAAGCGGTCGATTGCTTCGCGCAGGGCCTCCAGCGCGAAAGGTTTGCCAATAAAGGAATCCACGCCAGCGAGCGGACAATCGGAAGACTGAATTTTTTCGATAAAGGCCGTAAGCATCACGACCGGCTGCTGCGGTGAACGCTTTTTGATGGCCGCAGCCAACGCATCGCCTTTCATCTCCGGCATCAGGTAGTCGATGAAAATCATGTCGAATTTGCCGGGCTCAAACATGGCCAGCGCCTCGGCGCCGCTCTTGGCCACGTCCACGAGATGACCCTCGCCCTGGAGCAGAATATGGACGCTCCGGCGGACGAGCGATTCGTCGTCCACCACCAGTATGTGTCTTTGCCGGTCAGTGCGTTTGATCATCGTCACCATGCAAGCGCATAATCCATACCAGTTCTTGGGGGTTTTTAGGCAACGCTTTCAACCTTGGATAAATCGCCACACACGCCCAACACGCAAAAATCTGTTTTCGACAGAAGGAAACCAAGGGAACAAAGATTCAAAAACTTCGTTTACCTGGTTGGTTCTGTTGATTTTCCTTTTAGCTCCTGCCCGGGCCTGTTCGGTTTTTAACCACGGATGGACACCGATGGACACGGATTATTGCCGGATCAACAAACCAACGCCCGCCGAATCCTCAGCAGGAGTCTTTTCTCATTGGATGTTCGATGTTGAACGTTCGATGCTGTCGCCTTTGTCTCGGTAAAGCGTGTTCCCAAATCCGGAGCACCCGCCACCCTGCCATGCGCGTAAAGTCCGGTTCACCAGCCGGACGCGGTTTCTTGAGATCTTAAGGTCATGGCTTCAACTCCTGTGGCGGGGTGAGCGTGGCCCAACGCTCGACAATTTTGCGATTCGCGAATCGCCACAAGACGAATCCGCGGAATTGAATTTTCTTTCCACTGGTTTTTTCAGTGGCGGTCCAGACATTGCGAACCATGACCTTGTCACCCTCGGCCAGAATGTCCTCGACCTCCACCCGGAGGTCCGGCCAGATTTGATAGGCATTCTCCATCATGGTTTTGGCCGCTAGCGGGCCGACGACCGCGCCGCCGGGTTCATCGTGGTCCAAAAAGTCATCGCTGAAATTTTTCAGCGCCACCTCCGACATCTTGCGATTGACAAAGTCGTCAAAATGTTTGCGCACAAAGTTTTTCATTTCCTGCAGGTTAAAACCTGGATCCGCCTTGGCGGGCACCGGAAGTGTTTTACTCATGTGACAGCCTTGTGCTTTCAGTTTTATCAGTTTCAGGACTGGAATGACGCGAGATGGTCCTGAACGAATTGGGAAAACGTAATGGGCTTGCGTTTCAGGATCAATCCGATGTCGGGCTTGACCGCCGCCAGATTTCCAGCCGCGCCAAACGCATTCAGTTCCGAAAGCATGGTCACCAGCCACGCGGGCATGCCGCTGCCAGCCATCACTTCCGTGGCCTTCGCTGGCGGAATGTTGACATAGGTGATTTTTCGGCCCAGAGCTTTGGATATGATTTCGGCAATCGCCTGATTGGACACGGATTCGCCTCCGGTCAAATCATAACGTTTTCCCGCGTGACCGGCCTCCACAAGCACCCGCGCCGCAACGGCGGAGATGTCCCGGGTGTCAATCACACTTATTTTTGCATCTCCCAACGGGGAATAAAATGCGCTTTGGCCCTTGATGGTTTCCGGCGTGCCAAAGGTCAGATAGTTCTGTATGAAATTGGCCGGGCGCAAAATCGTGAAGGGAATGCCGGAATCTTCCACCGCCTTTTCGACGGCGAAATGCCAGCGACCCAGTTGAATGGCGGCTTCCGCACCGGCGCTCTGGGCGGACATGCGAACAATTTTTCGAATCCCAGCCGCCTTGGCCGCTTGAACCGCGTTAGTTCCGGCGGCCACCAGATTTTCCACCAGCGGCGTGAGCGAAAAAAACGCCTCGCCACCTTTCATCGCGCCAGTCATGGACGCCAGATCGTTTATGTCAAATGGAACCTGACGGATTCCCAGTTTGTCCCAGGCCGCGTTTGGCTTGGGCGTTCGAACGGTGAGGGTGACCTGATGCCCCAACTGCGCCAGCTCCAGCGCCACCGGGGTCCCGACATTTCCTGAATTGACGATGACTTTCATTTTTACCTCCTTGGTTGTCTGTATCTAAAACAACACTTGCCGACGAGGAAAATATTTATCCCCTACCCTTTTGCTTGCTGGCATGTTGCCGCATGCTTTCCAAAGCTGGCTCCCAATTACAAAGCTGCCTCAGTGCGAATGTCCGTGTTAGGATTTGCGGCACTCGTCAACATCAGTGTAATCGAAAAGTGTGACAATGTCGTTCCGTCCGGCAAGACCACTTTCGGCCTTCAATTTATCCAGAACGGGTGTCGCGCGGTCATTCCAACCCAGCTTGCGGCCAAATTCGTTCCAGACCAGCAGATCAACCTCGCTTGGTTTTCTGCCCTGCTGAAACACCAATCCAGAATTTCCTCATCGGTTCCACCCTCCAGCACGCGGGTTTTCAAGTCGGCATAGGCGACCCGCAAAAACGCGCGGCACAAACCATCGCCCCCCATGCGCAGGCCGGGGTTGGCGTGGCAATCGGCCCGAAGTTCGCCCCTGGCATGGAGGCGAATCTTATCGAGCATTCGCGCGAAATAAATCATTCCGCCGACCTTGTCGTGAGGGCTTCTGGGTGTGCCTGACATCTGCGATCGATTTATACCACCACTGATAACCTGTCAACACATCGCGCGCTCCTCGAGGATGGTTAAAAAAATCAGTTGGAACACTGATGAGCGTGAATGCCAGTGACAACTGAATCTTAAGCCGGAAGAGGACGGGAACATTCAACATTCAACATCGAACACCGAACATCCAAGGCCAGTGCCGGCAAGGATGCCGGCGCTCCCGGTGTAAACGGCTCGCGGGGATGCTCGCCCCACCACAGGCAGGTGACAGGTGGCAAGTGACCTGAACTGAGGTTTGAGAATTTCTTTGCGTTCTCTGAGTCCTGGCGGTTAATCCGGGATTCAGGCGGCGGGACCGTACTTGGCGATGGCCGCCCGCAGGGTGTCAACCTCGAACGGTTTGCAGATGAAGGAATCAACGCCACCGAGGGCGCAAGCGGACGATTGAAGCTTTTCCGGAAACGCCGTAATCATCACGACGGCCTGTCGGGGTGAGCGCTCCTTGATGGCAGCGGCCAACTGGTCGCCTTTCATCTCCGGCATGGAGTAGTCGGTGAAAACCATGTCGAACTTGCCGGGCTCGAACTTGGCCAGTGCCTCGGCGCCGCTATTGGCCCGGTCAATGGCATAACCGTCCTCCTGGAGCAGCAATTGGATGGTGTAACTGACGAGCGGTTCGTCGTCCACCACCAGGATGTGTCGCTGCCGGCCATTGCGCTGGGTCGTCGTCTGGTTCGTCATCGTTACCATATAATCGGGCGTAAATCGCATATCTCGTGCCAGCTTTTGGTGGTCCAATGCCTGGCGTCCAGGGGTCTTTTGGGGTTCAGTATCTGGGGTCCGGCATCCCGCCTTCGCGCTCTCCGCTTCGGCGAGGCAGGCTGGCGTCCGGCATCTGGGATCTCCTGCAATGGACCGGCACGGTATCGGCGCCACCGGACCGAAGGGGTCGTTGGAAAACTGGCTCAGCCGCTCCAGGCAGGCGCGCAAAAGGCGGCCGGGAATGGTGGCTGAAGGTTGAGGGTTGATCAAAAGCGCTGGTCCCGGAGTGTGTCCACGCCATACTTCTTGACTTGGTTAAATTGACTTGCTAATTTTGACACGAACTCATGAAGGTCGGAATTAATGGTCGAGGTATTAAATGGCTTGTCATTCCAGCAGCGGTTACGGTTGTTGGGCTGCTGCTCACAGTGCAACCGTGCCAGGCGGTTATCTATACGGTCGGCGACATGGGCAGTTGGTACGGCTCGGCACTTACCGGATTTGGGATAGACACGGGTGGAGGCGACCTTACCGTCGGTCAGACATTCCACATCAATAACGGAAGCGCCCTTGTCAGCAGTATTTCCTTCCCACTTTACGCCGAGGCGGCCGCGGCTGATTTTCAAGTCGGCGTGGCCGCCTGGAATGGCACACAGCCAACGGGTTCTTTGTTGTACTTGAGCGGTACCCTGGTTGCCGGAGGAAACAATTGGCAGACCTTTACCCTGACGCCGAACAACCTGATACTGAATCAGGGCCAGGAATATGTTCTCTTTCTCTCACCCAACGCCTTTGTTACAACCAGCGCGGCTTATAACACATTTGTCGGCGCGGTCGGGAGTGGCGCCTACACCGATGGACAGTATTACGATGTGGCCGGTTACCACCTTGGTATTAATGACCTGTTCGCGCTGTCCTGGAGCGGAGCCCCAATCAATATGGCCTTTTCGATCAATTACCAACTGGTACCAGAGCCGTCCCCGCTGATTTTTATTTGCCTTGGCAGCCTCGCCTTGTGTTTGCGCCATCGGGGCCCGCAAATGAGATTTGAAGGTTGAACACTGCCGCCGTCGATTCGTGAGGGCACAGCAAGACAGGCCAAGGGCTGAATTTAAGTCAGGCTCGACGGAGGATGGAGAGGACGGGCGCCCCACTTTTGCGGTCTTGGCGCCTTCCGCCTTTACTCCATTCCGGCGCGACAAGTGGCGGTTAAAGCCCGGCGGCTGGTCGAAAGCGTAAATCGCGCAACCTTCCATTGATTTTATTGATTCCCCGACTCTTCTTTTCAATTCACGCCTTTCCCGAGGCGCGGTTAAAGTGCCGTCGATGAACAGAGACAATTTAAAACCGGATAAAACCATGAAAATTGAATTCTCCCGCCTGCAAGCATTTTTACCAATGGTTCTGTTGGCCGCCTTCACGTCGGGTTGCGCCACGCCAGCCCTTTGGGACCGCACTTCGGAATTCCAATGGAAACCCGAGCCTCCCGCGCAAGTGGTGGTGATCACGGACACGAACCGGCAAAGCGACACGGTGATTGTGTTTAGACAGGATGCGCAAATCAGACTTACCTACCTGTGGCGGGATGTGGGCTGGCGGGTCAGTCAGTCACCCGACAACCTGGCGGTCACGCACAAGGCCATCTACCAGCTCACGAACTCCGTCAGCGGATTTGAATCCGTGCCGGTGTATCGCCCGGGCAAGGTACCCGGCAACGCGACCTCCCAACCGCCGGGTTATGCCGTTCTGAACGTCACGAACAAACAAATCACGTTGCACCGGGACGGGCTGCCACCGGGTCCCTACAATCTGCCGGCCAGCACGCACCCGAAGAATACCACGCTGCGGGTGGTCCTGACGCCCCTGGCCGTGGTGACCGATGTGCCGATGTGTGCTTTTGGACTCTTTGTTTATGTCTTCATCCATCTGTAGCGGGCTGAAGGCGTTCCAAAACATCGAGGGGCGGGTGCGGAAATAAATTGGCGTTGGAGCGGTTTCATCTTTGATGTAGTGCGACATTCTTGTCTGCGGGTATGCGGGACTTTCTTGTCCCGTGTTTTTCTGCATAAATGTGGCGACTGGAAAGTCGCCAAAACCCGCAGGCTGGAAAGCCTGCGTTACGTTATCATTGGAAACGCTCTAATCCGCGTCATCTGCGGTTAAACACGGATGGCCCGGCCCTGGGGAATCAGCGGAGGGTGATTTCCTCAGCGGCGCGGACCGTCACCGGCCCGAGCAGGCCGGAGTCCAGCAGGCTTGCGTCCGGGCCCCAGTGATGCCACGTGGTAAAGGTGACGCGGCCAGTGGGACTGGGCTTGCCGTCCAGCAGCCATTGCGGCCAGCTTTTTAATGCTTTTCCATTCCATTCGCAGTCCGGCGGAAGCTGCTCGTCGCCGATGAGCCGGTTGGGCCAGAGGTTGGTGACCTTGATTTCGAGCGTGTTCCGCCCGGGCCTAGCCGCAGCGGTCACGTTGGCCCTGAACGGCGGTTTCCAGAGAATGCCGAGGGATTTCCCGTTCAGCGAGACTTCCGCCAGGTTTTTGACCGCGCCCAGATCCAGCCACAGTTCGCGCCGGGAACCGGGCAGGTCCGCCGGCAGGTCGAAGGCCCGGGTGTAAGTGGCCGTGCCGGAGAAATATTTCACGCCGGGATCCGTGTTCTCCGTCCAGGATGACAACTGCGCAAACGTGGTTTTGGCCGGGGCATTCCATCCGGGCGGAAAGCTGACTTCCCAAGGCCCGCCAATCACGAACGGCGCGGGCACGGAATGGCACCGGGCCCTGGTCTTTTGACCGGAGGCCCAATGCAACGTGAACCTGCCCGGCGCCAGGGCCAGCAACCGCATTTGATTCGTGCCGGCCAGGAAAACGTAGGGCCGCCAGGCGCCGGCGGGAAGCGTGGTTTCGGGCAGGGTCAACATTTCATGTTCCGGGATCGTGGCGCGCTTGTGAACGCCGCCGACGGTATAATCCACCCGCAGTTCCTTGAAATCGTTGATGGCCGGATCACCGCCCGCGAAGTCGTTGTCGATGCGAACGCTCAACGCACCGTGTTTGACCCAGGCCGAGAGTTTCGCGGTCAGGTCCACCTGCTGGTCGCCGTGGTTGGATGACAGTGGTAACCGACCGTAGAGGGCCTGCTCCACCTCCGCGCCGGCCGGGAGCTCGAGGGCCTGGCCTTCGGTCACCTCGTTGGTTTGCCACCGGCCGTTCAGGCGACAGGTCACACGCAATTGCTTGACGATATTCGGGGCCGGGTCGTCTCCTGCCATGTCGTTGCTGGCGGGAATCTGACGCGCGCCGCCGGCGACCAGGGATTTGACCGTGGCGGTCACGTCGCTCCAACTCGGAACGACCCCGTAGACGGCCTTGAGAATGCGCAAATCCACCGCCGGGCCCGTTGCTTCGGCAACCGGTGGCCCGTCACGCTCAACAGCGACGAGATGGTCGCCCTGCGCCTTGGCGCGGAACACGACAAACACCGAACCCGATGGTCCGAAGGACAGGGAGACCACGGTCCGGCCATTCTCTTCGCGCCAGACGGGCGCCGCCTGGATGTCGCCGGTTTCCGGATTCCAAAGTTCCGGCTGCAGACCCTGCACGCGGAAGCTGCACTCGGCCGTGTCAAACTGGTTTCGCTGGTTTGAGACAAAATAAATTTCCGCGGCGCCAGCACGACGGTGGATGAAATCGAGTTGGGCATTGCCCGACGCGGGGTATGCAAAGTCCGGTTCCAGGTTCAGTTCGCCAAGCACCTGGACCAGGCTTCGGCCCCAAATCACCTGGCCGCGGCCGAACGTGTGTCCGGTAACGGTCCGGCCATCGCAGTCGCCCCAAATCCGGGTTGCCAGTTGCTGCACCTCAACGTCACAGGCCGGATACCCTTCGAGACTCGGCGAAGCCCGGGGCGGCCGACCCACCACGACCAGGCCGTCGGTAACAAATCCCGCCAGTTTCCGGAGCAGGTCCGGCGTCAGGTCCGGGTCGGACGGCGGCAGGATGAGCACGCGATAACTCATGCCGCTGTCGAGCACCAGGCGATTACCTTGCATCGCGGCGTGGTGAAGCAGGACGCCCGCGTTGATGTCGTCGTAGTCATAACCGGCCGGCAGGGCGGGATCGCCGACGCGGGTTTCGGCCGGGGCGCTTTCGCCGCAGAAATAGGCGGCATCGGCCACGAAGCGGCCCTGCTGGAGGAGGTATTGGCAGCGGGTGACATACTGAAGCCAGGCGCGGCCCTGTTCCCACCAGGTGGAGGTGCGATCGAAGTGGGTGCCCCACTGGCCCATGGTCATGCCGGGCCAGCGGTTGGTCCAGGGTTGCATGGCAAAACGGTGGAAGATATATCGATTGATGCCCTGGCAGAAGACCTCGTCGCCCAGGGCCTTGAGCGAATAAGGATCGTCGAGCCAGCGTCCGTGTTGCGGGCCGGGCGCCGCGGTAAAGGACTCGGCGCCGATGATTGGCTGACCGAAGATATGACCGACGGAAGAAGCGAGTTTGATGGAAGAGTCCGGTGCGCCACCGGGCCAGAATTCGCCCATGGGAATGTCCGCCGCCTCGCCACATTGCAATGATTCGAAGGGCCCGGTGTAAGGCTCGAACGAGGCCTTCAACCCATGTTGATGACAAAGTTCCTGAAAATGACCGTAGTAGTCATCGGCAAACAAATCCGCGATCGTCCGCCGCAGGTCCCAAAGAAACCGTTCCGACACCTCCGGGCTGTCCACCACCCGGCCCGTCAGCGTCGGCAGAAATGGGAGCGGGTCATAACCCCGGCGCTTTTCAAATTCCGACCGGAATTGGGGCGTCCAGTTCTGTCCGCCCACCTCATAACTGTCGATGAGCACATTGTTCAACGTCTTCCCTTTGCCAGCCAGCGGCCCGAGGTCGTCGAGGACTTTCTGGACGAAGCCCGCCCAGTGCGCGTCCAGGGCTTCCCGGCTGAACTTGTCGCATTCCAGGCCGGTGCCTTCCACCGGGGCCGGATGATTCTCCACGCCCGTGGGTGTGTACCCGAGGCGCACGATGGTCCAATCCCCGGTGGGCACGTCCCATTCGAGGTGGCCGTCGGTGTGCATTTCACCGGTCAGATCCACGATGCCGCTGCGCGGCACGACCTGGTCCGCCGCCGCGTGGTCAGCGGCGGGTGAAGACAATACAAACTGCCCATTCGCACCGCTCTTGGCGTCAAGGTCTTCGATCGCGGCCGGTTCCCCCGCAACGGCTTCGCCTTTTGGGGTACGGAATGCCAGCACGGCAATGTCGCGGTAAAAGCCGAGTGTGACCGGGGGTGCCGGCGGCACCGCGCTGAAATGCATCGGGCCTTTCACTTTCAGTTCGCTGGTGGTGACGCGTTGCATGGCGTGCTCCGGGGTGTTCCAGGGACCGCCGCTGCTGGACCAACCGGCGCAGTTTTCCAGACAGAGTTCCAGTCCCAATCGGTCCGCTTCCTGGGCCGCGTACCGCATCATCGCGCGCCATTCCGGACTCATAAACTTCACCGGCCCCGGCGGAATGTCGCAATCCACGTTGACAATCGTCGCCCCGCCGATGCCCACGCGTTGCATCGACTCAAGGTCCGCGGTGATGCCTTCCCGGGTAATATTGCCGTTCATCCAATGCCACCAAATCTGCGGCTTCGCAGAATCCGGCGGATGACGAAAGCCGTCCTCGATCGAATCCGCCCGCGCCGTTGCCGTCAGGAGGATCATTCCCGCCCCCGCCGCGGCGATGCCGGATGCGACCACCAGGGCGCGGCGCGTCCATCCGGGAACGAGGGAAATGTTGCGTTGAATCATGCGCGTTCCATTTATTCACCTCCGGCTTGAGAAAACAACCTTAAAGGGCAGGCCGTCCACACCTATTCCGTCCAGGGAAACGCGGTCCACATGGTTCACGGATTTAATTCGTGTTAATCCGTGAAATCCGTGTCAAAGTATTTTGTCGGCTCAGGTTTTTTTCAGGAAAGTCCCCTTTTGCAATTCTTCAAAGGCCTGCTGCAATTCGGCCTGGGTGTTCATCACGATGGGTCCGTACCACGCCACCGGTTCCTGCAGCGGTTTGCCGGACACGAGCAGAAACCGGATGCCGTCCTCGCCGGCCTGCACTTCCACGTCGTCGCCGGAGTCAAACAGGATGAGCGAACGGTTATCCGCTTCCGTGGGCAGCGCGGTGTCGGCCCAGCCGAGGCTTTCGGTCGGCACGGCCAGCGGCGTGGACGCGTTGCAGAATTTGCCGCTGCCGGCAAAAACATAGGCAAACGCATGGCTCGTCTTCTCGACGGGCAACCGTCTGCGTTTGCCGGGCGGCACGGTCACGTCAAGATAGGTCGGGTCGGCGGCAATGCCCTCCACCGGACCGCGCTTGCCCCAAAAACTGCCGCAAATGATCCGCGCCTGCGTGCCGTCGTCCTCGGTCACCTCGGGAATTTCCAGCGCCTTGATTTCCTGGTAGCGCGGCGCGGTCATTTTGAGCGAAGACGGCAGGTTGGCCCACAACTGGAACCCGTGCATGCGGCCGAGTGGATCACCTTTGGGCATTTCCTGGTGAATGATGCCGCGGCCCGCCGTCATCCATTGAAGATCGCCGGGGGCGATGGCACCGCGATTGCCGAGGCTGTCAGCGTGCTCGACGGTGCCGGCGAGGACGTAGGTGATGGTTTCGATGCCGCGATGCGGGTGCCACGGAAAGCCGGCCAGATAATCGTCCGGAATGTCGTTGCGGAAATCATCGAGCAGCAGAAAAGGGTCGAAATCGGAGGTGTTGCCGAAGCCGAACGCGCGGCGCAGATGCACGCCCGCGCCTTCGAGGGTTGGCTTGGCCTTGATCAAACGTTTGATGGGTCGGATGGACATAATGTTCTCCCGGGTTCAGTTATAACGCGACTGCCGCGGGAACATTACGCGCAGACCGCGCGCTGTCAACCCGGTTCAACTTGCATCCATTTTTACTCCCGGTTACGGGCTCACCACCCGGTAGAAACGCGCCGGGTAAACGTTGGTGTCGGTGTCCGTAAAGATGAACGAACTGCCGGGCGGATTGGTGGCGATGGTCACCCAGGACGTGGGATCCAACAGATTGGTGGTCGCCTGAACATAGGTGGTCTCAACCACACTGGCCTGCACGCTGAACTGGAAGCCTCCGCTGCCTGGGGTGAGGCTGGACAACGCGGCCGGTTGGGACAGCGCGGCCGGGGCCGGCACGGGGTTGACCGCATAAATGCCGGGAGCGAAGCCGGAGACATTGCCCGCCGCATCATAAGCGAGCATGCTCCATTCCTCATAGGTGCCGGGTTTGAGGCCGGTGATGGTGGCGGTCGTGCCGGTGAAGTTTGTTCCATAACCAATGGTTGGAAACAGACCGCCAATCCAACCTAATATCTCATAACGAACAATCGGCACCGGGCCGGGTGAAGGATTCCACGCGAGCGTGATACTGGTGGAAGTGATCCCGGTTGCCCGCAAATTGGACGGCGGTTGCGGGCCCAATGTAGAAACGGCAATACCCGCGTAGCCCGACTTGCCGCCAGGGCCCGCGGCGTTGACGTCAAAAGCATAGGAAGTATTCGGCGTTAAACCGGATAGGGTTATGTTCGTCGAAGTCGTGGAACCAACCAGTTGGTAGGTGACGCTGCCGCCGCTGCCCTTGGAGCCGTGGCTCACATGCGGAATGTAAACGCTATAAGTTACGGAACCAGCCACCGGGTCTTCGGGAGACCAAGCCAACGTCACCGAATATTCGGTTGCGCTGGCGAGATATAAGTTGGTCGGTATCACCGGCGGCGGATTGGGGACGGTGAGGTTGAAAGTCCAGTTGGTGGCGCCGGCGTAATTGGTGGTTGCAATGGTCACCGGAATGGACCCGATCTGGCCAAGCCCCTGCGGGGTCCAGGTGATTTGGCCGCTGAAATAATCCACCGTCAGGTTGATGGGGCCGCTGACAAGCACGTAAACCGGCTGCGGATTGCCGGTGGCGGCGATGGTTGAAGTATAAGAGGTGCCATACACGGCGTTGGTGCCGGGAACCTGGGTGAGCACCGGCGGGCTGTCGGTCGTGCCCAACTGCTGACTGCGCCAGACATCACCGACGTTGTTGCCGTTGGTGTCCAT
>Ga0181537_10002686_pt1 | contig 15498 bp, 10 predicted proteins | sample PEATcosm2014_Bin_39_FD_119765 | JGI IMG/M metagenome (GOLD analysis project Ga0181537, IMG submission 119765) | Peatland microbial communities from MTU Mesocosm Facility, Houghton, MI, USA - PEATcosm2014_Bin23_10_metaG | ecosystem: Environmental > Terrestrial > Soil > Wetlands > Peat | place... | reverse complement strand
GATAAGTGGAAGTGGTGTACCGTTTCGCGCGAGTTTTGGGGGTCAGGAGCAAGGTTCCATTGGAGAGGCGACCAGCTCTCGGTGGGCGTAAAGAGCGTAAAGAGCTGCGGCCGAAGCGCCGAAACGGAAACGGGAGTATAGTATACGCGTGCTGGACGGCGTAATCGAGGTCGCGGCCAAGGAGGGGTTTGATGATCCGTTGGGTCGTGAAGGACTTTACGAAAAGTGGCCCTTCGGTTGCTCGTTGATTAAGGTGTGATGAGGGATTTATTTCTCCCTGTGCAACGTCGACCGCCTCAGCTGCACTATCAATGTAGTTCATCGTCAGCCAAGGATCGTCGAGTTAATAAGCGGCTTAAAGTCGCGCAGTTTTAGATCGTACAGGAAATTCTAATCTGCTCCATCGTCCCCAGGATGGAGTTCACAATGGCGAGCAGAATTTCCCCCCAAGGAGATTTCGCCGAGTTTCAGCGTGGGTACTCAAGACATGGCATCCAATCCAACGAAGATAGGGAAGTACGACGTCGAGGGCGTTATCGGCCGCGGCGGCATGGGGGTGGTCTACAAAGCGGTCGATTCCCAGATCGGCCGTTACGTCGCGATCAAAATGATCACAAGCGACGGGGACGAGAGCCTGATCGCGCGCTTCAAGTCAGAAGCCAGGTCAACGGGATCGCTGCAGTGTCCGAACATCGTGACCGTCTATGACGTCGGTGAGCAAGACGGCAATCCTTATCTGGTGATGCAGTTTCTGGAGGGTCCGAGCCTGGAGTCGATGCTGAAGAAGGGGACTGCGTTGACCCTTCCGGAATGCCTGGGAATTGTTATCGACGTCTGCACTGGTCTTGGCTATGCGCACCAGCGAGGAGTCATTCACCGCGACATAAAGCCTGCCAACATCATCGTGCTACAGGATGGCATCAACGATGGAATGGCGGTGATCGTTGATTTTGGAATCGCCCGGATCGTAGGAGACACAGGGCTCACGAAGGCCAACCAGATCATTGGCAGCATCTTTTACATGTCCGCGGAGCAGTTGCAGGCCAAAGAGCTCGACAATCGCACGGACGTGTATTCGCTGGGAGTGGTTCTGTTTCAGTTGCTGACTGGCTCGCTCCCGTTCGAAGCGAACGAGGCGGCTGCCACCTTTCATAAGATCCTGAACGATGCGCCGCCTCCGCTCAGCGCTTACCTGAAGGAATATCCCGCGGAACTGGATGCGATTATCAGCCGGGTCCTGGCTAAGAAGCGAGAAGACCGCTACGCCACGGCGCAGGATCTCGCGTTCGACCTGATGCGGATTCAGGATCAAGTGAAGTCTGAAACCGTGGGCCAACTGTTCCGGCGCGCTGAAGTGGCAGTGGATAAAGAGGAGTGGACACAAGCCAGAGAGCAACTGCAGCAGGCGCTGCGCATCGACCGCCACAATACGCGCGCGCAAAAATTGATGAGCGCGGTGCATGAGCGGCTGCGGCTGCAACAGGAAATCGAACGGGCGCGCGCATTGCGCAACCAGGCCAATGAAGCTTACATGGACCAGCGCTACGAAGATGCGCTGCACCTGCTCGATCAAGCGGTGGCGCTCGATGCGAAGAACAACGATCTCGTCGTCTTCCGGGATTCGGTTCGAGCGGCCATGGAACGGGCGACCAAGCTGCGCCGGGCTCTTCGCCGGGCCGAGGCGGCATTGCAGGACGGAAACATTGATGAAGCCCAAATTGCGGTAGATGACGCGGTTCAAATTGACCCCAGCGATACCCAGGCCAAGGCGCTCAAGGTAATTGTTTACCAACACGCGGAAGAGAAGTCGCGTCAGCAACAGTTGCGGAAATTACTCGACCAGGCGCGTGATCAAATCGCCGCCCGCGATTTGACTGCAGCGTTTGCCGCGCTCAAGACGGCTGAGGCGCTGGACCCGACTTCGAACGAATTGCAGGCGGTTACGAAAATGGCCGCAACGGCGCGCGAGCAGGAAAAACGCCGGTCGGAAGCGGAGGAAATGTGCCGGCAGATTGAGGCGGCCCTGATTCAGGAAGATTACTCGACGGCAGTGGCGCGGGCGGATGAAGGTCTGCAGAAGTTCCCTCAGGAACGCAGTCTTATCAAACTGAAAGTGCTGGCCGAAGCACAACGGGGCCGAGTCGAACAGAAGAAATACGTTCGAGAACAGTTCGCCGCCGCGAGCGCGTTGGCCGACTCCGGACAGGTGCCGGAGGCGTTGGCGGCATTGGACCGCGCTCTGCAAAAGGTTCCCGGGAGCGGTGAACTGGAGACTTTGCGCGCTACCCTGCGCGACCGGGTGGCAGCGGAAGAAGCGGAGCAGCGAAAGGCGCGCGCGATTGATGCGACTCTGGCCAAAGAGGCGAAGCGAGTTCTGGAGGGGCAGGGAGCGTTGAGTGCGCGCGAGTTTCTCGATTCGCACCCAACTCCTTATGGGGATTCGCCGCAGGTGCGGGCACTTTACGAGGCAGTTCGACAGCGCGAAAAGATCGATTCGTTGAATGGCAGGCTTGCGGCCGAACCAAATCCAGCCAAACGTGTACAGATCGCCGAAGAGGCGGTGCGCGAGAATCCGGATAACCAGGCGATGCGGCAGGTGCTTGCCGATGCCGAACGTGTTCGAGCGCAGATCAGTGCGGCCATCGAGCGGGCTCGAGGCTTCGAATTGGCCAAGCGTTATTCAGAGGCGATTCAGGAATGGCAGCAGCTGAGCACGGCGCAGCCGCAGATTCCGGAGTTTGAAGCGCAAGTCAAAAGGCTCGCGGCAGTTTCGGAACAAGCGAAGCAGGCGCAACAGAGACAGGGCCCAGAGAAGAAGGGGCAAGAGAAACAGGCACAGGAGAAGAAAGCCCCGCCAACTCCGGTGGCGAAAACTCCTGCTCCCTCAGTGCCCGCGGAGGCCACGACAGCGGCGAATGTCGCGCCGCCCTCCGGGAGTCTTTCCGCTACGCGAGTGCTGGGCTCAAGAAACTCGCGAGATACGGCTGCGACGGCGAACAAGCCGGTTCCGGTCATCGCGCAGACTGCCACCGCTGCGACAGACAAGGGAAAGGCGCCAGCTTCGGGTGCGACAGCAACTTCGGGCGCAACTTCAACCGCAACTTCGACCGCAACCCAGCGAAAACTTCCTGCGAATGATGTTCTGCGACAGGTGGCGATCTTCGTCGAGGGGAACAAGAAGTACTTAGTGATTGCCGGCGCTGCGTTGGTGGTTGTGTTTGCGCTCGCGGCAGCTTACCTGCTGTTGAGCGGCGGCAAAAAGACCGGCACCGAGCAATCCGTTGCGCCCGTCCTAGTTCACATTGTCACGAATCCGACCGATGCGGTGGTGACCGTCGGTTCTCAGCCGGTCGCGGAGGGAAACGTTTCTCTGGTTACCGGAAGTAGTGTGACGGTCGAGGTCTCTCGACTGGGATACAAAACGAAATCCGTGGAACTACGGCAGGCGTCAGACGCGAATGTTGCGCTCGATCCCGAGCCGTTACATCTGTCGATACAGACATCGGAAAAAAGTGGAACCGTGGAGCTGGACGCCAAGAAGATCGCCGACCTGGCCGACGGCAACATGGATGGATATGACTTCGTCCCCGATGGCTTTAGCCATGAGCTAACGGTTTCGGAAAATGGCAAACAGCTGTTTGCTGTTCAGCTGCAGGCCGTGCCGGGAGCGCTTCCTCAGGTGGATACTTTCGAGGCGAAGGGTTTGTTCCTGATTACCAGCCTGGGCAACAAAGCCAAGTTGTATGCGGGGAACCAGCTGAAAAATGTTCGACTCGGGGATCAGAGCATCGCGGGCAGTCCTTCGGGGACGGATTTGAGCCTCAGTGACCAGAACCGCGAAGTCAAGTTCGGCGAGGGCAGCGGGCAGGGAAGCGTTCCGATTCAGAGCTCCAACGCGCCTACGCTGGCTGTGTACTCGACGAATTTGGGCGGACAAGTACAGATTACGTCGAATGTTGCAGGAGCAACGCTGACTGTTAACGGCTCTCCGGTGAAATCGCAGGGAGGCGGATGGCTGGTCAAGAGGCAGCCGGGCGCGTATACGTTCGAGCTGTCTGCCGATGGATACGAATCGCAAAAGTGGACGATGACCTTGCTGAGCCGGCAGGTGCTGCCGAATAAAAACGTGAATCTCAAGCCCAAGGCTCAGGCGAAGGCTGGGGTGATGGCCTCTCTTGTGATCGCGGGAGGAACTCCCGACGCCCAGGTAGACATTGATGGTACACGCGTAGGAAAACTGGACGCCAACGGCGATCTGGAATTGCCCAACGCACTTGCAGAAGGACAGCACAAGATAGGGTTAACCAAGCAGGGCTATGATAGCCGCGAGATGCCGGTTGTGGCGAAACTGCCGGAATTTCGACTTACGGATGCCAAACTTGCTGCGTGGCCAAAGCTGACGTTCCAAACCACGATTGCGAACGTTACGGTGAAGTACCAGCGATCCGGCGATTCGCAGGCGCGGCAAGCGGCTGGTTCGGACAAGCTTGTGGTGCCACCCGGCCAGTACGATTTCACAGCTGAGGCGCCTGGCTATCAAAAGTTCGAAACGAAAGTGAACCTGCCTCTTGGTTACGAGGGGAGCATTGCGCTGAAGCTCAACGCCGCTCTGGATTATCAATATCAGGATGTGAGCCAGATCATTCACGACGGCCCGGAGTGGATCAAGGCCAAGGATCCTCACGCCTTTGTGCATTTGAAGCCCGGACTGCTGCACGAGACATTGATTTTTGCCAAACCTGGGAAGAATTTGTTTTGGAATAAGAAAGTTGAATGGAGAATCGAGGCCGCGGACAATTCGGCGCGCGTGGAATATGTTCTTGACGGACAGAAACTGCAGCGCAGGCTGGTCGTCGGAGACTCAGGTTCCGACCTGAAAGAAGTTCCTAAGATCGACGTTGCGGCGTCAAATCAGGCGACCGCGCTTTCGGTATACATTCAGGTGGAAGGGTCTCATGTGCAGATCAGCAATGCCAAAGGCGTTATTCTTGACGGTTACGCGGTGCCGCAGAAGGTGAATCTCTCCAACGCTAAAATCAGCATCAAGACAGATTCGCAGTTCGTCGTACGCGATAAATAGCGCCGCGGCCGCAAAGCTGTGACGACGAACGAAGCTCGTGAGCAAGAGTATGTCTATGACAAGAGTATGTCTATGAACAGAAGAGTTTTGACTGACGGAGAGACGGCGGTTCTCACGATAATCCAGGAGGGGTACGGGGCGCACAACACCGTCGATAAGGTATTCTTCTCACCCGCCGATGAAGCGGTGATGTTCGTCAGGTTGCTGAATGGTATGTCTGTGGTGATGGCGAATCTTTCAGATCTTGCAGCGCGGCGTGCGGATGGGACCATTTCGAGCGATGACGAAATGAAGACTACGTTGCGACTGAAAGTATGATCCAATACGTAAATCCTCGGTGGTTCGACCCGAACCAATAGCTCAGCGCCTAAAGCCGCGCTCAGAACAGCACGTTTGTCGCAGCGCTGGAAGCGCTGCGCCACCTAAAACGAGCGCCACCCAGACCAACCCAAACCCGGGTAGCCTCCTGGTTTGGAAAAGGCGTGATAAACTTTCGCACCGTGGCGCCTCCTTCAGTTCCGCAAGTTCCGCCGATCCCGCCTTCGTGTTCCGAGTGCGCCACCACGACGCAGCCGGCTGGGGGCAGTGCGCAGCCGATGCCATCCGCATCGCGCATGTGGCGGTCGAGCAGCGGCAACCTGCGTCTCGATACGCCGAACATCAGCATCATCACCCTCCCGGGCATTCAGAAAACAATCATGCTTGACCACTTGAAGAAGGAGGCCATGGTCATCCCGATACCGCCCACATCTGCACCGTCGGCGCCGGGGATGCCGCAGATGCCCGGGGCCCCGAAGCTTCCGCCGCTGCAGGTGCAGGATCTGGGCAAGAGCATGATCGAGGGGCATGAAGTGGAGGGCAAGCGATTCACATTTTCACCGCCGCCGCCGCCGCAAACTCCGCAGGCTCCCAAGGCGCCGCAAATGCCGCAAATGCCAAAGCTTCCGCAATTGCCCAAGGGAGTGAAGCTGCCGCCGTTACCGCAGATGCCCAAGCCGCCGCAGTTACCCAAGCCGCCACAGCCCACCGTGACCGAGGTTTGGACCAGCGTGAAGCTGAAAACGCCAGTGCTGACGAAGGTCACGACCGCCGCTGGAGAGCAGACCACTTACTGCAAGCCCACCTCGGCAGAACCCCATCCCTCGCTGTTTGAGATACCCCCCGGATATAAACTAAAGCCGCCCCCGGCGCCGAAGCTGCCCACCGCACCGAAGTTGTCGGCACCGAAGTTGCCGGGTGCACCGAAGTTGCCGCCAGCACCTAAGTTAAAGACTTAAGTACCGCATCTTTAAGACTAACCGGGGATCAAGCAGGGGATTTATCGGGGCATTATCCCGGAATTCGCACCAGCGGTCCCACGACTTCGGAGGCGTTCACTCCGAGTTGCCAGGTCGATCCCTTCACCGTGAATTGCCACAGATCCATAGGTGTTTTGATGGGAACGCCGGAAGGGCCGTAGTGGTAGAGGCCGGGACAAGCGAATGTGATGATGGCATAGCCGTAGCTGAGTTTCGCGACGCCACCGGCGGCCGAAGCGACTCGCACCAGGCAGTCCTCCACTTCCTCAAACGTTACGGGTTGCGGAGGGGAGGGCACAGTTATGAAATCCGGCGCCGAATACTGTATGCCGGTGAGGATGCGTTGGATGATGCTCCAGATCAACTTGAGCCCGCTGGCACTTAAGCCCCCTCCAACTCCCGCGACCGGCTGGATATATCCCCGCATTTCATTCGTGTCGGTGTTTTTGATGAAGAAGATGTTGAAGCCGCCGCCGACCACCTCGGCGACAAACACGCCGCCCGGAGTGGCGACCTGCCAATTCACGGAACGCGGCCCGCCAGGGAGCGGCGGCTTGGGTTTTGGGGGGTCGACATGAGTCGGCGGAGGCGGAGGCGGTACGGGAGAAAGAAAAATGTGAACCTCAACCGCGCGCTCGTCGGCGGAGTTGTCGCCCGGGGCAGCGGAATACCCTTCATCCCCTCTCGCTAAGAACAGGGCGAGGCGCTCGTCATCGCCGAAGAGACCGTTTTGCGATTTGAGGTAAGTCTCAACGGAGAGGGCGCGGTTCGCCGACAGCGTCTGGTTGGCGTGATGGTCGCCGGCTTTTGAGGCATAGCCCACGATCCACAAACTGAACTCAGAAGTTCGGGAAACAAAGGCCACAAGTTTGTCCAGTTCGACCGTGTGTTCCGGCTTGAGCTTGTAACCATTCGCAGCGTAGGACGCATCGAAGCCAATCAGACGAGTCTTTCGTGCAGCATTTGAAGGGATGTAGGGTACGCCAACGTAGTCCATGTGCAGAAGACTCCTGAGAGATTGTGTGCTGGTACAAGAAAAGCAGGCGAAGCGCACGATTTCTAAGGCCGGAATTCCTTCGTGGCCTCGAAGAGGGGATACTATACACCCATTTGATTGTTCGACGACAGTGCGTAGGAATTCTCTGCGTAGGAATTCTCATGCCGATTCGACGCAGTGCTTCCATCAGGCTAGCGTCGTCCTTGCCCAGGTTCTTCGCCCGGTTCGAGAGCATCTGGGTCCAGTCGTCGCGTGATAGGATTACCGCGACTTTTCGCGATCACGGGCGCGAATTGCGGGGAGGCTCACGAGGGGCACGAGGGGTGATTTCCTTGACAATAGAGAGCGAGTCGCCTAGCATCGCTGGCCAGACGTGAAACGTTGCCGCGAGACACAGATTCGTGTCGGGCAGCGAAGCGTAACTCACAGCAGTAAAACCCCCCTAGTACCAGGTGAAGCGGCATGAAGTTGCTGTCGAGAGTAGTGTGGGCGGAGGGAATGTATCTGGCGCCGCAGCATTTTCAGGCGCAGAACCGTTACTTCGAGGAAGCCGTCCACTTTGCCACGGGCTGCCTTTGGAGGGACGCGTATGGACTCGCGGCCTGCCAACTGGATCCGGATGCGTTGCGGAACGGGACAGTCAGCCTGCTGCACGCGCGCGGGATGTTTCAGGACGGCCTGCCTTTCGACATTCCTGAATGTGATCCTCGTCCCGAGCCACGCAACATCGTCGAACAATTCCTGCCTGCCACCGATAGCTTGACGGTTGCCCTGGCGGTGCCACGCTGGGTTCAGGGCCAGCAGAATTGCGACCTGGAGCCGGTTCCCTCCGGCAGCGCGCGGTACACCAGCACAGTCGAAATGGTGCACGACGAGAACACGGGACTGGATGCCAAGCCGGTGCAAATGGGACGCAAGAATATCCGGCTGGTGGTGTTGCCGACGGGGGATGAGAATGTGCTAACCATTCCCGTTGCCAGGGTGATGCGGGATCAATCGGGTCACTTCGTCTACGATCCCACGCATGTTTCGCCTTGCTTGCGTCTGAGTTCGAGTGAGCGATTGGCTTCGATGCTGCAGCGGCTGGTCGAGAGTCTGGAGGAGAAAAGCGCGGTGGTCACGGCAGAGCAGCAGACCGGCGGAACATTTCAGACCGGGATGTCTGCCCGGCAAGTAGCGCAGTTCTGGTTTCTGCATGCTATTAACTCCAGCCTGACTCCGTTGCGGCATATTCTGCTGGCCAAGCACCGGCATCCGGAAGAAATGTTTCGCGAAATGTCGCGGCTCGCCGGGGCGCTGTGCACGTTTAGTCTGGACAGCAGTCCGCGATCGCTGCCGGCGTACGACCACTATGATCCCGGGCCGGGATTCACTTATCTCGAGGAGCACATTGTCCGTCATCTCGAAATTATCGTTCCGTCGCAGGCGGTAGTGATTCCGCTGAAAGCTGCGGCGCGTTACTTTTACGAGGGTGAGATCCGGGATCAGCGTTGCCTCGGCCGATCGCGATGGATATTGGGGCTGCGATCGCCGGTGGGAGAAGCGGACGTAATCTCGAAAACCCTGCAGCTCGTGAAAGTTTGTTCCCAGCAATTTGTTTCCGAGTTGGTCAAACGGGCGCTGCCCGGTCTGACACTAACTCATATGCAGGTTCCGCCGTCCGCCATATCCGCGAAGGTGGATAGCCAATACTTTGTCGTGAACCGAAGCGGGCCTTGCTGGGAACACATCATGCGGACGCGGAATGTTGGCGTCTACGTGCCGGGAGATTTGCCGTCCCCTGAAATCGAACTGATTGTCCTGCTCGAGAGCTGATATGGGATCCACGCAAATTACGCCGCTCGGAAGTTATCGAGGATCGAGTCCCGCCATGGACCGGCGCGGCTGGAACCTGGCTCTGGGATTTCAGGAAATATTCACGGCCGTGGTGCGGTTACGGTACAACCGGCAAGCGGTGCCGGATGCGGAAGCGTTTCGAGCGCAGATGCGGCAGGCTTTGCGCGTCGCCGAACAGGATGCACGAAGCCGCGGATGCAGTCCGGAGGATGTGAAGCAGGTTATTTTTGGCGTCGTGGCATTCCTGGACGAATCGGCGCTGGGCTCCGGAAATCCGGTATTCGCGAACTGGCCGCGACTGCCCTTGCAGGCGGAACTCTTTGGTCATCAACTGGCTGGGGAAATTTTCTTCCAGGAATTGCAGAAGACGTTGAGCCGAAACGATTCCCAGGAGACGGCCGATCTGCTCGAGGTGTATTACCTGTGCTTGCTGCTGGGTTTCAAGGGACGGTATGCGGCGGGTGGGGATTTGCGGTCGATCATGGGGGGGATTCAAGAAAAGATCCGGCGGATACGGGGCCCGGTGGGACCGTTATCTCCGCGCGGCGCAATTCCCGCGGATGTGGCGCGCGTGCAATCGGATCGCTGGAGCCGCAGGCTGGGAAAAGTAGCGCTCATCGCCGCGGGGCTGGCGGTGGTGTTGTTTGTGGTTTTCAAAATTCTATTGCTGTCGGGTGCGTCGTCACTTTCCGCTTTGGTGGCCGGACTACTCAAATAGGGGGTTGGGATGCCGTTCTTGGTGACGGCTCTAGTACTGCTGGTTTACCTGGTGCTGGTTTGGTTTCTCGGCCGGTGGCTGCCTCTGCACGGCTCGGATGTTTGGATACTGCGTGGGGTACTTGCGTTTCTGGGACTCGTCGGCGCTGGCGTCGCGTTCTGGTATCAATACCAGGTAAAGAAGGCGAAGGAAAAAGAGGCTGCTGGAGAGGACGATTCCCAACCCGGCGCGGCCGACGATCTGGATGCCTTGGTGCGGGAGGCGGTCCGGCGACTGAAAACTTCAACATTGGGGCGCGGGACCAACCTGAGCAGCCTTCCGCTGGTGTATGTTCTGGGAGATTCCGGTTCCACTAAAACGACCGTTCTTCTTCATTCTGCGCTTGACCCCGAACTGCTGGCAGGGCAAGCGTATCGGGATAACGACATCCTGCCTACCTCGACCGCGAACATCTGGTACACACGACAGGCGATTTTTATAGATCCCGCCGGCTCGATGATGGGCCAAGGGGATCAATGGAGACGTCTGGTTAAGCTGCTGCAGCCGGGGCGCTTTTCCGCGGCCCTGGGAAAACGCGCCCAGGCGCCCCGAGCCGCGATCGTGTGCTTCGATTGCGAGAGTTTTTTGCAGCCGGGCGCAAGTGAAACGGCCGTCTCGGCAGCACGAAGATTGTCGGTGCGGTTGCAGGAAGTTTCCCAGCTGTTGGGGATCAGCTTCCCGATCTATGTTTTGTTCACGAAGCTCGACCGGATTTCGTTCTTCTCCGACTTCGTGCGTGGGATGAGCAAGGACGAAGCTTCCGAAGTGCTGGGAGCGACGTTGCCGCTGCGCTCGTTGAGCGCGGGTGTGTATGCGGACGAAGAGACGCGGCGTCTGACGAAAGCCTTTGACGAGATCTTCTACTCGCTGGCGGAAAGACGCATCGTGCTGCTTCCCCGCGAACACGAAGGCGACAAGCTGCCCGGCATTTATGAGTTTCCGAGGGAACTGCGGAAGCTGCGCACGTTGTTGGTGCAGTTTCTGGTGGACCTGGCCCATCCCAGCCACTTGAGCACGAATCCTTTTCTGCGCGGCTTTTACTTTACCGGAGTAAGGCCTGTGGTGGTGGATGACGTAGTGGCAGCGCCGGCGGTTGCGATGGAAGTTGCGGAAGCTGAGCCTGGCGGCGGCGCGACGCAAATCTTCCGTGGCGTGGGTTCACAGGTGCAGCAGGCGCCGGTGGCGATGCGCAGCGGAGGCTCGCGCAGAGTGCCGCAGTGGGTTTTTCTGACCAGCTTGTTTAACGATGTTTTGGCAAAAGACCGCGTGGCGCTGGCGACCAGCGGATCCAGTTCGCATGTGAATCTGCTGCGCCGCATCGCGCTGGGAATCGCTGTTTTTCTGGCGCTGATCTGCGTCACGGGATTCACAGTTTCGTTTTTGCGCAACCGTGTGCTGGAGACCCGAGTGCAGGAGGCGGTTACTGACCTGAGCACGTTGGACACCGGGACCAACCAGGTGGCAGGCTTGGGCGATCTGCAAAAGCTCGATAAGTTGCGGAGCGAACTGGTTGATCTTTCCGACTACGAAGTAAATGGAGCTCCTCTGAGCCTGCGTTGGGGCTTGTACGAGGGCAATCAGATCTACCCGGACGCCAAGCGAGTTTACTTTGAGCGCTTTCGCCGTCTCCTATTCGCCGAAACGCAGAAGCGAGTGACGGGTAATTTGCAGGCCTTGGCCGGCAAGTCCGCAACGAATGCGCCGAACGATAGTTATCAAAAAAGCTACGACGAGTTGAAAGCGTACCTGATAACGACTGATCCCACGGATCACGTCTATAGCACGGCAGCCTTTCTAACTCCTGTTTTGGTGAGCCACTGGGTTGCCGACCGGGATATCGGCAAGGACCGCAGGGATCTGGCAGCGTTGCAGTTCGACTTTTTCGCCACGGAACTGGCGAAAGAGAATCCGTTTCCGACTGGCAACTCCAAGGATCTGGTCGATCAAGCGCGCGCTTATCTAAAGCAGTTTTCCGGAATCGATCGCAACTACGTGCAACTGTTGTCCAAGGCGGCGCAGAAGGATATTAGTTTTAACGATCAATACCCTGATTCCGCCGGCATTATCGTGAGCAGCCATAAAGTGAAAGGGGCGTTCACGCGTAGCGGCTTCTTGTTCGTGCAGGATGCCCTGAAGAATGGTGCAAACTTGGGCGGAGAAGAATGGGTCGTGGGCAAGAGCGAACTCAAGGACATGGACCCCGATACGATGCGGCAAAAGCTGACCGATCGGTACAATCAGGATTTTGTGAACGAGTGGAATACCGTGCTGAAGACTTCGTCGGTCCCGACCTTTGGCGGCTACGCCGATGCAGACAAGAAGCTGGAAAAGCTTACGGGACCAACCTCGCCCCTGTTGGAGTTGCTGTATTTTATTTCGCACAATACAGATCCAGCGGCTGACGCGAAGACGCATTTCGCGCCAGTGCAGTTCGTCGAGCCGCCAGGGCCGGCTGACAAGCCGCCCGATCATTTCATTGTCCCTGCCAACAAGGATTATATCGAGGCTCTGGGCAAGCTGCAGTCGGACATTCATGCGCTGGCGCAGAGTCCAGGCGCGCCCGATCCCGCCCAACTTACGCAAGCAGGGAGCTCCGCGGATGCGGCTTTGAATGCTGTGACCAAGGTGATCGGGTCGGTGCCGATTGATCCCCAGTTTGGGAACGAAGTTCAGGTGCGACGATTGCTGGAAGAGCCGATCAAGGCTGCGGAGGGGTCGCTGAAGCGCGGACCGATCGATATTGCCAACGGAACGGGAAAGAGTTACTGCTCGGCGTTCGCCGCAGTTGCGAAGAAATATCCGTTCGATCCTTCTTCCACTCAAGATCTCACGATGGATCAGCTTTATGCGGTTCTCGGGCCAACAAGCGACGCGCTGAAAAAGCTGAAAGACGATGTGAAACCGTTTGTGCTGATGGTGGGTTCCAAATATGTAGCGAATCCGTCGGCGACCGTGAAGCCTTCGCCGGCTTTTCTTCTATTCCTGAATCACGTCGCCGCCTTGAGCGACACGTTGTATCCGTCCGGATCGCTGCCTCCGAAGTTTTCTTACACTTTGAAACAACTGCCCAGCAACCTCGAGGGAGTTGAAATGAAGATTGGGAGCGAAACGCTGGCGGGAGATGGCGCACAGAGAACATTCGTCTGGACTGGCGTGCCAGAGGATGTCCAGGTTACCAGCAAGAGTGGAGACGTGCTGGATTCTTTCCCGTCCGATCCCTGGGCCGCGTTCAAATTAGTAGCGCGTGCGCGTCAATTGGGAGGCGGTAAGCTGGAATGGGTGAACGAAAACAATGGGAAGCCCATCATGCTTGCCAATGGAAAACCGAAGTCGTATGACTATCAGCTGCAGGTTTCCGGAAGCGCGAATCCGTTCTTCGATCTGCAGGGCATGAAGTGTGTCGCGCAGGTGGCCGGCCATTAGCCGACCGATTTCGACGTCATTTTCGACGTCATTGACATCTTAAGGAAGTCTCACACGGAGTTAAGAGTTCTCATGTGGAGCTTTTCGTGCCGCCCGGTCCTGACAGGCGTCCGAGAAAGCGATCTTTCCACGAAGGATGAATGGCGCGCACCAGCAGACAGGTGATGTTGTCGTCGCTGCCGCCGTTTTTCGCTGCTTCGATCAGATCGGCACAGGCCTGCTCGAGTGAATCCTGATTGATCGCTTCCGCCATCTTCTCAACCTTGACATAGCGCGACATGCCATCGCTGCACAGCAGCAGTACGTCCCCTGAATTGAACTCATGGTCGGCCAGGTCGGGCTCCACGGTATCGTCTGTGCCCAGAGCGCGCACGATCACGTTCTGCATTTTGGATTCGGACGCTTCTTCCAAAGTCATGAGGCCGCGCCTGACCTGCTCCATCACCAGGGAGTGATCGTTCGTGAGTTGCACGACATCATCGTTGCGGATGAGATAGATGCGGCTATCGCCAACATTGGCAATGGAAAACAGATTGCCTTCCACCGCGGCCGCCACGATCGTGGAACCCATGCCCGCATGTTGAGCGTCTCTGGCCCCGGATTCATGGATGTTCTGGTTCGCCATCTGAATGGCGCTGCCCAACGTCACCGCGCGTTGCGAGACGCCCTCGAACCTGGCGCCGTCCACCGGCGGAGAGGTGTTGTCCTGGCGGAAATAGTCAAGAAGGGTATCTACGGCAATCTTGCTCGCCAGTTCTCCGGCTTGCTGTCCACCCATGCCGTCGCAGACCACAAAAATCCCGTGGCGCAAGTCGTACCCGAAATTGTCCTCGTTGTTTTTGCGCACGAGGCCGATGTCGGTAACGCCGGCGGCTTGGATTAATAAAGTCATGTGGACTGCAAGCGCTAAATCCTACCGTACCCTAAGCTCCGGGTAAACAGGGAAGGCGAGCGAATCTCGACTTGAAGATGGGGATGCCAGACTCCCCTGGACCATACGACAGGAGTGCGCCCTTTAAACATTTTCAGGACCGTCGCCCAAACATTTTTCCTTTTCCCGCTTTCTTGAGGAGAGTCTGCCACTCCTCCTGCAAGTTGCTGCTGGCGTAGGCGGCGAAAGGTTTCGCGGCATTCAGCGATGCGGCTGCTTGTTTTCGATTTCCTTCGTCGATCGCGGCTTGGGCTCGTTCTATCACCGAGGATAGCTGGCGATCAGCCGCGGACTTGCGCCGTGAAGTGAACACCGGGACGATTCGCGACAGCAGCGAAGCTTCCTCGTGATCACTCGGAGCCTGCAAGTTGCCAGCACCAGTGTCGAGGCGATCGAGGGTAGCGTAGGCTTTTCCCACAGCCTGCAGCGCTGCTGATTCAGCGGCAGCTGCCTCCCGCAAGCGCTGCAAGGCGGTCTGAACTGGTGCGGAATGTAGAACCGTTGGCGCCTGCGATTCCAGAAACTTCACACCCTGTGCAAAGTGTTCCTGCTTGGTTAGGACCTCGACGGTCTGCAGCGAGCCGTCAATCTCGCGCTGAAGAGACTGCAGCTTGTCGCGGGCATCTTCGAGGAGAAACAGAAGGGAAGCCGCCGCCGGATCGTTGCTGACCGGTGCGAGCAATTCCACTACCTCGCGGTAGAAGCCCCGTGTCATCAAGTCCTGGGCCTGTTTGAGCAAGCTCCGAAGTTGGTTGCTCTTGAGGTGCTGATCGGCTTCCTGACGTGCGAAGTCCATCAACTCGGCGATTTCGGGTGAACAGATGCCTTCCTTCTGGCAGGATTCGAGAAGGCGTAAGGCTTCCGCGTATCTCCCGTTGTTCAGTGCTTCTTGAGCGCGCGTCAGATAGTGCGCCCGCGATTGTTCCAGACTTCGCTCTGACATTTGCCCGACAATACTGGCTTGCAGAGCCAGGAGGCGCTCGTTTCCCGGAGACACGTGCAATTCCTCGCGCACCAGCTGCAATGCTTCCTCCGGCGATGACTCGATCAAATTGCGGCAGCGCAATACCACTTCGTCGACGCGGCGCCGCATCTCCGCTTCACGCAGTTTCCGCGCCAGATGCCCTTTGAATTTCATCAGGATGGGCTCGGTGGGCATTAGGTCTAGGGCCTGAT
>Ga0181537_10002685_pt1 | contig 15504 bp, 16 predicted proteins | sample PEATcosm2014_Bin_39_FD_119765 | JGI IMG/M metagenome (GOLD analysis project Ga0181537, IMG submission 119765) | Peatland microbial communities from MTU Mesocosm Facility, Houghton, MI, USA - PEATcosm2014_Bin23_10_metaG | ecosystem: Environmental > Terrestrial > Soil > Wetlands > Peat | place... | reverse complement strand
TCAGCGCCGCAAGAAAAAGCCTGCCGAGTCGTCTGACCAGCCGGCTCCTCCGCCTCTGCAGCCCGCATATTTCGACGCCGAGCAACAGGCGGCCCCACTCGACACAGAAAACGAAAGCCGCCGGGAATCTGGCCCTCCCGACTCTGAGCCTCAGCCGGAATCGAGGCCCCGCTCCCGTGGTCGTTCCGTTCGTTCTGCTCCCGCTCCGCACGTGGAAGCTCCGGCCGCCGCCGCCTCGCCCGCGGATACTGCCGACACTGCTTCCGCCGATGTTCCGAGCGATATTCCATACCAGGTCCCTCACGCCATCGACCCTCCCCCGCCCGGCGAAGCGGCACGACGCACCGGTAGCCGCCGACGTCGTGGTGGACGCGGCCGAAGCGGAGGCCGTGGCCGCGAACAAGCCGTCGCGCAAGCCTTCACTCCCAAAGGAATCACACCCTCGGTTCTGCCGGAAACGGACGACTCTCTGGAACCCGCCGAGCCCGCGGCCGCTGCTGCCTCTCCAGTTTTGCAGGCGCCCAGGCCGCCCGCAGGCGCCACCGTGACGCAACGCGCGCCGAAAGGCATCGTTGTTCTCGCCATCGGCCTGCCCGGTTCCGGCAAGAGTTCCTGGTTCAAGCGCCACAGCGTGACTCCGCTCTCGAGCGACATGATTCGTTCGCTGCTCTTCGATGACGTCCGTGAGCAGCGCTTTCAGGACCTCGTCTTCTCCAATCTGCGCTCCATGCTGAAGGCGCGCCTCATCGCCAAGCGTCCCACCAATTACGTTGACGCCACCAACCTCACCCCGCAGGAGCGGCAGCACTGGATCAAACTCGCCAAGGACTATAACTACGAAGTCCACGCCATTTTCTTCGACGTGCCACTTGAAGTCTGCATCGAGCGCCATCAGCGCCGCGATCTTGTCGTCCCCGAGGACGTAATGCGCCGCATGGCTGCCAAACTAAAAGCCCCCAGTTTCGAGGAAGGCTTCGCCAAAATCACTGTCGTACGAGTCAAGAAGAAAGACGACGGCGTTGCGGAAGAGAGCAATGGCTAAGCCCCGTTCATAAGCCTTTGCGTCCTTCGCGCGCTTTCCTTCGCGACCTTTGCGCCTAGGCGCTTTTGCCACCATCCCCCACTCCAGAATTCTCTATTCCACAAGTGTGCAAATAATTGCTCCTGACCCGCAAATGCCCACTGTAAACCGAGTTCTGCCCGCCTCCGCATTTGGCATGGAGTTTGCTTCTACCTTTGGTAGAGGCGTGGTAACACGCCGTAGTCACTCTCAGTAACCACGCTCTCGTGCGTCGAAATTTCGAGAGCCGAGGACTTTACAAAATGAAAATGACCCTGTGCGTGATGTTCCTGATTTGCGCCACTGCAGCCTTTGCCCAGAATGCTCCTGTGCTGAACAACCAGCCAAGCGAAACTCAGATCGCCGACCACGTGATGCATGCCTATCAGCACGACATGGCGCAGTCCCAAAATCTTTTCGAGCACTCCGACTACTCCTATGCCCAGGGCGAGCGACCGCTTTGGGAGTTCGGCCCCGTCGGGCCACCTCCGGTTCCCCTCGGCGATCTTGCCCGGGCCGCCCGCAAAGAGCACGCGCTCGATAAGAAGGCCCAGATTATTTGGGAAAAATAATTCGTCTGGAACAGACGAGAGAAAGAAAAACGGCTCGCTCGAAAAAAATATTTCGGTAGGTCTGCGGGCGCCGGGTTGACCCTAAATCACCATCCCGGCTCCGCGTTGTTCCATTCCTTGTTTCGGCGGAGATGCTCAGGCGGGGACAGCCGCCGCGGCTGTCCGGTCGAGAGAAGCTCGACGGGTTGTTCGCCACCACCAATGCCACCCATGCCTGATCCAGATGACAGGACAGGCCCACCCGCATAAAATGCTCCCATGAGGAAAACCTGGACGGCAGGAATCGTAGCAGCGGGCGTGCTGCTGGCAACGCTTGCAATGGTGCCAGTGGCAGCAGCGCAGCAGGATGAAGAAGGTCCCACGTCCCTCTTGAATTTCCAGGTGCTGAAAGACGACAACGGAAAGCCGGTGCGCAGCGCCAGCGTCATCATGCATCCCGTCGGCGGAAATGGAAAACAGGGCAAGGGCGGCATGGAGCTGAAGACGGACGCGGAAGGGAAGTCGAGCTTCGACGGCATCCCCTACGGAAAGTTGCGCGTACAGGTGCTCGCTCCCGGATATCAAACCTACGGCGAGGACTTCGACATCAACAAGCCGAAGATGGATTTCACCATCAAACTGAAACGCCCGCAGAGCCAGTATTCGATTTACGGCGGAGCTGACAAGGACTCCAGCGCGCCCCCGAAGCAAGACGCCCCGCCCCCAGACAAGAATCAAAAGCCAAACTAGGGAAACTCAGACTACGGTCCTCTGTGTCCTTTGTGGTTTAGTCTTTCGCTCGAGTTGCTGAATAGTGAATTGAGATAGTGAACGCGGAGACCCATGGACTACCTATTGAAAACGGAACCGTCGGTCTATTCATTCGCCCAGCTGGAGCGCGAGAAAACCACCATCTGGGACGGAGTGTCGAATCCCGTCGCGCTGAAAAACCTGCGCGCGATGAAGCCCGGCGAGCGCCTCGTGATCTACCACACCGGAGACGAAAAAACCGCGGTGGGCACGGCCAGCGTGGTCTCAGTCGACGCCACCGACCCGAAGAATCCGCAAGTGAAGATCAAAGCCGGCAAATCGATTGCGAAACCCGTGACGCTGGCCGAGGTAAAAGCGCACAAGCTCTTCGCCGAATCTCCCCTGGTGCGCCAGGGCAGGCTGAGCGTGGTTCCTCTGACGGAGGCGCAATACAAGTTCCTGTCCGGCGATTAATTAGAAAAGAGGGCTCATTATCCGCTTTGTTTTTGTTGTAATCCTAAGCGGAGCATCTGCTCTCGCGACGCGAAAGCAGATGCGCAGTCGAAGGGTCCCTGCCGCCAATCCGACTCGAGCCCTCTCAAGTTTCTTGAGGCGATCATCCCACCGCCGGGCCCCCACAGCCCCGTCACTCCCCAACCGTCGTCCGTGATCTCCCCTACGAAGGATGCGCATCCCGCCGAATCAGCGCCGAGTCCAAAAAGAATCCCAGCCCCAGCGTAAACGGGATAGCCCCGAACGCGGCCGCGACCCACGCATCCGGCTCGACCCGCGCGATCAGCGAAAATGTAATCGTATATCCCACCGCCGCTGCGATCAGCAAAATGCCCGACCGCCGCGACCGCGCCGCCTCCGCAAGTTCCGGCTCCATCGGAACGTTCACTCCCCGGCTGATCGCGGCCAGCCTTTCCTCGGTGCGCAGCTTGCGCACGCGGTAAAAACTGTACATTCCCAACACTGCCGTGGGCATCCCGAGAATCATGATTACTGCCACCAGACCGGTGAGTCCGTCCATGGGTAATTCTCCTTCGAGTCGCGCCCTAGGCGCGCGTCCTGAATGCTGTCAAAGAAGAATACGCGGGACACGGCGCGATAGTTCCCACGAAACCGCGTGACATCCCCGTTCCACCTGGTCCCTATCTATCTAGACCGATCCATCATCCAGCCCTCGGCTTCCAGCTTCAGCCACTTCAGCCAACCCGGCCGTGCCGTGACGCTTCCAAGCGGTGTAGAGTAGTGCCTGGGGCTGTGCCGGGTCACCTATTAAGGGAGACTCCATGAGATTCAAGCGTTGCACCAGAACGGGCGCGGCCGCGGCAGCCTGCTTGGCTATGTTGTTCATCCTTCCCGGTGCCCGAGCCCAGGAAACCAAAGAAAAAGTAACCATCGGCGATGTTGATCGCACCTACCTGGTACGCCTGCCGCGAGGTTACGACGCCAAGCGGAAGTATCCCGTAGTAATCCTTCTGCACGGCATGAATCAGGATACCGACGACATGGAGCGCCTCACCCGCTTCGCGGAGTTGGCGGACAAAGACGGCATCATCGCCGTCTACCCCAGCGCGCTTCACGGCCGCTGGAATGTGGGCGTGCGCCCGCCTGTGCAGCAGCCAGCGATGAGGAGTCCGGGACGCGGCCGCCGCGGTGGCGGAGGGTATCCTGGCGGTGGCGGGGGCTATCCGGGCGGTGGTGGCGGGGGCTACCCGGGCGGCGGTAGCGGTGGTAGTGGTGGTGGATATCCCGGAGGGGGTCAGTCCGGAGGAGAAGGGCGCCATGATGAATCCAGGTCTGAGCCGGCGGACGACGTCGACTTCTTAAATCAGATGCTCGACCAGATGGCGTTGAAGTTTTCGCTCGACCAGACCCGTATCTACGCTACCGGCTTGTCGGAAGGCGGCCTCATGGCCATGAAAGCCGGATGCTCCATGGCCGATCGTATCGCAGCCATCGCCCCGGTGGGCGCGGCCATGCCCAAGACCATGATCTGCTTGCCCTCGCGCCCGTTGGCGGTGGTGATGATCAACGGCACCTCCGACCCGGTGGTCCCCTATGGCGGTGGCACGGAGCACAATCTTCACGTGCCCGTCATCTCAGTTGAGGACAGCGCGAAAGCGTGGGCCAGGATGGCCCGCTGTGCCGAAAAGCCGACCCAATCCAAGCTCCCGGCTCGGGAAAAAGGCGGCATGGAAACCAAAGTCGAAACCTACGATGGATGCCAGCAGGGCGCCCAGGTTGTTTCCTACAGCGTGAAGGGCGCAGGCAATACCTGGCCCGGTGGCGAACAATACGAGGTGGAAAAAGAAGTCGGGAAAACCAGCCCCGATCCCAACGCCAACGAAACCATCTGGAGTTTCCTGTCAACCAAAAAAATCGAAGCAAAGAGCGACACGGATAAGCCCGCGCCCGATAAGAGTAGTGCCGATACCAGCGCTCCGAAGTGAGCGGGGATAGTTTTGGAGTCCTCGGGCGCTGTCACGGGTAATCTTAAATTTGGCGTGGTCACTCCGAACCAGCGTTCTTCACGCGCTGAGCAATCTGGGCGAGCCGTGCGAAGCGGCCCGCCCTGAGCGAAGTCGAAGGGTCGCGTTCTCTGCGGCGCAATAATCGCGCCGTTTGGCTCGCTTCCTTATCGCTCCTGGTCAATATCGTCTACACGTCAGCCCCGAGAGTCCAGCAATCCCCTCAGCCGTTCCTTCACCGCAGTCCACTCCGCCGCCACAATCGAAAATCGCATCGAGTCTCGAGCAATAAAGTCCGCAGCCATGCGATGCGCCCGCAGCGTCCCTTCGAACTTCCCGCCAATCCGTTCCAGCGCGTCTCGTGACCGCTGGTTGCGCGCATCCGTGTGAAAGCACACTCGCAACACTTGCCACGTTTCGAAAGCATACGTCAGCATGAGCAGCTTTGCCTCCGTGTTGGCCGCGGTGCGAATCGCCGAGCGAGTCAGCCACGTATAGCCAATCTCACAAGCGTCGGGGAACTCTCGCCCATGCCGCGTGTGTCCCGCTGGCCACGACCATCGCTCGATATTCCAGAAGCGCGTAGATCCAACGACCGCACCGTCGCTCGCCCGCACAATCGCAAACGGCAGGGCGCTGCCAGCATCCCGCCAGGCCAAAGCGGTGTCCACATAAGTGATAGCCTCCGCCTTGCCCTGCGGAACCGGACTCCACTGATACAGCCCAGGGTCAGCCGCTGCGGCGATGACCAGCCCGTGGGCGTGCGCGCGCGCCAAGGGTTGCAGACGAATCCGCCTCCCGGACAACACAAACGTTTCTGTCCCCATACTTGCGAGTATGCGATGAATCCACACCCAGCCACAACGGGCGCAGCGAACCCGCACTATGCCGTCCAAAAGCCGAGGAATCTACCGCGCCTATTCCGAGAATAAGAAAGATCGCCACGGATCCGACAGATCACCACGGATAAAACCAAAGCTCTTGCTCCGATCCGTGAAGATCCGTGAAAATCCGTGGCAAAGTTGGGTTATTACTAGCCCCTAGCAACTAGTCACTAGCCACTGCCCTACAACGACCGCAGGAAGTTCAGCAGGTCCTGCACCTGGGATGCTTTCAGCGCGTTGAATTTATGGATCACACCGACCGCCTCGGATCCGCTGCTGCTATGCGATTGAATGGCCTGGATCAGATCGGTCGTACGGCCATCGTGAAGAAAAAACAGCCGCTGCCCCAGCCCCCATAAAGGCGCAGTCCGGAATTGCGTCGCCCCGGCCGCGCCCTGTTCAATGCCATCCGACAGCCCTGTTCCCATGCTATGCAGCGCAAAATCGGAATACGGATTGTAGGTGACATTCGACATGCCGGTGAACGGCGAAGCACCGGTGGTAAGCGTCGGCGAGTGGCAGAGATTACAGCCGATCGTGTTGAACACCGTGGCCCCGTTCAGAGTCGATGCCGTGGACGGAGCAGGTGCCGCGGGCGCAGAGAGGCGAAGGAACGCCGCGAAGTTCACGATATCGGATGCCATTTCCGATGTCGTGCCGATCGTCGTCCCAAAGTTGGGACTGCTCGGGTTCTGATTCAAAATGTTGCTGGCGTCCTCTGGCGACGCGTTAAACACGCAGCCCGCCACGGCGCTGCGCTCGTTAGGAAAGCTTTCGTTGGAAACGCCTTGCTCCACGTTGTAAGCCTCTCCCACAAAAATCAAGAGCGACTTGTTCTGCGCCTTCCAGCCGAAACGAGTGATTGTTCCGTCGTTGCCGCTGGTGTTGAAGACGCCTTTGATCTTGAGCGCCGCTCTGGCCGAAGCCGTCGCCGCAAGATTGGCCTGCAGCGTGGCGTCGGGCGTGGCCTCCACCAGGCCCAGCCCAAACAGCGGCGTGGGGATGCGGAAGATCACATTGTTGGCGGTGAGAGCGTCTGCGAAGTCCGGTTGCGCCAGAGTGCAGCCCGCGGCGTCGGAACGCCCCGCGATGGTGTAGATGCCGTGAACTCCTCCGTCAAGAGTTCCGGTCGAGGTCTTGATGAAGCGGGCTTCACGCACCGGCCCGTCGGCAGTAATAAATGACGGAACCGCGTTGGTCGCGCCGTCCAGCGTAGCCAGCGCCACTTGTGGATTCGCGATCGGATTTTGCGGGCTGCTCAGTCCCGGACTGCTCCCGCCAATCGTGGGCTGGGCATGGCACTGCGCGCAGCTATTGCCGTTGAAGGTGGGCCCGAGTCCAACTCCATTTTCGCCGGAGATGCCACCGGAAACAGAATCTATTTCCTGAAAACGCAGCTGCGCCTGATTGAAGAAGTTCTGCTCATTGGGGCTCAGAGTAGAGTAAAAACTTCCAGCCGCCGCCGGACCCGAACGCGGTCCAGGATCGTTTTGCGCGTGCAGCGGCGCGATGCCGATTGCCGCCAACGCAAAAAGAGAAAGCGAAAGAGAAACGGCAGTCATCAAATTCCGACACTTCATTTTGTACCTCCGCATTGTGCACTTCCGTGCAGGGGGATGGCAGGAAGATAGACACACTTCCAGCTCAAGCTTCTTCTTGATGACGTGCAGCGCGAAGTTGGGGCTCCGCTGTTCAGCTCAAGCTACGAGTCGGCAAAAAATATCCGGTACCGTGCCTGCCGCGAACGGAACAGCACTGTGGGAGCGGTATCCCACCAGGGGTTTCTTTTCTCAGGCGAGAAAAGAGGGTTCAAACATTGCCCGGAACTTTAGGCCGGATGCGGAATCCGGTCAAGTGTTCAGAAGTACAGGTTCAGAAGTACATTCTGTCGTGCGAAAAGGTACGACCGTATTTCGCCGAAAGGCCATCCAGCGCAAAACGGAAATGCAGCGCCTGGCTGTAGCCCAACGAGACGCTCCTTTGGGTACAGCCGCCCTCGGCTGTCCGGTCGAGCGAAGCTCGATGGGTTTTCGTCGGTCGCCGTGGACCTGTCGGACTCTGCCACTTGAGCGGAAAGTCGAAGCCCTAACTCAGCTTGGTCTATCCCCGCGCCCTCAGAAGAGTTTCCGCAACTCGCGGCGCAAAATTTTCCCCGACGCTGTCTTCGGCACGGAGTCCAAAAAGCGAACTTCTCGCGGCTGCTTATAGTGAGTCAGCCGGTCGGCAACGAACGCGCACAATTCCTCTTCCAGCTTCTTGCATCCGACAAAGCCATCGCGCAACGCGACGAACGCGATCGGAACTTCTCCCGCAACCGCACAGGGGCGGCCGACCACGCCGCACTCACGCACCGCGGGATGCTCCAACACCACCGCCTCCACTTCCGCCGGAGCAACCGGAAAACCTTTGTACTTGATCATCTCTTTCCGCCGATCGACCACGCGAAAAAAACCTTCCTGGTCGCGCGTTACGATATCTCCTGACCAGAACCAGCCATCGCGAAGCGCAACCGCCGTCGCTTGCGGCTCTCTCCAATAACCGAGCATGAACTGCGGCCCGCGCATCACCAGTTCGCCGGGTTCTCCGGGAGAAGCATCACCACCTGAAGATTCGGCCGATGCATCAGAGGAATCACTGTCTCCCTGCAGCACCACCCGGCACTCGGTCTGCGCCACCGGATGCCCAATGGAATCCGGTCGATAAAGTTCAGCATCGAGATAGCCGACATGCGTAAGGGGCGACGCCTCTGTCATTCCATAACCCTGGCAAACAGGGATTCCCGTGAGCCCGGTGAAACGACGCGGCAGTTCCGGTGGCAGCGGCGCAGCTCCGCACTTCACCCATTCCAGTTTGTGATGGCGCGGAAACTGTCCCGCTTCCGCCGCCTGGCACAGCGCGTTCATCGCCGGCGGCACCATCGGCATCATGGTGACGCCTTCCTCGGTCATCAGAGAAAATAGTTGCGGCACCTGAAAGCGCGGCATCAGCACTGTCGTTGCCCCCATGATCAGCCCCGGATTCAGCACCACGTTGAGACCATAGATGTGATACATCGGCAGAAAGCACAGAATGCAATCGTCACGTTTCATGCACACGGAATTCGGTCCCAGCAGTTGGTACACATTGGCGACCAGGTTGTAGTGCGACAGCATCACACCCTTGGGTAATCCCGTGGTGCCGCTCGAATAAGGAAGTGCTGCCAGCGCCTCGGTGCTAAGCTGCTCCGGCCTGGGCGTCGCGGCAGTTGCACCTTTCAGAAGCTTCGCAAAATCCTCCGCGCCCGCTGCCGATCGCCGAGTTGTGTACACCCGCCGCAGGTTGGGCAATCCGCCCAGATGGATCCCGTCAATGTTGGGCCCGTCGGTGATTAAGATGACCGCGCCAGAATTTTCCAGTTGATAGCGAATTTCGCGCTCCCGGTAAGTCGGATTCAGCAGCGTCGGAATTCCTCCCGCCAGCGTGATCGCATGATAAGCAATGCAGAATTCCCACGAGTTCGGAAGAAAAATCGCGACGATCTCTCCCGCCTTCACCCCCGCCGAAACCAGGCCGTGGGCAAGGGATTCGACTGCCTCGCCATATTCCGCATAGCTCAGTCGCCGCCCGCAGGAAGCATCCACCACCGCCGTTTTCCCCGAATGACGGCGGCACGACTCAAGAATCAAGTCATGAAGAAAAAGATTGCTGGGGTCAGCGTAAAGTTGAGTGCGCAACATGGCCGGGACAGATTGTATCGGAAGCCCCGAGAAACCGCTCGCGCGCTCCTGAGTTGGTAGTGGTAACGTCTGGCAAGAGGCATCACGATCGCCGAGTCGATGTAGTGTCTGAGCTTGGGAGATGCTCATGTGGGGACAGCCGCCCCCGGCTGTCCAGTCGAGCGAAGCTCGACGGTTCCCTTGCCGCGGCAAGGAAACTTGATTTTCTGTAACCGACCGATCTTGGGTGGCGCCGCGCTAGAGAATTTCTTTCCGGGAGGCCGTAGCCTCTGAGGTCAGTTCACAAACGGTAGCACGCTAGCTCGCCAGCTTCCGCAGAAACTCCTGCTCGTCCATGCGGTACTTGAAAGCCTTGCGCCCATCAATGAAGATCACAGGAACGTCATCGCTGAACTGGCGCCGCAACTCGTGGTCGGAATCCACATCGACCTCGCTCCAGGTGAAACCGCCGCGGCGGGAAAGCTTCGTCAGGCTCTCCTTCACCACCTCGCACAGATGGCACCCCTTCCGCGAATAAACCACCACATTGCGGGGGTCCGGCATGCAGGGATTCTAGCGCTTCTGTTTTCAGCTTTCCAGTCTGGTCTTGTAACGATATGTCATCCCGAATCGTGCCGAAGGCGCGAGCGGGACCTTACGTCCGCCCCGCGCCGCCCCTGACGTAAATGGGACGTGGCGAAGGCGACTGCGGTGAGGGCCGTCCATGTAAAATCCCTCCATGCCCGATCACCCGCAATCTCTCCGCGGCAAAACCGCGCTCATCACCGGCGGAGCCAAGCGCCTGGGCCGGGCGTCCGCGCTGGCGCTGGCCCAAGCGGGCGCAGAGGTCGCCATCACCTTTCGGAATTCGTTTCGCGAAGCGCAGCAAACCGTTGCAGATTTATCGCGACTCGGCGTGCGCGCCTTCGCCCTGCGCTGCGACATCACCGACGAAGCCAGCGTTCGCAGCATGATGAAAGAGGCCGGACACGAACTTGGCCACATCGATATTCTGGTCAATAACGCCGCAAACTACGAAACCGCCGAATTCGAAGAACTAAGCGTCCAACAGTGGGACGCAATGTTCGCGTCCAACACCAGAGGCCCGTTCCTGGTTTCCCGCGAGGCGCTGCCCTGGATGCGCCGTCCCCGCGCCAGGAACAAAAACGCTAACGCAGCCAGAACTACAGCAACAAAGACTGAAGCAGCAAAGACGGAATCCAAAATCATCAACATGGGCTCCCTCGGAGGCTTGCGCCCGTGGGCCACGCACGCCCACTACTGTTCGTCGAAAGCCGCGCTGCACATGCTCACCAAAGTGATGGCGAAAGCCCTGGCGCCGGAAATCGCCGTAAACGCGGTCGCTCCCGGTATGATCGATCTGGGCGAAAAATCAGCGGCAGCCTTCATGCGCCGCATGACAAAACAAACCCCCATGCAGCGCAACGGCCGCGGAGACGAAATCGCCGCAGCCGTTCTGTTCTTCGCCACCGCCCCACAATTCATCACCGGCCAGATTCTCGCCGTCGACGGCGGAATCGGCCTCTAGAACCCCGGAGCATTTGCCCTGAGCGCCCCGTGGGGGGGCGGCTGATCATAGCCCGGCGCTTCGGCGCTGGGTAGGTTCGAAACGTGGTTCGAAACATACCGAACCAGTCCCGAAGGGACGGCTGAAATGCTCTCAACACTCCTTTCGTGATACTTCGTGTCCTTCGCGGTTGAAGCTTTTTCTCGGAACACTCCCCGAAATAGCCATTGCTTCTTAAGCAAGGTATATTGGGGCAAATGAAGAAATCCAAGCCCAGCCCCGCTCCCCAAATCGCCATCGCCATCATGGCCGCCGGCAAGGGCACCCGGCTGAAATCACAATTACCTAAAGTGTTACATGAGGTCGGCGGAAAGCCGCTTTTGGCGCACGTAATCCGCGCCGCCACCGCAGTCGTCGCGGCCCCCGACGTCTACGCGATCATTGGTCATGAAGCTGATCGCGTGCGTGCGGCGACGGAAAAATCAGGTATCCGTTTTGTGCTGCAGTCCGAGCAGCGCGGCACCGGCCATGCGCTCATGGTGGCGCAGCCAGCTCTGGCAGGCTATGACCACGTGATCGTGCTCTCCGGCGACGCACCGCTCATCACCGCGGAAACCATCGCCTGTCTGCGTGACTTCCATCTGCATGAGCACGCCGCCATGACCCTGCTGAGCGCGGAGCTCGAGAATCCCACCGGCTACGGTCGCGTTCTGCGCAAAACTCCGCGCAGATCAGAAGTGCAAGCCATCGTCGAAGAAAAATCCGCTACAGCCGCGCAGAAAAAAATTCGCGAGATCAACTCCGGCTTTTACGTTTTCGCCATCCCGGACCTCTACCGAAACATTGCCCGGCTCTCCACCGCTAACCCGCACGGCGAATACTACCTCACCGACATGGCCCAGATTCTGCGAAAAGCGAAGCAGAGAGTGGTGGCGTGGAGAACTGCGAATCCCAGCGAAGTCCTGGGAGGCAACACCCGCGCCGAGTTGGCCGAGATCGACGAAAAAATGCGCCTCGCCAAGTGCCGTCAGTTAATGTCCGACGGCGTTACCGTGTTCTATCCCGCAACCTGCGTGATCGATGTCGACGTTCAGATCGCGCCCGACACCGTGATCGAGCCCTACGTGCAATTACTGGGCAAAACAAAGATCGGTACCGCCTGCCGCGTCCGCTCCTACACCGTGATCCGCGATTCTGAAATCGCCGACGGTGTCACCATTCGCCCCGGCTCGCTGATCGAAGAGTCGCGCATCGACGCCGGCGCCGTGATTGGCCCCTATTCGCACCTGCGGCCGGGCAGCGAGATCGGAGAAGCCGCGCACGTCGGCAACTTTGTCGAGACCAAGAAAATCAAGCTCGGCAAAGGTTCAAAAGCCAACCATCTCACCTACCTCGGCGACGCCGATATCGGCGCCGGCGTGAACATCGGCGCCGGCACCATCACCTGCAATTATGACGGGGTCAACAAACATAAAACAGTGATCGAAGACGGCGTCTTCATCGGCAGTGACAGCACCCTCGTCGCTCCCGTCTGCGTGGGCAAGGGCGCGTACGTAGCCGCCGCCTCGTGCATCACCGCAGACGTTCCCGAAGACGCCCTCGCCGTCGGCCGCTCCCGCCAGATCATCAAAGACGGCTGGGCCCGCGCCAAGCGCGCGATGCGGAAAAAATAAATCCACCCCGAAGACAGGGAGTCACCGAGAAAACGCCGCACCAAAGAAAAAGGCACGGAGCCGGGGATTTTCTCCGCGCCTCAGTGCCTCCGGTGGTGAATGACTCTGTCTTTAGTGCGAAACCGCCGCGAACAAGTCAGAATGCATTAGCGACTGGAATTGCTGGTCGTTCGATTTAAAGTGAACTTTCACGTCCGAGCTGTCCGAGTCAATCGTCGTATTGTCGATCGCGGTCTTCTCGATGGGGCTGGCACTCATTTTCTTGTACAGCATGCCCGCCTTCACCAGCGATGAAACCGTGGCCGCCGTGATCGAGTCCGACGCCACAACGTCCAGGTCAAAGTTGACCCCACTGCTGAAATCCATGGTGTAGCGGGACCCGAGCAGCCGCTTCTTCACCGTTTCATAGTCGGCAACTTTGGCGGCATCGCCGAGTGCCGAGCGTATTACGTTCTGCGTGCCGAGCTGGTCCAGGATGCTCCACACCGGCGCTGCATCCACGCTCCCCATCATGTCCGACATGATGGAATTGGTGTCAATGTTCGTTACGTCTCCGTTTTTCGTGTCCAGCGCGACCCGCAGCGCCGTCGACTCGCCGAACAGCATGGTGTTGTCATCCAGGAATGTCATCGTCATGCCGCCATCCATGGGGTACAGCTTGGCGTCCTTGTACAGCTTGGGCTTGTAGGCCTGCAGCTTCATTTTCTTGAGCACGGCCTTCATGTTGAAGTCGCCGGTGACGATGCCCACATTCTTCACGCCCTGTTTCGGCGTGCGGAACGAAGCGAACGAAAGTGTGTCCACGTCTTTGTCCGGATCAATGGCAATTCCCTTGAGGGCGCCTTCGAACTGCTTCAGGTAATCCGGCAGCAGTTGCTGTTTCAGCGCCATGGCGGTCGGCGAGTTGCGCATTGCCCGGTAGTCCACCGAGATCAATTGTTGCAAGTCGCCGGGAATCACCGACCGGGCGGAGTTGTTAAGCGGCATCCCGTAGGCAACGCTTACGAGCACGGCACAGGCAATACACAGCTTTACAGTTTTCATGGGAACCTCAAAATTCATCTTCACGAGATCTCTCTTCACAGATTCAACGTCACAGGGTTAACGTAACCAGGTCTAGCGTTACGAGGTCCAGCTTCCAAGATTCAGAACTACTGTTAAGGCGTTCGCAAAAATAAGGTGCTGGTCGCTTAGATGCACAAACGGGGACATCTGTTCCTAGCCCCAGTGGCTATTCCGCCAATCCTCATTTTAGGGAACGATCCATTCTATTTTACTTGCACCGTCGGCGGGAAAACATTGGTACGTGTCCCAATTACCAGCCAGAGTCCCCGCCATCCTGTCCCCGAACGCGTAGGGCGGACGCTCTTGTCCGCCGCTTTTGACTTCGGTGCTTGCTGGTGGCTTTGCTCGCGACCCTGATCTCCACTAGAAATTCCCCGGAAATACAAACGGCGCAGACGAAAGGCCCGCGCCGTCGTTTTTGCCCTCAACATCCAGAATACCCAATTGGAAGGCTGAGCCGGACCTGTTTCCAGGATTTATATTCCACTGCAAATCAATAACTTAACCAAGAAAGCTGATGTATACCTTCTTGACAGGATTTCCCCAGACAACGGTGGGAGCTCCTCTTCTTGCAAGAATCCTAAGATGGTCAACGACACTTCGGTATTTCGCTTGAAACTATTTAGCAAAATAGCTAATATAGAAACATGAAGGCAGTGTCCCGCACATTCCGCGCGCTGGCCGATCCTACCAGGAGGCAGATTCTTCAGGAATTGAAGGAGCGCGACCTGGCTGCCGGAGAGATCGCCGCGCGCTTCTCCATCTCGGGCCCGTCGATTTCCCGCCATCTCTCCATTTTGAAGGCGGCCGATCTGGTTTCGGAACGCCGGGAAGGGAATCGCATTTTCTACAAGCTGGAGCCCGAGGAGATTGCGGGCGCCGTCGGCGACTTCCTCAGCGCCGTTTGTCCAACGCAGCTTTTATATCGCCAAAGGGCAAGAAAGGAGCCCAAATCATGAAGATCGCGATCCCAGTAGGAACCGGTTTTGTGGGCGGACATTTAGCGCGCCGCCTACGAACTGAGGGCCACCGATCTGCAGCCACGGCGACGATTCACCCCAGAACAAATCAGTGTTGGGCTGCCCGCGCCCGCGCCCTTCGGCCTGCGCGACCTGAGGTGCTGCGCGGGATGAGAGCTTTCACAAGATCGCCGGTGCCCCAACTCTCGCGTTCTGTGCGAGAGGTGGGGATTTTGATCCGGGGATAAAGTTTTCGATCTCGCTTGCCCCATGACCCACCCCATCCTGCTCTACGACGGCGTTTGCGGGCTTTGCAACCGGATGAACCAGTTCGTCCTGCGTCACGATCGGGCGGGCGTTTTCCGTTTTGCTTCGTTGCAGAGTGCGCTGGCGGGGCGCATCCTCGCTCGCCATGGTAGCGACGCCGCTGATCTGGACACCGTTTATGTCGTAGTTAACCCCGATCAGCCGGATGAACATCTGCTGGCTCGCTCCGACGCGGTGATATTCGTCCTCAAACAGCTCGGCGGCTTCTGGGGCCTCACGGGATTCGTGCTGCGGTTCAAGCCCCGCTTCCTCCGCGACTTGGGATACCGCGTAGTCGCCTGCAACCGCTACCGCTTTTTTGGTCGGTCGGAAACTTGTTTCCTACCTAGCTCCGAAAATCGCGGGCGTTTCCTGGACGTTTAGAGTGTGGCGGCGTTCAGTGCGTTCCCGCCAGGAAACTGGCAGGCTATTGTCCAGTGGTTCCTCCGGGACCCCGAGTCGGCGCTAGGCGCTGAGAGCCGACAGACAGTGGGATGGGCTAGACGCTAGAGCCAGAAGGTAAAAGCCAAGAGTTAAGAGCCAAGAGCCAAGAGCC
>Ga0181537_10002684_pt1 | contig 15515 bp, 17 predicted proteins | sample PEATcosm2014_Bin_39_FD_119765 | JGI IMG/M metagenome (GOLD analysis project Ga0181537, IMG submission 119765) | Peatland microbial communities from MTU Mesocosm Facility, Houghton, MI, USA - PEATcosm2014_Bin23_10_metaG | ecosystem: Environmental > Terrestrial > Soil > Wetlands > Peat | place... | reverse complement strand
CCCGCCGCGGGAACGGGGTGGCCCGGCCCATCGGTAGTACTTATAAGGCCGTGTCACACTGCACGGCGTGTCGTATCTGTACGCCGTTCTCGGGTTCGCAGCGCTGATAGTTCTTCACGAAGCCGGACACTTCGCCGCGGCCAAGGCGGTCGGCATGCGGGTGGAGCGCTTCTCGCTCTTCTTCGGGCCGATGTGGGCCAAGCATCGCATCGGCGAGACTGAGTACGGCATCGGCGTGATCCCGCTCGGCGGCTACGTGAAGATCACCGGCATGACGCCCAACGAGGAGTACGACTCCCCGGAGGTCGAGGCGCGCGCGTACTACAACCAGTCGGTTTGGAAGCGGATCGTGGTGATCGCCGCCGGCCCGGCGGTGAACCTGGTTATCGCGTTTTTGCTGATGTGGGGCTTCTACCTGGCGAACAGCCATGTCGCCACCACCCGAAACGGTACTGAGGTGGCCACGAACAAGGTCGGGGCGATCGAACCGCACAGCGCGGCGAGCGGAGTCCTGAAGGTCGGTGACGCGCTGGTGTCAGTCGATGGGGTCCGGGGCACCTTCACGACACTCGAGAAGCAGATCCGCACCCACACATGTGCCGGTGACGTCAAGAAGAACGGATGCGAGGCCACGACCCCCGCGAAGCTCGTGGTGCGGCGCCACGGGCAGCTGCGGACCCTCGTGGTGAGGCCGCGCTACAGCAAGGCGGTCGGCTATCCGGTGGTTGGTTTTGAGCCAGTGCCAGTGCTCGCAGGTGACGGCCTCTGGTACTCGATCAGCAACGGCAGCGCGGAGCTCTGGAGCGACACAAAGGCGACGGTCTCGCGCATCGCACAGCTCTTCCGCGCCAAAGACCGTAGGCAGCTGAGTGGGATCGTCGGTGCCTACGAGGTGACCCAGCAGGAGTTCTCCCAGGGAGTCTCGTGGGGAGTACAGGTTCTTGCTTTGATCTCGCTCTCGCTGGCGCTGATCAACATGCTTCCGTTTCTCCCGCTGGACGGCGGCCATATCTTCTGGGCGCTGGTGGAGAAGGTGCGCGGGCACAAGGTCTCGTTCGCGACGATGGAGAAGGCCAGCATCGTCGGCTTCGCGCTTGTCCTTGTGCTGTTCGTGATCGGTCTGAGCAACGACCTCTCCGGGGCGGCGACGAGCGCCCTGAACTCGCGCTAAGCGGGCCGCCCGGCCTGGATCGAGCCCCAGAGCAGCTCGATCGGGTGGTGGACGGGGAGGGGATGGCCAAGTGCTTTCAGAGAGCTGGTGAGCTGCCGCAGGCAGGCGTGGTCCCCACTCACAACGACCTGAGCGCCCGAGGCGATGATCGCCTGGGCTTGGCGTGAGCCGAGCGATGACGCGGCCGCAGGCTGAGTCATCGCGTACGTCCCGACGCCACCGCAACAGGCACCCGCTTCCGGTGCCAGCTCGAGCAGCGTCAACCCCGGTACACGACCCAGCAGCTCCCGCGGGGCCTCTGCGATCCCCTGGGCGTGGCGCAGCTGACAGGCGTCGTGGTAGGCGACCCGCAGCGGTAGCGCACCCAGCGGGGCGCGCGACGGCGCTGCGCAGAGCAGCTCATGGATGTCGACCACGAGCGCGGAGAAGGCGCGCGCCTGGGCCGATTCGAGGATCCGACCATACTCTTTCATCGCGGCGCCGCAGGCCCCGGCACTGACGACTACACGGTCAACGCCACCGACCGCCGTGAAGGCCTCGACCGTCGCCTGGGCACGGTGCACGCCGTGCTCACGCTCGCCGTCGTGAAGCGCAATCGCGCCGCAGCACTCTGGCAGGGTCGGGGCGATCACGTCGTAGCCCTCGGCAGCCAGGACGCCCAGGGTCGCCGTGTGGATGGCCGGGTATGCGGCGCGTTGGGCGCAGCCGAGCAGCAGCCCCACACGCCCCCGCACCGCACCGTGCGCAGGCGTGAAGCGCGGGATCTTGCGTGTGTCGAGCAGCGCGCGGATGCGGCCGCTGCGCGCGCGTGCCTGCGAGCGCGCGCCACGCCCGACCCGCTGGGCGACGCTGAGTTCGCGCTGGCGCGCGACGGCGACCCGCGCCCGTGCGATCAGCTGGTCGTACTGGACGTGCTCGGGGCAGGCGGTGACGCAGGCCATGCAGCCCAGGCATGAGTCGATGTGGGTCGCCATCTCGCCGGACACCGAACCACCGGTCGTGATCGCGTCCTCGATCTGGACGATCCGCCCTCGCGGAGAGTCGGGCTCACGGCCCCAGAGCGTGTAGGTCGGGCAGCTCTCCAGGCAGAGTCCGCAGTGGGTGCAAGCGTCGGCGTAGAGCTTGCCCGAAGCCAGATCTATCGCTGCCCCGCGAGCGATGGTGATGAGGTCGGTCGACACGGTGCTCAGATCCCGCCGACAAACACGCCCGGGTTGCAAACCCCCGCTGGGTCGAAGTTCTGCTTGATCTCGCGCATGAGCTGGAGCTCCGGGCCCTCCGGTGTGCCCCAGCTGTCGACAACGCCACGCGCGCTCTGCGGCAGGTCGAGCACGACCGCGCTGCAGCCCTCAGGCAACCCGGCGCGGACGCTCGTGATGCGATTGACGTTGAGCGTCAGGTAGGAGACACCTAGCGCCGCACGACCCACTACGTCACCCTCGGCGTCCGCTGCAAGCCGAAGCACCGCGCCCAACTGCCGGCGCTTGGCGTGGATACGCAGGACAGCACGGTCGGCCGAGCGCTGGCCTGCGCGCTGGCTGACCCAGGTGGAGCTGTCATCGGCGCGGGAGTCTGCGTTAGAGAGACCGGCGGCGCTCATCGCCTCTGCGGCCGCCGCTGCTCGCGCGGTCGCGTCGCTGCCGGCGAACTGGGCGAGCAAACCGCCAAAGCCGCCGCGCCAGGCGACGTCAAAAGCCTGCATACCCGACAGCGTGCGGGCCAGCTTCACGCCGGCCGCGCCGAGCAGCTGAGGGTCGCTGGTCGATCCGAACGCGGTGGCCGTCTGTGACGGCAGCGGGTGTAGGCGAACCTCCACTGACAGCAGAATGCCGAGCGTGCCAAAGGAGCCGGTGGCGAGCTTGGCGAGGTCATAGCCGCTGGGTGACGGCGCTGTCCGTCGCCCTGTCTGTATCACCTTGCCGGTGCAGAGCGCCAGGCTGACGCCGATGAGCTGGGCACAAGGCGGCCCGTAGCAGTGGGAAAGCGGCCCGCTGTCGGCGGTCGCGATTACGCCGCCCACAGTCGCGGCCGGGTTCAGGCCAAGGCCGAGCTGCGGATCCACCGCCAGCATCATGCCGCTGCGGGCGAGCTGTGCCTGAGCATTCGCGAGCGGCGTCCCGGCGCCGAGGGTCGCGCTGTGCGGGTCGTCGGTGTGGATCAGCACGCCCCTGAGCAGCTCAGTCCGCAGGCGCAGTGCGCCGGCTTGTACGGCACCGCCCCAACCGAGTTTGGTGCCGCCGCCGCTGATGCGGACCGGCCGCCGCTGCGCCGCCGCGCCGGCAAGCGCGGCGGCCGCTTCGGTAGCGTTTCGGGGCGTGACGCTGTCGCTCACGAGTGAGTCCTTAGCGCGCGCAGCGTGATCGAGACCGCGATCCCGGGCGCGCCACGCGATCCGCCGAACGCACCGACCACGTCGTAACCCGTCGAACGGGAGCTGAGCGTGACCAGGGCACCATCGTCACGGACGAGGTCGAGGCCGACAAGGTGCGGTCCTACAGCGCCAACCGCGGCAGCGCCGCCCACGGTGCCGGGGTGATCGATCTGCAGCTGGTGCGTCGGCGCCACCGCACGCGAGATCGCCGCTGCCGGCACCCCGGGTTCGACGGTCAGCTCATCTTCGCCGAGGTCGATCGAACGGATCCGGCGCATCCGCGTGAGCACGATCATCAGCCCGCCGGAGAGCGGCAGCGCGGTGCCGTCGCGGCTCGTTCCGGCGCCGCGGGCGACCCATGGCACGGAGGCGGCCGCGCAGGCGCTGACCACCGCCGCCACCTCCGCTGCTTCACCGGGCAGCGCCACCGCCAGCGGCGGTGGTCCGTCGCGTCTGACGCCGTCTGAGCGGTAGGTTGACAGCGTCACGGGATCAGTCAGGACGTGCTCGATCCCGCAGACGAGCCGCACGCGTTCAATCAGGTCTGCCTGCGCCTCCATCGACGCAGTTTCGCTGATGGCTCGCCCTCTAGACTCAGAGCCGATGGCATCCAAGAATCAGATCCACGTTGGCAACGTTCCGATCGGCGGCGGCGCGCCGGTCGCCGTCCAGACGATGACCAAGACCGAGACCGCGGATATCGAGGCGACGCTCGCGCAGATCAAGCGCGTGGCCGAGGCCGGCGCCGACATCGTGCGCTGCGCCGTGCCGCGGGACCAGGACGCGGTCGCGCTCAAGACGCTCGTGCGCGAGTCACCGATCCCGATCATCGCCGACATCCATTACAACCACACTCTCGCGCTCAAGGCGCTCGATGCCGGTGCTCACTGCATCCGCCTGAACCCAGGCAACATCGGCGGTCCCGAGAAGGTCGCAGAGGTCGCCGCGAGGGCCAAGATGCTCGGCACGCCGCTGCGGATCGGCGTCAACTCGGGTTCGCTGCCGGCGCATCTGCGCGATCTGGAGTACACGAACCCGGTGGAGGCGCTGGTCACCGCCGCGGTCGAGTTCGTCGAGCTGATGGAGCGGTTCGACTTCACCAACTTCAAGGTCTCGATGAAGTCGACCAGCGTCCCCAACACGATCGCCTCCAACCGGCTGCTGTCAGAGCGGATCCCATATCCGCTGCACCTTGGTGTCACCGAGGCCGGAACCAAATGGACCGGCTCCATCAAGTCGGCTGTCGGTCTGGGAACACTGCTGGCTGACGGTATCGGCGACACGATCCGCATCTCGCTCTCGACCTTCCAGGCCGAGGAGGAGGTGAAGGTTGCATGGGAGATCCTCAAGGCACTCAAACTGCGCCGCAGAGGCCCCGTCCTGATCGCCTGCCCGACGTGTGGGCGGTTGCAGTTTGACATGGACAGCGTCGTGGTCGAGGTCGAGAAACGGCTCGAAGCGTACGCGGACCCCATAGAGGTCTCCGTGCTCGGCTGTGGGGTCAACGGCATCGGTGAGGCGCGCCACGCGGACTTCGGGATCGCCGGCGCGAAGGATATGGGCGTGATCTACGCCAAGGGCGAGCTGCTGCGGAAGGTCCCGACGGCGAACCTGGTCGATGAGCTCTTCGCGGAGATCGACAAGTACTACGCGTCCGGCAAGAAGGTTCTCCGTGATGAGACCGATGCGGCGCAGGCACGCGCGTGGCTGGCTGAGAACGAGGATGAGACGGCGATGACGCCCGAGCGGATGGCTTTGCTCGAGGCACAGGCCGCCGACGAGCCTGAGGCCGCTGCGCGGCTGGACGAAGCTCTCTCACCGGTAGAGGGACGCCGCTTTACACGGGCTTAGTTTCAGTCAGGGCCTAGGTCCTCAGTCGCCGGGGTGCGGGTTGTTGGAGTGGCGCCGCTGATCGAGGCTCCGGCCGACGCCGAGGTCACCAGTGCCATGCCCAGTACCTCGCGAGTGGAGAGGCCCTGACCGAGGATCACGACGGCCGCCAAAGCCGCCGCGACCGGCTCCATGCTCATCAGCACCCCGAAGATGCCGGGGGACATGCGTCTCAGCACCGCGAGCTCAACGGAGTATGGGATCACCGAGCTGAGCAGCCCAACCGCCAGCCCGACCGCAATGACTCCGGGGTGCAGTAGCGCTGAGCCACCTTCTCCAAGGCCGTCAGGTAACGCAACGATCGTCGCCACCAGCATCGCGAGAGCCAGCCCAGAGCCGTCGCTGAAGGCCCGGCCCATCCGGGCCTGGACGAGGATATAGAGCCCCCAGAAGCCGCCGGCAGCGGCGGCCAGGGCGAGGCCGAGCGCGCTCAGGTCATGGGTGTCGCCGTGTGCCAGCGAGAGGATGCCCACCGCTGCGAGCAGCACCCAGAGCAGGTCGCGGCGCCGGTGTGAGTGGGCGACCGCGACAGCCAGCGGGCCGATGAACTCCACGGTGACAGCGATCCCCAACGGGAGGCGAGCTATCGCGTGGTAGAAGGTCAGGTTCATGCACGCGAGCACCAGACCCAGCGCTCCGGCGGACAGCCACTCCTCGCGCGAGCGACCGTGCAGCACCGGTCGGTACAGCAGCATCAGGATCACCATCGCCCAGGCCAGGCGCATCAGGCCGGCACCGCCTGCTCCGACCTGATGAAAGAGCGTGTCAGCCCAGGCGTTGCCCACCTGTACGGAGGCGATGCCGGCGAGCAGCAGCAGCGGTGGCGGGATGTAGGTGGCGCTGCTCAGATCTCTGTCGGTCACGCCGACAGTGATAGCTGAGTGAGATGGGGTCCGGAGCTCGGTCTGGTGGCGCAACAAGCAGTCCGTCGGTCTGCGCGTTGCTGAGGAACGCTGGCGGCGCTGGAAGCGCAGGTGCTGGGGGAGGGCCGCGAAGCGAATCCGCAAAGGCGGTCGCTTCGCGGCGCCGTCCCCCAGCACTAAGGCAGCGTCTAACTACGACAGATCAGACCGCCGCGAACCTCTCGGCGACCTTGTCCCAGTTGACCGTGCCCCACCAGGCGTCGAGGTAGTCGGGGCGGCGGTTCTGGTACTTGAGGTAGTAGGCGTGCTCCCAGACATCGACGCCCAGCAGCGGCGTCTTGCCATCGCTGATCGGGTTGTCCTGGTTCGGCGTGGAGACGATCGCCAGACCGGTGCCGTCGTGGATCAGCCATGCCCAGCCGGAGCCGAAGCGACCGATGCCGGCTGCCTTGAGCTCTGCCTTGAAGTCCGAGAAGCTTCCAAAGGCGGAGGTGATCGCGTCGGCCAGCGCGCCGGTCGGCTCGCCACCACCGTCCGGGCCCATCGACTCCCAGAAGAGCGAGTGGTTGTAGTGACCACCGGCGTTGTTGCGGACCGGGCCGAGCTTGGCGGCGGGCAGCGCGCTCAGGTTCTTGAGGATCTCCTCAACTGAGGTGTCGGCCCATTCGGTGCCATCAAGAGCGGCGTTGGCGTTGGTCACGTAGGCGGCGTGGTGCTTGTCGTGATGGATTTCCATCGTCTGCGCATCGATGTGCGGCTCGAGTGCGTTGAACTCATAGGGGAGAGGCGGAACTGAGAAAGCCATGCTTGCTCCTGTGGACGGGATCGCGATTGATCTTGGTGGCTGTTTCAAACGCCAAATGCCTGGCTGATCGGTTCTATCAGAGCGCCAGCGTGAACGGCTGAGGAGTTCACGCGTTACGCGCCGGGTACGCTTCGCGCAGCCGATGCCACGTCTATCTGAATACCTGCTTCCGACCGAGCGCGAACCCCCCGCAGACGCGGAGGCATTGAGCCACAAGCTGATGGTTCGCGCAGGCCTGATCCGCCAGGTCGGCGCCGGCCTGTGGTCCTGGCTGCCGGCCGGGTGGAGCACGCATCAGCGCGTCTCGCAGATCGTGCGGGAAGAGATGAACGCGATCGGCGGCCAGGAGATGCTGATGCCGGTGATGCATCCGGCGGAGATCTGGCGTCGCAGTGGCCGCTACGGGTTCGACGAGATGTTCACCTTGAAGGACCGCAAGGGCGCCGACATGGTACTGGCGATGACCCACGAGGAGATCATCACCACCCATGCCGCTCAGGTGATCCGCTCCTACCGTGACCTGCCGAAGATCCTCTACCACTTCCAGATCAAGGAGCGCGACGAGCCGCGGCCCCGCGCCGGCGTCCTGCGTACGCGTGAGTTCATCATGAAGGACTCATACAGCCTTGACCGCGATGCTGAGGGCCTGGACGTCTCCTACGCAAAGCACGCGCAGGCGTATGACCGTATCTTCGAGCGCACCGGCCTTGAGTGGTACCGCGTCGAGGCGGACGTCGGCATGATGGGCGGGCACGGAGCGGACGAGTACATGGCCCCGTGCGCGGCCGGTGAGAACGACGTGGTGCTGGCTCCGGGCTACGCCGCCAACATCGAGGTCGCCTCGGCGCAGGCGCAGCCGGTGTCGTTGCCTGCGGCGCCGGAGGCGCCGCAGGAGGTCCTGACGCCGGGGCTCAAGACGGTGGAGCAGGTCGCATCGATGTTGGGGCTGCCCGCCGGCGCGCTCCTGAAGGCGTTCCCGGTTGTGCTCGATGACGGCAGTTTCATCGTGGTGATGGTGCGTGGCGATCATCGCGTCAACGAGATCAAGCTCGGCCTGGCGCTGAAGACGGGCTTTCGGGCGGCACGGGGGCAGGAGATAGAGGCGCTGCTGGGTCCGCCCGGCTTCATCGGGCCTGTTGGCGCGCAGGCCCGAATCCTGTTGGATGAAGGGGTGCGTGTGGACGCGGGCGGATATGTGGTCGGTGGCAACCGCCCGGATCTTCATCTGCGCGGCGTCGTGCCCGGCCGGGATTTCCAGTACGAGACCGCTGACGTGCGGGAGGTCGTCAGCGGTGACCTGGTGAACGGGCAGGCGGTGCGCATCGAACCGGCGATTGAGGTCGGCAACATCTTCAAGCTCGGGACGCGCTATTCCGAGCCGCTGGGAGCGACCTATCTGACTCAGGGCGGCGTCACCGAACCTCTGTGGATGGGTTCTTACGGGATCGGCCCGGCGCGGATCGCGGCTGCGGCAGTGGAGCAGTTCTCCGATGAGCAGGGGATCTCCTGGCCACGCACGATCGCGCCGTTTGACGTTCACCTTCTCACGCTTGGCAAGGCGGGAAGTGACGAGCTGGCGGTCTCCGAGCGCGTCTATGAGGAACTTCAGGCGGCCGGCGTCGAGACGCTGTACGACGACCGCGATGCGAACCCCGGTGAGAAGTTCGCCGATGCCGAGCTGCTCGGAGTGCCGCTGCGCGTGACCGTCGGCAGGAAGGCGCTTGCAGCCGGAGAACTTGAGGTGCAGCTGCGCCGTGGGCGGGAGAGCGCATCGGTGCCGCTGGTCGGTGCGGTGGCGGCGATCACAGACCTCTGGCGTAGCCTCCCCTGATTTTGTCGGAGCGACGAACGTGCAGCCGCAATCATCCTTGAGGGCGCGCACAAAGAAGCGGTTGCTTGGCCTCGACCGTTCTGGGCCGGCGCCGCAGCCGACGCAACGTGGGGAGCCGCTGCGACCGTTGACGATCCCGAACATGATCGGCTTCGTACGCCTGGCGATGATCCCTCTGTTCCTGGCGGTCGCGCTCTCGAGCCGTGACGGCCACAGCACGACCGCTGCGGTGATCTTTGCCGTTGTCGGATGGGCGGACTATCTGGACGGCTTCACGGCGCGCCTTACGGGCCAGTTCAGCCGCCTGGGGGCGCTGCTTGATCCGGTGATTGACCGCATGTTGGTGGTGGCGGGCATGATCGTTGTCTGGGACTTCGATCTGTTGCCGCGGCTGGCGCTCGCGATTGTGATCACGCGTGAGCTCCTGATGCTGGTGCTCAGCGAGATGAGCCTGCGCCGGGGTATCGATATCAAGATCAACTGGCTTGGGCGCCTCGGTGTGGCGCCCACCATGGGCTCGCCGTTCTTTGCGATGGCCGGAGTGCACTGGCTGGCGCTGATCTTGCTCTACGTAGGAATGACGCTTGCTCTGTCGTCGACGGCGGTGTACGTTCAACATGGCGCACGGGAAGTGAGAAAACTCTCAAGCTCAGCTTGACCCTCTAAGCTACGGCTTTATACTCGCGGATCCGACCTAGATCTCTTTGAACAACGGCTCCGCATTACGGAGGAAACAGTTCGCATGGAAACGTTCCCAGACCTTGGATCGCTGACGGACCAGGAACTCAAGGACCTGATCAAGCAGATGACCGATGAGGAGACTGAGGTCTCCTACAAGCGGCGCATTCTGCACGGCAAGATCGACATTCTTCGCGCCGAGCTCGTGAACCGCCTTCGTCGCAAGGACGAAAGCGGAGAGCTGGTGATCAGTGGCGCCGACGTGCAGCGTCTCACAGACATCCTCACGGGCAATTATCCGCATCCTGACGAGGTCGGCGAGCAGCCCGAGGGCCTCGCCTAACTGTCTCGCAGTGGCTCAGCACTGCCCTGAGTGCGGCTTTGCCAATGCCGACGGAGCCAACTACTGCCAGCGCTGCGGAGCGTTCATGGCGGGTTCTGAGACGGTCGGAGCCAACACTGCCGCCTACCGGATATCCGACTCTGGTGAGTTCGAGGAGGTCTCTCACGAGCTGGGCGAGGACCGTGGGGCCACGCTCGTGATCCGCGCAGGCGGCGGGCGTGCCGGTGAGAGCTTTGCACTCACCGAGGCCCGGCTGACGGTCGGGCGCCGGCCGGATAGTGACGTCTTCCTGGATGACGTGACGGTTTCACGTGATCACGCCGTGGTGGTCCGTCGCGGCGACGATTACTACCTCGATGACTGCGGCTCGCTCAACGGCACCTATGTCAACCGTAAGCGGATCGAGTCGCAGCGGCTCAGCGACGGAGACGAGTTGCAGATCGGCAAGTACAAACTGGCCTTCCTAGGACACTGATGGGAACGATCGACGAACATAACGTTGAAACTGAGCTCGAAGCGGCGGTCGCACCTGAGAACGGGCGCCCGCGCCAGAAGTCGGTGACGATCGGCGCGGTCTGCAAGGCGCTTGAGCTCGAGTTCCCGGACATCTCGATCTCCAAGATCCGTTACCTGGAGGACCAGAAGCTGCTGACGCCGCGGCGTACGGAGGGCGGCTACCGGCTGTACACGCAGGAGGACGTCCAGCGTCTACGCACGATCCTGCGCCTGCAGCGGGATGAGTTTCTGCCTCTGCGCGTGATCAGGCAGGAGCTGGCCGGGGGTCGCAATGAGCGCGCGGTGGGAGCGCCGGCCTCGGACGGGCGCACCCTGCGGCGCACGACGGTTACCACGCGCGACCCCGGAGCCCTGTATTCGCTCGGAGACGTGGTGGAGGAGACCGGGGCCGATGGCAAGCTGGTCGCTGAGCTCGTCGAGTTCGGCGTGATCAAGGGCGACATCAGGGCCGGCACCCGGTATTTCGACGAGACCGAGCGGGAGATCGTACGCGCGGTCTCAGAGCTCGCGCGCTACGGGGTCGGTGGACGCAACCTCAGAGTCTTCCGGACGTCGGCTGACCGGGAGGCGCAGCTCTTGCAGAGCATCCTTGCGCCGGCGTTGCGCTCACGCAACCCTGACCGGCGCAAAGAGGCGGTCGAGGCGCTTGAGAACCTTGCGTCGGTGACCACGCACCTCAAGCATCTGCTGCTGATCCGGGATCTGCGCAAGATCGCACCGTAGTAGTCTCGCCCGCGATGAGCACTCTCGCCGACGACGGCGTCAACCTGCGTGGATTCATACGTGAGATCCCTGACTTTCCCCGTGATGGGATCATGTTCAAGGACATCACGCCACTGTTGTTGGATCCGCGGGCGCTCGATGCGGCGGTCGCGCGGCTGACTCAATTCGCCCGAAACCTCGAAATTGACTACGTCGTGGCGGCGGAGGCGCGCGGCTTCATCCTTGGCGGCGCGCTCGCCCGTGGACTGAAGGCCGGTTTCGTGCCGGCCCGCAAGCGCGGGAAGCTGCCGAGAGACACCGTCAGCTCTGAGTACGCGCTGGAGTACGGCCTCGATGCGCTCGAGGTCCACGCCGACGCATTTGCGGGGGGCGCGCGCGTGTTGATTCACGACGATCTGCTCGCTACCGGTGGCACCGCACACGCATTGGCGGATCTCGTCGGCCGGCTGGGCGGCGATGTCGCCGCGTGCGCCTTCCTGGTTGAGCTCACGGAGTTCGCCGGGCGTAAGCAGCTCGAGCCGTACATCGTGCACTCGCTGGTCAAGTTCGATTAGTGCACCGTTCGGGGCGATAGGCCGGTGGCCACGACCTCGCGCAGCGGTGAGCTCGACGCGCCGCTCGAGGATGTCTGGAGGCTGGTGGCCGACCCGTACCACCTGCCGCGTTGGTGGCCCGGTGTCACGCGTGTGCAGGATGTCCGCCAGGAGAGCTTCACCCAGGTTGTGGCGACGAAACGCGGCAGGCCGATGCGGCTCGACTTTCGTGTGACCGAATCGGTTCCACTGGAGCGCCGCTCATGGTCGCAGAGCCTTTCCGGAACTCCGTTCGAACGGCTGCTAAAGGCCTGGTCCACGACCATCACGCTCGTCGAGGTTGGGGGCGACCGCACGCTCGTGACGATTGAGGAGGTCCAGCAGCTCCGAGGCTCGTTCCGCCTGGGCCTACCGCTGCAGCGCAGGCCGGCTCGCCGCCGGGTTGACCAGGCCCTCGCCGGCCTGGCGGAACTGCTGCGCCGAGGCTGATCGCTACTTCTCACGAAATGGTCCGGAGAGCACAACCTCGCCCGGCGTCTTCGGCTTCTGTTGCGTCTCAAGCGTGATCAGCAGCCGCTTGTAGTCGGATGCGTCGGCCGGGAGCCTGCTGGGCGCGATAACAAGTTTCTCGTTCTTTCCCACAAGATTGGGGTCGAAGCCCAGGAACCTGTAGCTGCTCGCCGAGTTGTAAAGCCAGACGCCATAAGCGTTGTGAGCGCTGTTTGCCGGCACTCCCTGAGCGTCGACCAAGATTTCCACAACGCCGTCATCACGCACCACCTGGGCGACGCCGAGTGTCTTGGTCGCGCCGACCGGGGAGGTAAGGTTCATCGCCGCCAGGATCTGTGTGCCGCTTTTCGTGGTGCTGGTGCCGGTCGTCCCGGTGTTGGTTTGAGTGCTGGTTTCGCCGCGTGGTTGCGTGGAGGCGGGAGCCCGCTTCGGCTGCGGTGGCGAAGAGCTGCTGTTGGCCAACAAGACGACGACCACGACGGCCAGGATGAGCGCTGCGAGGCTCAGGCCTGGCACCAGGACTCTGGGTCGCCGTGGACCAGCCGGTCGCGGCAGTCTGGAATGGCCCGCAGCGGCTGACTCGGCTGCTCGAGGTGCCTGGGGCGTTGTCGGTCGGCTCGACGCTGTAACCGGAGTGGAGGGCTCGGGCTCCTCGTCAGGTACGTACGGCTTGTAGCCACCGATCGGTTCGTCGCTGCGCAGCTGCGCAGCGACAGGGACCTCCGGTAGCGGCTTCGACGCGAGCGGACGCAGGCGTTCAGCGATCGCGTGAGCCCATGAGCGCTCGTCATCTGCGGTTCCCAAGTAGATGTAGACCTGTTCCGCCACCTGGTCGGAGAGCTGAGACAACAGATAGTCGGTCACAAGCGCGTGCTCAGGTCCAGCGTCGACCCCGTCGGGCGTCAGCGCATCGAAAGCGTCGAGCGCGCGCTGGCGTACCGCCGAGCGGTCGATCGATAGCAAGCCTGCAATGTCGTCATAGGTGCGCCCACGCTGAAGCACCATCTGCAGGACCGCGCGTTGGTCCGCGGGGAGATCTTCAAGCGATGCCATCAGCCGCCCAAGCGTAGTGCAGGCGTCGGCCGTTGACCGCTCCGTGAGCCGGTATCGTGGGCGCTCGTGTCAATTCACTTAGACGCCTCCGTGGGCGACGGATTTGACGCCCTCTACGGCCTTGAGGTCCTGGAGCTGACCCCGGAGTTCGGGCGTGCACAGGTGCGGATCCGGGATGAGCTCAAGCAACCGTTCGGGCTCGTACACGGCGGCGTCTACGCGTCGATCGCGGAGAGCCTCGCGTCGATCTGCACCGCGGTCGCCGTAGCTCCCGATGGGAAGACAGCGAGCGGGCTTTCAAATCAGACGAGCTTTCTGAGGCCGATGTTGGACGGCACCATTCACGCAGTGGCAGTCCGTAAGCACGCCGGGCGCACCACGTGGGTATGGGAGATCGAGCACAGCGACGATCACGGCAGGCTCTGTGTGCTCACGCGGATGACGATCGCCGTGAGAGATGTTCAGCGGAGCTGAGTGCCCCGCACGCGCGGGCGCCCTGTGGCTGCCTGAAAAGTCCCGCAACTTCGCGGAAATCGGAGTGTTAGCGACTGTTGGGTAGTGTGATAGCCCTCACATAAGCAGGGCCATCTCACTGTCAACCTACCGACAGTCGTAATCGACCTGCCGAGTCACCCCGCCCGGAGCGGAGGTGAACGGGGAAACCATTGCCGGGAGGACGGATGTCCGACCGGCCGGGGCGAATCGGTTGCCCGGCGCACTAGCCGCCGGCTGCAGCTGTAGCGAAGAGCGTGTGCGCGCATCACTGCGCGCAGGATGTCTCGCCGCGAGCCCGTCAGCTAACCCCGTAGGCGCCCGGTCGAGAAATTGAAAGGAAGGCCCTCGGATGACGGGAGCCACAAGAAATACGCGCGCGCCGCGTGCGGCAACGATCGTCGCCGGCGCGCTTCTGATGATCCTGCCGGCGACGCTTTTCACTTTCGCTGGCGGCCCCGCTGATGCCGCCGCGGTGGCACGCACCGCGAAGGTGCTGGACAAGCACTCGCACCACCACAGGCATCACGACCGCGTAAAGCACCACGTGTCTAGGGCGGTACAGATGACGCCGACCGTCGCCTCCTGGTACTACGACGATGGCAACACCGCCTGCGGCTTCCACGCTGAATACGGCGTGGCCAACAAGACTCTGCCGTGTGGCACGAAGGTGAAGTTGCGCTACGGCGGGCGCTCGATCACAGCGACCGTCGACGATCGTGGACCGTTCGTCTACGGGCGCACGTTTGACCTTGATCAGCGCTGCGCCTCGGCGCTTGGCATGTGGGGCGTCGCGACCGTCTACTCACACGTCGACTGAGAGAGCGCCACAGCGTCGCCGAACCGTCGACATAAAACCCTTGAGTTAGATGTCATGAATGCCGATACATGGGATGGATAGCCGCTGTGGCTATCTGAGGCCGCAATCTATCAATGGCCCCAAAACTCCGCGAGAGGTCTGCGAACGTCCCCCCGCCAAGCACAAGGGACGACCGTATGCCACCTGGCACACAAAGCCGATCGGTTCGAGCGAAGCGATCGATGCGCAGGAGGCGGCGAATCGGACTGCTCGCAGTCATCCTCTTGGGAGCGCTCGTATGGCCCGCCTATGACGCGCTTGCCGCACAACCACCGGTCGGGCTCGGCACGGCCGGAGGTTTCGCTGTGCTGGCTGGGTCGACGGTGACCAATACCGGCCCGTCGGTCCTCAATGGGGAGCTTGGGGTCAGCCCCGGGACCGCCATTACCGGCTTTCCGCCGGGGACGGTGAACGGCGCCGTCCACGCGGCGGATGCCGCCGCCGCTCAGGCGCAGTCAGACCTAACAACCGCCTACAACGACGCTGCCGGACGCAAGCCGCCGCTATCAGTGTCGGGCGACCTAGGTGGACTCACGCTCACCTCCGGGGTCTATAAGTCGGCATCCTCGCTTGGGCTGACAGGACAACTGACGCTTGACGCCCAGGGCAACGCGAACGCCGTATTCGTCTTTCAGGCCGGGACGACGCTGACAACGTCATCGGCCAGCTCGATCAAGTTGATCAACGGGGCACAGGCCTGCGATGTCTACTGGCAGATAGGCAGCTCGGCGACGCTCGGAACGGGTTCCGTGTTTGCGGGCGACATCCTCGCCTACACGTCGGTATCCGTAAACAACGGAGTTGCGGTGCAGGGACGCGTGTTGGCGCGCAACGGCGCCGTAACACTGATCAACGACACGGTCGGCCCGGGCGCGTG
>Ga0181537_10002683_pt1 | contig 15523 bp, 18 predicted proteins | sample PEATcosm2014_Bin_39_FD_119765 | JGI IMG/M metagenome (GOLD analysis project Ga0181537, IMG submission 119765) | Peatland microbial communities from MTU Mesocosm Facility, Houghton, MI, USA - PEATcosm2014_Bin23_10_metaG | ecosystem: Environmental > Terrestrial > Soil > Wetlands > Peat | place... | reverse complement strand
CTCGGCGCGCGCGCACTCTATCTCGGCAATAGTGATTACCGCATCCATGGCACCAACGATCCGACGACGATCGGCAAGCACGTGTCGAGCGGGTGCATCCGCTTGCAGAATGCAGACGTGATCGATCTCTACAGCCGCGTCGGCATTGGCACCAAAGTCGTCGTGCTTCCGAACGATGCAAATCAGGCTGCCGCCTCCGACGGCAGGCGCGTTATGATCGACGCTACTCATAGCGGTCCGATGACGGCGCGGATCGTAGTGAGCCCCGATCAACAGGACGCGCCCAACGGCGGCGGATCAAGCAGAGTCTACTGACGTCGTACGCGTACTGTCTCTGAGTGGTGTTCCATAGCGGCTGGAGTCCGGGCATTCCCGGCTCTGGCCACTTTTCTTTCGCAGCGGCGATAACGATGTTGTGGGTATGGACCTGCGAAAACAGTGCGGCGGCATGGACATGGCCGATAACAACAACAAGTCCGAATTGGGCGAGTCTGACAGGGAACCGCAGGCCGCCGCTGGCGCATCCACAGGCCGGATCGAACTGGAAAACGAGCTGCGCAATCGCGCCAGGCAGCAGGAGGCGCTGGCTCAGCTCGGCGAGCGTGCGTTGGCTGAGCACGATATCGAGCGGCTTCTCAACGACGCCGTCAGCACGGCCGCGCTGTCACTGTCGGTCGATTTTGTCAAAATCCTCGAGCTCCTGCCCGGCGGCATCGAGCTGGTGCTGCGCGCCGGCTTCGGCTGGAAATCGAACATCGTCGGCACGGTCGCGACCACGACGGCGCCGAACAGTTTCGGCCGCTTCACGCTGGATTCATCCATTCCGGTCGTAATCGACGATTTCACCACTGAAATCAGGTTTAAAGTCGATCCCTATCTGCGTGTGCACGAATGCACGAGCGGCATGAATGTGACCATCGCCGGCCGCGACGGCCACGCTTATGGCATTCTTGGCGTCTGCACCCGTAAAAAACGCCAGTTCAGCGCGCAGGAACTGTCGTTCCTGGCCGCAGTCGGCAATCTTCTCGCCGGCGCGATCCAGCGCCATCAGCTTGAAACGCGCAACGAGCTGATGATCCGCGAAATGCGGCATCGGTCCGGGAATCTATTTTCCCAGTTACTCGCTTTGTTCTCGCAGACCGCCAAGACGTCGAAAAGCATTGCCGATCTGTCGAGCAAATATCAGGCGCGCGTGCTCGCCATGGCGAATGCCCACCGGCTGATCACTGAGGGCGGGTGGACGTCGATCCCGATCATGGATTTGCTCGGTGTCGTGCTCAGTCCGTATAACGATCGTGCGACGCTTGACGGACCAAACATCGATCTCGAGCCTGATCCGGTTTTCAATCTGAGCGCGGCGCTGCACGAGCTGGCCGCCAATGCGACCAAGCATGGCAGCCTGTCGCGCCCCAAGGGCCTGCTCGATCTGCGTTGGTCGGTGAGCCGCACCGAGCGCGGCGTTACCCTGACGCTCGACTGGATCGAGAAGAACGGACCGCCGGCGCACCGGCCGCGGCGCGCCGGCTTTGGTTCGCGGTTGATCGATCTTGTTATCCGCCGCCAGCTCAATGGCGAAGTGACGCGCTCGTTCTCGCGCAAAGGGCTCATCGTAAAACTCGTTGTCCCGCTTACTCACGAGCGTTGGCCCGTTCCCGACGACACGCCGCATGAGGCATGACAGCCGGTAGCTTGCACGTGCTATTGTCGCGGCCATGAGTGAAATCGAGCGAGGCACAACGTCGTCGGCCGCTCGCGTCAAGGCGCCCTCGCCGTCAGAACGCACGCCATTCGAGCAGATTGCGTTACTGCTGCAAGGCGGCGGCGCGCTCGGCGCCTATCAGGGAGGGGTCTATCAGGCCCTGGCGGAAGCCAGCCTGCATCCGGATTGGGTTGCGGGAATTTCGATCGGCGCGATCAACTCGGCGATCATCGCCGGCAATCCGCCAGAAAAGCGCGTCGAGCGCCTGCGTGACTTCTGGGAGACGGTGAGCGCATCGCCGCTCGGAATTCCGTATTTCAAGCAGATCGAAATGCGCGAGGAATTCACCCATCAGATCGTCAACCAATTTCGCGCCTTGAACATCCTGTTGTTCGGGGCGCCCGATTTCTTCGTTCCGCGCGTGCCTCCGGCGGCGTTCTGGCCGGCCGGCAGCGCGGTGAAGGCCAGCTACTATGACAATTCGCCGTTGCGGGCGACGCTGGAGCGGCTGGTCGATTTCGACCGCATCAATCGGGGCGACATGCGCTTCAGTGTCGGCGCGGTGGATATCTGCAATGGCAATTTCACTTATTTCGATACCTCGACGCACAAGATCGGCGCCGAGCACATCATGGCGAGCGGCTCGCTGCCGCCGGGCTTTCCGGCGACCGAGATCGACGGGCAGTATTACTGGGATGGCGGACTGATCTCCAATACACCGCTGCAATGGGTGCTCGACAGCCGGCCGCGGCGGGACACGCTGGCGTTCCAGGTCGACCTGTGGAGCGCACAGGGCGAACTGCCGAAAGACCTGATCGAGGTCGAGGTCCGCCAAAAAGAAATTATCTATTCGAGCCGTAACCGCGCCGCGACGGGCCAATACAAGAGAGAGCAAAGGCTCCGCATCGCCTGCGCCAGTCTACTCGAACGGCTTCCCCCGGAACTGAAGGACCGCGAGGAGGCAAAGCTGCTCGCCCAGGAGGCCGATGACAAGGTCTGTAATATCGTCCACCTGATCTATCGCGCCAAACGTTACGAAGGCATCGCCAAGGACTTTGAATTTTCCCGCCGTACCATGGAGGAGCACTGGTCGGCCGGGTACAGCAATGCGCGGCTTACGCTCGCCAACCCGCAGGTGCTGCAGTTGCCGGACCGGCTCGAAGGCGTGCGCACCTTCGACTTCGGCAAAAATGAGCCGGAATAATCCCGGCCAATCGCGAAAGACCTCCGCCTCATGAAAGAAGAAGTCGTCAGCTTTCAATCCGCCGGCTTGCGCCTGCATGGCGTTGTCGCGGTGCCGGACGACGTGCGGCCGCCTTTACGGCGTGCGGCGTTTCTGGTGCTGCACGGTTTTGGCTCTAACAGCGAAGGCAACAATGTATTGCAGCCGGCCCGTGTGCTCGGCGAATTCGGCTATGTCACGATGCGCTTCGATATGCGCGGCTGCGGAAAAAGTGAAGGCGAATTCGGCCGCGTCATCTGTCTGGAACAAGTCGACGATCTCGGCAATGCGTTGTCGTTCCTTGCCAAACATCCCGCCGTCGATTCGAACCGTATCGGCGTCATCGGCTCGAGTTTCGGCGGGGCAGTGGCGGTCTATGCCGGCGGCACCGATCCTCGCATCGCCGCGGTGATTTCCAATGGTGGCTGGGGCCACGGCGAACGCAAATTCCGCGGCCAGCATGCGACTCCGGAGGCTTGGACGAAATTCACTACAATGCTGGAACAAGGCCGCGCCCATCGCGCCCGCACCGGCGAATCGTTGATGGTGCCACGTTACGACATCGTGCCGATCCCCGCTCACGTGCGCGAGAACCTGGACCGGCAGAAGGTCGGCATGCTGGCACCAAATTCGGTTGAAATGTTCCCAGCCGAGACGGCGCAGAGCATGTTCGATTTCCGCGCCGAGGAGGTGGTCGGCAAGATCGCCCCACGACCGCTTTTGCTCATCCACGCTGCGAATGATTCGGTGACGCCGACTGAGCAGTCGATAGAAATGTTCAAGCGCGCCGGCCAGCCGGCCGAGCTGCATCTGTTCAGCGGGCTCGACCACTTCCTGTTCGCGGAGAACTCGACGCGGGTATGGTCGGTGCTGTGCGGCTGGCTCGACAGATATTTCCCGGCGACGAGGCAAGTGGAGAGAACCGGTGAGCGATAAGAAAATTACAGTCAGTCACGACGAGCTCAAGCGCTTCATCCGCGAGCTGTTGATCGCGCATGGCGCGAGCGAGAACGACGCCGGTGTTGTCGCCGAGGGGCTGGTCTGGTCGAACCTGCGTGGCGGCGACGGTCACGGCGTATCGCGGCTGCCGCGCTATCTGAAAATGCTCGAAAAAGGCGAAATCAACGTCAAGGCGAAGCCGCGCCTGATCCACGACCGTCCTGCCATTTTCGTGCTTGAAGCCGATCACGGCTTTGGCCCGGTTGCGGCGATGCAGGCCGCTGCGATCGCGGTGGAGCGGGCGAAGAAAATCGGCGTCTGCTTCGGGCTGATCCGCCAGACCACCCACACCGGCGCCATCGGCCGCTACGCGCAATGGATTGCCACGCAAGGCTGCGCCGCGGTGCTGATGGGTGCGGGACCGACGCTGATGGCCTATCACGGGGCACGTGCCGCGAGCCTGGGCACCAGCCCGATCGCGATTGCGGTGCCCGGCGCCAGTGGACCTTTCGTTCTCGATATGGCGACAAGCACGATTTCGAACGGCAAGATCTTGCAGGGCCGCGCGACCGGTGTGCCGCTGCCGACAGGAACCGTGCTGACCGCGTCTGGCGAAGCCACGACCGATCCGGCCAAGGCCGAGATTTTGCTGCCGCTCGGCGGCCCCAAGGGCTCGGGTCTTGCCTTCATGTTTGAACTTCTCGCCAGCGTGCTCGCGGCGGCGCCGATCCAGGCGCGCGCCCTCGGCCCCGAAAAGCGCAGCCGTAATACCGGCAATACCGCGATGTTCGTCGTCGATGTCGCGGCGTTCCGCCCGGTCGCCGATTTCACTCACGATGCCGATGAGCTGGTTTCCCTTCTCAAGGCGCTGCCGCGTCAGGTCGGCTTTGACGAAATCACCATGCCGGGAGAGCGCGGAAACCGCACCGAAATCGCGCGCCGCAAGTCGGGCATTCCGATTCCGCCAAAACTCTGGGAAGAGCTGGAAGGCGTCGCCAAGGTTGCCGCGATCAAAATGCCCGCAGTGATCTGAGAACGAAGATCAAGCCTCGGTGAGTTTCAGGCCGATCAGCCGGTCGAGCGCCGCGTGATCGGAAAGCAGCGCGTCCGAAGCTGCGCTATGGACGATACGGCCGCGTTCGAGTACGAGCGCGTGCTGGGTCAGCGGCAGCGCGATCTCGACATGCTGCTCGACCAGGATGAAGGCATTCGACCCTTCCCGCGTCATGCGGCGGATCGCGGCGGCGAGCTCCTCGACAACGATCGGCGCCAGCCCTTCCAGCGGCTCGTCGAGCAGTAGCAGTTCTGGATTGGTCATCAGCGCGCGCGCGATCGCCAGCATCTGCTGCTCGCCGCCGGAGAGCTGATTGCCGAGATTGCGGCGGCGCTCGGCAAGGCGCGGGAACAGATCGTACACCGCGGGCAAATTCCAATGCCCGGGACGCGCCGCGACGGTAAGATTCTCCTCCACCGTCAGCGACGAAAAAATCTCGCGTTCCTGCGCCACCCAACCGATGCCGGCGAGCGCGCGGCGATGCGGCGGCCGCGCGGTCATATCCTCGCCGCGCCAGACGATGCGGCCGCGGCCGATTTGGGTGTAGCCCATGATGGTGAGGAGAAGGGTCGATTTGCCGACACCGTTACGCCCTAGCACGGCAAGTCCGCCGCGCTCCGGCAGATCGAACGACACGCCGTCGAGCACCACGGCGGGACCGTAGCCAGCACGGATGTCGTGCAGTGACAGTAATGGCTCGGTCACAGCGCGCGTCCCTGCGCAAGACCCTGGCGCGTCTTGCCGAGATAGACGGCGCGCACACGCGGATCGGCGGCAATCTCCGCCGGAGTGCCTTCGACCAGCACCCGGCCGCCGACCAGCACGATCACCCGCGAGGCGAAGCGGAACACGAGGTCCATGTCATGTTCGATGAACAGAACGGTGATGTCGCGCGACAGCCCGGCGATGGCGGCGAACAATTCTTTGCTTTCGTCACGCGGTACGCCTGCCGCGGGCTCGTCGAGCAGCAGCACTTTGGGCCGCGTCGCCAGCGCCAGCGCGATCTCGAGCAGGCGCTGCTGGCCATAGGGCAGTTCGCGGGTCACGCGATTGCCGGCCGTAGCCAGCGCCAAAGCGGAGAGGATCTGATGGGCTTCGTCGATTTCGTCGCTGTAAGCGGTGAGCCGCCGCCACCAGGTTTCGGCGACGCGGCGGCGCTCGCAGACCGCAAGCGTCACCGATTCCAGCGCCGTGAGATGCGGAAACAGCGAATTGATCTGGAAGGTGCGCACCAAGCCGAGCCGCACCCGCTCGTCCGGCGGAAGCGCGGTAATGTCGTCGTTACCGAGGACAATGTTCCCGGAATCCGGCCGCAGCATACCGGTGATCAGGTTGATCAGTGTGGTCTTGCCGGCGCCGTTCGGGCCGATCAGTGCATAGCGCACGCCCGGCGGCAGGTTGATTTCAACGTCGGACGCTACGACGAGCGAGCCGAAGTGCTTGTTCAAGCCGCGCGCGGAGAGCGCCGTCTCGCTCACGATTTGATTCCGAGGCGAGCGGCCAGCAGCGACAGCCCGCCGAGAATGCCGTTCGGCAGCAGCATCACCACGGCGATCAGCAGAAGACCGATCCAGAAATACCAGTATTGCGGATTCAACCCGGAGAACTGGTCGCGCGCCACCATGTAGACAATGGCGCCGATCAAGCCGCCATAAAGCCGTCCGGTGCCGCCGAGGATGAGCATGACCAGTACGTCGGCCGAGCGCTGGAAGCCGAGCGATTCAAGTGACACCGTTTCGGTGGTCTGCGCCAGCATGGCGCCGGCGACACCGGCGATAACGGCGGCAATGGTGTAGACGGTGCGGATGTGTTCGCGGGTCGGCGCGCCGATCGCCGGCATGCGCGGACCGTTCTCGCGGATGCCGCGCAGCGCCAGCCCAAACGGTGAATGAATGAGCCGCCGCGCGATGAGGAAAATCGCAAACAGCACGGTGAGCGAATAACTGTAGGCGGTATAGCCGTAGAGATCTAACCCGAATTTTCCGAGGATCGGCCAAGTGTGAATGCCTTGCAGTCCGTCGAAGCCGCCGGTGAGCCAACTCGCGCTGTTCGCCGCTTCCACCAGCACGAGTCCGATACCGAGGGTGATCATGATCAGCGCCAGGTGGCGAAACCGGGCGATGATAAAGCTTGTCAGGTAGCCGAACAGTCCGGCCGCCGCCGCTGCTGCCATCAGCCCGGTGAGCGGCTCGCCCCAGCCGTGGGCGGACATCAATCCGGCGGTATAGGAGCCGACGCCGAAATAGGCGGCGTGACCGAGTGAAACGATGCCGGCGTAACCCAGGATCAGATCGAGCGACATCGCGAACAGGGCCGTAATCGCGATCTGGCTCGCCAGCACGAGATAATTGGGCGCGAGCACAAAGGGCAGCAGCGTTGCTAGCCAGAACGCGATCTCGCTGCAGCGCCAGCGGATCTGCGCCTTCAGAAATTCGTGCGGATCGGCGATGGCCTGCGTGGTCACGCCTAGCGCCTCCCAAAGAGTCCGGTCGGCCGCCACATCAACAGAACGAGCATGACCAAATAGATGAGAAAGGCGCCGATCGCTGGCACATAATACTTGCCGGCGATGTCACTGACGCCCAGCAGCATGGCCGCGGCGAACGAGCCGGCGATCGAGCCGAGCCCGCCGACCGACACCACAATCAGCACATAGATTAGGTAGGTCAGCGCGAACGATGGATCGAGGCCGACCATTTGGATGGCCAGCGCGCCGCCGAGCCCCGCGAGTCCGCTGCCGAGCGCAAAGGTCAGGGCAAACAGCCGGTCGACGTCGATGCCGAGCCCGCGCGCCATGCGCTGGTTGTTCACCGCGGCGCGAACCTGCGCGCCGAACCGCGTTGCCTCCACGGTAACGACGAGCAAGATTGTGATCAGCATCGCGGTCGCGATCAGAAATAACCGGTAGATTGCAAGATCGAGGCCGAGGAAGTGGGTCGAACCGCGCAAAAACGGCGGCAACTGCACCGGCTGCTCGTCGGTGCCGTAGATATAGGCCGCCGCCGCGATCGAGACGAAGACAATGCCGATGGTGAGCAGGCACTGTTCGAGGTCGCTGGAGTTATAGAACCGCCGGAAGAATATCCGTTCGAGGACGACGCTTGCGGCGGCGGCGGCGACGAATGCCGCCGGCAGCGTCGCCAGGAACGGCCAGCCCAGCGCGTTCATCAGCGTGACGGTGACATAGCCGCCAAGCATGGCGAAGCTGCAATGCGCCAGGTTGACGAAATTCATCATGCCGAGCGTCACCGACAGCCCGACTGACATCAGGAACAGCAGCATTCCGTAGGCCACCCCGTCGAAGATCACGCCGAAGACTGGAGGCATGGCCGGCGACCTACGGTGCTGGCGGAGCCGCTCTAATGCGTCATGCGCGCCTTAGCCGGGTCCTTGACGTTCGGGAAGCTGTCGAACTCGACATTCTGCAGAGCGTCGCCGACCTTCTGCACGCGCCTGATGTAGACGGTTTGGATGATGTCGCGGGTATCCGGATCGATGCTGATCGGGCCGCGCGGGCTCTCCCAGGCCATGCCTTTGGCCGCCGCTATCAGCGAGTCGCCGTCGGCTTTGCCACCGGTCTTTTTCAGCGTCTCATAGATCAAATGCGTGCCGTCATAGCCGCCGACCGCGAAGAAGTCCGGATTACGGTGGAATTCATCGTTGAACGCTTTGACGAACTCGTGGTTGAGCGGCGAGTTGTGCGAGTAGTCGTAGTCCGCGCAGGTGATGATGCCAATCGCGGTATCACCCATGGTCTTGAGCGCGGTTTCTGAGGCCAGCGCATCCTGCCCCAGAATCTTGATCTTGGACGTGTCGATGCCGCGCTCGGCCAAAGCTTTGCCGACGGCGGCCGGCTGCGCCCCGCCGGGGATCCAGATAAAGATGGCTTGCGGATTGGCGTCCTTTGCCGCCTGGACGAAGGCGGAGAAATCCGGATTGGCAACCGGGAAGCGAACGGAGCCAATAACCTGGCCGCCGCCCTCTTTGAAACCGGTCTGGAACCAGGTCTCGGCATCGATGCCGGGTCCGTAATCGGAGACCATCGTATAGACGGTCTTGATGCCGTTCTTCGCCGCCCAGGTTCCGAGCGTGTAGTTCAATTGCGGCGTCGTCACCGAGGTGCGCGCGATGTACGGCGACTTGGTGGTGATGATGGCGGTCGCCGCGTTCATGACCACCATGAATTTCTTGGCTTCGGCGGAGACGTCAGCCGCGGCAAGCGCGTTCGGCGTCAGCGAAAATCCGCCCAGGATATCGGCGCCGTCGCGCACGATCGCTTCCTGCGACAGCCGCTTGGCGAGATCCGGCGCGATGCCGCCGGTGTCCTTGCGGATGACCTCGATCTTCTTCCCGGCGACGGTGTCGCCGTGCTGCTTCATATAAAGCTTAAGGCCGTTGTCGATCATGTTGCCGGTATCGGCGAACTGGCCGGAATATTCGTTGATCATGCCGATCTTGACCGAGTCCTGCGCATTGGCCGAACCCAGTCCGAGCGCAGCGACCGCCATTGCGGCAAAAAAGCCTAGGGCCCTTTTCATCCTTATCCTCCCCCGTTAGCGCCGTTCGTTAGTTTTCGAGCTATCCTTGTCCAGCTTTGCTGTAAGTGCAACGCGTGTTTATGGCGCGGATATGCGCAATCCGTGATGGGCTGCGGCCCGCTGGACCTCTTGAATGGACGATCCGGACGTGGTCCAGAATGACGGACATAAAGCGGATCGAAGATGGACCGGAAACAGGCGTCGGCAGGCACGATCGACGACGAGGAAGTCGCACGGTTTTCGCGGCTTTCCGGCCAGTGGTGGGATACGCGCGGGCCGATGGCGCCGCTGCACAAGTTCAATCCCGTCCGTCTTGCCTATATCCGCGACCGCGCCGCTACGCATTTCGACCGCGATGCGACGCGGCTCGATAGTCTTGCCGGGCTACGCATGCTCGATATCGGTTGCGGCGCCGGAATCCTGTCCGAGCCGCTGGCGCGGCTCGGAGCGTCGGTGGTTGGCATCGATCCGTCGGACAGCAATATCGCGGTGGCGCGCCACCACGCCGTGCAATCGGAGCTTTCAATCGATTACCGCGCCACGACGGCGGAGGCGTTGGCGGAAGCGGGCGAGCGCTTCGACGTCGTGCTTGCCATGGAAGTGGTCGAACACGTCGCCGACGTTGGTCTGTTCGTCGAGGTCGCTGCCGAGCTGGTCAGGCCCGGGGGGCTGCTCTTTGTCGCCACGCTCAATCGCACCGTCAAAAGTTTCGCGCTGGCGATCGTCGGCGCCGAGTATATTTTGCGCTGGCTGCCGCGTGGTACCCATCAATGGGACAAATTCATTACGCCGAACGAGCTTGAAATCGCGATCACGCAAAGCGGCATGGACGTCACCGGCGAGAGCGGAGTGATCTATAACCTCCTTGCCGACCGCTGGCACCTTTCCGCCGATATGGACGTCAATTACATGGTCGTCGCGGAAAAGGCGGCGTGATGCACGCGTGAACCCGCCTCCTTGGCTCTGGGCCGTCTTCACCATCATCGCCGCCGCCGCCCAGACGCTCCGCAATGCGATGCAGCGCGAGCTGACCGGCACCATCGGTACGCTCGGCGCGACGCATGTCCGGTTCCTGTTCGGCTTTCCGTTTGCGCTCGTTTTTCTCGCCGGCGTGACGTTGTGGACCGGCGCGCCGCTGCCGCATCCGCCGTGGACATTCTGGCTTTGGGTTTTCGTCGGTTCCGCTGCGCAAATCGCAGCGACCGCACTGATGCTTGCAGCGATGGGCGAGCGCTCATTCGTCGTCACCATTGCTTACATCAAGACCGAGCCGATCCAGGTTGCGATCTTCGGCCTGCTGTTCCTCGGCGACGCTGTGACGCTCCCGATGATGATCGCGATCGTCGTTGCCACTTCAGGCGTCGTCATCATGTCGACAAAGCCTGGCGGCATGGTCGGCGGCATCAAGCCGACGCTGCTTGGGCTGGCTTCCGGCGGCATGTTTGCGCTGTCTGCGATCGGCTATCGCGGCGGTATCCTCAATCTCGGCCTGGCGAACTTCATCATGTCGGCGACCTTTACGCTCGCCGTTGGGCTCATCGTCACGACGGCGATGCTCTCGGCTTTTCTAGTGGTGCGGGCGCCGAGTGTGATGCCGGCCATCATGCGCGTCTGGAAACGCTCGCTGTTCGCCGGCTTTATGGGCGCATTCGCCTCGCAATTCTGGTTTCTCGCCTTCGCGCTCGCCACCGCAGCCAGCGTGAGAACACTTGCGCTCGTCGAAGTTCTGTTCGCCCAGCTCGTCGCCCGCTTTGCCTTCGGCCAACGCACTACGCCGCGCGAAGCGATCGGTATGGTGCTTGTTGTCGTCGGCGTCGTGCTCTTGATATTGGCGTATTAGTTCTTGTCGTCGGGCAGGACAGGCAGCGGGTGAAACTCGATGCCCTCTTCGTGCAGGGCTTTGGCATCCTCGGGCGAGGCCTCGCCATAGATCGAGCGGTGCTCGGTCTCGCCGTAATGAATTTTGCGTGCTTCTTCGGGGAAACGCGGGCCGACATAGCTTGCGTTCTTGGTGATGTGGTCGCGCAGCTCTTTGAGCTTCTGCCGCAATTCGCGTTCCGGCGGCGACACCATTGCAACTGGCGCTTTCCCCGGCGAAGTCTGCGGCGCGGCGGGCACCGGCGGAGCGGATGGTGGAGGCGCGACATTGTTGGTATTGGGTGCGCCCGACCCTAAATTTGGCGCCATGATCGCCTTTTCGACTTTTTCCGAGCCGCAGATCGGGCAAGTTACGAGCGATCGCTTCGCCTGCTTGTCGAAGGCTGAGGAATTCTGAAACCAGCTCTCGAAAATGTGGCCGGCCTCGCAGCTAAGTGCGTAGCGGATCATAGCTCGCGCACGGCGTGAAGGTAGGTCGGTTCGGCCATTGGCTCCACCAGTTCGAAGCGCCGGCCGTGGCGCAACGACGGCACTTTGGCCCGCGCCGCCGCGATCTCGGCCGGGTCGATGTCCACGATCAGCACCTGCGGTTCGATGCCGCCTTCGGCGAGAACGCGGCCCCAGGGATCGATCGCGAGCGAATGGCCGTAAGTCTCGCGCCCATTTTCGTGCTTGCCGCCTTGGGCGGCGGCAAAGACGAAGCAGCCGTTTTCGATGGCGCGCGCCCGTAAGAGAACGTGCCAGTGCGCCTCACCGGTCTGTTTGGTGAACGCCGACGGTATCGCCAGGAACGAAGCGCCGGCTTCGGCCAGCGCGCGATAAAGCGCCGGGAAACGCAAATCGTAGCAGACCGTCATGCCGAGCCGCCCCCAGGGCAGATCGGCAACCACAGCGAGCTCGCCAGCGCGGTAATTGTTGGATTCCCGATAGCTCTCGCCACCTGCAAGATCGACGTCGAACATATGGATCTTGTCGTAACGCGCGGCGATTTCGCCCTTGCGATCGATCAGGAACCCGCGGTTCACGGCTTTCTCCGGCGATGCCTTGATCGCGAGCGAACCGATATGGATATACATCGACAGCTTGCGGGCGACTTCGCGCAAGGTCGCCACTGTCGGGTCCTGATCTTCGTCGACGATGTTGGCAAAGAGCTGTTCGCGCCTCAGCGCGAGGATGTTGGTCATCTCCGGCGTCAGCGCATAGTCGGCGCCGGCACGCTTGGCCTCGTCGACGGCGGTCAGCACCGATGCAAGATTGGCTTGCGGATCGAGGCCAGAGCGCATCTGCACGAGGCCGATCTTGAAAGCTGACGATTTCGTCGCGCTCATACCGGCGTGCCTTTGACTTCGGCGAGCAGCGGATCGAGCTTGCCCGTCTCGTCGAGCGCATAAAGATCGTCGCAGCCGCCGACGTAAGTCGTGCCGATGAAAATCTGCGGATAGGTGCTCCGGCCGTGGGCGCGCTCAATCATCTGCTTGCGGATATCCCGGTTTCCGGCGACGTTGATCTCGTTAAAGCCTACACCCTTGCGCTTGAGCAGGTCCTTGGCATCCGCGCAATAGGGGCAGTAGGGAATGGTATAGATGTCGATAGCGGCCATATCCGTAATCTTGCGGCGTAATTTTTATCAAATTGCTTATATGGACGTTGGCACCGCCTCGGCAACCCTGGCGAATATCAGCACATCGACATTGGCGGCGCCGGCGCGACGGAGCGCCCGGGCGCAGCCCTCGACCGTGGCGCCGGATGTGAGCACGTCATCGACCAGGACAAGGCGGCGGCGCGCTCGGTGCGCGACAAACCGACCTGCTGTGCCGTCGGCTTGATTCGCTTGAGCGCTCCTGCGGAGATCGGTACGCCGCACCCGGCCGATATTGCTGCGGCGAGCATGGCCGATTGATTGAAGCGGCGCGCCCACAGGCGCTGCCAATGTAGCGGAACCGGAACGAGTGCGTCGGCCTCGGCCAAAATTTCGCGCCCGGCATTGCTGATCCACCGCCCCATCATAGGCGCGAGATCGAGCCGGTCGCCATATTTAAGAGCGTGAACCAGCCCGCGTGAAATTTCGTCGAAACGCACGGCGGCGCGGGCGCGGTTATAGGCCGGCGGATTGGCGATCGATTCCATGGACAAGATGCCCGGCCCCGGGTCATACACGAACGGAATGCCGAGCCGCTCGCAATAGGGGCGAGTGATGAAGTTAAGCTTCGACCAGCATGCCGGGCACAGGCTGCGGCCTTCGACCGGCTCACGGCACGCCGGGCACAGCGTCGGCAGGGCGAGATCGAGTGCCGTGCGCAACACGGCGCGTGCCGCGTCGGCGGCGCGTTTAAGCGGCACGGGCAAAGCGATGTTGGCCGAAAGTGCCATGAAGCAACGCTACCGCTTTGGCATGGGCTTGTCATTCGAGGCGATAGGCTCATGAGCGAAGGCCCGGTGATTTTCGATCGCATGCTCATTCGCCGGCGGCGCAAGCGTGCCGTGGCACTGGAACCGACGACGTTTCTGCTCGATCGCGTGGCCGGCGATCTTGCCGAACGTGTCGGCGCGGTGCTGCGCCGGTTCGAGCTTGCGCTCGATCTCGGCACGCCCGGCGAGGCGGTGCGCGCGGGGCTTGTCCGGCTTGGCTCGGTCGGCAGCGTCATCAAGGCCGAAGCAGCCCTGGCTTCCAATGGCGTGGAAAGACTTGTCACCGCCGACGAGGAGGCACTGCCGTTTGCCGATGCAACGTTTGATCTTGTCGTATCGGCGCTGGCGCTGCAATTCGTCAACGATCTGCCCGGCGTCTTCGTGCAAGTCCGCCGCGTGCTCAAGCCCGACGGTCTGTTTCTCGCCGCGCTGCTCGGCGGCGAGACGCTGACCGAATTGCGCCAGTCCTTCGCCGCCGCCGAGAGCGAGGTCGAGGGCGGCGTCTCGCCGCGGGTCGCGCCGTTTGCCGATCTGCGCGATCTTGGCGCCCTATTGCAGCGCGCCGGGTTTGCGCTGCCGGTGACCGACGTCGATCGCCTCACCGTACGTTATGATTCCGTCTTTGCCTTGATGAACGACTTGCGGCGCATGGGCGCGACCAACGCGCTTCATGACCGCCGCCGCACTCCGCTCAAGCGCGCGACGCTTCATCGCATGGCGGAGATCTACACGGAGCGCTTTGCCGATCCCGACGGCCGCCTGCGTGCGAGCTTCGAAATCCTCTGGCTGTCGGCCTGGGCGCCGCATCCACGCCAGCAACAGCCGCTCAAGCCGGGCTCTGCCAAAGCGCGGCTCGCCGACGCGCTAGGTACGCGAGAAATCTCGGCGGGTGAGAAGGCAGGCGGCTGACGCCGGAGTGTTATTTCAACGCCGTGTAGACGTTCTGATAGAGGCCCTTGACCGACGAGCCGAGCGACACGATCGTCGCTGCAATGGCAACGCCGATGCCGGAGGCGATCATCGCATATTCGATCGCGGTGGCGCCGGTGTCGTCGCGCAGGAAGCGCAGAGCGAGCGTCAGGACCGGAAGTCTTTCGCGCTTAAGCATGGTCTGGGCCTTCTGGCGTTCGGATCACAACAGCGTCGAGAGATGCGAGATCAGCGGTTCGTCGGCCGGCGGCATTGGATAGTTTCGCAGCTCGTTCGGTCGCACCCATTTGAGCTGCTGCGCCTCCCGGCCTTCGACGAACCCTTCCCAGCGCCGGCACACGTAAAGCGGCATGAGCAGGTGGAAGTCGGGATAGAGGTGGCTCGCAAAAGTCAGCGGTGCGAGGCACTCCTCCTTGACGACGATTCCCAGTTCCTCCCTCAGCTCCCGGATCAAGCTTTGTTCCGGCCGTTCGCCGAGCTCGACCTTGCCACCGGGAAACTCCCACAGACCCGCCATCGACTTGCCCGGCGGACGCTGTGCGATCAGCACGCGACCGTCCGAATCGATCAGCGCGCATGCGGCGACAAGAACAAGTCTGACACTCACGGCCTGTTCCAGTCTAGAGACAGTAGGGTAAAAGCAAGCTCAAGTCCGATCCCCGAATTCGCCGCTTTCGCCGCATTGGTTAGCGCAAGGTTAAACGCCTACCGGATCAATTCCAAAATTGCGTCCGTCACCGCCTGTGGCGCCTCGCGCGGTGGATTGTGACCGACCCGCGACAACAGCCGGCGCTGATACGGTCCGGTAAAATAGCTGCCATGGTGCTCCGAGAATTCCGGAGGCCAGACGCCGT